>Ga0210399_10002201_pt1 | contig 15209 bp, 6 predicted proteins | sample IncBWC14MmetaG_FD_150865 | JGI IMG/M metagenome (GOLD analysis project Ga0210399, IMG submission 150865) | Forest soil microbial communities from Barre Woods Harvard Forest LTER site, Petersham, Massachusetts, United States - Inc-BW-C-14-M | ecosystem: Environmental > Terrestrial > Soil >...
GACATCGGCCGAAACATCCCTAAACACGCTCCGTAGTGCGTGTTGCACGTCGAGCTGAATGTCGCCCAGACTCTTTCCGCTTACCAGCAGAGGCGCCGTATCGGGGAGCGCAACACGTCCCTGGCGATCCACCAGCCGCACCATCCTTTGCGAGACGCTGCCCCACAGATCGATTGCCAGACTATCCCCAGGGCCCACGATATAGTCAGGACCCACCGGGAGGTCCATGGGTACGATGTCGGGCTGGTTTGTCGTATTGCGGAATACGTCCAGGCCGAAACGTTCTGCGGGACGCTGCCATGTAGCCGCCTGTACATACATGTCATACAGCGAAGGAATGTCAGAGTAGGGATTTGCCGGACGCACCATCTTCACGGGATACACATCTGCTTCCTGCTCAATTGGTGTTGGCCGTTTCGAATTTGTCCTCCCCGACTCTCGGGAGATGTCGTTGCTCGCGACAATCTCGGAGGGGTTAGTCCTTTCGCTATACGGCAATCTGTTGGCGAGCGTCGACGGGCTGAAGGGATCACCCTCTCTGGACTTGATGGCAGCTGATGCCAATTCGATCTGAGGCGTCAACCCGTCGGTCGGGAGTTCAGTCTGCAAGGTGCGAGGTATATCGGGTGACAAGTGCGGATTCGTCTCGGGAGTAGGCGTCTCGTTCTGCGGAGTAGCCTCCCGTTCGTGTTGTCGCTTTCTCACTTTGTCGTTCTCGCAATCCGTTTCTTGAGGACTACACGCCGCCGTGCGATCCACTGGCTGTGTTTCGTTTGGTTGCCGTTTCACCGCCGCAGTATCCTCTTGCGTTTCAATCTCCACCAGACGGCGCGCTCTCTCTTTCAAAACCAGCTCTTGTTCTTTTCCATAAATTGAATCCGGATTGGTCGTGGGCAGCAAATACCCATACCTTTGCAGCAGGCGAGTTGCGACGGAGCGGAACACGATATCCTGATCGAGTCGGTCGAAGATGGCCTGATCAGACAGGCTCGAGTCTTCTACGACCTGTCCGTCATCGGCGGCTTCTTTGGCAACCCAGCGCTTCAACTCCACTAAGAGTCCTGTATCTTTGACTAGCACCTCTCGGATCTGAACGGAGGACGCGGCCACGCGGTTGAGATTCTCTTTCGCAAGCTCAGATAGGCCAGTGGAACGGTTGCGCGAGGAGTCGCTCTGGCCGTAAACCAAAGGGCAGAGCAGCAAAAAGGGAATCCAAAAAGTTCTTTTTCCGAAGATAGGTGGAAGGGACTTTAGCATGGTGTGTTCCTCACGAATGCGGTGGCGTGTACCGTCTGTTAGGCGGCTTCCAGATCAGCTTCGTCCACTTCGACGGCTACTGAGCGCTGGATCAGATCAATGGAGAAAACAACACGGGAACGGTCTTTCCGACGAACGATAATTCCTTCGAGCCCTTGCATCGCTCCGCTGCGTACGCGGACCCGTCGTCCTTTGCGCAGGTAAGGATGAGGTTCAACGTTGAGCGCGCCGGAAAGTCGATTTCGCAACGTTTCGATCTCGTTGGCGGAAAGCGTGGCAGGCTGCCCGTTGAATGCGACAAGTCGAACGACCCCCGGCAATTCGAGAACCTGCAACTTGTTCTCCAGCGGCATGCGGACAAAAACGTATCCGGGAAACAGGGCAAGCTTCAACTCTTTGCGACGATCTTTCCATTGCCGTACTGACCGGTACACTGGAAGGAAGCAGGAGAAACTACGCTTCTCGATCTGTGCAGCCACTTGCTTTTCGTGGCGAGGACAGGTGTAGAGCACGTACCAGGGTTTGTCGTGCACCTGGTTTGCCTTCGCCGTCGAGGAATCCACTGTCGCTCCCAGTCCTGAGATCAATCGTGGTGTTGGCCTAGCTGTAGCTTCGCCCCCTCACTTACAGGGCCTCTGTGAGCTAAACCCATTGTTTAATTGCATTTACAGATAGATCCCCAACAACTCGCGCACCTTATACCCGCGCAAGGCGGACCACAGGCGCCGCTTCCAGCACGGCATTCAAAATTTCGTTCTCCGAACCCTCCAGAGACTTGCTGCGGATGTCGCCAATCGCCCCGTAGAAAAGCGGTTGATTCTGTTCTGGAGCAAACACCAGGATCCTCAGCTCCGGATACCGTCCCAGGAGAAGTCCGCAGTGAGCCGGATTCTTGTGCTCGTCTATCGCCACGATCAGGGCATCTGGGCGCGATTGGGCGACTGCATAAGCAAGGTCTTCCCGCTTCCCTACTTCTCCGACCAGTTCGATGTCAGATTGGTCAGCAGTAGTGGGCATTATGAGTTCCTGAACTGACCGAGGCTGATTGGCAACGAGGACGGGGAGATTCGCGTCATAGTGGCTCCCATCGCTCCTTAGGTTTCGCGGATTGTACTTCCGTGAGTTCACGACTGCAAGGTCAAAACAAAGCGACACAGGACACGCTGGCTATTTCCGTACTGCCTTAGTACCAGACTTATGTACGACGGCCGGTACATTACGTACTGGGTTGTAGTAGGGACGACACGACGCGGAAATGGGGACAAGCGGCCAGCCTGTCCAACCTGTTTGAGGCGAAAGGATTGATGCATGACCTGGGCACAACGGTTTATTTCCACACCCAATTTCATTTGACTTCCGACTTCTCGTCTGGCCTTCGGTCATCGTTCCACGCCGCCGAACTGGACTACCTCACTGTAGTCGCAAGACAAGAGCATGTTTAAGATTTTGGTCACAATTCCCGAGCGACTGGACGCTCCCATTTTGACACATGCCATCCGCAGAAAAGCCTTCACAGTATTTGCGCTGATACCCATACTCTCAGCCATTTCCTTGTTGCTTAAGCCTTGCAGCAACAGGGCCACGGCCTGTTGTTCGCGATGCGTGAGATGGAATCGCTGAGTGAACTGAGACAAAGAAACGGGGCTCGATGTCGCTCGCTCGAGCAGCAGTAGTGTCACCGTGTCTGACCCTTTCCCATTTCGGTTCAACGGAAAGCTACGACACTTGTAGGTTCGACGTCCAGACTTCAATTCCATGGTGAGAGCATGGCCGTTGTGATTGCTCGTTGAAGGCCGTGCGCTGAACAGACCAGGTCCGATCTTCTTTCGTAGTACGTCGGCCAGGTTCTGATGCAATCGCCCTGGATAGGTCAGAATTGCGATTGCCTCCGGATTCGCGAACAAAGGCGCCAGCGAGGTATCCGCCACAACAAAGCCGAGTACCGCAGGCCAGGATGTGGCTCTAGGCTTATCGCCCGCTGCTCGAGACTTCTGCAAACTGGATTCCGGCGCTTGCATCATCCTCCATTCGACAGAATCAGCTTCGACCTGCAGTTCTCCAACTTATTCAAAGATCAGCCTAAGGCTGCAAATTCGCGTCTGGCGAATCTGCCCTAAACGCCTTCCATTTCGCCCGGGCAGCCAGTGGGTTCCCTCGAGCTTGCGGGCGGTCTCGCTTACTGCACCGTGAATGAAACGTTGTTAGTGGTTCCTATGTTGTTCGTTACGACGGCAACACCGCGCCGAGACTGTGACGCAGAGCTGGAAATGGTGAAGGTTGCTGTTACCGTCGTGGAGTTCACCACCACGACATTGCTCACCGCCACCCCACTACCAGAGACGGTCACACCAGTCGCTCCGCTCAAATTGGTTCCCGTCAGTGTCACCGTGAAGCCAGTTCCACCGCGCGTATGAGCGTTAGGACTGATCGAACTCAGAGTTGGCCCTTGTACCGTGAGCGTTACCGAGTTGCTGACCGCACCGCCCGCGATGGTCACGGTCACATTTCTGTTCCCTAATCCCGCGGTAATCGCGATGGTTAACATTGCGGTTAGCTGAGTCCCGGCAGCATTCGCCGACATCCCGCTGACACTGACACCTGATCCGGACACTGTCACCCCCGTGGCTGTACCCAAGTTCGTACCGGTAAGGGTCACGGCAACGCTAGTGCCTCGCAGGCCAACTGCCGGACTGATTCCGGTCAATGTCGGCCTCAGCGCCGTGAATTGCACGGAGTTGCTGATCACTCCGGAACGAGTGACCGTAACGTTTTTAGCTCCCGCGACAACACTGGCATTCATGGTGATAGTTGCCGTAACCATAGAGTCATTCACCACGCTTACGTTGCTGACGCTGATATTCGGAGCGTTGGCGATGTTAACCGCTGTAACTCCGGTCAGATTAGTGCCGTTCAGAGTGACATTGACGGCTGTACCCGCGAGTCCGGAAGCGGGGCTTATTCCGGTTAGCACCGGGCCTGTCGTAGTCACTACCGTAAACAGCACTCCATTGCTGGTTGCGCCGCCCGAATTTGTGACCGTCACAACCTTGCTCCCAGCTAGCGTGGCAGAGTTTAACGTAAAAGTCGCCGTAACAGTTGTGTCGTTCACAACTTTCACGTTGCTGACTGTGATATTGGGGGCCACGATGCCAACCGCCACGACCCCGGTAAGGTTACTGCCCGTAAGGGTCACGTTAACCGCCGAATTTGCCGTAGCCGAATTCGGAGCGATGGACGTCAACGTTGGGGACACCACGGTAAACCCGACCGTGTTGCTGGTGCCTCCCAATGTTGTTACAGAGATCGTCTTCGGCCCGGTTGTAGCCGCGGCCTGGACATTCAGCGTCACGCTTACCGTAGTCGGACTGGTCACGGTGAATCGGGTCACGGCAATGTTCGGCGTGCTTATGTTGACTCCCTTGGTTGAGGTGAGATTCGTTCCGGTGAGAGTTACTACGGCCGTCGTACCGCGAACAACGGTCGCCGGTGATATCGACGTCAGTGTCGGAACGGCGAAGCCGTTTGCTTGGAATTCAATCGCGCCCACGTCAAACGCAGCGGGGTTTCCAGGATCCGGCCTATTGTTGCCAAAGAAGTCGGTACCCGGTGCCACGAGGCCGGCCGCAGACGCGGTCGGCACGTAGTCGATAGCCGGCGATCCCGCTGCCAGCGCGTAGTTGCCAAGGGTTGTTCCGGCCGGGCCGCTCAGGGCGAGTGGTCCCCAACTGATATTCACCCAGTTGTTGCCCTCGTCGACGGTTGCGGCCGGAGTCAGACTGAAGATGGGATTCGGCACGGTCGCGTCCGAGATTCCGGGCGGAACCTGGTAGCCCATCGACATGTACTCTGGTGGCGTGCGCGAACCGTTACAGTATTGCCTAACTACGGTGGGGTTGAATGCAATGTTGTTCGCACCCGGGTAATCTGCCGCGTCGGTCAACACCGAATACGTTGGCGCGAGCGTGAATCCCGAATTGTGATTGTTCGGTCCAGTGTCGCCGCGTACTCCGACATCCCAATAGCTCGTGCCGGAAACACAGGCGCCTGTACCTCCTGTAATGATGCTGCCGCTACCATTGGCCGTAGTGGCAGGCGTCGAGGGTTCACTGGTCACTCGGCTGTTGGTGAAGGAGTTGAACAGCGCCACCACATTTTGCTGATTTTGCGTTCCCGACCCGAGAGAGCCAACCCCAATCTGGAAGGAACGGTTTTGCCAGAAGACGTCGTTGGCCAGCAGGGGGTACGACACCGATCGACAAGTCCCATTGGTCGCACTAGCGCCTGAGTAATGTCCCGTGGGACAAGTAATCGTCGCCGGCAAACTCGTTAGGAGAACGGCGCTATTTGGGATGCTGACCATCCCCGCGGGCTGCGGACACGACGACGTACTGCTCGTCATGCAATTGGTTCCGGTGGTGCTCGCTAACGGCGCTCCCAGCGTCGTGAACAGCACGCCGGCCGACGCGGTACTGTCATTGGAAATGACAGTATTGTTGACGAAGTTCACCGACAGGGAATCCAGCAAGGAAACTCCTGCGCCGTCCCAGCCGGAAACGTTGTTGGCGATAATGTTGTTGGTCACGCTGACCGAATTCCAGAGCGACGGAGTGGTGGGCAACGCAACCACGTCAGTGCCATTGGTATGCTGCAGAGCGAGGCCTCCGCCGCTGCCGCTTTCCGCCTGGTTACCCACGATGAAGTTGGCATTGATCACCAATCCCGGCCCCGTGCCGTCGCCCAACCCGGGAGCGCAATCCACATCGGTCACACTACCGCATTCTGGCTGCGTGGTGGACGAACCATCCGGAGCTGTACTCATGACGATCAATCCGCCACCATTGGTGGGAATGGTTGGGTTGGTACTCTGATTGAACACAATTGTGTTGTGCTCGATGTCGCCGCTATAGCTGAAGCCCAGGTGCGCGAGGCCGCCTCCGTCGCCTGTACTCAGATTGCCGCACACCCAGTTGTAGTTGAACTTGTAATAATCGGCGCCAGTGCAGAACGTCACGCCGCCCCCGCCTGCCGGAGTCGACGAAAACGCCTCGTCTCCAATCGACGAGTTACTGGTGACCGCGTTGTTATGCACGTTTACATTCAGGTTGTAGCAGTACGGCAGTTGTTGATTGGCAACAAATCCCGGAGGCATGACGACCTGGTCAAAACCTGAAGGACTGATGGCGCTCTGGACAACGGCTCCCGGCACACACGTCCATGGCTGCTGGTCGAAGCCGGCTAATACCCCTCCGTTGTATCCGACCGGATCTCCTCCATTGCCCGCCAGCAATGCGTCAGGAGACTCGGCTTGCCCGACGGTTATCCCGCCCGACATAGTTCCGGCGTTGTTGTAGATGCGGTTGTTCGCGATCTCCAAGTTATGAGCCCAGGCGTGAATGAAGATTCCACCTCCTCCCTGGGAACTGCTCGTGATAGCAATGCCGTCAATGCGAGACGGGTTACATTGGAAGTTACTGGGAAACGGATTCGTTAGATCCGTTGTCGAAGTACTACAGTCATTCGCCGTCAGTTCGACGGTGGGCACCGGCATCTGCCCCTCGTGTGGCACGAATGATCCTGTGGCTGTGTCGCAGTTGCAACCGCCGAAGACTTCTACTCCTGGTGGATAGCGAACACCCTTGGCCAACACTGTAATTCCGGCGCCTTCGTAGGCACCCATCAGGGATGGCTCTTGCAGCAGTTCCGCAAGGTTGCCATTCACGGTTGTGTCCCAACCGAGCAGCGACTCCAGCGGCAAGCGATCTACCTGCGGATTATTGGGAGTAGCGTTGAAACCGGTCCAGCCACCGCAGGTGACTGCACCGGTAGGATCGTAGAGATTCAAAGGCTCTGCCGGCTGTCCGGGAATCGGATTAGGCACCAGATGGTCCTTAGTGCTGTAGGGCTGACCATTCAAGGCCAGTCCAAATAGACAATTGACCTTCGCGCGCCAGGGATCCAGTTTGCCCGCGGGATGTGGATTGGCGTTAATGATGCTGGTCGTTGCGCCGACACCCTGCAACCGAACCGGCTTCCACATAATGAGTAATTCGTTGTAGGTTCCCGGATTGACCACAATCAGGTCACCGGGGTTCGCGGCATCGATCGCATCTTGAATCGAAGAACCCGCGAGAACGTGTGTCGGAGGCTTGCCTCCGATAGTTACCGTTACCGAGTCGATCGATTGTTTGCCGTTGCCAGCTGTGATCAACAATTGACCACACTGTGTCGCGAGTGCGCCATTGCTATATTGCGCCTGTTGCTGTATGCCACAAGCTGGAACTCCCGATGGCACTGTCACGGTGATCTGGTTATCAGCCCAGGTCTGAATGGTGGCAGCCACGCCGCCAATGGTTACCTTGGAGAGCGTGTTGCAGGTTGCACTATTAGGCGTCGGCGCAGTGCACGGACTTCCGAAACCATAGTGACGAGTAATTGTTTTTTGGTTGAACGGCGCGGTGGTGGCCTGCGGCCCTGAGTACGCGTTGTTCTGGACGAGCTGATCACCCAAGGCAGTGATCGTAAGCGTGTTACCAGCCGCCATGACCCACGGCCCAATACCGTCGCCATCCACTTCCTTCACGGCCGGCGTAGCATCTGGATAATTGCAGTCGGGGTTGTTATATCCCGCCCCGGCAAAGGCCGAAGTGGGCACGACCGGTGTATCCATGTATTGCGTCTGTCCCGGCATGAATGGGATCTCGTAGCAAAATTGGCTATACGAGGGGTTGAATAGCGGATCTGGACTTGGTCCGGTGCCGGGATCGTTCATGCACGTGACCATCATGGTCGGCGCATAGCCTGTCGGGTTCGGTGGATTGACTTCCCACGTCGAGTACGTTAGCCCGTTGTAAGTTCCCCAAGCGTCGGAATACACGCGGGAGATTTCGCTTCCCGTCCAGTCCTTGATCGATATGGGAAGATTTGGCGGCGAAAACTTCTCGCCAAACTGCGGGGAGAACGGATCAAACTCTGAGGTGAAGTCGTCGGTGATAACGCCAGTGAAGTGAGCCGCAACATGCGTCGAGGTGAAGATGTAAAACTTCGCCAAGGACGAGGTCTGATCGGTCAGAGTGACTTCCTTGCGATCGCACAGATGACGGCTCGCGCCGGCAAACGGCGAGACTTCGCCCGACTGTGGGAACAGGCTGATGTAGTCGGGAACGGTGCGTAGTTCTCCGACGCACGGCCAGAACACTTCCACGCTTCCCGTATCGCCTTCGCTACTGGGGAATAGGGTCCTTCCCAAGTCTTGGGTGGCATTTTGGGAACTGTTCGAATTGTAAGTAGCGCCCACGGCTGCCTGGTCCGGCAGGATGAAGATGTTGCCCACCCCCCCGAACTCCTGCGTGACCGGTGCAATGTAGTTGTCGCCGATCAGAATGTTCTTGTCCTCCTCTTTCACAAGTTCATATCCGGGAGGAACAACCACTTCGACCACGTACTTACCGGAAGGAAGCATGTCCTCTTTGCCGAAGCGAAATGAGTCGGCTGGATCGTTATTCTTGACGCAAATGGTGCAGTTCGTCCCGGTCGTGTTGCCGGTGCTCGGGTTACGTCCAACAACGCTCGGGAACGAGTACGCGCCGTCGTAGGGCGCCGGCTCTACCTGGTTCCAGTTGTGCATGCCGTCATAGCACTTGAACTGCGAGTTGTTTGGGATCGTGTGCGCCGGCGTGCCTCCATTGTTGTACACATCGAGCCACATCGGCTGGTTAAACAGCGTGAAGAAGAAGATGTCGGCATCAATGCCCGTTGCCGTGCCTTGGCCCGGGCAGTTCATATTGGGCACGCCGTCGGAGCGGAAACCTTGCGCCCAATCATCGAAGCTGCTGGTCTTCGTTGTATCTACGAGACTGAGCGTCTGGCTGCCATCTGCCGCAGTCCCTTCCGCATAAAGGTTGATGGTGACACCGGGAACCAGAGGCTCCCAGCTGGTCTGCAGCAGGAGTTGAGGATCATCAAACGGGCGTGTCGAGGCATAGATTACGTGGCCACGAATGCCACCGTTTTCGCCAGGCACATAGGGCGACTTACCGAATTCGACGAACGAGTTCTGGCCCGAGAACCCCTGCCAGCCCTCGCTTAGTACCCAGGGAGGATCGATCCGGCCGGTGGAGTTAGGGGCACTAGGTTTGGGTCCGTCTTTGATCGACTGCCCTGTGCAATCGGCATTGTTGCAGTAGACCGCTCCCGGAACGTGCAGGCTGCCCGGCAGCGGAAGATCCTCGTAGGTCCTCGCCATCATGTTGCCAATCGTGGAGCTTCCGCAGGCCGCAACTCCATTCTGCCCGCACGAATTCGAGCCGTCAGCCGGACCGCCCGAGTCATACACCACGTGCGTTCCCGTGTTCTTGTAACGCGTCTGGTCCGTTTCGATCACATACCAGCTAAAGAGCGGGAACACTTCGTTGAAACCTGCGTAACCGTTCAGGTCGGTATTATTGAAATTCGAGAAGCTGCCATCGCGGAATCGAATGTTGGTCGCTACCAGAGTGAGGCCGGGCTCAGTATCGTTCCCATAGTTTGCGTTACACCCTGCCGGAGTATTGGGTCCTGTGCAAGGGACTCCAGTGGTGTTCTTGCTTGAGACACCGTCACCGTTGGTGTCAAGAAAGGACCGTGTGTAGATGTTCGCCTGCCACTGATTCATGGGTATTTCCATGCTGACAGGCTTGCCCCCGCCCAGGCGGACAGGAGTGGAGAGCCCGTCAACCAGCATGTCGTTCCACTGGTCGAATACGGTGACTCGCCAATCGCCATCAGGGAGGCCCGTGAGCGTGAAGGTTCCATCCCCGTTGCACTTTGTGAAGGCGAAATCCTCGCCGTCCGGATCGCCGAAGCTCACGTAACACTGTGTAAAGGCAAAACTACTGTTGTCTCCACTGCTGTAGAGGCGCTCGTCTGGCGCGCGGCTCATGCGGTTGGTGGTAACCAAGCCCTTGAGCGTATTAGTACAGTTAGTGGCGCCGGTGAGGATTGGATCGGTGCCGGCACAAACACCTGCCAGGCGGCTCTGGATGATCTTCGGATTGGCAAACCCAATCGAAACGTGATATCCCGCGGGACCGAATTCCTGGAAGTAGCTTGGCTCACCGATCCGCAGGAATGAATCATGGGCCTTCTGACCATCGAGAGTGTTGGTCTGCAGCCACTCTTCCCCGCGCGCTATGCGGTCCGCACTCGGTGTCGCGACCACGCCGTAGCGGCCGGGATACAAGTTGGCGATGACAGCTTGTCCGGCCAGGGGAGATAGAGTCTTGCCATCAGATTCGAGCATTGGGCACGTAACGATCATGCCAGTGATGCCGAGTGTTCCCGCGGTTCCATCGGAACCGGTTTTAGCATTCTTTGAAATAGGGCACGCATCGTTTCCAGTCGCCGGGTCGATGGTGCCAGCCAGGCTGTTCGATAGCGGCATGTTGAACATGTCGTAGGTGGGCTGACCGGTTGCATCGCCGGTGCCGCCAGCGTCATCGAAGAGCGTAATCTGGAATCCTCCGAGGCCGGGTTCATTCGTCGCCAGGACGTCAATTCCGCCGCCGGCATCTTGCTCACCATTCAGCGGAAAATCGTCTTCGAAGACGAACACCGACAACTTCGCCGGCGGAAACGGACTGGGCTGCGTATAAACGGTCACTGCCGTTGCTGAGGTGGGGAACATGATCGGAGCACCACCCATGCCGTGTCCGCAACTTGTGTTGAGTGTGCCGTCGGAGTTATAGGAGCCCATCGAACAGTTCGCCGGCGCACTGCCGTTAGCGCCGATGAAGGGATTTGCGGCATCACCCGGCAGGACCGAAATGTAGTACCGCTTCTTCGGGTCCAAACAGTTTGTGGTCACCGGCGGTACCGCTGTTGACGAGCACATACCCACCTGGCTGGGATCGACTGCCGTTTCCTGTGTGTCGGTCGTTCGGCACGCACCGTTACCGACATCGCATACTGCTTTTTGGCCAAGAACCGTCTGGCCCGATTCGCAGGACAACGGACCCGTACAGCCCGTCGCCGTCACCGGCATGTAGCTGGTGTGGAAGTTGGTCCCAAAGGTTGGAACGATATTGCTACCAGTATTCGTCGTTTTGGTTGGGTCAACGTAAAAAGTGCGGTCTTCTTCGATGATCCAGCGGTAGTCGGTGATCGGCGTCTTCTTGTCCGTTCCATCCAGGACCGTTACCTTCAGCCCGCTAGCCGCCGGGAAGTTTACCTTTACGAGTGTCGAGGGGCCGAGCGTTCCTTGAGAGTTTTTCGGCCGAAATGTGAAGCTTCCCGAGGAACCGGTGGGGGCACTCGCGGTGAAGCCTCCATTCACATCCGGAGTGACCGTCATACCGGTAGCGACAACGGTGGTCGTGTCCACGGTGAGCGCATAGCCGGCGGCGTCCCTGCACCCCGCCAACACTCCTGGAGTATTGACCTTGAAATATGAGGCCGTGCTCGCGGTGTACGTGGGTGGGGCACACGTAATCCCACCTGCCGCTTCGGCAGCGACCGAAGACAAGGTCACCGTTGCAGTGGGTCCGCTTCCATTCGCCTGATAGACGAAACTGTCTCCCGACCAGCTTGTGCCTGTTGGGGTGTAGGTAAACGTTCCGTTCACATTAAGGACCAACGTGCCATTCGTGGGCGCAGTTGAAACCTGCACTCCGAAGACGTTCACGTCATTGGCAATCACGCCCCTGGATACGTCAGCGACTGTGAGCATGTTGCAGGAACCGTTTGTTTGACACGAGACGCCGTATTTATCGCCGTTTGCCACGGCGGGCGCAAGGACTCCGGCGCTCGGTATTTGGGCGCCGTTCACGCCGATGTACGCCAACATACCCGTGTCGAGCCACACGGCATTGCCCGACAGGCTCAACTGGCGATCGAAGATGGGGAGGGCCGTCAAACCTGATGTCGGCACGTTAATCATGACATCGTAGGTCTTGCCGGCGGCCATAAATACTTCACTTTGCACCCGGGGGAGACCTGGCAGAACGTTTCCATCTTCTGCGACAAGCGAGAATCCAGACGCGCCGGTTGTACCGGTCAGCGATCCGACAATCGAAGGCACGTGCATGTTGAGACCGGCGTTCACCAGTCGAACCAGAACGGTACCGGCATAACCTGTAGCGGTAGAGTCCGTATTTCCCGGAGATGATGGGAAGAGAGAAGCAGAGGCATTGGTCTTGTTGAACGCCACCCCATTGATGAGGTAGTACAGCGGAGTGTAGTTGACCGCCGGCGGATAACACTGATGGTAGGTCGTTGATGCCGGATTCCCGCAGCCATTGGGCTGACCAGACCAGATCATCGTTTCGCTGAAGCCCGCTGTGTTCACCGCGGCATTCACAGCCGCATTCTGCACAGGATCGATTTCACTGAAAAATGCAGGGACCCCTGCGTCATAGGTCACCGCAGTCGAACTGGCAGTGGCGGGATAAGCCGTTCCAGCAGCGGTTTCGGTCTGCGCATTCGATGCTGGTGCGGTAGTGACGACCAGCATTCCGATCAACCCCATCGGAGCCTGGATCGACGGGTGAGTACCGGATTCCAGCAGATATGTGCCTGGGCGGGGCGTGCTCCACGTCAGAGAGGTCGTTGCTCCCGCCCCAACTTCCGTCGAGAATGACTGCACGCGCGGGCCTTGCAGAGGAGGATTGAAAGTCGCATTGCCGGCTGTAGCGGGATTGCCCCCCGGCTGAGTGCTGGTATCGGGAGGCCCGGCTATAGGCCAGCTAACCCCGAGCGAGGAGTGCGTCGGACTCGGCGTGGTCGTGCGCTGCGTGAGGTCGCCCAGACCGCCGCCAACCTGTCCCACAATCACGATCGATGTTGGAATATTGTTTACGTTCGGAGCCGTGCCGAACTGCAAACTATTCGTTAGATTGATCGTCAAGCTCTGTCCGGTGGGTACCGTGATAACAACAGGAGACCAACCCGTAGCGGCGGGGTTCAACTTGGAGCAAGTTGCGAGCGAACCAGTAGCGGTGGCTCCGCAACTATAGCCCCACATCGGCACGCTGGCGCCGTCGGGCATGATTAGAGTGAACGGCCCTGCTGCCAGGTTCACCTGTTGCTGGGCGTGGCCCAAGCTCGCACCGAGGAGGAGAACAATTGTCAGACCTACCGCTCTGTTCAGACCAGATTTCACAAAGTGGAATCGCATTGATCGTCTCCTCTGTGTTAATTGGTCTCGTCGATCACAAATTCCCGTGAATCAACGAGCATCATCATCAGCATTCCGCCAGGAAAAACGTTGTTGGTGGTGATCTCGCGCTCGTTGTGCGAGTGCCACATGAACGCAAAGCCAGCTTCGGTGCTTGGGGGATTTGCAATCGTGCCCGAGGGAGGCGTAGTGCCGGTGGTAGTGCACGAAGTCGTTTTGTTCGAACCACTGCAGGTTCCAAAGGTCGCGCGGGTCGTGGCGTCTGGCCCAAGGTACGGACTGCCGCCAAACCACGGACCGTTGGTAAGGATATTCGGATCCGGCAATGTCACAGGGCCGCCAGCCGCAACATCTCCGAAGGGCGCCACCTGCAACGGCTTGTTGTGATCCTGACACCACTCGAAATAGTTAATTGCGGTAGGAACACTCGTGTTATAGCCGTCTGCATCCGGCGTACACGGTAAGATTGCATTCGGATCACCCGAACTGGAAGTCGCATCATGCCCGTACGCATCCCAGTTCAAACCCTTCGCGGTCCAGTAAAAAATCCCGTCCATGGCTAGGCCCGGGGTCGTCGTTGTGGTGAATAGGAGTGGGCCTGCAAGATCCTCTGGGGCCGACTGGCTGAGAATCAGATTGCCGTCGCGCGCCAGAATGCGCACGTGGTTACCGTGCTCGTGGAAGGGATGTTGCCAGCGTCCCTGGCCGATAATCCGCAGCAGAACCTGTTCGCCGGGATGCATGTGCGGATCGCCGTTGTAGGGTTGGTGTGGATACTGCGACGCATAGTTCGGGTCCATGTCATCCGGCATGGAGCGACCGTTGATCATGAAGTACGACGGATGATAGGGCTCAATTGCGACGTTAAGGCTGCAGCCGGGCTGTCCATACGTGCAATTTCCCGCAGCCGCCACTTGTGTCTCTGCCTGCTTGTGAATGACAGGGTCTATCTCGGAGAACTGGAACAGATATTCGCGGTCATAACAGGTCTTGTCGTGGTCGTAGGCTGCGGTCGCAAGACGAAAATCCTTTTCACCCCAATTCTGTTGCGCAAGCTTGTTATTTCCGGAAGCGCTTAGCGGAAGCCCATTCGTACAGATAGTGGGAACAGTAGCAGGTAACACAATGATGGCCCCGTAGAGTCCCATCTCAACCTGCAGGCCGCTTTGCGTTCCGCTGTAGTAGGCGCGAGTACCTGGGGAGGAAGGCGTAAATGTGTAAGTCACCGAACCGCCCGGCACGGCTTCTCCTGTCATCAGACCAGGTACCCCACAGCCGGTCGAGCACGCGCCCGAGTTATCAAAGGTCGCTCCGACCTTAACATTGAAACCTGGAAAGAGGATGGAGGTATTGCCTGCCGCGGGGGGTAGTCCGTTTGTCAGGGTCACCGTGACTGCTACACCCTCGGTGACGATCAAGGTTGGCCCGGGCACCTGCATGCTGTTGCAGAACGCACCGCTGATGGCCGAGGGCACGAAGCCGCTGGGCGTTGCACTGCAGCCGTAGCCCCAAGAGTAGATCGCCTGGCCGTCGGGCTGCGTGAGGTAGGCCGCGTGCGCTGTGAGACTAAACGTCGGGCCTGTAATTCCAGGAGCCGCAGCATAGGACGCGGGCTTGAGAAACAACGCTGCCGCTATGGTTAACCCCACGAGCAAGTGTGTCCTTGTCGTTGTCCTTCTCACATTCGTCGCTCTCATAGCTGCTCCTAGTTAATGTGAACTTCGGTCATCAATCCTCCGAAGTTCTCGGCATCGTTCGACAGGTGATGGAGGTTAGGCGTGTAGAGGTAGAACACGCTGCCCGA
>Ga0210399_10002208_pt1 | contig 15185 bp, 11 predicted proteins | sample IncBWC14MmetaG_FD_150865 | JGI IMG/M metagenome (GOLD analysis project Ga0210399, IMG submission 150865) | Forest soil microbial communities from Barre Woods Harvard Forest LTER site, Petersham, Massachusetts, United States - Inc-BW-C-14-M | ecosystem: Environmental > Terrestrial > Soil >...
CCTCGAAATATTCACGACAGGGTTGGTACGCGGCTTGCGAGGCTCGGTGAAACCGCTCCCATTCCGCCGGGGCTTCGCTCACGATCCCCTTGCTGATCGTTCGCCATTCCTGTTGCAAAGACTTAATGCGGTCGGCAAGGGCTTTTGGCTCTTCGGTCGAACCGATCAGCGTCTCCATCTCGTCGATCAGCTCGATGCGCTTGGGCGCGACGGCATAGTCCTTCCACTGCTTGAGTTCATTCAACTTATCATCGAGCTGCTGCAATTGCCGCGTAAGATATGGCGGCACACCCGGCGCGGCCGGTAACTTTTCCTCTATCGCGCGACGCAGCCCCGCCGCTCTTTGCGTATTGCCATCGCTCAGCGCGTCATTGGCCTTGCGGATCAATCCGCCGATCTGGCGCAACACCTGCTCCTCCGCCGCCAGCTTCTCCGCGCGTGCCGTCTCTTCTGCCTCACGGGCTGCGGTCGCTTCTTTCCGCAATTGTGCTTCGGCAGCGGCCTGTGCCGATGCTGCCTCTCGAGCCGCTTGAAGCGCACGCTCATCTGCGTCATGAGCGGCCTGCTGTGCGGCCAGCTGAGCAGCTTGCTCCGCCGCTTGCTGCGCAACCTGTCGCAGATACTCGGCGATGACCTCCCTGCAGCGATCAATCGCCTGCTCGGCACGCAGTTCGATATCTGCAGATGTCTGGCTAGTAAGCGAGCGCCACTGGGTGTGGAGTCGCTCAAAGACGGATGCGTACGAGGCGTCACAGATCAGGTGACTGTGCTGCTCGAGCGACGCGCACAGGGCGCTGACCTCGCGCGCAATCTCTGCCGCCTTCTGGTCCTCAGCATTCAGCGCATCGCACTTCTGCTTGAGGATCTTGTAGACACTCTTGTCCTTGTTACGGACCTGTTTGAGAAGCTGTCTGAGCTGCACCGGATCTTCAACTGCCTCCGCCGCCATCTGCCGCAATCGGCTGGATGGACCTTCCACGACGAGCTGAGCGACTTGCATTGGATCATCGATCGAGGCAAGCGCCTGTGGCAATCGACTGGTGTCCTTACACAGCGCCGCCACCGAGAACATCGCCGACCGATTCCTCGCTTGACTGCAAAACCCGGCAAAATCGATGGACCCTGCATCGATGAGTTGAGCCACACGGGCCTGCGCCGCGCGTTCCAGAACAGCGGGGACAGCGATGGAAGCGTCATGGGGCGGGTCGAGCAGTCCGGCAAACCTCCGCAGAGCGTCTCCATCGGGCAGCCTATGAATGGCCGCGACACGCAAACCCTCTTCATCGGTGCCAAGCGCCGCACCAAGAATGGCATCCACAGATCCCGCGTTTAGGATCGCGATGCGCTCTTCCATGGTCGGCGAGGACGGCGGTGCTTTTTGAAAAAAGCGCGTGAACAGCTTCATCGAACCACCCGACAAGTGCCAGCGCGACGCTGAGCCGCGCTTGAGGGGTCCGGTAAGTGCATGAGTAACATTCGAAAAATACCTTTTCTCGGCAGCGATTAACGTTGAATTATACCGGCGCATTGAACTCGCGCCCGACTATCGTCAAACAGGCCATTGCCGGACCGCCCGTTTGTCAATTCTTCGTCGATGTCGGCTGGTTCGTTGCCGTGAGCGAGTTCCGAAAGCGCCGATCGATGACGATGCGATCGCCGCGATCACTGGCCAAGGCGGTGCACCTCTCATGGCGTGCCCAGCTTCGTGAGGCTTTCAACAGCGCCAAGGCCACGCCTTGCGATCGTGCTTCGGGGGTGACGTAGAGCCCCTCAATGTACCCGGTCCGCACGCCTTCCAGGCCTGCTACGTTGAGGCGAATGGCGAGTTCTGAGAATCCGACGACGTCGCCGTCGAGAGTCTCCGCCACTAGAACAGCAGATAGTTCTTGCAAGGTACCGGCAAAGAATCTCGCAATTTCCGGTGCATGGTCGTCGGCGCCATCGGGCCACAGGTGTCGGCGCATCGATTCCCACACGGGCGCATCTGCAGGGACGATGCTACGAATATTTATCGGACCGGCGAATCCAAGAGTCATCCGACTAATCGTCATCCAAGAGCAGCTGTTTCGCCGGCCTATTCGTAGTGCTTTAAGTTAGGCCATATGAATGAGAACGGCATTTTCGGATCGCGCAGCACGTAAATCGGCCCGGTCTCGTAGGGCATGGCATACGGGTTGTCGATCTCACCGGCGACTTCGACGCGGCGGTACGCTGAGAGAAGCCCTCCCCAATACGGTCCCAGGACGATCAGCACGCTGCCATCGTGGCCTTGCGGCCCCCAAAGATAGTAATTGTTATGCCCGCTGATGGCGGCAGGTAATCCCAGAGGCCGCCCAAAGATGTCGATCGCAGCCGCCTCGCCGTAATCGATGCCAAGGAAAACTGCCTTGGCGCGGTCCCCCGGCGGCAACGCGTTGTAGACCGCGGCGACCTGCGCCGCCATCTCGGGCCAGCCATGCTGATCGGCGAAGTGTTGCGGCAAAAGACCCAGCTTCTGGTGTTCAGCAGCCGTTGCCGAAGGAGCCAATCCAAGCATTGTGCTATAGGCGATATACGTTTTCTCCGGGAGGATCGGGATGGCCATGGGCGATGCAATCGCTCCCGCTACAGCCACGCTGCTCAGGGCAGCGCGGCGAACGGCCGCGCTTTGTAGCCAGCTCTCAACGGCAACGGCGCCGATCCCGAGCAACGTCGGATAGATCGGTGTGATGTAGTAGGCCTTTCCATGCGAGACGACGAAGAAGATGAACAGAATCGCATAAGCGATCGGAAAGGCGCGGTACACCGCGAGCTTCGGCCGATGCAAACAGGCCCACAGACCCGCAATCCAAACAGGCGCGGCCAGCGGTCCCATCAATAGTAACTGTTGTACGAAGAACGCCACTGGCGATAGGGCGACATTCTTTCCATTTACAGCGGCCTTGCCCAGTTCGAGGAATGGCCAGCCATGTGCCTGCTGCCATAGCAGGTTCGGCAAAACCAACATGGCGCCGATCAGGGCGCCCACATAAAGCCACCGCCGCAGCAGCGAGCGGCGCTGCGGCGTGGCAAGAAGACCGATGCCGAGAGCCGCCACATAGAACGCAATCGCGTATTTGCTTAGCAGACTTAACCCCACAACGACGCCAAATGGAATCCACCAGCGCTCATTCCCGGTCTGCGCGAGGCGCACCAGAAACCATCCGCAGGCAAGCCACGTGAGGGGCTGGAAAGTATCGGTGGTAAAGAGCAGACCGATGGCGAGAAATTGAGAACTGCAGAGAACGCACAGGCCCGCGAGCCATTGCGCGAAGCGCCCGCCGCCCACCGCGCTCGCGAATTCGGCGGAAAGCGCCACGGTTGCCGACAGGGCCAGCGCGGGAATTAGCCTGAATCCAACCAGAGAATTGCCGAACAGCGCGTGCGACCACGAAGCGAGAAGCGGGATCAAAGGCGGCTGATCGACATAGCCCCACGCGAGCCGGTCGCCACTGACGATGAAATAGAGTTCATCGCGGAAGATGCCGTACCCGGCGTTGAATATCAGGTGGATCGCAAGGGTCGCGAGACCCAAAACCAGCCAGGGCTCGCGTCCGATGATCAAAAAGCTGCGTTTATCGCCCGCGATCATCGTGCTCCCTGCAAGTACTGCCAGTCCACCGAATTAAGAGTACGCGTCTATACGATTGCGAATCCTATACGGTACGCCGCGGAAGTTCACCAGTTCATCGTATACAGCTAGCATTAGGGCCGTACTACGTGCGCGCCGCTCATTGTGCTGAGACACGGAGCACTTCTACGCGCTCCGTACCGCAATCTCACACGGATTCGTCTGCGTCGTCGCCGGCTTGACTAAACCATCGTCATGAGGTGGGTTTACAGTTGTCGTCGTGAATCAATTCATTGTACCAATTGGTTTCCCAAGTCTTGCCGCCATCCGTCGAGAACGCCTGCTCCCACGTCGCCACAACGGGAGCGGCTTTAGGGTTCAACGCCTGTTCCCATTTCGCAGTACCCGGCGCGGGCTTAGGTTGCAATGTCCAGGTGTAGCGCACGACAATGGGTATACCGTTATAGGTATCCGGGCCCTCGAATATCCCGACGTTGCCGTTAAACTTGCCCACCACCGGCGGCTGGATGACACCTTCCGAGAAGGTGTTGTCGACCCAATAAATACGCCACAGGCCTGTTTTGGGATCATAAGTGCGGATAGTCACGCCGACAAAGTCTTTCCAGTAGCTGGCCTTGAAGTAGTCAATATCGCCGACGGCCCCGGGCAAAGGACTGGCCTCATCACAGCTGATGAAATCAACCCACTCGTGTGAGCCCGCCAGGCGCTTTGCGAGCCTGTGGTTGGGCATTCTCCATTTGCCGTAAAGAAAATCGAAGTCGTGAAGTCCCGCGGGCTCTCCCGCTTTCGCGCTCTTCGAGATGGCTTGGGATGGGCTGGTTTGCGCCAAAGTAACGGAACCGAGCGCAACAAAACCCAGCAGCGCCGCTGCCACGGTTCGGATTCGAATAATCATCATCTTAGTCTCCTATTTCGCTCCTGCGGGATGGATGGCTTCACGCGCCATTTTCTGAAACGCTGTGCCTAGATCGTTTCAGCGCTCTCATACGGTCTCTACATCACGGTTTAGACTATAATTGAGATTGCGGACAGATTCGGTCCGCAGTTATTTCACACTATCTCTGATGCTCGACACGTCGACCCGGCTTCTAAAGCTGCTCTCCGTACTCCAGTCCCGCCGCTTTTGGACGGGGGCTGGCCTCGCGGAGCGCTTAAGTATTACGCCGCGCACGTTGAGGCGCGATGTCGATCGCTTGCGTAGCCTCGGGTACACCGTGCTCGCGACTGCGGGGCCGGGAGGCGGCTATCAATTAGGGCGCGGTGCCGTGCTGCCGCCGCTCTTGCTTGATGACGCAGAGGCGGTCGCCATTGCCGTGTCCCTTCGCAGCGGCATGGATGCTTATTCGGGCATCAACGAGACGGTGCTGCGAACGCTCGCGAAATTGCAACAACTGCTCCCGCCACGCCTCCACGCGCGCATCAGCGCACTGAACGCGGCAACGGTTTCGCTCGCCGGACCGGGCGAGCGCTTGAATCCAGAGGTTTTAATGGCGCTGGCGAATGCATGCCGAGACTGCCGATCTGCGACTCTGCAGTACCGGGACCGCATGGACCGGACATCCGCTCGCCTCATAGAGCCGCTGCGACTGGCGTACACGGGGAACAGGCGCTGGTACTTGGTCGCCTATGATTTGAACCGCAACGCGTGGCGCACGTTCCGGGTCGACCGTATCGATGGTATCCCCGTGCTGGGCGCTCCATTCAATCCTCGGCCGTCGCCTGCGGACCTGAAACGCTACGTGTCAAATGCCATCGCATCTGCACCCTACCGCTTCCGCGCGAAGTTTCGACTCAAGGGCAGCATGACCATCGTTGCTCCAAGCGCACCTCCCTGGGTCGGTGTACTCGAACCCGTGGATGAGACCCACTGTATGCTGAGCACTGGCGCAGATTCCCCGGAGGCGCTTGTCCTCCAGGTTATGTTGTGCGGTGTGGATTTTGACCTGATCGAGCCAGCGGATCTAAGGCCATCATTAATCAAGATCGCGGGTCGCCTACGGCGCGCCGCGCAGCGAGACCGGGCGTCGTCGTCGCCATCGCCTCGCATCGGAAGAATAGCGCGGAGTCGTTAGAATCGCGTCGTCAAGAACCACAGCTGGAGCAGTCCATGCAAGAGGATCAAATACGTGAAGCTCTGGACATGCACTGGCGCGCCTCCGCCGCCGGCGATGTGAACGCGGAACACGATATTTACGATGAGGATGCTATTTGTGACTATCCCCAGTCCGGTGAACGTATCCTCGGGCGACGTAATTTGCGGGCCTTGCGAAGTCACCATCCAGGCAAGCCGTCGGGCTTCAACGTCAAGCGATTTCTTGGGATGGGAGATCTATGGATCACGGAATATACGATCAGCTACCAGGGGCGCATAGCATACACAGTGAGCATCATGGAGTTCCGCAATGGCAAGGTCGTGCACGAGACGCAGTATTTCGCGGACCCCTTCGAGGCGCCGGCCTGGCGGAGCCAATGGGTTCAGCGGATCCCGCAATGAACCTGCCTACCTTGCCGACGGTCTCCAATTGATCGGCAATTCTATGGTCGACACGATCGGCTTACGATCTTGTATTACTGGTAAGAAAAGCGCGAAAGATTTGCCCGTAGCGTCCATGGACGCTCGATGCACTGAAGCTTCACGGCGGAATCGTGCCTCGCTCGACCAGCACGGCCAGTAGCGCCAACACCGCGTAGAAGATGAATGCGGTGATTGCCATTGTCTGCGAAGATGATGGTGGCGGCCCGAAGTTCGCGCCCACTTGGACTACCGCCAATAGAGCCACGAAGCCCCAAAACACATACCGGCCTTTGGCACTCTTATACTTTGTCGCCCGCGCATACATTAAGGCACCGATCATCAGAATGGCGAGCTCCAGCGGGAAACTCAAGGCGACGTTTCGCCACAGCCCGAGACCAACCTTTGCCGAATTATCGTAGAGCGGCAGATCAGGCGTGTGCACTATTAGATCGAGCACCCAGTGTGAGAACGATGCCGCCGAGACGAGCAGGACCGTTTTAAGACGGTTGCCTGCCATGAACAATCCGACGATGCCTCCAAAGATGAGCGAGAGCAGAATCGACCCCGGCAGACCATGGGTGAAGGGCATGTAGTAGAGGTCAAGCGCATTCGCTTGGGTAAATCCAGGAACGATGCGCAACTTCTCGACCCCAAGCAGTACCAGGATCGACCAGACCACATCCAGCCATTGCACTGCGATGAACCATACCCAGAGCGGCACGCGCCTGGCTGCAGGCTGCATGGCGAACGACACTCCATAGTGACCTACAAACATGTTCAGCCTCCGACTGACGCAATATTAATCTTCAACGTCTACATATGTCAGTGATCTCTTTTCGCTAGCGCAGTTGTCACGCATCAAGGGCTGAGTTAGCTCGGCGCGGCGGCTAAGTCCCAGCGCCGATGGCATGCCCCGATAGCGCCCTCTGAAACTCCGCGGCTTGAAGCATTGAACTGACGGTGTTAACCACCGCATCTGACAGCACCTCGTAGTAGTTTTCCGCCTTGTAAGAGCGGCCAAAGCGTGTCGCATCGCCGGAGGCGAGACCTTTCCACAACGTTTTGCCATCCGGATCGCTCACAGTAAGTTGCAGCACCACTTCTGACTTGTAAGTGTTTCCCTCGCGGACGAAGAACTTCTTCACCTCGCCCTTCACGGCTACAGCGCCGTTGCTGTCGACGGTCTTGATGCCGGCCTCGTCAAATAGCTGCCGAATGTGCACGCCCACAAACGCGCCGACGTCATCGGTCGTGGTGACTGGCCTCGGATCGTTTTCCTCTCTGTTCTCGCCGATGGCTTCCTTGTTGTCTCGCCCGTCACTGAAGTTCGCAATCGTGACTGTCGAAGTGGTCATTGGAGTTGTTCCAAGCTGCAGTTTTGAAGTGGGTCTCCACTCAAGGGGTATGGGCTGGAGTAATTTCGTTTTCGATGATGCGACGAGTGAAACGCTCAGCAACAATGAGGCGAGAATCGTACGAATCACAATTGGCATCTCCGGATGATGATGCATCATTTTACCCCCGTTGGCGCTTATCTATCCGGATTGCGCCGGATTTCTGCCCGCACCCTCACAAGGTCAGTATTCACTCGGCAAGAGGATGGTGTTATCTGTGAACCACAATGTGATGCCTTCGAGGGGGAAGTCCGTGAATGGGATTTTCTTGATGTAGACGACGTTGTCACTTCCATCCTCGCAGGTCAAATCGGCCATCAGGTCGGTATTTACGTTCAGTTTCCATACCTGGAATCCCTCGGCCCTGACGCGTTTATCGTAAAGCTGCGTGAGCGCAATCTCGTCGAGCAACCAATAGGCGCCTACGCTCAGTGGAGAAAGACGGAAGGTGAAATAACTATGGCTTCGCCCAGTAATTCGCGAAGCGGGGGTTGCCCCGAACTTATCTATGGACCGAGTTCGCTCTGATCCGTCGGATCAATTAACCTGAGATCCCGGAAGCGACGAAAATCTCGGTCAACAGAGCACAAGGTCGCGCCGTGTTCGAGGGCGAGTGCAGCCAGTGCGGCGTCAGTCACAAGCGGCCCCGTGACCTGGGCTTCGCGTATTTGTTCCTGCAGAAGCTCCCAGAACCGCTCACCTGCTCCGATCACGCTGACGTTGGCCTGATGTAACCAACTGCTGACGATCTTGCAGGCCTCGGCACTCTGTAGAGGCTTCTTAGTCGCGCGAGAATTTGTGGAGATGCGTATGAAGGCGAGCAACGTCTGCCATGGCAACGCCACGATCTCTTCCGAATTAAAGACGGCTTCCAACCAAGATCGGCAAACCGCGTGGTGAGCGGAATCGCTGTCATATGCATAGAGCAGGATGTTGGCGTCGAGCAGTTTCACCCGTGACGCGCGCCTTCAATATCTTCGAGGAGCGCACCAACGTTATCGTAGGAGAACCCAGCGGCCGGACCACCCATTGCTCGAGGCTCGACCCTGAAGGGCTTTCGCTTTTGTACCGCGGCGCTCTGGGCTAGGGCCATTCGAAGTCGTTCGTTCACCACCGTTTTGAATGGACGCCCTGTCCGCCGCGCTTCAGCTTGGAGGCGGGCAGCAACATCTTCATCCAGTGTAAGCGTTGTTCTCATACATCATGATGCTATCAAGGAGGCATCTTGATGTCAACCAGGGCCGCATTGGGTCCGTCCCGTCGATGAAAACGTATTCCCAATGGAGGCATTGCCAATTAGGCTTCGGTGTGCACAAAGGAAACAAGGTACGGCGGTGGCTGCTGGGGTTGGTATGCGCCTCATATTCCTTACCCAGCCTGTGCGCAGACGTCAGCGATTTTTGGCAGAGCACCTATCCGCATCTGCGTGAGCCCACCGCGGACTCCCGGCCGAAAGTCCGCACGCGTGCGGATCAGAAGAACATTGAAGCACTTGCGGCAGCAGGCTTTGGCAGCGCTGAAATTGGAATCGACTTTCGCGGTGATCCGACATTGGTGCGTCCAGCCCTGGGTGCGCTCCTTGAGACCTCCCGCCGCGTCGGGCTCCACGTGGATTTGGCTCCGGGCGGAGGGCAACCCTACGCAAGCCCAGGCATCGAGTTAGCGGACTCGATGCAGCAGCTGGTCTCGGAAGCGGCGGCCGTAAGTGGTCCGATGCAGTACGAGTGGGCACCTCGTCAACCGTCACGGTTGGCTGGCGAGGCTAGGCTTGTCGCAATCAGCGCGGCGAGAATAGTCACTGACGCGGCCGTACCCGTGGTGCTCGACGCTAACAGCGCCATCGATCTCACTGCCAAGGTGGACAGCCGAGGCGTACTGCACTGGCGCATTCCCGCAGGACGATGGCTGCTGTTCAGTTACTGGCAGCGTGCCACGGGTCAGATCATGGCAGGGAACCCCTTCGTGCCGCCCGAAGCGTGGAGCGCGCGGGTGCCCGAGAAAGACAAGGCTGCCTATCTGACCGCCGACATCTTCAGCGCAAAGGGGATTTCGGCAGCACTCGCCTATCTGGATCAAAGTCTGTTGAGCGACGATGCGGCGCTGCTTCGCGATGGGGATCTTGCCCACGACTCGCTCGAGGTACAGGCAGAAATGTTTTGGACCGGGGATCTGCCCGCCGAATTCCATCGTCGTCGCGGCTACTCGCTCATCCCCTATTTGCCTGCGCTGAACACACCCAGGGACTCTTCCTTCAATCCGCTCGATCCGAACTGGGGCGGCGCCTTGCCTGTGCGACCTTACGAGTTCAACGGCGACGTTGGCGAGAGAGTACGGTACGACTACGCACAAACGCTCACCGACTTGTATTGCGATCGCTACCTAAACGCGTTCGCGCAGTGGGCGCACGGCAAAGGCATGCGCACGCGCGTGCAGGTGGCGTATAACTATTTCGCACTCGACATGTTGCGCAGCGCGCGCGCCGCGGACATCGCAGAGAATGAAAGCTTCGATTCGGGCTGGAGTAAGCCCTTCGACGCAAGCATCCCGACATACGGCACTGACCGCTGGCGCCATGCGATGGATTCCTACCGACTGACGGGATCCGCCATGCACCTTGCGGGCCGGTCACGGGCCACGATCGAATTCGGTGATGATTTTGCCATCTACCGTAAGCAGCCTGTGGACTACGTACAGCAGCTTAACGAGGCACTCGCCGGCGGCATTACACAAGGGTTGCTGACGGCGTTTTCGAGCGCCGATACCGGGTGGCCGGTTCCGCAAGGACTCGCGCATATCGGTCTCGGCGATGAATGGACCGCCGCGTGGCCGCAGTGGCGCGATTGGCAAAGGCTCACCTCGTATTTCGCACGCGCCACCCAACTGCTCGAATCCGGCATGCCGCGGGTGGATGTAGCCATCTATCATGACCGAGGGCTTGCCACGGTCCACGATGATGCGCCTCTGTTTGCGGACGCAACGCTGGAAGGACAGGGATACACGTATGACTTCGTTGATCCCGAGGCGTTGTCGGAGCCGGAGGCCGGCAAAATTGACGGCATGCTGTTTGGCCGGCGCGCTGGCTATCGCGCGCTAATTCTGGATCACGAGACCTCCATCCCGGCTGCCGCCGCGCAAGCCATTCTGACATTGGCAAGGCACAGTCTTAACGTAATCATCGTAGGCGATGCGCCTTCCAAGAGCAGCGGATTCGCGAATCATGAGGTGAATGATCGGCGCGTGAAAACATCGATAGCGGCGCTCTTGAAGCTGCCCAATGTGGCGCGACGCGCATCGCGAGCAGAGGTTGCCGCGGCGCTGCGCGATCTTGGATGCGTTCCGGCCGCCTCCTTCGGTGCCGATTCCCCGCTGCTCAGTGTCCGGCGCCGGCAAAATACACATGATCTATGGTGGATTTTCAATCCAACCGGCGAGGCTGTCTCGGCCGACGCATCGTTGAGTGCGGTGGGCGCTCCTTACATCATCGATTTGTGGAGCGGGCGCGCCGAGCGTGTCGCGCAATGGAAACAACAGGCTCAGCGAACCCTATTGGCGCTCAAGATCATGCCGCACCAAAGCATTGCCGTGCTGATCCGGAGCGACGAAGCGGCGCCGTTGCACGCGCTGCCCTCCCCCGGCGTCCAAGTGCTGCAGGAGGGAGATGACTTCATGGTCATCGCCGCCTCGCCGCAATCACTGGCGTTTAGCAATGGCATTTCGCGCGACATCGACCCGCGAGCGCGCCCACAGCCATTGGCGCCGACGCGCTGGCATTTACAGGTGGAGGAACAATTACCCGATGGTGGCCGGACACATGAGCTGGACTTAAACGAATTGATGGACTGGCGGCAGATCCCCGCTCTGAAGGAGGCGGTGGGCAGCGCGCTGTACGCAGCAGAGGTCACTTTGTCGCCCGAGTGGTTTGGCGGGGACCGCGGCATTCTCTTGTCCGTAGGAGACGTGCAGGGCGGCATGCAGCTCATGGTGAATGATCACCTGGTTACCGAACAGACGACCGGGCACGGGCAGTGGCTCGTGGGAGCCTGGCTCAAACCTGGCGTCAATTCCATCAAGGTGCGGTTGGATACCACGCTTCTGAATCGAATGGTCGCATTGCGCGCTAGTGGCGATGGCCGTTATCAGACAGGACCAACCGCGCTGACGAGCGCCCCGTCCGGACTGTTAGGGCCCGTCATTCTGGCCAGTGTTGCCCGCTTGACCGTAGGAAAGTAGCCTCGGGTCGTTTTCACGTACTACATCGCACGTGAATATTTCGCAGCTGCTTATGCTGATAGGGACTAGATGGAAAGAAGTCCTGTAGTTACGAGCCGGCAAGCGCCGCGGCGAATCCGCGATCGCTTCCCAGTGCCAGTACGAGCCACCTGGATCCCTATTGCAGATCGATACGATTTATTTGATCGAGGCCGGTGTAGTCTGACGTGATCACGCGGTCCCCGTCTTTCAGTCCGCTGAGTACCTCTACCTGCTCGACATTGCGACGGCCGATTTTGATGCGCCGCCGTTCTGCGGAATGGTCACCTGGCGTCAGCACGAAAATCCAGTCGCCACCGGTCTGCTCCAAGAATGGTCCGGCCGGCAGAATGAGTGCGCGATCATCGCCACCAAGCGAAAGCTTTCCCTGCATCGCCTGGCCGGGCACGAGGCCTTGGGGGTTTGGCCCATCAAAAGCCAGGTCAATGACAAACTGTCCATCTTTCACTTGCGGATAAACGCGGATGACATGCAAGCGCCAGGTCTTGTCGCCGATGTGCACGTCCGATGCCTCTCCGTTGCGGATCCGCGATAGGTAGTACTCATCCACATCGGCGGAGAGCTTGATCCCGGTATCGGGCGTGATCTCGGCCAGGCGCTGACCGGGATTGCGGTTTTCGCCCACCTTGATATCCATGTCCGTCAGACGCCCCGAAACCGGCGCGCGGACGGTGAGGTTGTCGAGCTTGGCGTGGACGATACGCAGGTTTTCCTGCAGCTCCTTGAGCTGCGCCTCGATGAGCGGAACCTGGCTTTGGCGAATCGCGTCCTGACGCTCGTTGCTCGCGACCTGCAGCGGCTTGAGCCTCAAATCGTAGCTGAGCTCGTCCTGAACGATGTCCCGCGCCTCCTCGGATTCAGCTCCCTTGGAGAAGAGCACCGCGCGCCGGTTGATGGATCGGGTCAGGCGCGTGATGTTGTAATCGAGCTGGGCCAGCGCCCGTTCGTTATTGATTTTGTTCAGCTCCAGATTGATCTCGTTCTGCTGCAGCTGAGCGGTCGCCTGATTGAGCTGCGCTTCCTGCTGGATGACTTGGAGCTGCAGGTTGGTGTTGCTGAAGCCGATCAGGGGCTCGCCTTCCCTCACCTCGTCACCCGCCTGGGCGAGGACCCGCTCCACGCGCCCGCCGTCGATGGCGTCGATATAGATGGTGTCGTGTGGCACCACCTTGCCGCGCAGGGGAATGAAATCGTGAAAGATGCCCTCGGCCACTGGTGCAATGGTGAGCGTATTGCGAGCCATACGGACCGAGCGCTCGGCATTGCCGAAGAACATGGCCACGGCGAGAAGCACAAGCCCTAGTGGCACCCCGGCGCCAACTCCGACACGCGCGCCAATCGGCCACTTCGCCCAATGCCATGGGTGACGCTTGATCTTCTGGTCCATGGCCGCGCCATCAGCGAGTTTGAGCGTCGTCACCTGCGACACCTCATTGCGCATGGCTACTCGTACCTGAGCGCCGCGGCCGGATGCGCCCGGGCAACCAGCAACGCGTGCCCGGCGACGGTGGCGAGGGCGATCACCAGCGCGCCAGTGCTCGCGCCTACGAAGATCAGCGGATCGAGATCAACGTGATAGGCGAAGCCCTGAAGCCAGTGGTGCATCAGTAAGCCGGCCGCCGGCCATGCGATCAGGTTGGCCCAAAGTATGGGTTTCGCGAACTGCCAAAGGAGCATGCGCAGAACGTCCACTCTGCTCGCGCCCATGGTCTTGCGGATGCCGATCTCCTTGGTGCGCTGTTCGGCCGAATGAGCTGACAATCCGAATAATCCCAAGGCAGCAATCACACCGGCGAGACCTGCGCCGAGAGTTATCGCCGTCCCTTGCAATATGATGTCTGCATAAATGTCTTGCAGATTTTGGCTCAAAAAATGCCGCCGAATCCTCGTATGCACAATCTGAGACCAGGCAGCATCAATTCCCGTTAGGGCCTCCGGAATTTGCGAGCCAATCAACCGAACGCTCAGCACGGAAAAAGAAGCAGGGTCTACGTAGAGTATCTGTGGGTACACCTGTCTCCGGGTGTCGAGAGCAAAATCAGGCGACACACCGATGATCTCGGATGGCCCAACTGTGCCGGGCGTTGGCTTTGCACTCCAGCGACGGCGATTCCAGCTCACAATCTTGCCAATCGCCTGGGCGGGAGAACTAAAGCCCAGTTTGCGCATCGCCGTTTCATTGATGACAACAGAGGGGTTTCCTGCCGCTTCCCGTTCGACGAGGCGCCCATCATCGCCATGATCGTGATCGAAATAGCGCCCCGCTAACGGCCGTAAGCCATAGAACTCGAGCGCGCCATAGTCGACGACACCACTCACCATTGGAGTTTCAGGTCCGCCCTGAACCTGCGCAAAAACGCTCATTCCGCCATTAAAGAGTCCTCCCTCATTGGCGCAAACGGCCCCGGCGACACCGGGCACGGTGGCAACGCGTTCTCGAAACGCTCGACCCGAAGGGGCGCAAGCGTTTTCGATAAGGAGGATGCTGGAACCGTCAACTCGGAGTTGGTTGTTGAGTGAGAACAGCGTCTGGCGCCAAATCGTAACCGCCGCGATGCCAAGGCCAATCATGATGGCGAACTGCAGAGCGACTAGCGCGCGGCGAACAATCCCTCCGGTTGCTCCCTGGACCAGTATTCCCTTCAGGACCACGGCCGGCCGATATGCAGATAAGACAAAAGCGGGGTATGCACCGGCCAATAAGCCCAACCCAAGTGTAGTAACCAGGAGAGCGCCCGATAGCGTTGGATCGCCGAGATCATTGAATGCGATCTTCTGCTTTAGGACAGAGTTCATCCAAGGCAATAAAACGTCGGTAAGCGCCACGGCTAGCACCATGGCCAAGGCGACATAGATGACCGCCTCTCCCAAAAACTGAATTATTAATTGGCTTCGAAGCGCGCCCGAGGCCTTGCGAACGCCGGTCTCAATCGCGCGCTGCGCTGCTCGAGCAGTCATCAGCGTGACGAAATTGAATGATGCCGAGCTGACAATCAAGACCGCGATGGCGGCCAGGGCAGCGAGAAGCGTCCTGTCGCCTCTCGGGGACATCGGCGATACGCCACGAGGTGACAGGTGCAATTCGCCAATAGGCGTCAGATGCAGTCCAATGGTGAACCCAGGTGGGTAAACAGTCGAAGTGTCCGAATTGTGAGTTGCAAAGGCGGTGAGTGCCTGTTGCACCGGCTGCACAGGTGTGCCAGGCCGCAGGCGGATGAAAGTGTAATTGCTTTGAGTACGAAATGGTCCTTGATCCGATGTGAGATCGTAGAGCGCGAACTCGGAGTAGGCCGCAACGCCTGAGCCGAACACCTCGCCCTTCAGATAACTGTTCGACGGCAAGTCTTCTATGATCGCGGTCACACGCATCGAATGAGGTGTGTTGAACGCAGTTGAC
>Ga0210399_10002209_pt1 | contig 15181 bp, 10 predicted proteins | sample IncBWC14MmetaG_FD_150865 | JGI IMG/M metagenome (GOLD analysis project Ga0210399, IMG submission 150865) | Forest soil microbial communities from Barre Woods Harvard Forest LTER site, Petersham, Massachusetts, United States - Inc-BW-C-14-M | ecosystem: Environmental > Terrestrial > Soil >...
CCGCTTTCTCGATGGAGCGCTGCCAGACGCGCCCCTTCAGCTCGGCAATCGCGGCCTCCGGTTTTCCTTCGAAAAGTACTTTCCCCTGATGAATGATGGCCATGTTGGTGCAGAGATCCATCACATCTTCGACGATATGCGTCGATAGAATGACGATGACCTGTTCACCGATTTCCGACAGCAGATTGTAAAAGCGATTGCGTTCGCCCGGGTCCAGGCCTGCCGTGGGCTCATCCACGATGAGCAGCTCAGGACTGCTTAGCAAAGCTTGCGCGATACCAAAGCGCTGCCGCATTCCGCCCGAATAACTGGCCAGCGACTTCTTGCGGTCGTCGTAAAGATTGCAACGCCGCAGCATCGCTTCCACCAGTTGCTTGCGCTCTTTCTGAACGACGACGCCCTTTAGTAACGCGATGTGATCCAGCATGTCCACGGCGGAGATGCGCGGGTAGACACCGAAGTCCTGCGGGAGGTACCCGAGCCGGCGTCGCACTTCTTCTTTCTGCTTCAACACGTCAATCTCCCCTAAGGACGCTGTTCCGCTGTCCGCTTCCTGCAACGTCGCCAGCGTGCGCATCAGCGTGGATTTGCCGGCACCATTGGGGCCGAGCAGTCCATACATCCCGCGAGGAATCGTGAGGGAGACGTGGTCCAGAGCTTTCACCCCATTGGGGTACGTCTTGGACAAACTTTGAATGGTCAGTTCCATTTAGGGCTCCATCAGGAAGACGCAGAAGCACTCCGATTAGTTTCCTGGGCTTTAGGAGAAGGTATCCTACGGCTGGCCGACACGCCAGGCTTCTTCGTGCTGGACTTCGACCATTACGAGGCCGTGGGCAGGCACGGTAGGGCCGGATTTCGAGCGGTCGCGCAGTTCGTACAAGCGATCGATATCCGCAGGCGCGAGTTTGCCGCGCCCGACGTCCAGCAAGGTTCCTACCATTTTGCGAACCATATAACGAAGAAACGAGCGACCTCGAACTGTGAAGACCAACTCTTCGTTATCGGGAGTTCGCCCCAATTCAGCGGAGTAGATTTCGCGCTCGGTAGCTCTCTCTTTGTCATCTTCTTCCGAGCCCGTCGATGCCGCAAACGAGGCAAAATCGTGGGTGCCGACAAACCGGGCCGCCGCTTCGCGCATGGCGCCTTCGTCGAGCGGAAACGGATAGTGGAGAACGTAGCGCCAGATCATCGGCGGCACGATTCTCCCCCGATACAAGCGATAGCGGTAGATCTTGCCCCGTGCCGACCAGCGGGCGTTGAAGTCCGGGCCGACTTCCTCCGCTCCAACGATTCGAATTGTGGGCGGCAGCAGCGCGTTCAGCGCACGCTGAAAATCCTGTGCCGATAGAGGCGATTGCGTGCGAAAGCTGCCGACTTGGCCCAGCGCATGAACTCCGGCGTCGGTGCGTCCGGTGCCATGCAAAACAACCTGCTCCTGCGTGAGCCGGCGGAGCACCTCCACGATTTCGCCCTGAATCGTTGGCTTGCCGGTCTGAATCTGCCAGCCGTGGAAATCAGTTCCATCGTAGGCAATGGTGAGCTTGAAGTAGCGCATGCCGAGCCGCGGACCAGGCATCAGGGTGCGCTGCGAACGAAGCGGCTCCCGGGCTTTACCGCCACACTGCCGCCGCGGCAAAGCGGGCAATCTTCCTCTTCGTAGCTGGCAATGGGCAGTTGAATCAGCGACTGTGCTTCCACATCGAAATCGATCCCTCCGCTCCGGTCGATCAGCGCGCCGGCCGCGACAACTCGCGCGCCAGCCTCTTCCACCACGCGAATGGCTTCCTGCGTTGAGCCACCCGTGGTCCACACGTCTTCGATAACCAACACATGCTGGTCAGGAGCGAGCGAGAACCCTCGCCGCAGCGTCATCATGCCGCTGGCATCGCGTTCCACAAAAAGTGCCGGAATTCCCCCACCAGTCGAGCTCTTCTGTAGAGGCAGTGCCCGGGCGACTTCCTGCCCGATGATGAGCCCGCCCATCGCCGGTGAGACGACGGCGTCAATCCGGGCATCGGAAAAGAGCGCCGCCAAGGCTTGCCCCAGCTGTTCGGCAAAGCGCGGATATTGCAGCACTAGCGCGCATTGAACGTACGTGCCGCTATGCAGCCCGCTGGACAGCTCAAAGTGCCCGTGGCGGATGGCACCCGCGGTCTCGAAAAGTTTCAACAATTCTTCGCGTTTCAGCATGCCGCCCAGGTAACCGCTGGTTACTCCTTACCGTCCAAACGAGAGCAGCCTAGCTGCCGTGTCATTCATTTGTCAAGGAATCGAGCCCTTGCTAGACTGCCCTTTCTATTCCCGGTCGGCACAAAGATGAAGTCCTTGTGACCGCCTTCCGAGCCAAATTACGGTGGCTGCCCTCGGAATGGTCCCAACACCTGGTCGCTCCAGGATTCATCATTCCCTGTCGCAGCACAGCGGCCAGCTCCATGCAACAGCGCGGGTTCGTAGCAAGTGGGGCGAACTCGTGAAAATCAAAATGTCCCGCTGGGACAGAATCTCGAGGAGTAAAACCATCATGACAACTCTCTGGGTTACCGCCAAGCGTTCCATCCTGTCGCGCACGCTGCGGCAAGGCCATCGGCTCGCCGGGATGAAACTTTCCCCTTCGTCGGGCGCGCGATCTTTTCTAGCCGCCTCGCTAGCGTTTCTGCTTGTCACCGGGCCGATCTCGCCGGCTTTCGCTCAGAGTCCGGTGCAAAATCCCCCGTCGAATTCCGTCCCGGCCTCTCCGATTGCTCCCGTCGCTTCCCTCGGCCTCGCTAAACACGATTTCACTCATGGTCCCCGTGCTTTCCCCACGCTGCTCAAACCCTATCAGCCCATTTCCATTGAACCGCCAGAGCTTACAAATTCTCCGAGGCTTGACCAGCTGATTCAGGACGGCAAGCTCATGCTCAGCCTTCAAGACGCGGTGGAACTGGCGCTCGAGAATAACCTCGATATCGCCGTCCAGCGATACTATCCGTGGGTCGCCGACGCCAGCGTCCTCAAGGCCAAGGCTGGCGGTTCCGGCTACAGTACTCCCGGAGGAGCCTTCGCCTCCTCGGCCGCAAATTTAAGCCTACTCTCCTACGATCCGCTGTTCACCAGCGGAGTCTCCGTCGATGATCGCTCGACGCCCGTCAACAACCCGTTCATCTCCGGCACGGGTACGGCCAGTCTCACGGCGCTAAAATCGCACTCGACGCAGTTCACCAACCAGTATTCGCAAAGCTTCGAGACCGGAACAAACTTCACCGCGAGTTGGAACAACACGCGCAGCAGTTCGACTTCTTCCGCCAACTTTTTCAACCCCGTCGTCCAATCCACGCTCTCCATTGGATTTTCTCAAGCGCTGCTCAACGGCTTTGGCGTAGCTGTGAATACCCGTAACCTCCGCATCGCGAAAAACAACCGTCAGATTGCTGAGTGGGCTTTCGCGTTGCAGGCGATCACCGACATCACCAGCACCATCACGGCCTACTGGGAGCTCGCCTACGCGCGGGAAAACGTCAAGGTACAGGAACAGGCCGTCACCGTGGCGGAGAAGCTCTACACCGACAACAAAAAGCAACTCGGCGTCGGCACCATGGCGCCGCTGGATGTGACCCGCGCCGAGTCCGAACTCGCCACTGATCGCCAAAACCTCATCGTCGCGCAAACGGTCCAGCTGCAGGACGAGCAAATCCTGCTGAACGTCATCTCGAAGGATCCGCTTGCTCCCACCCTGGTCCACGTGGAAATCATCACCACCGATCAGCCCAAGCAGCCGGAGTTGATTGAGGGTGCGTCTTTTGAAGACTCCATCAAGGAAGCGTTTGCAAAACGACCCGACCTGCAGCAGCAGGCCCTTAACATGAAAAACGGTGACATTGATGTGGAAGCGACGCGCAAGGCGCTGCTGCCCACGGCCACTCTCTCCGCGCAGTACAGCTCCGTCGGACTCGCTGGTAATTCCCCGATCAAGGGCGCGTCAACAGCCGTCAGCAGCGGCATTCCCATTGTGGATGCGAACGGCAATCCCATCTCCGTCAACGGCGTACCTATCTTCGAGCCGCTGACCGTTACGCCCCGGACGGGCACAAATCAGGACGGCTTCAGTTCCGCGCAGAGCCAAGTCTTTCACAGCCAATTCCCGGAGTTCTTGGCACAGCTAACCTTGAACCTCCCGCTGCGCAACCGTTCGGCGCAGGCGGATAGCGCCCGCGCGCTGCTGGTTCAGCGCCAGCTGGAAACCCAGTTGCGTCAATTGAAAAATGCCGCGCTTCTCGACGTGCGCAACACCTACATCGCGCTCACACAAGACCGTGCCCAGGTCGAAGCGGCCAGCAAAGCCCGCGAGCTCCAGCAACAGACTTTTGACGCCGAACAGAAGAAATACCGGCTCGGCGCGTCCACGGTCTATAACGTCATTCTCACTCAGCGCGACCTTATCACTGCTCAAGGCACGGAACTCCGGGCCCTCGCTAACCTCGAAGAAGCCAAAGCCAATTACGAACGCGCTCTCGGTCGCACCCTCGAGGTCAACCACGTCACCATCGCCGATGCCAAGTCCGGCGAAGTCGAGCGCGAAACGCTGATCCCAGGAACTCTTCATGGCAAGGTGGTAGGAACCGAAGACCTCTTCCGCGACCAAGGACGGCGCTAGTCTCGCCGGCGGGGCCGCCCTTCTTCCATCGACCGGGCCGGCCCCGCCTCAATCCCTCAGTTCTTTCCTCCTCAATTCCCCCGGCTCGTCCGGGAGACCCTCGGCTTTGCCGAACCACTCGCGCCTGCTAAACTGCCTTGCCTGATTGTGGATGGCCTGAAGCCTCGGAGTGGCGCGGCCACGGTTCTAGCTCGCTCCGCTAGGTGATTGAGCGCGCGTGCTCCCAAACCCAGCCGTTTCGTGAAACAAATTCACTAGTTCTAGCGTTTTACAGAGTTAGGCCAAAATGAAAACGTCCCAACGGGACAGAATTATCGAGGGGGAATATCATTATGAGAATTCTCAGAGGGACCGCCCAGGGGTCCATTCTGTTGGTAGCGATCAAAGGGTCTTTTTCCTTTGGTGCGGCGATGAGGGCGGCTTCCAGTTTGGCCCGGCCTCTTCTCGCGAGCCTGCTGGCGGGCTTGCTAATGGTAGGCCCGATTTCGCCGGCTTTCGCGCAAAATGATGCGCAAAATCCGCCGTCCGCGCCAGCTCCATCAGCAACGCCGCAGGGCTCCACGATCGCTCCAGTCGCTTCGCTGGGCCTCGCCCAACACAACTACAGCAAAGGTCCTCGTGCCTTCCCCAATATCTTGAGGCCCTACCAATCCAGCCACGTCGATCCAACCGTGCTGACGAATTCGCCGCGCATCGATCAGCTTATCAGCGATGGCAAGCTTCGTATCAGCTTGCAGGACGCCGTGGAACTCGCCCTGGAAAATAGTTTGGACATTGCCATCCAGCGCTATTACCCATGGATCGCGGACGACAGTATTCTCAAAGCCAATTCCGGAAGCTTTGGTTACGGAACTCCAGGCGGGACTTTTTCTTCCTCCACGGCAAGCATCAATCCATTTTCTCTCAACATTGTGACGTTTGATCCGATTGTCAGCAGCACCGTCTCCATCGCCGACGTCTCGGTACCCGTTAACAACCCCTTTATTTCGGGTACCGGCGCAGCCGGTCTGACCGGTCTTAAATCGCACTCCTCACAGTTCAACAATCAGTACTCGCAAACCTTCGAGACAGGAACGAACATCACCGTGAACTGGAATAACACGCGTAGTTCTTCCGCTGCCGCCAACTTCTTTAATCCGTTCGTGCAGTCCTCGCTCTCCTTCTCCTTTTCACAGCCACTCTTGAACGGTTTCGGCCTCGCCGTCGGTACCCGCAACATCCGCATCGCCAAGAACAATCGCAAAATTGCGGATTGGGCTTTCGCCCAGCAAGCCATCACCACCGTCACCAACACCATCACCGCTTACTGGGAGCTGGCCTTCGCACGGGAAAATGTCAAGGTGCAGCAACAAGCCGTGACCGTCGCTCAAAAATTGTACGAGGACAACAAGAAGCAGCTGGAAATCGGCAGCATGGCGCCCCTGGACGTGACTCGCGCCGAATCCGAGGTCGCCACGGACCGCCAGAACCTTATCGTCTCGCAGACCGTGCAGTTGCAGGATGAACAGATTCTGAAGAACGCCATCTCAAAGGATCCGCTGGCGCCGAACCTGATCAACGTCGAAATCATTACCACCGATCAGCCCAAGCAGCCTGCGGCCATTGAAACGGCTTCCTTCGAAGAATCCGTCAAGGAAGCCTTCGCAAAGCGCCCCGACCTTCAGGAGCAAGTTCTCAATTTGAAGAACTCTGAGATCGATGTGAAGGCCACGCGCAACGCTTTACTTCCGACGCTCGCTGTCGGCGGGTTTTACCAATCGAGTGGATTGGCCGGCAACTCCCCGATCAAAGGCGCTACCACCTTAGTAAGTACGGGCGTACCCATCGTGGATGCGAATGGTAATCCGATCTCGGTCGGTGGCGTCCCCATCTTCGAGTCAGCACCTGTGGCAGCCACCACCGGCACATCGCGTGAAGGATTCACCACGGCGCAGAGCCAAATCTTCCATAACCAATTTCCCGAATACGCCGGGCAGTTGACCCTGACTCTACCGCTGCGCAACCGCTCGGCTCAGGCCGACAACGCCCACTCTTTGCTACTTCAGCGCCAGCTTGAAACTCAAATGCAGCAATTGCGGAATACCGCCCTTCTCGACGTCCGCAACACCTACATCGCGCTCACGCAGGATCGCGCCCAGGTCGAAGCCGCCAGCAAGGCCCGCGAACTCCAGCAGCAGACATTCGATGCCGAGCAGAAGAAGTATCAGCTCGGAGCCTCCACCGTTTACCTGGTCATTCAGACCCAACGCGACCTCATCTCCGCACAGGGCACGGAACTGCGCGCGTTGGCCAATCTGGAGGAAGCCAAAGCCAACTATGAGCGTGCCGTGGGGCGCACCTTGGAAGTCAACCGGGTGAGCATCGCCGACGCCAAGACTGGCGAAGTCGAGCGCGAAACGCTAATTCCCGGCACCCTGCACGGTCAAGTTGTTGGCACCGAGAAACTTTCCTACAACCCCGGCCAAAGATAGTTCTGGCAATTCGCTCTTAGAAAGGGCCCGGATCGTTCCGTCCGGGCCCTTTCCATTTTCTTCTGGAAGCCTCCTCTGTCCCTCTTTGTGGGCACAGAATCACCGCACGCTTGCCCCTGCCCGTCCTTTCGCATAGCATTAATATTGTTTATGGCGCGATTCGCTTTTCGATTGCGTGCCGGGGGCATTCCACATGAGCGAACCATCTAAAGGCACCATACAAGCCGCCCCGCCATCGGAAACGCCGTCGACAGGTCGCCAACCCTCTGCCCGCGAACAGGCCTGGCAGAAAAACACTCTCGAACCAGCTTTGGAAAAAAGCCCCGAGAGGCAGTCTGAATTCACTACTATTTCCGGGCATCCCATTCGCAGGCTCTATACCAAAGCCGATTTGCCCCATTGGGATCCCGAGCGCGATCTCGGATTGCCCGGCGAGCCTCCGTATACCCGCGGCATTCACTCCACGATGCACCGCAGCCGTCTGTGGACCATGCGGCAGTTCGCGGGCTTTGGGACAGCCGAAGATACCAACCAGCGTTTCCGCTATCTTCTCGCGCAGGGCCAGACCGGCCTCTCTACCGCATTCGACTTGCCCACCCTCATGGGCTACGACTCCGATCACGCGCTCTCGGAAGGAGAAGTTGGCAAGTGCGGCGTGGCTATCAGTTCACTCGCCGACATGGAAGTGCTCTTCGACAAGATTCCCCTCAAAGACGTCACCACCTCGATGACCATCAATTCACCCGCTGCGGTCATCTGGGCGATGTATTTGGTCGTCGCCGAAAAGCAGGGCGCGGACTGGAAAACCATTTCCGGCACGCTACAGAACGACATCTTGAAGGAATACATAGCGCAGAAGGAGTACATCTATCCGCCGGAACCCTCCATGCGGCTGGTGATCGATACTTTTGAATTCGCCGTCAAGAACACGCCCAAATTCAACCCCATCTCCATCAGTGGCTACCACATTCGCGAAGCGGGCTCCACCGCCATTCAAGAACTGGCATTCACACTGCGCGATGGCATGGAATACGTCGAATGGGGAATGCGCCGCGGCCTCGAGGTGGACCAATTTGTGCCGCTACTTTCCTTCTTCTTTAACGCCCACAATGATTTCTTCGAGGAAATCGCCAAGTATCGCGCCGCTCGCCGCATCTGGCACAAAGCCATGGTGGAGCGCTACAAATCAAAGAATCCGCGCTCCTGGGCGCTGCGTTTTCACACCCAAACCGCCGGATGCTCGCTGACCGCGCAGCAACCCTACAACAACGTCGTTCGTACCGCGATTCAGGCGCTCGCCGCCGTACTCGGCGGCACACAGTCGCTGCACACCAATTCGCTCGATGAAGCTTGGGCGCTGCCCACGGAGTTCGCCGCGACTATCGCCCTGCGCACGCAGCAGATCATCGCCCACGAAACCGGCGTCACGAACACCGTCGATCCGCTTGGCGGCTCCTACTTCCTCGAAACGCTGACCAACGAAGTCGAGCGTGGCGCCAGGGAATACATCGAACGCATCGACGCCATGGGTGGCATGGTCGCCGCCATCGAGCGCAGCTATCCCCAGCGCGAAATTGCTGAAGCCTCCTACCGCTACCAGATGGCGGTCGACAAAAAAGAAAAAATCATCGTGGGTGTAAATGATTTCACATCCCAAGAAAAAACCTTGGACGTCTTGCAAATTGACGAGACGGTCGCCGAACGCCAAGCCAAACGGTTGAGCAAGCTCCGCGCCGATCGCTCCCAAGCCGAAGTCGACCGCCGCCTCAGCGCCCTTCGCAACGCTGCCCAGGGCACGGACAACCTCATGCCCTTCCTCTACGAAGCCGTGAAATCCTACGCCACGCTGGGTGAAATCTGCGACGCTCTCCGCGACGTCTTCGGTATCTATGAAGAAGTCGCCATCACGTAACGGGTCGAGGGCGGCTTCCTAAGTCATCGACCGTTCCAGCGCGGACGGACTCGAGTGGGATTTGAGGTGTCGGTCCATGTTGCTTCTAAAGAAATATCTCGGTTTGATCGTTGGTCTAGCCGTGATCGCTGTGATCGTCATCGTTTGGCAAGAGACAGCGAAAGTCACTGGAGATGTGTCCGCGGCCGGCTCCGGCGGAGCGCCCGTGGCGCTCTCGGGCGCACGCGTGACCCTGTATAAGGTGACCGAAGAACAAGGGCAGCGCCTCGCCGCAGCGCTCGCTAACTTCGAGCAGCAAAACCAGCAGGAAAAGGATTCCAACGCTCACGTTTTCTCTAGCGAGAGCGCGGATAATTCATTTCGCTCCACTTTGGCGGGATACAATAATCTGTCGGATACCAAACAATGTTTCGCTCTTGAAAAAGCCGTGGATGAAGTCCGCACGCTCGCCGTACGCAAGGACACTACCGACAGCCAAGGCCACTTTGGATTCCGCGCCTTGCCGGGGCACTATGTGCTGGAGATTGTCGGCCAGCAAACCGGCCAATATACAGTGTTCGTCGAATTCGTCGAACCAAAGTGGCACACTTACTTCAAGCTCGCCGACCCGACTTGCCACTATAGTATGACAAACTGATGTGCGCCATTTTGCGAATTCCGATGCGCGGTTAAATCGCCCATTATGCAAAAAAAGATTCGCGTACTGATAGCTAAGCCTGGGTTGGACGGTCACGACCGCGGCGCAAAAATTATCGCCCGTGCCCTGCGCGACGCCGGCATGGAAGTCGTCTACACCGGTCTGCGCCAGACTCCGGAAATGATCGCCTCCGCCGCCGTCCAGGAAGATGTCGACGTAATAGGCCTCTCCATCCTCTCCGGCGCCCACAACACCATCTGCCCCCAACTCATGAAACTCCTCCACGACAAAGGCATGACTGACGTCACCGTCTTAGTCGGCGGCATCATCCCCGAAGCCGACATCCCCGCCCTGAAAAAATCCGGCATCGCAGAGATATTCCTCCCCGGAACCTCCACCCAAGACATCGTCGAGTTCATCCACAAACGCGTCGCCCACGTCTAACTCTCCCGGCATGACCTGCGCGCGGAGTCGAGCGCCGTCACCACTTCCTCCCGTCTTTTGCCCTCTGCTGGTATTTTTCCCGTTGCGCACGATGCAACCGCTTCCATTGTTCTTTGTGCTCGTGCCGCGCTTCCGGATCCACTTTCCGCCGCAAGAATTCCTGCTCGCGCAAAAGCTTTCGCCGGTTCTCTAGTCGCGCGACATCCAGAATTCCTGCGCTAATCGCCGCCAGCACTGCGCATCCTGGCTCGCCTTCGTGGCCGCAATCCAGGAATCGACATTGCGCCGCTAGCGCATCAATGTCCGCAAAGGCTTGCGCAACACCTTGTTCCGCGTCCCACAGTTGCATCTCGCGCAACCCCGGCGTGTCCATCAGCAGCGCCCCACCCGGCAACGCAAAAAGTTCTCTTGCCGTCGTTGTATGCCGCCCTTTGCTATCACTCTCTCGAACCGACCGCACTTCTTGCACCGCTTCCCCCAATAGGCGGTTCGCGATGGTCGACTTGCCTACTCCGGAAGAGCCCAGCAGCACCAACGTTTGCCCCGGCCTGAGAAATTCTTCCAATTCCCGAAACCCCTGGCCGGTCCTCGCGCTGACTACGCACACAGCTGTTCCGATCGCGACGCGTTCCATCTCCGCCGACTTCTCGCGCGCCTCTTCTGAAGCATCCGCCTTGTTCAGCACGATTACCGGCCTCGCCCCCGACTCCCAGCATTGCGCCAAGTAACGTTCGACCCGCCGCGGATTGAAATCGCCGTCCAACGCCGAGACCAGCAACGCCGTGTCCACATTCGCCGCGATCACCTGCTCTTCTATCTTTTTCCCCGGCGACTTGCGGACAAATTTGCTCCGTCTCGACAACACCTCCTGGATCACCGCAGTAGTATTCGCCCCAGGGAGTTCCACGACCACCCAATCTCCAACAGCTGGCCAGTCTCGACCCTCGGCCCCCCTAAGACGCAGCTTGCCGCTCGCTTCTGCCCAGCACTCGCCGAAGTCTCCCGCGAGCCGCCAGAACTTACGTTGCTGCGCGACAACACGCGCTGGTACCGCATTCCTCCAATCCCCGCCGCGCCAGCAGGCTTCAAAATAGGAATTCCATCCCCACAGAGTAATCGACACTGTAAAATCCTCCGCAACCATGACGAAACACACGGCTACCGCTAGTGCCAAAAGAAAACTTCAATGCTTTTAGTGGATTCGAGTTGCGGGAGGGGGAAACGCGGTCAGTTCATGCCTGCCGCGGAGACACACCCGCCCGCAAGAACTTTGCTAGTGGTTCGCACAGGCGCCTCCGTGGCTGAATTGAGCGACGCCGCGCACTTGCCGAGCGTTACCCTGGCTAAATCTTAGCCACGGGCCAAGTCCAAGTCAACACTCGAAACTTTTGAAACTTTTGATTGGCGGGCCTGGCTGTGGCCCGTCACGCTCTCCATTTCTTGTCTTCCTCAGTACTTTCTCGAACGCGGAACTCGGTGATCTTGCGGATCAGAGTTAGAGGCAGCGGCTTCTCCAGCGGAAACTGGATCGACGCATCAGCCGTGGGAAACTTCGATAAATCCTTCGCGAAAGCCTTTACTGCTGACGGCGTCGGATAGAAGCCGATGTGATGTTTGAACGCGGCGAAGGTGACCAGTATCCGGTGATAGGAAAAGGCGGGCATCCCCCACTTCAGGCTTTCCTTGGCTCCAGGCGCAGCCAGACGAATACAGGCACGCATTTCGCCGAGTTTCTTCCGAGCCTCTTTAGGGGCGGCATCGATGTACTCGCTGATGCTTGTAGGTCGCGCTCGCGTTCCTAGGATTACCACCTCCGGCTACTGAACCGCGACGCCCCTAACGGCATTCCAGCTCAGTGCGCGACCTTCCCGTCCGTGTCCCGAATCTCGATCTTGCCAAGATTCAGCTTCTTCATGTCTTCTTCGATCTTCGCTCGGTCGCCCACGGCAAGCACGATCATCTTTTCCGGCACAATATATTTCTGCGCCACCGCCTGCGCTTGCTCGATGGTCACCGCATTGATGCGGTCCGGTAGTGTCGAATAGTAGTCCAGCGGCAAGTCAAACGTGAACAGATCCGCAAAGCTCGCCGCCGCGTCCGTGCCGCGTTCAAACCGCCCCGGCAAGGATCTCGCGATGGAATCCTTTGAAAGGATCAGTTCCGCTGGAGTCATCTGCGTCTCGCGCATGCGTCGCAGCTCTTTAAAAATTTCCGCGGTGGCGGGGGCGGTGGCGTCGGTTCGAATGTCGCCACCGGAAATGAACGGCCCCGGAGCACGATGATACGCAAAGAAGGAGAATGCACCATAGGTGTACCCGTGGGCCTCGCGCAGATTCATGTTGATGCGGCTCGAGAAAAGGCCGCCGAGGTCCGTGTTCATCACCTCCACGGGCGCGTAGTCTGGCGTCGAGCGCGGAAGCCCCATCGAGAAGGACAGCAGCGTGGTCTGCGGCGCTCCCGGCCGATCCACGAGAATCAACTTCGCATCGGTTGTCTCTGGCGAGCCCATCGCCGGCGGAGCTGGCTTTCCGGGCTTCCACGCCCCGAACTGTTTTTCGAGCAGCGGCTTCAAGGCAGCCAGTTTAATGTTTCCCGTAACGACCAGCGCCGCATCGTCCGGAAAGAAATTCTGTTCCCAGAAGTGTTCCAGATCGTCGCGCGAAATCGCTTTGATGGATTCCGTAGTGCCGCTGTCCGGAAACCCATAAGTGTGCCGCGGACCGTAAAGCGCCGCATCCAGGACGCGAGTCGCGAGTGAAAATGGATCGTCTTTTTCCTGCACGATACTGGTCAGTCGCTCGGAGCGCACCCGCTCGATCTCCGATTGCGGAAAGCTCGGATGGAGCGCTAGGTCTGCCAGTAATTCCAGCGCTTCCGGAAAACTGCGCGAAAGTGAGCGCGTGGAGATTCCCGTTGTGTCGGTCCCGGCGCCGGAATTCAGCGTCGCGCCCAAATCCGCCGCGCGATCCGCAATCTGCAGCGCCGACCGCGTGGCCGTTCCCTGCTGCAGCATCCGGGCCGTCATGCTCGCTAGTCCCGGCCGATCCACCGGGTTCACTCCGCTTCCAGCATGCAGAACCAGGTTCGCCGCCACCAGCGGCAATCCCGGCCTCTCGCTGTAGAACACCGTCAGCCCATTCGACAGCATGAATTTTTGAGGTACCGGCAGATGCAACGCGCTGGCAACTCCCGGTTTTGGCGCGTCTTTGCGCCATTCCGCTTCGACGTTTACGGGCTCGCCGTTGTTCTTCGTGGGATCCTTCTCCGGTGCTTTGGGCGTCGCTACCTCTGGGCCAAGGTCCTGTTTCCCGGGCAAGCCATAGACCGCCGCGCTCTGATTTCCATTGAGTTGTCCTTGCGCAAACGCCTGAATCGATTCCGTGGAGGCGTTCTCATACCGGGCGATGTCGGCCGCCAGAAAATCCGGCGTGCCCAGATAATGGTTGTAGCTGTTCAAGCGGTCCGCGACTCCGCCGAATCCTCCCAGCGTCTCGAGGCCGGCAATGATTCGCGACTCGATCACGTTTCGCGCCCGCGCGAGTTCCGCTGCCGTCGGCCCCTCTTTGCGGAACGTATCCATCTCCGCGTCGATGGCCTTCTCCAAATCCTCTGGTTTCACTCCGGCCTTGGCCGTCGCCTGCACTTCAAACACCGAGCCGAGAATCAACGACTGCTGATTCACGGCCACGTCCTGCGCAATCTGTTTTTCGTACACCAGCTTCTTGTACAGCCGGCTGGATTTCCCGCCGCCCAGAATCGTGGCCGCGAGATCCGCTTCCGCATCCCCGGGTTTGAAGATCGGCGAAGTCAGCCACCCCAGGTACACCCGTGCAAGCTGCACGTTATCTTGAATCACCACGTGACGCTCGGTCGTAATCGACGGTGTGTGCGCCTTGATCTTCGGCACGTCCTCGCCACGCTTCAGCGGGCCAAAGTATTTCTCAACTAATGCTCGAGCCTTTTCAGGACTGAAATCGCCGACAATCGCCAGGCTCGCATTGTTCGGAGCGTAGTACAGCTTAAAAAAATTCCGTACGTCTTCGAGCTTGGCTGACTGAATATCCAGATGCGAACCAATCACCTCGCCATAGTAAGGATGGTCTTTCGGAAAAAGCTGGTGGAACAGCCCCTCTTCCACAACGCCGTACGGAGCGTTTTCCACGCTCTGCCTCCGCTCGTTGCGCACCACATCCTGCTGATTCGATAGATTCGCCTGGTCCAGCTTGTCCGGCAAATAACCCATGCGGTCGGACTCCAGCCACAGCGCCAGCTCCAGTTGATTCGAAGGCAGCGTCTCGAAATAATTCGTGCGGTCAAAATCCGTCGTCCCATTGATGTCCGACGCCCCCGCTGCTTCCAGATAGTGGAAGTGCGAACTTCCTGGCACGTGCCGCGATCCTTCGAACATCATGTGTTCGAACAGATGCGCAAATCCGGTGCGGCCCGGGAGCTCGTTCGCCGGTCCCACGTGATACCACAAATTCACCGCCACCATGGGCAGCCGGTGGTCTTCGGAGAGAATCACTTCCAGCCCGTTCTCCAGCTTGTACTTTTCAAATTTCAGTTGCGGCACTGCAAGCGGCGCAGGTTTTGCCGCCGTCTTGGCGGGAACTTGTGCCGGCGCCTTCGGCGGAGCCTGAGCTTGCGCATTTGCGCTATTCGCGAAGATCAGCGCTACCAGCACACCTATGGTCAAGGCAATCTTGCGGAATTCTTTCATCACCGTTTCCTTTCAGATGGGCCAAATCGGCCGTCAGCAGGCGGACAGCACTCGCGGATGTCCCCAAAACTCCGGGTCATAGCTTACCTTGCTTCCACTGGAGCGCAAGTCTTTTGCCTTCCGCTTTTGCCTTCCGCTTTTGTCTTCCGCTTTTCGGCGTTTAACAGCTTGTTGAAAAAAACGGGAATTCCGGTTTTTTAGTGGGAAGCGAACGGGGGCTTTGCCCCCGCACCCCCAGGATTTAACGCTTAGATGCCTTCCGGCTGAGGGGCTCTTCAGTCCCAGATCTTCACCTGCGGCCAAAATTCCTTCAACGGCTGCTTGAGCCCTCGGCAATAGAACAGGTCGACATGCTCGTACG
>Ga0210399_10002210_pt1 | contig 15179 bp, 15 predicted proteins | sample IncBWC14MmetaG_FD_150865 | JGI IMG/M metagenome (GOLD analysis project Ga0210399, IMG submission 150865) | Forest soil microbial communities from Barre Woods Harvard Forest LTER site, Petersham, Massachusetts, United States - Inc-BW-C-14-M | ecosystem: Environmental > Terrestrial > Soil >...
CGGCTCGGATCACTCCTTCCGCATTTACAGCTATCCAGTAGTTATTGTCGGGGGATATCCCCGCTTTCAATACGGAGGCTACTGGTTCAGCCTGGCCGATTCTTGGCCGGAATACTGGGCCAACAACTGGTACGACGACGATGACGTGTACATCGACTACTCGGGCGACGGCTATTACCTGTACAACCGCCGGTACCCTCGCGATCGAGTCGCCATCAATGTTTACGTGAACTGACCGTGCCTTCAACGAGCGAATTGTGAACGCAACTCCACCCGGCGTGCTCGGATGTCGGAAGACACGAGATCCGCCGGGATGGAGGAAGATCGAGAACCTGCTGGATAGAGAAGGGAACAACCGATGATCGGAACCGTGTTAATCGTTGTCCTGATATTGGCCCTCCTGGGAGCCTTTCCGCGGTGGTCGCACAGCCGTAGTTGGGGTTACGCCCCGTCGGGCGGAGTTGGCCTGGTTCTGCTGATCGTCGTCGTGCTGGTGCTTCTCGGACGTCTGTAACCGGCGCGTCCGCAATATGTGCATCGGCGTGACTTGCGGGGGCGGGCGGGATCCAGCGGGAGTTGGGCAATGAATGACAGCAAACAACGTGTGGTCAAGTTTCTCGAAAAGGAGATCAAGACGTACGTAGCCTTGTCTCTTTTCCTGTCGAAGAAAAGCACCCTGGAAAGTTTGCAGGCGAGAGAGAAGCAGGCGCTGATGCAGCCCGCGTTTTACAAAGAAAGAATGAAGGAAGCGAAAAAACTTGTTACTGAACTCAAAAAATCAAAGTAAGGCGCGTGCAGCCCGAAGCTCTGCGTTCCGTGGCTGCGCCCGCTGGTGTGTTCGCCTCGTGGCCATTCTGATGGCTACGCTCCTGTGTACGAGCGGATCTTCCGCATACTCCGTGCTCACGCACGAGGAAATCGTCGACTTGGTATGGACCAATGAGCTTCGCCCACTTCTTTTGCAGCGATTTCCAGACTTGACGGAAGCGCAGCTCACCGAAGCCCATAGTTACGCCTATGGTGGCGCGGTGATCCAGGATCTCGGTTACTATCCGTTCGGCAGCGTGGAATTCAGCAATCTCGTGCATTACGTGCGCAGTGGAGACTTCGTCCAGGAATTGCTCCGGCAGAGCCAGGATGCCAACGAATTCGCCTTCGCCCTCGGCGCGCTGGCTCATTATGCTTCCGATATCGCCGGCCACCCGGCCGTCAACCAGGCCGTTTCCATCCAATATCCCAAGCTGCGGGCGAAGTACGGTAACTCCGTGCGGTACGCGGAGGATCACACCGCGCATCTGAAGACGGAATTTGGATTCGACATGGTGCAGGTGGCGAAGAACCGCTACGCGTCGCAGCAGTATCACGATTTCATCGGTTTCCAGGTGTCCAAGCCGCTGCTGGAGCGGACCTTCCCGCTCGTTTATGGGGTGGAATTGAAAGACGTGCTGACGCATGAGGATTTGGCCATCGGCTCCTACCGCTTCGCGGTCAGCCGGTTGATCCCGCAAATGACACAGATCGCCTTGCGCACTCACAAGAAAGACATGATGAAAGAGACGCCGGACTTCGCGAAGGAGAAATTCCTGTACCGGCTGTCGCGCTCCGACTACGAAAAAACGTGGGGCAAGGATTATTCCAAACCCAAATTCAGCACGCGTTTCTGGTCCATCGTGCTGAGATATATGCCGAAGATTGGTCCCTTCAAGGCCATGGCGTTCAATAACCCGACGCCAAAGACGGAGGATCTGTACTTCAAGAGCATCAATAACACCGTGGATCAATACCGGTTGTATCTCCAGCAGGTTCGCGGCGGTACTCTGACACTCGCCAACACGGACTTTGACACCGGCAAGGAAACCAGGGCTGCTGAGTATTCTCTGACCGATGAGACGTACGCAAAGTTGCTGGGCCAACTTTCCGGCCGCAAGTTCGACCTGACCTCGCCCGGCCTGCGACAGAACATCCTGGAATTTTATTCCGACCTCTCAGCCCCCATCGAGATGAAAAAGGACAGCGCTCGCTGGCAAAGCGTCCTGACTTCTCTTGACCAATTGAAGCTGGTTGATCCAACGCAAAATCTCGCCGCGAGTCCGGCAAAATAAATGAGAGCGTGTACCCAAGTGAACAGACACTTCACCGTCGGCAGGCTAGCATGGGGCATCCGGGAAAAAGTGAACGTGCAAACCTGGTACGGCACAAGCTCCCGAAGCACGCGCCGCTTGTGAGATTGGAATAAGCAATGCTTTGGACAATTCTCGTCGTGTTATGCATCCTTTGGCTCTTGGGTGTGGTCACCTCCTATACCGCGGGTGGACTTATCCACATCCTGCTGCTCGCGGCTCTGGTGATCCTGGTAATTAACCTGGTTTCTGGCCGAAGAGGTACTGTTTAATCGGGAAGCGGAGACTATGAAACCGGCAATGATGATTGGAATCCTGTTGATTGTTCTTGGTGGCTTGGCGTTGGTTTATCAGGGGTTCAATTACACCCATCGGGAAAGAGTGCTGGATGTCGGGCCGATCCATGCAACGGCAGATGAGCATGAGCATGTCTCCATACCGCCAATCCTAGGTGGGCTGGCATTGGTTGGGGGAATCGTCCTGCTCGTCGCCGGAGCCCGAAAGACTTCCTAGCCTCAGATTACGAAACTATCCCGCCTGAGAGTCGGGTAACGCATCTCCCTCTCGTGAAGCAACCTGCGTTGAATACCCTTCAACAGCAAGTCCCCAGTAGGCAATAGTAGGCAATCAATCGATCGAACAAAACGAACGGACCATGGAGGTCACTGATGAAACGGATATTAATTGGAGCAGCGTGTATTACCCTGGCGGGAGTCTCCGTATTTGCTTCCGAATTGAATAAGGAGCAAAAACGCCTTGAAGAGAGCGGCGTTGTCATGCAGGAAGTGCTCAATGTTCCTGACAACATTCCTCATGAACTGCTCGAAAAGGCGGAGTGCGTCATCGTGTTTCCGAACATGATGAAAGCGGCATTTGTAGTTGGCGCCCAATACGGACGTGGAGCCATGGTTTGCCGGACCGGCGATAAATTCCGCGGACCTTGGGGAGCTCCCGCAATGTACGCATTGGAAGGCGGCAGCATTGGTTTCCAGATCGGCGGAGAAGCTACCGACCTAATCCTGCTGGTCATGAATGATCGAGGCATGGAATCAATTCTCAGCAGCAAGGTGAAACTGGGCGCAGATGCGTCAGTCGCGGCAGGTCCCAAGGGTCGTGATGCTTCCGCAGACACCGACGCCTGGATGCGTGCCGAGATCCTCAGCTACTCGCGTTCGCGCGGTCTGTTTGCCGGAGTCTCCCTCGAAGGCACCACCCTTCGCCCGGACGATGACGCAAATGAACAGGTCTATGGACACGCCTTCAAGGCAAAGCAAATCGTGAGAGGCGAACACGTTGGCGTACCCGCGACCGGGCGCCACCTTGTAGCGGTTCTGCAGAAGAGTGCGCCGCACAACGAATCGGAGCAGCACGCCGCTTCCAATTAAAACTAGCCGGAATACGCCAGCCTGCCGGGAAATTCTCAACCCGGCAGGCTTTTTATTTTTTTTGGGGGGGGGGGGAAGGCCGTCACTCGTGCAGGACGACGGTGAGCAATGACTTGTTGACTTTGATTGTGCCGTTGTATTCGATGAACCCGAGCTTCCGGAATTTGTTCATGAAGAAATTGATGCGGGAACGCGTGGTGCCGACCATGCTTGCCAGGGTCTCCTGGGATACTTTCGCCAACACACGTTCAGGTTGATCTTGTTCCCCGTAGCGGGCCAGCAGCAGGAGGGTGCGCGCCAGGCGCTTTTCACTGGAGTTGAAGAGCTGATCGATCAGATCCTCTTCGACCCGGATGTTGTGCGCCAGCATGTAGGAGATGAAATGATCGGATAATTCATGCTCCGCGTGGAGGACTCGTAACAACTCCTCTTTTTGAATCACAAGAAGCGTGGTTGGCGTAACGGCGGTTGTCGTGCCCATGCGGATTGCCTGACCCGCCATGCATCCCTCGCCAAAAAAGTCGGTGGGACCAAACATCGCAACCACGGCTTCCTTACCGGAGCCATTCACAACCGACAATTTCACGCCGCCCTTCTGGATGTACATGACCGTGCTCGCGGCTTGCCCCTGAGAGTAAATGGATTCACCCCTGCTGTAGTCCATCACTTTCCGCGCCACCCCGGCGGTGTCGAGAAAATCCTGGGCATTGAACAGCCTGGCTTTGCCGTTATTCCTGATTTTCTTTCGTCTCATAATCGGGCTGATCATCATCTCGATTCGGGCGCTCTCTGCCCATGGTCAGGCTATCAGAAACGTTGTTGCAAGGCTGTGCAAAAGTGAACAGCGCCTCGGTTTATTGACCTTTGCTCGCCTGTGTTCAGTATTAGACAGACATTCAGATTGGCGAGTTGGTATAAGAATCGCCAAGGGACGAACTGAGTCCTCTATCCAATACCCAGCAAAAATTGGAGTTTCGAATCTTTCTGGCCAACGGCAAGCAGGATGGAACGCATTGTAACCGGGCGATGAGGAGAAGCAAATGCACATATTGAAGGTTTCTAAGATTTGGATTCCGGCGTTCCTATTGGCCGTCGTCATGGCCGGGTGCGGTGACGGGGATAAACGTGCCGGGACCGGAAACCCCGGTGACCCCCTGACCCCACCCACGGTGACCGCGGTCACTCCACCCAACGGCACCACGCTCGTTTGCCCCAACACCGCCATCATTACCGCAACCTTCAGCAAGCCGATGAACCCCGCGACTCTCACAGCGACTACGTTTACTTTGACCGCCGGCGGCGCCAGCACGTCCGGCACAGTCAGCTACGTTGCCGCCACCATGATTGCCACCTTTACACCAGCCGCCGCTCTGACCGCCAGCACCGCGTACACCGCCACTATTACCACTGGCGCTCAAGACCGGTTCGGCAATGGCTTGGCCTCCAATTTCGTTTGGACCTTCACTACCTCGGCTCCCTGCCCGCCGCCCGCTGGCGCGATAGCCTTGGGCTCGGCCTGCAGTTTCGGAATTCTTGCCGGCTCCACGGTCACCAATGTCACCGGCACGGCCACCACCGTTAGCGGAGATGTGGGCGTCTGGCCAGGAACCGCAATAACAGGATTTGGAACGCCCGCATCCATTACAGGCGCATTCCACGCCGGCGATACCGTTGCTATGACCGCCCAAGGTGACTTGACCACGGCGTACAACAACGCTGCGGGCGCAGCCGGAGGGGCTATCCTCAGCGCTGATATCGGCGGCCAAAAGCTTTTCCCCGGAGTTTATAAGACCACCAGCGCCCAACCCTCGCTGGGAATAACCGGGAATCTAACCCTCGACGGTCAAGGGAATCCGAATGCTGTCTGGATCTTCCAGATTGTTTCCACGCTCACCACCGCATCCACCAACAGCCAGGTCATCCTTATCAATGGCGCCAGCTCTCACAATGTCTTCTGGCAGGTGGGCAGTTCCGCGACCCTCGGAACCACTACTTCCTTCACGGGAACCATCATGGCTCAGGCATCCATCACGCTCACCACCGGCGCAACCCTGAATGGCAGGGCGTTGGCCCGCACGGGCGCCGTCACTCTGGACACCAACACGGTTGTGGTCCCGGCATGTCCGTAAAATCTTCAGCGGTGGGCCCGCCTTGCGGCTGGCTCACCGCGCGTCTGACTCGAAGAGCATTTCACGTTGCTAAATTTCGGAGGAACTCTCGTATGTCATCTCAAGCAAAGAGTCATCCTGTTCGGGTCTTAACCTTGCTGCCGGCAGTGATTGCTGTCCTGTTCATGTTCGCCACTCTCGCCGCGGCTCAGGACCAGCCTGCCCCCAAGTGGGAGCTCTTCGGCGGGTACACCGTCTGGAATCCCGGCGCGAACGTCCACGGCCAGCTTCCCGGCGCCCTGCTCCCGTTGAGCAGTCGCCTCGAATGGAATCCCCGCGGTATCGGCGTCAGCGCAACCTATAATCTCAATCGTTGGTTTGGATTTACTCTCGACACCAGCACCAATTGGGGCAGCGGGGAAAAGACTTTGGCCAGAAGAATTGACGACGCCGCGTTCGCCAACATCTCCTTCGGCCCCAAGGTTACCTTCCGCACCCAGCATTTTTCTCCCTTTCTTGAATTCCTCATCGGCGACCATCGCCTTACTCCGGATGCCTTCCACGATATCGACAAGCTCGGGGTCATGGTCGGCGGCGGTCTGGATGTCAATGTGTCCCGGCACGTCGCTCTACGGCTCATTAGGGCCGACTTTGTAGTGTCGAATTACCGCTATGCTCCTGCCAATGTTCCGAGTACGCAACTCTATGGTGTACGCCTGCAAACTGGCCTCGTCCTTAACTTGGGTGGTGGGGAGCCGCCGCTCCCACCCAGCGCCTCGTGCTCGGTGCAGCCGACGGAAGTCTTTGCCGGCGAGACGGTGACCGCCACTTCCCGCGGCTCCAATTTCAATCCCAAGCGGACAGTCACTTATAGTTGGAATGCCACCGGTGTAAAAGTCCAGGGCGGCGACGCCTCCCCACAGATAGACACCACCGGCCTGCAGCCAGGCTCCTACGTTGTCACCGCCAACTTGAGTGATGGCGGCAAACATGGTTTCGCATCCTGCAGCGCCAGCTTCACCGTCAAGCAGCCGCATCCGCCCGTCATTTCCTGCTCCGCCGATCCCTCGACGGTCCTCACCGGCGGCACCTCAACCATCACCTCCAACGCTAGCAGCCCCGATGGCCGCAGGCTCATTTACAGCTACTCGGCAAGCGCCGGCGATATTTCCGGCAACGGCAGCACGGCCACGTTGAATACCGGCGGTGCGCAGCCCGGCACCATCACCGTCACCTGCAACGTCGCCGACGACCGCGTTCCCGCGCTCACTTCCTCCAACACCACCACTGTGCTTGTGAAAGCTCCGCCACCGCCTCCGCCGGCCCCGGAGATCAAGGAGTTGGAATCCAGGCTGGCCCTCCACACGATTTACTTTGCAACCGCACGGCCCACCATCGAGCATCCTGAACGTGGCCTGCTCGACAGTCAGGCAGACATTCTGGAAAAACTGGCTGCGGACTTCACTAAGTACCTGAAATACAGGCCCGATGCCCATCTGATCCTCAGCGGCCATGCAGACCCCCGCGGTGGCGCTGAGTACAACAAAGGTCTTACGGACCGCCGCGTCGGACGCGCCAAGGACTTCCTCGTCGAACACGGCGTCCCGGCAGACCACATTGACACCAAGTCTTTTGGCGAAGAGCAACAGCTCACTCCCGACGAGATCAAGCAACAGATGGCCGATAATCCCGACCTGACTCCCGAAGAGCGCCAGCAGTTGACGAAGAATTTCAGGGTGCTCGTCCTGGCGAACAACCGTCGCGTCGACATTACCCTCAGCACCACCGGACAACAGTCCATCCGCCGCTACCCGTTCAACGCCAAGGATTTCCTCGCCCTCATCAGCCCCAAGGGCGTCGAAACCAAACAACCAGCCAAGCAACCAACCAAGAAGCGCAAGCCCTGAGCACAACCTGGCGCGCCGCGGCCGACAATTGATAGGCATAAGCATTGGTGGCCTGGTTCAGGCCACCAAGACGGTCTCCCCATGACTGTGCAAATGTGAACAGCGCCCGGCCTGGACAGCCTATAAGATGTGGCACTGGGACGTATGATAAGCGGCATTGGCAGAGATGCTGCTTTGCGCAGTGTGCGTCGTCACAACGTCCTGCTGTTCTGCAACCCTGGAAAACGTGCTTCCCTTACAAGTCGAGCAGGCTAACTGGGGTCAGTGAGTGCGGCCTCTTTGTGTTGAGGTTCACCCAATGGTTGCAAAGGCACGGGAGACGGACTCTGGGTACTTTACCAACAATAGAAGACTTTACGTTTTGCGGTTCTGAAAGGCCCAAATGCCAGCAAATGATACTGCGGGAAGGATCTTCATCCGCGAGAACACAATTCTACCCGGAGGTTTGATCATCGAAACCGAGACATTCCTGCCCGGCTGGAGAGCGGTGAGAAATTGCGATGGCTACCGGCTCGGCCGAAAAATCGAGGAAGCGAAGTGGAACTTCTTCTATCTGGCCGGAGAGGTCAGGGTGATCGTTCTTGGACGCGAGGGGCCAGAGAGCCTGCGCAGGGCCGTCCGGAGTGTAGTGGCGAAATCGGAGGCACGGAAGTTCAATTCGCTTGAGATTACCGGAACACGTTCAAGATGGTTTCTGGGCATTCCTTTTGTGAGTGTCACTGCGAATTTTCGCCACATCCAGCAAAGTTTGGCTCTGGAGCCTGCGAAAGTTTTCAGCTTGAAAGCACCGGTCGTTCCAGAGGGCGAGTTGGCCGGAAATCAATACGAGACTTTAGCTTCCAGTTCGTAGAAATATGTGGGAGATCTGAAAATGAAAACTTTACGCAATTCGATTCTTTGTCTGGGTGTCGTTGTTCTTGCGTCCCCCTTGCTCCGCGCGCAGGACTTTTCCAAGTACCGCGAATTCTCACTGGGAACCAGCCTGGCTACCGTGCTCAAGCAGACGCAGAAGAAGCCGCTCGATGTGAAGGTGATCCACGCTCGCCCAACACTTGTCCAGGATCTGAACTGGTGGCCTCCGGCCGTTCCCGGAGTTTCTTACCGGGCGGATAGCGTCGAACAGATGCTTTTCTCCTTCTGCAACGGCGAACTCTACAAGATCTCCGTGACTTACGATGTTGCCTCCACGCAAGGGCTCACCACGGACGACATGGTGAAGTCCATCGCCGCAAAATACGGCCCGGCCACGGCCCTTGAGCCGGAGACCGACTCCGTTTTGAACGAAAGATACAGCAGCGGCGATAAAGCCGTCGCGTCTTGGGAAGATTCACAATATTTTTTCAAGCTGGTTCGCTCCCCGTTTACCAATCGCTTCGGGCTGGTCATCTTCTCCAAGCGGGTTAACGCAGAGGCGGATGTTGCCATTGCGGAAGCCGTGACCCTGGAGAAACAAGAGAAACCCCAGCGGGACGCCGACCTCAAGAAAAAGGAAGCCGACGACCTGGAAGCCGAGCGGCAGAAGAACCAGAAAGCGTTTCGCCCATAGTGTGAGCTGGTAATTACAAACGATCAAAGCCCCAATTTGTGAACCGATCGAATGGAGATCAGGAAAATGACAGTCAATATCACGCCTCTGCATGACCGTGTACTTGTGCGCCGCCTGGAACAAAAAGAAACCGCCAAAGGCGGGATCATCATCCCGGATACGGCGAAAGAAAAACCCCAGGAAGGCGAAGTGATTGCCGTCGGCGCGGGGAAATTGGAAAAGGGCCATCGCATTCCGCCCGATGTGAAGGTGGGTGACCGGATTTTGTTCGGCAAGTACACCGGCAGCGACATCACGATCGACGGCCAGGAATACCTGATTCTTCGCGAGGAGGAAATTCTGGTGAAGGTCGGCGCAATTGCAAAAGCGGCATCCGGCAAGAAGTAACAGCTCCTGGGCGAAAGTCCGGGATGGAATCGAAAGTTCAATCACCCAGGAGGGTGAAGTCTCATGGCAAAACAAATTGTAACTGGAGAGAATTCCCGTCAGGCGATTTTGCGCGGCGTCAACATTCTCGCCGACGCCGTAAAGATCACGCTCGGCCCCAAGGGGCGGAACGCGGTAATCGAGAAGAAATTTGGCGCGCCCATTATCACAAAAGATGGCGTGACCGTTGCCAAGGAGATCGAGCTACAGGATCCCCTCGAGAATATGGGCGCACAAATGGTGCGCGAGGTTGCCTCCAAGACGTCGGACGTGGCGGGCGACGGCACCACCACCGCTACCGTACTGGCCCAGGCCATCTTCCGCGAAGGCGTGCGGACAGTTGCCGCGGGCGCGAATCCGATGGCGTTGAAGCGCGGCATCGCTAAAGCCGTCGAAGTCGCCGTGGAGGAGATCAAGCGGATGTCCCGCGAAGTAAAGGGCGACATGATCGCCCAGGTGGGCACAATCAGCGCCAACACGGACAAGCATGTCGGCGACATCATCGCCGAGGCCATGAAAAAGGTTGGTAAAGATGGCGTCATCACCGTCGAGGAATCCAAAACGATGGACACCACCCTGGAAATTGTCGAGGGCATGCAATTCGACCGCGGCTACCTTTCGCCGTATTTCGTCACCGATCCCGAGCGCATGGAGTGCGTTCTCGAAGATGTGCGCATTCTGATCCACGAGAAGAAGATCAGTTCGATGAAGGACCTGCTGCCCCTGCTCGAGCAGGCAGCCAAATCCGGCAAACCGCTGCTGATCATCGCCGAAGATCTCGAGGGCGAAGCCCTAGCCACGCTGGTTGTGAACAAGCTGCGTGGAACTATACAGGTGGCGGCGGTGAAAGCCCCCGGCTTCGGGGATCGCCGCAAGGCCATGCTGGAGGACATCGCGATTCTCACCGGTGGGAAGGCCATCACCGAGGATCTCGGCTTGAAACTCGAAAACGTGAAAATCGAGGAACTCGGCAGCGCCAAGAAGGTGACGATTGACAAGGACAACACCACCATCATCGCCGGCGGCGGAAAGCCCGCCGAAATCGAAGGGCGCATCAAGCAACTGCGGGCGCAAATCGAAGACACAACATCGGACTACGACAAGGAAAAGCTCCAGGAGCGCCTGGCCAAGCTCGTCGGCGGCGTGGCGATCATCAAGGTGGGGGCGGCAACCGAAACCGAGTTGAAAGAGAAAAAGGCGCGTGTCGAGGACGCCATGCACGCCACCCGTGCCGCGGTTGAGGAAGGCATAGTTCCCGGCGGCGGTACTGTCCTCTTGCGCTGTTTGCCGGCACTGGAGAAGCTGAAGCTCCACGATGATGAAGCAACCGGTGTAAATATCGTAAAACGCGCGCTCGAAGAACCCCTGCGCCAGATCGCCCAAAATGCCGGGCATGAAGGCGCGCTGGTGGTGGGCCGCGTGCGCGAATCGAAGGACGAAAACTTTGGCTTCAACGCGGATACCGATGAGTTCGGCGACCTGGTCAAAGCCGGCGTAATTGATCCGGCGAAGGTCACGCGGCTGGCTCTGCAGAATGCCGCGTCCATCGTCTCCTTGATGCTTACAACGGAAGTCCTGATCGCCGATTATAAAGGAGAAGAAAAAACAGCGGCGGCCGGTCCCGGCTATGGCGGCGGCATGGGCGGATCGTATTAATCCTTATCTGCTCGGGTTGTCCGTGCACTCCCTTGCCAGGGAAACGCACAAACTAAACATCAGGACAGGAATCAAATGTCGACGCCGAAGATGATCCCCGCAATGGAAAGGTCGCCCGCTCTCGACGCCCCGGGCAATTCCAAGGTAATTGATCAATTTAGTCTCGAAGACGTGATCAACCTGGATGCACCCGTTGTGGAAGACAAGTCTGTAGCACTGTGGCCGCCGCATCCGCGTCCGATGCTGCCGAGCCGCGTCGCTATCATCGGGAACTACCTGCCGCGGCAATGTGGCATCGCCACGTTCACCACGGACCTGTGTGACGCGATTCACGCGGAATTCGGCGCCACCGAACTCCTCGCGCTTCCCGTCAACGATACGCCGGAAGGCTACAACTACCCGGCCCGGATACGATTCGAACTTGCCCAGGATGAAGTGGCTTCCTACCGGCAGGCCGCGGATTTCCTGAATTTCAGCAACATTGATCTCGTATGCCTGCAACACGAGTACGGAATTTTCGGCGGACCCGCGGGCGCTCACATCCTGGAACTGTTGCGCCGGCTGCAGATGCCGGTGGTCACCACCCTGCATACCGTGCTGCGCGAACCGAATCCGGATCAGCGCGCAGTAATGGAGGAAATCGCGGCGTTGTCGGACCGCTTCATCGTCATGAGCCGGCAGTCCGCAGAGATTTTGCAGGAAGTTTTTCACGTTCCGGCCTCCAGGATCGATCTGATTCCACATGGCATCCCTGACCTGGCTTTCACGGACCCCAATTTCTATAAAGATGCCTTCGGTACCGAAGGCAAAGACGTTTTGCTCACGTTTGGATTGCTCTCGCCGAACAAGGGCATAGAAAACGTCATACAAGCCTTGCCGGCAATCCTGTCTCGCCACGACAATGTCGTCTACATGATCTCCGGCGTAACCCACCCCCATATCCTGCGGCGGGAAGGTGACAAGTACAGAGCGTCCTTGCAAAAGCTCGCAAAGGACCTGGGAGTCGAGGCTAACGTAATTTTTCGGAACCGCTTCGTCAGCCCGCAGGAATTGGTGGAATTGATCGGCGCGGCTGACATTTACATCACACCCTACAAACACAAGGGACAAGTGGTTTCCGGCACGCTCGCGTATGCGCTGAGCGCCGGGAAAGCAATCATCTCCACACCCTATTTGCACGCGATTGAGCTTCTTGACGAAGAGCGCGGCGTGCTTGTTCCCTTCAACGATCCCCGGGCGATTGCCGAGAAGACCATCGAACTTTTGGACAACGGGACCGCTCGCCATGCCATGAGGAAGCGCGCGTACCTCTATGCTAGGGACATGGTATGGGACCGCGTGGCTCAGCAATACATGGGGAGTTTTGAACGCGTGTACAACGAGCGATTGCGGACGCCACGGGCAACATTTTCGGCGCAGAACACGGAAAAGGCCCTCGACCGGCTTCCGGCCATAAAACTGGATCACTTGCGCCGGATGACGGATCACACCGGAATCGTGGAGCACGCGGTTTTCAACGTGCCGAACTACCCCGAAGGTTACTCAACCGATGACAACGCCCGGGCGCTCATCGTCGCGATTCTCCTGGAAGAACTTGGGAGTAATTCCGCGAAAGGCTCGCTCGATCTCGCCGCGCGCTATCTTGCTTTTTTGTGGTTGGCTTTCGATCCAACAACCAAGCGTTTCCGAAACTGCCTCAGCTATGAACGCCAGTGGCAGGAGCCGCAAGGCTCCGAAGACAGCCACGGACGGGCATTGTGGGGCCTGGGCACCGTCCTCGGAAGGACCAATGACGCCGGACTCCGTGGAGCCGCGGGCCGTTTATTTGAAATGGCCGTTCCTGCGGCGGTGGAGTTCAAAAGTCCCCGCGCTTGCGCTTTTGCACTACTGGGACTGCTCGAATATCTCGAGTCGTTCCCTGGAGATCGCGCCGCACTAAACGCGGCTGACACCCTCGCAAATCGTTTGCTCGAATCGTATGTTGCCAATCGTTCGGTTGATTGGAAATGGTTTGAGAACGAGCTTACGTACTCAAACGCCCGCTTGCCGCAGGCGCTGATCCGAGCAGGAACGCGCAGCGGCAACGACGCGATGGTTTCAGCCGGGCTCGAAGCGCTGGATTGGCTTGCGAGGGCGCAGCGGTGTGAAACAAAGGGCCACTTTGTGCCGATCGGTTCCCACGGCTTCTACTCCAAGAAAACGGAAAAGGCCCGCTTCGACCAGCAACCCATCGAGGCCTGCGCCACGGTTGCCGCTTATCTCCAAGCCTATCGCGCGACGGGAAAAGGACGGTGGAGGAAAGAAGCATGGACGGCCTTCAACTGGTTCCTCGGCGACAACGACCTGCAGATTGCCCTCTACGACCCCTCCACGGGCGGCTGCCGCGATGGTTTGCATCCTGACCGCGCCAACGAGAACCAGGGAGCGGAATCGACGCTGTCTTTCCTTATGGCACTTCTCGAAATGCGAAAGTTGGAAGAAGCGGACACAACCGATCCAAAGGCCTAAATATCCGCAGTTGCCCCCTTGCAATCCCCCGGCTGCGTGCAACCTCTAGTTTTCTTGCTGTTGAATTTTTCTTGAGAGAGGAACGATGCTTCCACACGACCCATTGTTTGTCCGGCACGCCGCGAATCCGATCCTGTCTGCAAAGGATTGGCCTTACCCCATGAATAGCGTTTTTAACGCGGGGGCCACAAGACTGCCCGACGGTACCACTCTGCTCCTTTGCCGCGTGGAAGATCTCCGCGGCCTCTCTCATCTATGCGCTGCTCGCTCGGCGAACGGTATTGATGGTTGGCAGATCGATCGCGAACCGACACTCGCCCCGGACCCCGAGCGGCATCCCGAAGAAGTGTGGGGCATCGAGGATCCGCGCATCACGTTCGTCCCGGAGCTCAAGCAGTACGCGATCGCGTTCACTTCTTATTCGCGCGGCGGCCCGGGTGTTTCGCTGGCTCTTACAAAAGACTTTCGTTCCTTTGAAAGATTTGGCGTCATCATGTCGCCGGATGACAAGGATGCCGCCCTCCTTCCCAAAAGAATCAACGGATTCTGGGCGCTGATTCACCGGCCCATGACGCCGCTGGGAGCCCACATCTGGATCTCTTACTCTCCGGACTTGCGCCATTGGGGCAGCCATAAGCTCATGCTGGAAGCCCGCCGTGGCGCCTGGTGGGACGCCAACAAAATTGGCATGTCTCCCCCGCCGATCGAAACGTCCAGAGGATGGCTGATGATCTACCACGGCGTGCGCAGGACGCCGTCAAGCTCGATCTATCGGCTCGGTTTGGCCCTTTTTGATCTGGAACAACCAGAGAAGTGTTTGGTTCGGGGAGATTCCTGGATGTTTGCCCCCGAAGCGGACTATGAACGCCACGGGGACGTCCAGGACGTTGTGTTTCCCTGTGGCTATACGGTGGACACGGACGGAGACACGATCAATTTGTATTATGGTGCCGCGGATTCCAGCATTGCCCTGGCGCGTGGCAGCATTAAGGCACTACTCACCTGGCTCGATGCCAACGGCCACTCCGAGCACAGTCACGATCGGCGTCATTCCTGACGTACGCGGCGGGTGCACGGGCGCACCTGCGCAAATATTTCCTTTCAGATCAAGGCGAAAGAATGGTGGAGGCCGGGGGGAGTCAGAATATTCCGTGGCGTTGAAAATACACAAGTTACTGATTGTTCGAGATGCTAAAAACGCCGAGAACGGGAAAATTGCGGCTGCGATAATCGGCGTTGGGTAAGCGGGCGGCCACAGCGCGGAAATGTTCAGGCTGATTATTTTGGCTTGACAACCTTACTTGAAAAGCGTAGAGATGTCGCAACCAACGTCCCCTGCATATGCCCTGAGCTTCGGTTATTGGTTGTGTTGGTTAGCTGGGCAGCATGTTTGGCTTAGAGGTCCGTTCTCGCTCCCGAAAACCCGATAGCGTCTCTCTTGTTGGTTGCGAGTTCGATGGACGTTGGCGATCCGTGGAGAGTAAGCCATGCTCCATACCCCTTGCCTAGAATCAGCTCGCGAT
>Ga0210399_10002211_pt1 | contig 15176 bp, 10 predicted proteins | sample IncBWC14MmetaG_FD_150865 | JGI IMG/M metagenome (GOLD analysis project Ga0210399, IMG submission 150865) | Forest soil microbial communities from Barre Woods Harvard Forest LTER site, Petersham, Massachusetts, United States - Inc-BW-C-14-M | ecosystem: Environmental > Terrestrial > Soil >...
GGGAGATCCTGATGACCGGATTCCTTCGAACGCAGCGCTTCAGCGATTTCAGGATGCATTTCGTACGTACTTGCGAGAGCAGCAAGCTGGTAAACAATTGAGTAATCTTTTCTATAAGGAATTTGGGAACTTTTTGCTCCGATATTTAGGTGCTTATAAATTGAGAACATTGCGCTCAGGCGAGCTTCTGCGCAAATCGATCGACGGCCCATTGACGGTAAAGGAAAGCTTACTCGCCATCGTGAATCAGTTTAATGCACGCCGGTTTTCAGGCCCAAGAATGCTACGGCCGCCGAAGACGTCGGCGGTTGAAAAAGACAAGTTCATCTTGGAGTGGATAGAAGACATGCGAAATAAAATCGGAGATCGCATGAAACATGAACTATTCGAGGATGACGCTTCACTAAGAGATTGGCTCAGAGGCCAGTATGAGGGGGACGAATATCCTTGGGTGAAGTATCTGAAGAACGCCTTCGGCAGGCTCACCGGATTAGGAGCGAAAAACAGAGTTGCGAAGGCAAGCTTGAGAATTCCCGAGAGCTGGTCTTCCCGGGAGTTAGGGCGATGTATTTTATGGGAGAAGTGGCGCGCAGAATATGGAGAGGAATATCCAGTAAAAGCAATTGACGGATTTCTCGAAAAGGCAGACAAGCTTCGCCAAAAAGTCAAGTAGTGCGTCCTTCGCGTATTTGACGTCAATTACGCACCCTCAGCCCAGGCGAAATTTGTTGTAGCCTTCCCACGTTAGTCGGAAGATCGGCGACCGAACGAAGGAGAAGGCTTTGGTAGACAAACTAGTTTTGTTATCCCCTCATATCCGGCCTCGATTTGAAACGCTTGCCACAAAGGATGGGGAGAAAAGGGACGGGTACGCGGCGGTCATTGACTTGCGTAAAGCAAAATACAAGATCCCCGCAAGGCTCTATTGCCGCGGCTACTACAATGGTATCCATAAATTGGAATTCATTGACGTCGCAGGCCTGGGACTTCCGCAAGTCTTAAGGATAGCCAGAACGATCTTCGGCAGCATTAATGACGTGAAGATTTGTCGAATCGACCTTTGCCTTGATTTTGATGGAATATCAGTCGAGTTTTTTAGTGCAAATTGCCTCATCCCCAAGATTCAGAATTACAAAATATTTAGAACGCGTGGAGCAGTTTCGTACTATCTTCAGGTCTCTGGTGGTCGGACTACCGTCATTTATAACAAGCTCGCAGAACTGCGGGCCAAGCAGAGCCCACGCGCGGATGATTTCCATGCGCGCGACACGCTAACACGTGTCGAGATTCAATTGAAGGGAAATGGAGTTCCATTTAAGAGGCTCAGAAATATTCACAAGTATGCACGGGCCAATCTACTTCAGAACCTCCAATGGTCAAGATTACGAACTGATCTGAAACCTACAAAAGCCACACATTTTCTTGCCCAGATGGGGCTGCGTGCCTTGATAAAGGCTGATGGACTGCAACGTGTTTCAAAGATGTTCCAGCCCTCAGCGTGGGCGTGGATAAAGGCGACGTTTCTAGTGCCTATGGAGAATACCAAAAGGCCGAAACTCGACGTGCTCTTACGGAAAAGTGTCCAGGACTGGCTGGATGGTAAAATCCGATTCCCGAGAGCAGCAGGGAATGAACAGGAGTGGGAGGAACTACGCAACTGGCTAGCAACAAAGACAAAAGGGCGCACGTAAGACTCTCCTCGGGCCTCTGCTGTGAGAAGCCCCAAGGCTGACGCACACTTTTCGCCAAGGTCATGGGTTCATCAAAAGGAAACACTGTATATTACTGTATTGTCATTATATGAGATATGATATATCATTGGCAAGTACGAAGGAGACCAACGCCAGTCCTCGGCTCAGGCCCAAAGACGGGGGCCGCTTACTTACAGTGCAGCAAGCTGCGGACTATTTAGGGACCACGGCTTCAACACTTTATTCCAAGGTTTGGCGTCGCGAGATTCCGTTTATCAAGTTGGGGCGGTCAGTCCGTTTCGACTTAGCTGACCTGGACAAACTGATTGAACAGTCGAAAGTGAAACCGTTCGAACTTTTAGAGCCTAGCGTTCAGTTTAGGAAGTAGAGGCCGACGTGGGAATTTTTAAGCGAGGCGACAGCTGGTATTTGGACTACTACGTTGGTTCCAGGCGAGTCCGGGAAAAGGCGGGATCCGCGAAGGGAGCCGCATCCCGTGCACTCTCGGTTCGCGAGGCTGAAATCGCGCTCGGGAAATTCAATTTACAGCCTAGAGCGAACATTCCTACTTTTGCAATCTTTGCAGAGCGTTACGAGAGCGTAGTTTCAGTTCATAAACGAGGGCGGGCAGTCGAACGGTACTACATTCAGATGTTTGTGGCCGTCTTTGGGAATAAGAAGATTAGCGAAATTACTACAGAAGAAGTAGAAGGATTCAAGTCCTACCGCTCGCGGCATGTGAAACCCGCTACCGTAAATCGGGAACTAACCTTGCTCAAACATATGTTTACTAAAGCCGTGGAGTGGAAACGGCTCTTGGCAAACCCACTTCGGGGAGTCCGCTCCCTGAATGTTCCGGCTCGCGTGGAACGTATTTTGGAATTAGGCGAAGAGATACGATTGCTTGCCGCATGTGACTGTGTGCGTTCACGATTGTTGCGACCCGTGGTGATCCTTGCTCTCAACACCGGCATGCGACGCGGAGAATTGCTCTCTCTGAGATGGGAACAGATTGACCTCATCCAACGCAGCATCCGAGTTCTAAACGGAAAGACGAACTCCAGTGAACGGTCAATTCCCATGAACTCTACTGTTTTTGACTTGGTAAGCGACCTTGCGCGGAATAAGAAATCAAATCTCGTCTTTCCGAGCAACCGGAAAATCGGGGAGAGGTTTCTGGACCTCAAGAAGGGCTTCAAGAGAGCTGTGCAGTTGGCTGGTCTCCGCAAAATACGCTTTCACGATCTAAGGCATACATTTGCTACTCGTCTTATTCAATCCAGGGCGGACATCATCACTGTGCAGCATCTGCTAGGTCATGCTAAAATTTCTATGACTGCTCGCTATGCACACTCCCCAAACCACGCTAAAATAGCGGCGGTCAGCCGACTTGACAAGCTTTTCTGCTCCCAACCGGACCCTAATCGGTCCCCAGAGCCAAACGGGGCAGGTGGGGATGCAGTGTATAAGCCGCAGCAAGTCAATACGTTAGGCCCGTAGCTCAGTTGGTTAGAGCGCTACCTTGACACGGTAGAGGTCTGGGGTTCGAGTCCCCACGGGCCTACCATTGTTTTCACTTAGAGAAAAGCCTCAGAAAACTTCACCTGTAAATTGGTGGATTGGCTCAGGTGAGTTCGGTTCGCGTCCGTTCGTGTCCGTTCGTGTCCGTTCGTTGACTTGTCCCAGGTCAAAACCTAAGATTGCGGCACTGTGACGGAGAGCGACACGCTCATCGGCCAAGCCATTTCCCGCTACCGCATCCTTGAGAAACTCGGAGGCGGCGGGATGGGCGTGGTTTATAAAGCGGAAGACACCCGCCTGCACCGTAATGTTGCATTGAAATTCCTACCCGACAATCTAGCGAAAGACCCACAGGCACTGGCGCGTTTTCAGAGGGAGGCGCAAGCGGCTTCGGCTTTGAACCATCCCAACATCTGCACCATTTACGACATCGGCGAAGCGGAGGGAAAGGCGTTCATCGCCATGGAGTATCTGGAAGGTGCAACGCTTAAGCATCGCATTGCAGGCCGCCCGATGGAGACGGAAACACTATTGAATCTCGGCACCGAAATCGCCGATGCACTGGACGCCGCGCATTCCAAAGGCATCATCCACCGGGACATCAAGCCTGCAAACATTTTCGTCACGAATAGAGGGCAGGCGAAGATTCTCGACTTCGGTCTCGCGAAAGTCGCTTTGAAACCGGGTGACGTTTACGTTTCGAACGCTCCCACTATTGACGTTGAGGAGTACCTCACCAGCCCCGGTTCAACGCTGGGCACAGTCGCACTCTTGCAAGGTGCCTCCGTAGCAATGCCGCTGTGTCAACGGATAGCACTGTGTGTTTGCGTCCACGATAAGGTCTCGCTGTCAGTAGCGTGTGGATTCGCTCATGCGTCAACCAAAAGAAAACTTGCTTGCTCAGCGCCTCATACAATTCCGCTGGGTTCATTTCTGACAAACACTTCTTAAGCGCACTTTCGCGCATGGGTGCAGGGTCTCCGCTTCCGGCTAAGATCTTTTGAGTTCGGGCGGTGCGGAAAGTCCAATAAAAGGATTCGTAGCTCATCAGAGAGCTGTCCTCGTGCACCATGTGTAGGTCACTCCACAAGACATCAATCGTAGGTAGAGGCGCGAGAATGGGCAGAGATTGGCCGCTAAAGCCGACGACTCGGGAGCCACCGTGGGGCAAGGCTTGTGGCTTGCGTCGCGTTCAGGATTCAAAAATTGAACTTCAAAGCGAATTGGATGATCCGGGGATTGCTACTTGTGGAGATGATACGGCCGAAGTTGCCGGCATTAAGGACCCGACCCGTTGCGGGATCAATGCTGCCGCCCGAGGCGAACAGGGCGCTGAGGTTGCTGATCGGATTCGCGAAGTTAGGATGGTTTAACAGATTGAAAAATTCCACGCGAAATTCGAAGCTCCGCGATTCGGCAAGAGGGAAAAGCTTTGCAATGGAAGAGTCCAAATTCACTTGTCGGGGGCCGCGCAGACAGTTTCGGCCGACATTGCCAATGTCCGTTCCTGCGGTCGAAGCCGTCGCTGCTCCGCCGGAGCTTGGAATCGGCTGCCCTGCTGCAACGAGGGGGCGTGCAAAAACTCGGGGGTTGAAAAAGTATCCATCGGTAGCGCTATGGAGAGAGTCTGGGCAGCTCATTCCAGCCACAAGACTGGGACGCGCCAGCGGATTTGTACCTTTTGCAAGCCCGTAAAGATCCCCTGCACCGGTATCGACCACGTCGATCGGCAGGCCCGACATGCCCGTAAGGATTCCTGACGTTTCCCAGTTCCACACTACTAAGCGGTAGAATCGCGAGCGGGATGCAAACGCAGGTTTCGGCAGATCCCACAAATAACTCCACACAAAGCGCTGTGTCCGGTCAAAGTCAGACACGCCCCGGTTCGCGTGTGAATCACGCTGATTGCCGAGAATTAGACTGCTGTCATTCACGGCGCCGGTGTTTACAATGCCGACGATCCCCGCGCCACCGCCCGATCCCGAAGCGTTGTCGATGGACTTGGCAAAAGTGTACGCTGCGAGGAACTGCAATCCATAGGACAGCCGCTCGGTTAGGCTAATCTGCAACGAATCGTAAGACGAATTGGCAGTGCTCTCGTTCAGACTAAATCCATTGATTAACACACCTTGCAGTGGTGCTCGCAGTATTGCGTTTCCAGGTGTGTTGGTCGTGATCACAGTGCCGGTGACTGCATTCGTGATAGGGTCCTGCGGACTCACTAGCTGGGCTTGATTGATCGCGAGCTGGCGAAGAAGTCGTCTACCCCTGGTGCCTACATACGCTGTCTCCAGCAGCAAATCTTTCCGAAGCTCAGACTGCACACTCAGATTGTATTGGTGAACATAGGGTGTCCGCAGCCCGCGATCGAAAGCGGGACCAGCCAGCGGAACACCGGGCACAAACGTCGGGAATTGTCCTTGTGAGGGGAGGTGAAAGAAAGGATCGTCAAATCGAGCACCGTTTCGAACCGCCAAGGCGAACATGGGAGGAAGCTGCGCGCTCGCCGAGGCATAGGCGAACGTCACGCGCGAGTAATAGATACCGTAACCACCGCGCACTGCCAATCGGCTCGAACGCAGGGGCGAATAGGCAAATCCGATGCGCGGGGCCAAATTATTGGGGTCGATGCTGCGAACCACGTACTTGCTGACATTTGGCACCCCGGATAGATCGAGACTGGGGATCACATTTCCTGCCTGCACGAATCCTCCGACGGGTGGTCCAACCGGATTGCCGTTCTGCACTTGCTGGCGTGGAAGATAAAGAGTGGGATCAAAAGTCGAGAGCCTCCCGCGAGTGTCGTAGACGGGCAGATCCAACTCGTACCGTAAGCCCAAATTCACGCCGAACTGTGACGATACCTTCCAGTCATCCTGCACAAAAAAGTTGCAGTCCCATGCGCGCTGACTGCGTTCGTTGAGGCCATTGCCAAACGTGGTGACTTGAGTCGTGCCCGTCAAGAAGCTCAGGAAATCTGGAAAATCGATCTGGCCTCGCGTGAAAGTCTGCTGGGTGAAGTTGACTTCGTTGAATCGAATTTCCAATCCTGTGCGGATGGAATGATTTCTTCGCAGCAGTAAAAGTGAGTCGGCCAAAGTGGCCACCGATACTTTCGTCAGGCCGATGCTCGTCGGTGTTCCGACGGCCACTCCACCTGCAGTCGGAGCAATTCGAATTAGGGGCAACCCGGGGAGTTCGGCCGCATTCGGTCTTGAGACGCCGATTTCGGAGTCCGTGACGGGCTCGAGAGGAATCGCATTGTTGCTGTTGAACGCGTATCCGAGCCGCAATTCGTTCATCAGTCCGGGACTGAAGGAATGGATATCCTGGAGGCTAACCACGCGATTGTTAAATGTCTGGTCGGTTCCATACCCAGGAACGTTCGGCCCTGTGCCTCGAAAGCTGGGCAACACTAAGAATTGAGATGTATTCGTGAAAAAGAATTTCGCTGCCAGAGAATCATTGTTGGAGAGTCGGAAATCAGCATTCGTGTTGAATTGATCCTCCTGGAAGTTGGATGGTGAAGAACCAGAATACAAACCGTTCGCCTGGGGAGTAGGAATGACGAACATGCCGTTCGGTAGCTTTGCATTGAGCAATGCTAACGAAGAAGGATCAATCATCGAAACGTGAAACTCTTTCTCCAAGGTCGAAGCAGACCGATCTTCTGTGAGACCTTGAGCGACGAGAACGTCAGAGGAGATGCTATTGATGATGGATGCTGCATTTCGCTCACGCGACCCCTGGTAAGAAACAAGGAAAAATGCTCGGTCTTTCCGGATTGGACCACCCAAGACGCCTCCAAAGATATTTCGCCGCAGCAAAGGACGCGCGAGCCCCGCGGCCTTCAAGAACGGATTGTTCGCGTCGAGCACCTCATTCCGGAAATACTCATAAACATCCCCATGGATTTCATTGCCGCCGGTCTTAGTTACAAGCTGAATGTTGGCACCGCCGCTCCGTCCATAAGTGGCGTCATACAGTGAGGTCTGCACTTTGAATTCCTCAATTGTTTCTGGAGCCGGAACCGCAACCAGTATCGGGCCATTGGTGCCCATCGTGGTCGCATCAATGCCGTTTATCTGAAAGAAGTTTTGTGTGACTCGAGCGCCGTTAACGGAGATGGCCTGGGTATTGCGGCCGACGGCCGTGCTGTCTGGGAGATAGCTAGCCGTCCCCGGTGAAAGAGTCAGAATCTGCGTGAAATTGCGCGTGGCCAGGGGAAGGCCCGCGACAGCGCGAGAGTCAACCACACGTCCCAGCTGCGGTCCATCCGTTTGCAGGATAGGCGGTGAACCGTTCACAATTAGCTTCTCGACCCGGTTCCCGACCGCAAGCGATACGTTAATTGTAGTCGTCTCCGTAATTCGGACTGATACATCGTTCAACACAGTGGTCTTGAAGCTCTCTGCCGATACGGCGATCTGGTAGAGAGCTGGAGGCAGCAAAACGAAGGAGAAGCTCCCAGCATCATCCGTAACAAGTTTCCATTTCTCCCCGGTGGCTTCGTTGGCGGCCTGGACTTCTGCCCCCACAATCACGCCGCCTGAAGAGTCTTTCACTACCCCTGTGATCCGGCCCGTTGTCTGCCCAGATACACCGTCGCTTGCACAAGCAGTCAGCAGGGACGCAAGCACAAACCTAAATGACAACTTCCTGGCCATTGGCTATTCCTAGCAGCTGAGTGCAGCCATCCTGATGGTCAAAGATTACAAGTGTTCACGGAAATATTCCCATTGCTTTTTTTGTTCCGCGAGGAAGCTCAAAAAACCAGGATCATTGCGCAGGTGGTCGAGATTTGAATCATGCTCGAATAGGGGATAGCAAGGAAATCCATCTTCAGCAGCAGCATGTAGCCAGTGCACTGCCTCGTCGCCGCGGTGCATGACAGCATAGGCTGAGCCAATCGCATAAGCTGTGTGATGAAAGTGTCCGAAGTCTTTGCCCTTTTGTATGGCTGTATCGATGCTCGCTTGTGCAAGCGCTCCTTGTCCTGCGTCGGCATAAAGCAACGCCAAGACTCCGTTGCCCAGCCCGCCGCGATCGTTTGGATTGTCTCGCAGAAAATCGCGAATCAGGGCAAGCGCCTCCTGTTTTTGGCCGAGCTTGAACAACACCAGGGTCATCTGATAAGCCCACAGGTCGGGATTAAACGACTGCGTGCTTTGCAACCGGATTCTCGCTTCCTCAAATCTGCCTTCATCGAAGAAGTTGATTGCGATGCGGTAGCGGAAAGCAATACTTGTCGGTTCAAGGTCGAGGGCCGTTCGAAGTTCATGGTCAGCCAGGTCAAGAAGACCGATATGGCTGTAGATCATCCCCAGCTGGTGATGGGCCTCCGCCAAGTTCGGATCGAGTTCCAGGGCACGCTTGAATTGCGCAATCGCCCGTTCGTGGGGAAACCCGTTGCGGTGCGACCACAAGAGAACACCGCGAGCTAGGTACGCAACCGCCAGATCAGGATCGAGCTTCAGCGCCTGATCGACCTCCTGGATCGCCTTGACCTCCAGCTCGGGGTCCTGAGGCTGCAGCAAGAAAACTTGGTTCGTATACTCGCGCGCAAGCAGGGCATGGGCTGCAGCGAAGTTGGGATCTCGAGCTACAGCCTGTTGCAGGAGCCCAACCGCTGCCGCCATTTCCTGCTTGTTATTGCTGAAACCGCGCGACAAGCTGCGCTGATAGAGATCGTAAGCTTCAGGATCAACAGTTTGGTGTCCCCTCAACCGAGTCTCGATGCGTGGGCTCAGCGTGATCTGTACCTGGCGCGCCACACTTGCCGCGATTTCGCCTTGCAGGCTGAGCATGTCGTGCAGATCGCGATCGTAGTTGGCGGCCCAAAGGTGTTTGTCTGCCCGCGCATTGATCAGCTGTACTGTAATTCGGGCGCGGTTACCGGAGCGGATTACCGAACCTTCGACCACCGCGTCCACGTTGAGCTCGCGGGCGATCTGGGCCAACGGCTTGTTCTTGTATTTCTCCGCTGAGATTCGTGAAGTTACCCGCAACGAGTTTCCCACGGTGTGCGCGAGTTCGGTGGTCAGGGCGTCGGTCAATCCAGCAGCAAAGTAATCTTGCGACGGATCGCCCGAGAGATTCTCCAGCGGAAGCACCGCGATGGCGCGCACTGAAGCCGCGTCACCTCGCAACTGAAGTCCGTACTTCCAAACGGATAATGCCAGCGCAGCAATGAGGAGCAGCGCTGCAACGGCCAGCCAGGGTCGCCGAATCCCGACCGTTGCCGCAGCACCGTGTTGGGGAATGCGTAGCCCAACAGCAGCAGGCTGTGTCGGGAGCGTTGTGCCTTGCCCCGATTCGATCACTGCCATGAAGCGGTAGCCGCGTCGCGGGATCGTTTCGACGTAGCGAGGTCGCTCAGCCGAATCCCCCAGCAGGTCGCGGATTTTTTTCACTGCCGTATTCAAGCCGTCGTCGAAATCCACGAAGGTATCGGCGCGCCACAGCCTTTGCCTCAGTTCTTCCCGCGTGACAATCTCACCGCGACGCTCCAGCAGCAAACGTAGCACCTGAAAGGGCTGGTCTTGCAGCCGGAGCCGAGTGCCGTGCTTCCACATCTCACCTGAGCCCAGGTCAACTTCGAAGCTATCGAAGCGAAGTCGGCTGGACGATTTGGCGCTTGTGGCCACGTCTGATCTCCCGTTTGGCTCGCAGTATAAGCCCGAACTCCCACGATTCCAATTCCATCCTCCTGACTTACGAGCGGGCAACTTGCTTTCGTTTCAGCGAATTAGCCGTCCGGAAATATTCCGGCAACAGTCCAGCCGCAGTTCATTGACGCTGCAGCTGAGGAGCCTCACAGTCGCGCTGCCCGCGAGAGGAGGGCTCACATGAAAAAGATCATCGGAATTACAGCGTCGTGCGTTTTGTTGCTAGGGTGCACGGCGGCGGCTCAAGAATTCGGACCATGGTCGGCACCGGTTAATCTCGGCGCGACCGTCAACTCTGCCTGCGATGACCAGCACCCTACGCTATCCAAGGATGGGCTGAGCCTCATCTTCAGCTCTACGCGCCCACAGGACCCCGCCCTTACCTCCTGCGACGTGGCCCTTCATTTGTGGGTTTCTCAACGCGACAGCCTCGACAGTCTTTGGCAGGCAACCCAACCCCTGACCATGCTCAACTCCCCCGACAACTCGCCTTTTCAGGAATACGCTCCCAATCTCACCACCGACGGACATTGGCTGTTCTTTCATAGCACTCGCAATGACGGGTCCTGCAACGGGGGCGGGCGCTTCGAGCTATGGGCCGCCCATCGCCAGGATAAGCGCAACGATTTCGGCTGGGAAACGCCCATCAATCTGGGCTGCACCTTGAATATTAGCGGTGCCGACGATGCTGGGCCGAACCTCTGGGAAGACGACACGACCGGCACGCTGTACCTCTATTTCACTCGCAGTCTGACCCCAGCGAACCCCGACGGCTTTGATATTTTCCTGACCACCTGCAACGCTGACCTCGATAGCTGCGTTCGGCAGCAATTATGGGGAACTGCGGACCTGGTTGAGAACCTGAGTAGTTCGGTGCGCGACACGCGTACCGCCATCCGACGTCGCGACGGTGTGGAAATGATCGTCACGAGCCGCCGCTGCAATTCCCCAATCTCGCCAATTGACTCCCAACTCTGCTCCACCCTCTCGGCCGGCGGCCTTGATTTATGGGTTTCCACCCGGGATTCCGTGCAGCTATCGCAAGATAACTGGAGCACCCCGGTCAACCTCAACGAAGACAATCTTGACAAGTGCATCCAGTTGGGCATCGCCCCATGCCCAGTTGTGAACACGAAAGCGAATGATGGCGCCCCTGCGCTCTCATGGGACGGTCTGACGATGATCTTTTACTCGAACCGTCCCGGAGGATCCGGCGGCAACGACCTGTACATGACCACGCGGACGAAGCTGCCCGACTAGCGGGAGAGCCACGGCGATGAGGTCGGAAAAGAATAACAACGGGGAGGCCGCCATGAATAACAATCCGGTGCTAAGGAGAATGCTCGTAGTTTTGGGAATTGTGAGTCTTTTGTCCCTCGCTGGATGCGGAGGCGGCAAGGCTTCGCCGGTTAACCACCAGCCTCCGGCACCCACGGTGACGCTCACGGCTTCGGCGGCAAACATAGCCATGGGGCAGTCCGACACGCTCACCATCACCACTTTGAACGCCTCGAGCTGTACGCTTTCGGGTCAGACCAATTCTGGTTCGGTTCCTTGTAACGGCAGCTTTTCCGTAACCCCGAACGCGACCGGGCTGGCGACTTACGCCGTTACTGCGACCGGTCCCGGCGGTTCAAGCGCGCCTACATCGGTCACGATTACGGTGAACCCGCCCGCGACGGTCACCTCGGTAACGGTGGCGCCAGCGACTGCGATGCTCCCAACCGGAGGGACGCAGCAGTTCACTGCCACCGTGAGTCCCAGCGGAGCAAACCAAGCCGTCACTTGGACTATCTCTGGATCGGGCTGCATGGACGCAAGTTGCGGAATGATCGATCCAACCGGACAGTACACAGCTCCCACAGGTGTGCCCAATCCCCCCACTGTGGTGGTCACAGCGAGGTCAATGGCAGACTTAACCAAAACAGATACTGCTACGGTTACTATCACCGGTACAGCGACAGGTCAAAACAACGCCAAGCTGAGCGGCCAATACGCCTTTCTGTTCAGCGGATACAATAACTCCGGTCCCATGAGCGTCGCGGGGAGTTTCACTGCGGACGGGAATGGCAATTTGATCGCCGGCAACACAGATGTAGCCACGGTCGCAGGCACGAGGACAAACCAGGGTCTCACCGAAAGCACGTACTCGGTCGGTTCCGACAACTCGGGCACTATGAGGATCAATACCGCTGTGAACTTTCCGACTGGTAGCTTCGGTTTCACTTTCTCGTTGGCTCTCGACTCCTTCTCTTCTCTTGGGGTGGCAGCTGGAGGACGCCTGATTGAATCTGACAGCACGGACCAGACGGGCACCGGCTTTTTTGTCAAGCAAGATCCCGCAGCGTTTTCGACCGCGGCGATCAACGATGGCTTTGCCCTTGGCCTCACGGGGCCTCAAGGAATCTACGAGAATGTCGCCCTTGGTCGGTTCACAGCCAGCAGCGGCTCTCTCAGCGCCGGCCATATTGACTTGATCGGTTTTGGCAGCCGCAGCGGGCTCCAACCCGACCAGCCTTTCACGGGGACATATTCAGTTGATGGGAGCGGCCGCGGAGAAGCGACGCTGAATATCTCCGGGCAAATGAATCGTTTGGGCTTCATCTTGTATGTCGTTTCTTCAGGCGAATCACTCTGGATGGACACTGGCGGGAGCGGAGTGACAGGTATGGCCTTACAACAGTCCGGGGTGCCCTTCAACGCGAGCTCGCTTAACGGCACGGCAGTGTTCGGCGCGGCTGGCTTCACAGTAGCGGGCAACGATGTCACGGTGGGGGAAGTGCAGTTTGACGGCATGGGAAATCTGAGCGGGACGAACGATGAAGATTACTTCGGTCTGTCGTTCCCCAACGGACCCATCAACGGGACCTATACCGTTGACTCGAATGGCCTCGGTCGAGGCGTGATAGACAACGTCAACGGCCCCGGGTTAAATGTTTTCTACCTCGTCAGCCCTGACAGGGGATTCATTCTTTCGGGCAACGACTCATTGGAGTTCGGAACTTTCGAGCCGCAGACGGGAAGCCCCTTCAGCAATGCGTCCCTCTCAGGCAACTACGCTTTGGGGACGATCCCTTTGCTTTCGAGTCCTGGCACGAGCTTTGCCTCCGGAGTCCTGTCGGCGGATGGCGTCGGCAACTTGAGCGGAACGTTAACGTCGAAGGCTGGAACGGAGACCTTCACGGGAATTTACTCAGTGGCTATAAACGGCCGGGCTACGCTGTCGATCACTCCCAGCTCGGGATCGCCGTCAAACCTAGTCTTCTATTTCGTCTCTCCCTCAAAAGCGGTCGGAGTCCAGACCGAGGACTTTGGACCAGCGAATGCGGCCGTGAATGTCATCGAGAAGTAGTGCTCCCTCTCTGATTAAGCAGAGAGCGAATGCCAATTCCGTACTAAGCATTGATTTTCATTGGTTGGTACCATCTATAAGGCCATGTGCTCGGCCAGAACCGGAGTGAGCACGCCCGCGACAGCCAAGACTACAATCGGCGTCGGCCCAAAGCAGGTAGCCGCAGCAGGGACGGGCAATCAAAGTATTTGCCGGACGATTACTTCCCATGAACGATTTCAGGTATGCGGCGTCTCCGATAACCACTCAGCTAAGGCCAGCATGAGCGAATTCCGCTGTTCCTCCTAGGTGGGCTGCCGGTCCTGACTGTAAGGCCCTCAGCCGCCGTCTCGCGACCGAGGGCGTCAATTGTCCCGGTCACGTTAGGACTTGGCCTTGAGCGCCTCTTGAAAGTGTTTTGCATCAACGCCTGCTTTTGCCCGCTGCTCCCAAGTCATCTTCGGTCCCTTCGGTCCGTACACCTTGATGAATTTCGCTTTCGTCGGACGTCCGGCAGGGCGAAGAGCCGTGTACCTTCCGCGATGCTGGTGCGAGCGGCTTTGGACCTTGTCTACGCTTGCTTCGACTGAGCTTGTTTCTTCGCTTTCTTGAATACCTTTACCTTCTTCTTGCTTTTCATGGTCAGCGTCCCCTCCTTGGGACTGTTGCTAACCATAAAGTACATTTCTATAGAAGGCTATAGGCCAGAGGTGTCATTCTAGGCGGGTACCTGGCCGCACGAATCCCGTACCGTTCTCCGTACCGTTGAAAGTTCGTCTTACACGTATTTCTGCGTGCTTAGGCGGTCCCAGTCGTTGTGGAAGTTGTTCAGCGTATTGGTTAGCTGGCCTTTGACACGGTAGAGGTCTGGGGTTCGAGTCCCCACGGGCCTACCATCTGATTCAGTTAGCAAAAATCACCAGAAAACTTCACCTGTAAATAGGCCGATTGCATCTCGCAGCTCTCGTTTTCAGCCTGTCAGGAGAGAGTGGACACTTTCAGCTTCCGCCTTGCACCGTGACGAATCGTGACCACCCACACTGTTTGCCGTCTTTCTTCCACTTCATAAATGACCCGATAGACATGCGGCTTTTTGCCGTAGAGTAGGTGCCGTAGTCCTTCGGGCTTCCGGAGCTAGAGGAAAGCGATTGGGAAACAATGCAAGGGCATTCACAGCCTGCTCCAACCCGTTGTACCAGCGAGCAGCAGCCTGCGACTCTGCAGCGTTCTTTTCCAAGTAAAGAATTTCCAGATCGCGGGCCGCACGAGCAGCAAACTCAACGATGTATGTCATGTTTGCGGCGAATCTCGTCAAATACCTCTTTGGCCGGGCGCGTGCGTCTGTGGGCTACGTCTGCAAGCCCCTGGCGAATGCCTTCCACTGCATCGGCGCGCGCAGCAACATCGAGTAGGTGCTGATAAGCTTCGGCATCCTGCACAATCGCCGCCGCTTTCCCTTTTACCGTGAGCACCACAGGGCGTTTACTCTTCTTGAGTTGTTTCATGAAGTCGCCGGAACGTCGGCGAAATGTCGTCAGCGATTGGATGTCCTTGGTGATGTCCAGCCTGGGCCTGCTCCTTTTGAAGCACCTTTCTAGGTGCTGTCAGCATACTCTACCTCTGAGCAGAGGAAAAGGGCCTCAGGACTCTTCACCCTCCTTTCGATTGCGTGGAGAGTATTACTCGAGAAAACCGTTTCCGCCTGCACAGTGAAAATCGCACGGTGGTGGGAATCTTTTAGTGTGCGGCGGGATCCTGAAAGCGGCGATTATCCTTAAGTTTTGGAAACGCCTTCAAAGTACCGGTCACTTTAATGGGAGAAATCTGGACGGCAGCTACGCCATCGACGCCGTCTACCGTCAAGCGGATGGTGAATTGCTCTGCTCGCGTGTAGGCGTGAGAAACCTTGGGACCGTTTGCGCTGGTTCCGTCGCCGAAATCCCAGTGATAGGCAATTGCGGGCAC
>Ga0210399_10002212_pt1 | contig 15169 bp, 16 predicted proteins | sample IncBWC14MmetaG_FD_150865 | JGI IMG/M metagenome (GOLD analysis project Ga0210399, IMG submission 150865) | Forest soil microbial communities from Barre Woods Harvard Forest LTER site, Petersham, Massachusetts, United States - Inc-BW-C-14-M | ecosystem: Environmental > Terrestrial > Soil >...
CTGCGCCATCGCAGGCGGCCGGCAGCGTCGTCAGGTCGCTGCCGCGGTTTGCCCCGGGCGCCAGCGCAAGAGGTAGGCCTGCACCCGCCGCACGATCGAGGCCAGGATCACGCCCACGATCATCAGCACGAACACCGCCACCATCATGCCGGCGGCCTCGCCGCGCGCCTCGGACTCGATGATCATGCGGCCGATGCCGTGTTCGGCGCCGATGAACTCGCCCACGATCACGCCGATCAGCGAGAACGAGACCGCGGGCGTCAGCGAGGCGAACAGCCAGGCCATGGTCGAGGGCACGATCACGCTGCGCGTCACCTGCCATTCGCCGGCGCCCAGCAGGCGGGCGGCGTTGATGTGGTCGCGGTCGACCGAGCGCGCGCCCTCGAAGGTGTTGAAGAACACCAGGAAGACCACGACCAGCCAGGCCGTCACGATCTTGGAGGCATCGCCGATGCCGAACGCCAGGATGATGATGGGCGCGAGCGCGATGCGCGGCACCGAGTTGAAGGCGGTGATGTAGGGATAGAAGATCTCGCTCAGCCGGTCCGAGCGGCCAAGCAGCAGGCCGAGCGCGAAGCCCGAGCTCACACCGATGGCGAAGCCCCACAGCGTGTTCTTCAGGGTGAAGTAGGTGGCGATCCAGAGATTGTTCTCGGATTTGCCGATGCAGCGCGCGAAGGCGCCCGATTCGCCCCACGTCCACTGGCCGTCGGACGAGACCAGGCAGCTCATGCGCAGGAATTGCTGGTAGATGTCGGAGGGTTTCGAGACGAAGTAGGGATCGAGCAGGTCCGGCACCAGCCAGGGCACCCTGTCGTGCAGCTCCCAGCCCCATTGCCAGATCGCGAGCGCCGCCAGCCCGATGGCGACCTGCCAGACGAGTGTCGAGAGTCGTCTCATACACTGCGGCCTTTGGCGAATTCCTCGCCCAGCGAGTGCCAGATGCGCGAGAACAGCTCGGCGTATTGCGGTGTCTCGCGCAGCGCCACGGCATCGCGCGGGCGCGCGAAATCGACCTTGAAATCCTGCTTCACCCGGCCCGGCCGGGCGGACAGCAGGATGATGCGGTCGGCGAGCGTGAGCGCCTCGCCGAGATCGTGGGTCACGAACAGCACGGTCTGGCGGCCGCGCTCCCAGAGATCGAGCAGCACCGAATGCATGTCGAGCTTGGTGTGGGTATCGAGCGCGCCGAACGGCTCGTCCATCAGCAGGATTTCCGGCTGGGCGATCAGGGTGCGCATCAGCGAGACGCGCTGGCGCATGCCGCCGCTGAGCGACGATGGATAGAAGCGGGCGAAGCCGTCGAGCCCGGCCAGATGGATCGCCTCGTCGACCCGCGTGCGGCGCTCGCCGGCCGGCACGCCGGCAAGCTCCAGCGCGTAGCCGATGTTGCCCTCGACCGTGCGCCAGGGAAACAGCGTGTCCTTCTGGAACACGTAGCCGACATGGCGCACCGGCCGGCCGGGGACAACGGGCTCGCCGTCGACCCGGATGGCGCCGCCGTTGGGCGTGATCAGCGTCGCCACCATGTTGAGGATGGTGCTCTTGCCGCAGCCCGAAGGGCCGAGCAGCGCCACGAACTCGCCGTCATGGATGCGGAAGGAGGCGTCGTCGACCGCCACCACCTCGCGGCCCTCGGCGAGGAAGCTTTTGCGGAGACCGGCGATGTCGATGCGGCAGCGAAGAGACGCTTCAGGCGGGTGGGTATTTGGCATGCGCCGCCTTGAGGAACTGGTCGGCGACGGCATCCTCGAGCTTGAGCGGCTGCTTGATCCCGGTGAGCTCGCCCAGCCAGACCTTCTCGCCGCGGGCATAGGAGTCCGCGGTGATCAGGCCGTTCCAATCGGCGACGTCCTTGAGCTCGCCGATCTCCAGAAGGTTGGCTTCGCGCGAGGTCGAGCCGACGAAGCGCTCGATCGTGTCCTGGATCTTGTCGGGGCTGTTCGCCTTGATCCATTGCATGGCGCGCCAAACCGCGTTGGTGAAGGCCTGCGCCTTCTCCGGTTCCTTCTCGATGGTGGCGCTGAGGCAGAAATTGACGTTCACCGGCACCGGACCGCCGATCACGGCGTTCCAGGTCTTCTCGTCGCTCGGGGCGTAGATCACCTTGCCCCAGCCGTTCTTCTCGGCTTCGGTCACCACCGAGATCGCGCTCGACAGCACGTCGACCTGTTTGGTCTTGAGCGAGCCCAGCATGGTGTCGACATTGCCGGTTTGCACCCAGGTCACCTTGTCGGCGAGGCCCATCCTTTCCATGAAATAGTGCGACCACAGATGCGAGGTGCCGCCGATCGAGGACACACCGAAGATCGCGCGCTTGCCGTCCGGCCGCTTCCAGTCGGCGGCCTTCTGCACGGTGTCGACGCCCTGGTCGAAGAGGTCCTTGCGAATGGCAAAGCGCACGCCGGGCGCGCGCTGGTCGACGGTGTTGAGCGCCCGCGTCGGCCGGCCGTTCTTGTTGAGCTGCAGCACGTGCAGGATGTCGGCGATGGCGAAGTCGGCCTGCCGCGAGGCCAGGATCTCGCGCGTCTTCACGCCGTTGCCGCCCTGGATCAGCTTGAAGTCGAAGCCTTCGTCCTTGAAGAAGCCGCGCTCCTGGGCGACGAACTGCACCTCGTAGGTCGGCACCGCGACGGGATAGACCGCCGAGCCGGTCTTGCCCTCGGCGCGGGCGCCCGCGAACGGCCAGGCGGGCGCCGTTGCGGCGACGGCAATGATGCTGCGGCGCCTGATGACGAAAGCCATTTCATTCCTCCCATTCTTGCCGGACCGCGGGCCTCCAGGCCCGCTCACGAGTCATGAGGCGGGCCTGGAGGCCCGCGGTCCGGCTTGATTGTCAGCTGGCCGGATAAAGCCACGGCGTCGCGGCGCGCGCCTTGGCCTGGTGGGCGGCGATCTCGTTCTCGCGCGTCAGGGTCAGCGCCACCTCGTTCAATCCCTTGAGCAGGGCGTCGCGGCGGATGCCGTCGATCTGGAACTCGATCTTGCGGCCGCTTGGCGTGGTGACCGTGCGGTTGTGCAGGTCGATGCTGAGGCGCGGCTCGCTGTTGCTGCCCGGCCGGGTCGCCGCCTCGAGCTCGTCGGCGATGGCCAGGACGTCGGCGCGCGGCAGCTGGATCGGCAGCACGCCGTTCTGGAAGCAGTTGTTGAAGAAGATCGGCCCGAAGGAGGGCGCGATGACGCAGCGCACGCCCATGCCCATCATCGCCCACACCGCGCCCTCGCGGCTCGAGCCGCAGGCGAAGTTGTTGTCGGCGACGACGATCTCCGCTCCGCGATAGGCCGGCTGGTGCAGGAAGAATTCCGGATTCTCGCTGCCGTCGGGCAGGTAGCGCCACGGCTCGAAGGCGTAGGGGCCGAGATCGGCCTGCGCCACGTCGCGCAGGCGGTGGATCGGGATGATGATGTCGGTGTTGACGTTCTGCCGCATCAGCGGCGCCGCCTTGGCATCGAGAACGGTGAAGGCTTCCATGGTCTGTCTCCCCGTCTCAGATCGAACGCCGATCAAGCGCACGAACATCGGCGATATGCCCGGCGATGGCGGCCGCCGCGGCCATGGCGGGGCTCGCCAGATGCGTGCGTCCGCCCGGCCCCTGCCGGCCGACGAAATTGCGGTTGGAGGTCGAGACGCTGCGCTCGCCGGGCGCGATCGTGTCGCCGTTCACCGCCAGGCACATCGAGCAGCCGGGTTCGCGCCATTCGAAGCCGGCGTCGAGGAAGACGCGGTCGAGTCCCTCGGCTTCGGCCATGCGCTTGATATTCTCCGAACCGGGCACGACCCAGGCGCGCACATGGCCCGCCACCTTGCGGCCCCTGGCGATCTGGGCGGCGTCGCGCAGATCGGACATCCGGCTGTTGGTGCAGGAACCGATGAACACCCAGTCGACCCGCGTCTCCTGGATGGGCGTGCCGGCCTTGAGGCCCATGTAGTCGAGCGCCGCCTGCCATGCCTTCTGCTTGTCGGGGTCGGTGGTCGCGGCCGGATCGGGAATCCTGTCGGTAACCGGGATGACATGCTCGGGGCTGGTGCCCCAGGTGATCTGCGGCACGATCTTGTTCACGTCGACCCTCACTTCGGCGTCGAACACGGCGTCGGGGTCGCTCGCCAGGGTGCGCCAGTCGGCCACGGCCTGGTTCCACAGCGCGCCCTTGGGCGCGTAGGGCCGGCCCTCGAGGAATTTGAAGGTGACATCGTCGGGCGCCACCATGCCGATCTTGGCGCCGAGCTCGATCGAGAGGTTGCACACGGTGAGCCGGCCTTCGACCTCCATGTCGCGGATCGCGCTGCCGGCATATTCGACGGCATAGCCCGTGCCGCCCGCCGCGCCGATCTGGCCGATGAGATGCAGGATCATGTCCTTGGGCGTGACGCCGGGCGCGCGCTTGCCGTCGAAGGTGACCCGCATGCGCTTGGGCTTGGGCTGCACCAGCGACTGCGTCGCCAGCACATGAATCACCTCGGTGGCGCCGACGCCGAAGGCGATGGCGCCCATGCCGCCATGGGTGCAGGTGTGGCTGTCGCCGCACACCAGCAGGGTGCCCGGCAGGGTGACGCCCTGTTCCGGCCCCATGACATGGACGATGCCCTGGCCCGGTTGGCCGAGGTCGAACAGCTTGATGCCCCAGCGCCTGGCCTCGTCGCGCATGTGATAGAGCCGCGCCGCATAGGGTTTCAGCGTCTCGTGCGTGCGACCGGGCTCGGTCGAGATGACATGGTCGAAGGTGGCGAAGGTGAGGTCGGGATTGCGCACGCGGTAGCCCGCATCCTTGATCGCCTGCAGCCCACGGCCGCCGCCGTCATGCATGAGATGACGGCTGATGTGCAGCAGGGCGTAGCCATCGCCGAGATCGGCAATGACGTGACGATCCCAGATCTTGTCGAACAGGGTCTGTCCGGGCATTTGTCTTCCTCCCCGCGGCCGGCCGTTGCTTGGCGGGCGTCGCGGCCCGCTACCCCATCATCTTTCGCGGTTGCCCACAACGGGGCGCGGGCGGAAGGAAAGACCGCAGCGCGGCTCTTGTTCCTCCCCACGAAGTGGGGGGTATAAAGCGGACATGCCTCGGTGTGGCAGTCTAACCACACACCGCTTCATGCCGACCAAACGAGCGACATCATGGTGCTGACGATGAAGATCGTTTCTGTAAACGTGGGGCTCCCCCGGACGGTGCAATGGAAGGGCAAGGCGGTCTCGACCGGCATTTTCAAGGCGCCGCTATCCGGTCGGATCCACCTGCGGTCCCTCAACTTCGATGGCGACCGCCAAGCCGACTTATCGGTGCATGGTGGGCCGGACAAGGCGGCCTACGTTTATGCGGGCGAACACTACGCCTACTGGAGACGCGAGCTTCCGGACATGGTTCTGCCATGGGGCATTTTCGGTGAGAACCTGACCACCGAGGGGCTGGCTGAGGAGGCCCTGCAGATCGGCGACCGCTTTCGGATCGGCTCGGCGGAGGTCGCGGTGACCCAGCCGCGATTGCCATGCTTCAAGCTTGGGCTGAGATTTGGTCGCGACGATATGGTGAAGCGATTTCTCGCGAGCGGCCGCCTCGGGTTCTATTTCAGGGTGGTCGTCGAAGGCGAAATTGCAGCAGGAGACGAGGTGCTTCTGATAGAGAGAGCCAAGGACTCCCTGGCTGTCTCGGAGATCACCCGCCTCTATGCCCGCGACAAAGACGATCTCGAGGGGCTGCAGCGCATGGTCCGTGTCGCGGCACTCGCCGACGACTGGCGAGATTTCTTCAAGGAGCGGATCCAGCGGATTGGCGCGCCCGTGCGCCAGCCTGCCGCCCAGCGTCCGGCCTGGACAGGCTTCCGTCCCTTCATCCTGCGGACGAAGCTTCGCGAGAGCGAAGACGTCTCCTCGTTTCACCTCGTGCCGGAGGACGGACAACCATTGCCGCCGTATCTCCCGGGCCAGTTCCTGACTGTTCGATTGGCGGTTCCAGGCGTCGAGCGCCCTGTCGTACGATCCTATTCGCTGTCGGACACTGCCCGGTCCGACCACTACCGCCTCACGATCAGGCGGATCGGCTCCCGTACGGGAGAGCCGCAGGTCAAGGCTGGACTCGCATCGACCCACTTCCATGACCAGCTCGCAGTCGGCGACAGGATCGAGGCGAAAGCGCCGGCCGGCATTTTCACGATCGACGTGAAGCAACAGGACCAGCCGGTCGTGTTGATCGGTGGGGGCATCGGCATCACGCCGCTTCTCGACATGCTGATCGCCATCGCCGCCGCGGGGGCGCCCCGCGAGGCATGGCTTCTCTACGGTGTTCGCGATGACGGCGACTACATCATGCGGACGCAACTGGAGACCCTTGCCCGCACGCACGCCAATGTTCACCTGCACGTGTTCTATTCTCGGCCGGCACGGGCGATGGACGGTCCCGATATCCAAGTCGGCCACATAGACCTCGACGCCATGAAGCGGCTGCTGCCGTCGAAGGCCTACGATTTCTACGTCTGCGGGCCTCCGGCAATGATGGATTCCGTAACGCGGGACCTCCAGGCGTGGGGCGTTCCGACTGACCGCGTGCACACGGAGGCCTTCGGTCCAGCAACGGTCAAGCAGGCTGTTGGTGGGCCGACCGCTCAGCCCGACTGCGGGTTTGATGTTACATTCGAGCGTTCTGGCGTTACCGCTCAGTGGAGCCGCTGCGAGTCGCCGCTGCTTGAGCTGGCCGAGGAGCATTCGGTGGCAATCGACTTCGGCTGCAGGGCGGGAAGCTGCGGCACCTGCGTGACGCGACTTCTTTCCGGCTCCGTGCGTTACCTGCACCAGCCCAACGCCCCGCTGGAGGCAGGCGAGATATTGCCGTGCATTGCCGTGCCGGTCGAGCCGCTCAGGCTCGATGCGTGAGCGAGACGGCGACACCTTCCCTGTGCGGGCTCCGCGCAGGGAAGGCTGATGATCACTGCGGCTTCTGCTCTTCCTGGCCCCAGCCCTTCTTCTCGGCTTCGAAGAACGAGGCAAAGACCTTGCGGATGGTGCTCTCGGCGATGTCGCGGGTGATGAACACCACGCGGCTCTTGCGGTCGTCGCCCTCGGGCCAGGCGTCGAGCGTGGCCGGCGGATGGAAGACGTGCTGCACGCCGTGGATGACCACCGGCTTGTCGGTGTCCTTGACGTTCAGGATGCCCTTCATGCGCAACAGGTCGGGGCCGCGATAGGTGACGAGGGCGTCGAACGCGGCGGCCACCGTCGACCAGCTCATCGGCTCGTCGAAGGTCATGCAGAAGGATTTTATGCGGTCGTCGTGGCGGTTGACGTCGTGCGGGTCCTGCTCGCCATGGCCATGCTCATGTCCATGATCGTGGCCATGATGATGATGGTCGTGCCCGCCGCCGTGCGTGTGTTCGTACGCTTCCTCGTGCAGCCAGCGCTTGACGTCGGCGTTCTTGGTCTCGGGATTGTAGAGGCCGGCATTCAGGATCTCGTTGGGATCGATCTCGCCCGCCGAGATCTCGTGGAACGGCGCGCCGGGATTGAGCTGGTGCAGGCGGCTCTTGAGCTCGCCGAGCGGGCCTGCGTCGGCGATGTCGCTCTTGGTGAGCAGCAGGCGGTCGGCGACGGCGGCCTGCTTCACCGCCTCCTCGTGGTTGTCGAGGGTACTGCCGCCGTTCACGCCGTCGACCGTGGTCACCACGCCGTCGAGGCGGTAGCGCGAAGCCAGCAACGGATCGGTCATCAGCGTGTGCAGGATGGGCGCGGGGTCGGCGAGGCCGGTGGTCTCGACCACCATGCGCTTGAAGTTGGTGACCTCGCCCTTGGAGCGCTTGAGGAACAGCTCGCTCATGGTGCGCACCAGGTCGCCGCGCACCGTGCAGCACAGGCAGCCCGAGTTCAGGGTGACCATGCCCTCGTCGTCGGACTTCTCGACCAGCAGATGGTCGAGCCCGATCTCGCCGAACTCGTTGATGATCACCGCGGTGTCGGCCAGTTCCGGCCGGCGCAGCAGCTTGTTCAGCAAGGTGGTCTTGCCGCTGCCCAGGAAGCCGGTCAGCACCGTGACCGGAATGCGCTGTTCGGCGGCGTTCTGTGTGTCGCTCATGAAATCTCAACCTCTCAAACCGTCATCCCGACCGGAGCGAAGCGGAGTGGAGGGACCTTGTCTTCGGAAGAAGAGGCCCCTCGACTTCGCTTCGCTCCGCTCGGGGTTGGCGAGCTTACGCTCGCCAAAAGCACCCGGCTTTCCTGAAGTCCCTCCAGGCCTGCTCGAGCCTGCGGCGGCGGCGCTTGCTGCCGGATGCCGCCTGCTTGGCGAGGGCCTTGAGCGGCCGGGCCGCGTCCTCGGTGGGACGGGCCGCGGTCGCGAGGTCGGCCAGCACGTGGGCCGCCACCGCGCGATCGTTCAGGGCGCCGAGCGCGCCCTGCAGGCGCACCGTCGCCTCGATATAGGGCCTGGCCAGGGGCGACGCAAAGGCCGGCTGCAGGAAGGAAGCGGCATAGCGCAGCTTCTTGATGGCGATGCGCAGCCGGTGCAGGCGCCTTTCGTCGAGCGAGCCGAGCTTGCGGCCGCGTTTGACGACCTTGTCGTGGCGGGTCTCGAGCACGCTGCGGGCGAATTCGTCGAGGCGCTCGTGGATGCTGGCCGGCGACAGCGCGGCGAAAGCGTCGAGCTGGCGATGGAAGCCCTCGAAGCGGGCGCCCGACAGGGCCGTGCGGGCGCGCTCGAGATGGGTCTTGGCCAGCCGATTGCCGATCCGCCGGACGATCGGCGGCACCTCGTCCACGGTCTCATAGAGAAAGACATGGAGGTCGCGCGCCGGCGCGCATTCGCCGGCCAGCCACTTGGCCTCGGCCGACAGCGCCCGCACCACCGGCCCGTCGACGGCGCTCTTGAACAGGCCGAAAGCCGCGCGCAGGCGGCGCAGCGCCACCCGCGTCTGGTGGATGCCGATCGGCCGGCGGCTTTTCAGGACGACGGCGCGGTATTTCAGCAGATCGGCATGGCAGGCCGTCACGATGTGCCGCAACGCGACATCTGGCGCGGTATCGGGGAAGAGGCCGGGGGCGAGGCCGGTGTCGAGCGGAGCCATGCAGGCCCGACGGTAACGGCCGGCGGCTAGCGGGCAACCGCAAAGAACGACACTCTGATGAACGTTTTATTTCAGCCGGCGGACTGCGATTTGTCGGGCTTTTCCGGTGTTTCCGCTGGCCGGCCATGCGGTTAGCCGGCCGGGACCTGGGCCGTTTCCGGTGGCGGCCGAGGGCCGGGCTGCCCTAGAGTCAGGTCCATGAGCATCGATGCGGCTGCCTTCAAGAAGGGCATGCGCCACCTTGCGGCGAGCGTTACCCTGATCACCACCCGCCATCGCGAGCTGCGCGGCGGCCTGACCGCCACGGCGGTCTGCTCGGTTTCGGCCGAGCCGCCCCAGATCCTGGTGTGCGTCAACAAGACGGCGAGCGCCCACGACCCGATCGGCGAGGCCGGTTTCTTCTGCGTCAACATCCTCGCGCCCGAGCACCGCAAGATCGCCGAGCGCTTCGCCGGCATGGACGACGTGGAAGGCGACGAACGTTTCCGCGACATGGGCGAATGGTCGACGCTGTCGACCGGCGCGCCGGTGCTGAAAGGCTGCCCGGTGTCGTTCGACTGCCGCCTGGTGACCCGGGTCGCCGCCGGCACGCACACGATCTATATCGGCGAGATCGTCGATCTTGTGCTCTGTGCCGGCGCGACCCCGCTGCTCTATGCCGACGGCGCCTTCGTGCATGTCGACGCCCTCAAGAAGGCGGCTCAGGCGGCGTGAGGCCGCAGCAGCGCCCTTCCTAGGCGGTCACGCGCGGCCTGCGGGTCCGGGCGCGCGCCGGCAGCAACTCGGCGATCTGGACGGCGTTCAACGCCGCCCCCTTGCGCAGGTTGTCGCCGCAAACGAACAGGGCCAGCCCATGCTTGACCGTCGGGTCGCGCCGCACGCGGCCGACGAAGACCTGGTCGCGGCCGGTCGCTTCCAGCGGATTGGGGACGTCGGAGAGCATGACGCCCGGCGCCGCGCGCAGCAGCTCGAGCGCCATCGGCACCGGCAGGTCGCGGTCGAACTCGGCGTTGATCGACAGCGAGTGCCCTGAATAGACAGGCACCCGCACGCACGTCCCCGAGACGGGCAGGGCGGGAATCTCGAGGATCTTGCGGCTCTCGTCGCGCAGCTTGACCTCTTCCTCGGAATAGCCGTCCTCGACGATCCGGTAGTTGAGCGGCACGACATTGTAGGCGATGGGAACCGCCCACTTGTGAGACACCGGAAAGGCTATGGCGCCGCCGTCGTGCATCAGGGCCGTGGCGCCGACGCCTGCGCTCCGCATCTGATTCTCCAGTTCGTCGACGCCAGCTCCGCCGGCACCCGAGACAGCCTGGTAGGTGCTGACCACCAGGCGCCGCAGCCCGGCCGCCTCGTGCAGCGGCTTCAGCACCGGCATGGCAGCCATCGTCGTGCAGTTGGGATTGGCGACGATGCCCTTGGGGATGGCGCGCAGCGCATGGGGATTGACCTCGGCCACGACCAACGGAACCTTGGGATGGCCGCGCCAGGCGGACGAATTGTCGATCACGATCGCGCCCGCAGCCGCGACCACCGGCGCCAGCTCGAGCGATATTGCAGCCCCCGCCGAGAAGAAGACGACATCGAGGCCGGAATAATCCGCCGTTGCCGCATCCTCGACCACGATCTCCTGCTCCTTCCACGACCGGCGCCGGCCGGCAGAGCGTGCCGACGCGAAGAGACGCAGCGAGCCCACGGGGAAATCGCGCTCGGCCAGGATCGAGCGCATGATCTCGCCGACCATTCCGGTGGCGCCGACGATGCCGATCGCCAATCCCGGAAGGGCCCGTTCGTGCGGCGGCTGCTCGATGGATGACATGGACGCTTCTCCTGTTTCGAGCCGGAGACGGGGCGCCCGCGAACGACAAAGGCCCCGTCCGATCGGCGGGGCCTTGAAGGGTTGGTTCGCTATCCGAAGATCTAACGCGCGCAAGCCCCTTCCGTCCCACCGTGCGTGGCGGCTTTTTTGACGGTCATGGTGACTCGGCGCGACATGCTGCGACCTTTATAGTTCGGCCTCGGAGAATTTGCAAAGGCCGCGCTGGGCGCGGCCGACGGCCGGCATGTACCGAGGCGGCGTGAGACCGCAGTAGCGCCCCTCCGGCGAAATCACTATGGTCCGGCCGCCTGCTGGGGCGTCGCCAAGTGGTAAGGCAGTGGATTTTGATTCCACCATTCCCAGGTTCGAATCCTGGCGCCCCAGCCAGCGCGGCTACTTCGACAGAGCGTCGCTCACCTGGGCCAGCGCCTTTTCCAGGCGCGCGATGTCCGCCTTGGGCAGGATATGGGTAACGGTGCCGCCCTTGGCCGAGGAGATGACGAAGCGCAGGCCGGGCCCGCTGCTGACGGTGAGTGTGGCCACGTCCTTGGACACGTCCTTGATCGATCCGACGACCGTCCAGGCGGCTGGCGCGGTCGCTGCCGCAGCCTTGTGCACCAGGTCGATCAGGGATTTCCAGTCGGCGGCGCCGAGCGCGATCGCGTTGCTGTTGGAGATGCTCAACAAGCCGACCGTCGACGGCTTCTGGTTCGGGTCGGCAAAGGTTGCGACGTCGAGCTGGGAGGTCTTCGCGGTGAACGATGCCACGACGTTGAGGCTGCCCGCCGCAGCCGGCCCGGCGATCCATGACGCGGCGATGCCCAGCGCGGCGAGGGTGCCGAGCAGCGCCCGGCGGACGATGGTGATGAGCATGAGCCTCCCGGAGCCCGCTATAGTGCGGACGCCGGCAGGCCTTCACAAGCCTAGGCCGTCTCGGCGATCGTCTCCAGGGGCACGACCTCGACCGAACCGCCGGAGACGACCCGCGTGGCCTCGGTGTAATGCTTGAAGAAGGCGCGCTCCTGCAAGGCAACCCGCGCGGTGTCGTCGAACACCGTGGCGAGGTGATAGTAGTCCGTGCCGTCGCGGCCCTTCATGCAGCGATAGCTGATCTTGCCCTTGAGCGCCGGATCGCCGTCGAGCGAGGCGATGAACGACGCGATCTCGCGGTGCCAGTCCTCCGTCGTGCCGGCGGTGTGGCGGTACTTGATGAGAAATTGCTTCATGTCGTTCCTCCTCGATGGCAAAACACTAGGACATGGGAGCGGGAGCGCAAGTATGGACAAAAATGATAGTGTACGGCGCGGGGCGCGCGAGGCTGCGGGCTGCGGCTGCCCGGTGCTGGCGTTCCAGAAGATGGTGAGCGGCAAGTACAAGGTCCGTATCCTGTGGGACCTCAAGGACGGCGCGCGGCGCTATGGCGAGATCAGGAGCGGCCTGCTGTGCGGCGGCGACGGCTCGGCGGAGATCGCGCCCCGGGTGCTGAGCCGCGAGCTCAAGGCGCTAGCCACGGCCGGCCTGATCGACCGTCGCGACTACGGCACGGTGCCGCCCAAGGTCGACTATCGCCTGACGCCGATGGGCAAGAGCTTCGTGCCGATCATCGATTCGATTCGCAAATGGGGAGCCCGGCATCTCGCCGGCGTTTGAGGGGGCGTTGATGCCGATCGCGTACGATGTCGTTGTCCTGGGCCTGGGCGCCATGGGCGCCGCCGCCACCTATCAGCTGGCCCGGCGCGGCGCCCGGGTGCTGGGGATCGACCGCTATGCGCCGCCCCATGAATTCGGCTCGACCCATGGCGACACGCGCATAACCCGCATCGCCTGCGGCGAGGGGCCGGAATACACGGCGTTCGCCGTGCGCTCGCACCAGATCTGGCGGGAACTCGAGGCGGAGCTCGGCGTGGAGCTTCTCACGCAAAACGGACTGCTGGTCCTTTTCGGACCGGGGCAACGGGCGGCCAATCACAGCGTGCCGGAATTCCTGGGCGCAACCGTCGACGCCGCGCAGAAGGCGAAGCTGGCGTACGAGATTCTCGACACGGCGCAGATCAGGCAAAGGTATCCCGCCTTCAATGTCGCCGACGGCGACGAGGCCTACCACGACGATGTCGGCGGTTTCGTGCGCCCCGAGCGATGCGTCACCGCCCAACTGCACAGGGCCAAGGCGCTGGGCGCCGATCTGCACCTGAACGAGACGGTCATCTCCTTCGACCAAGCGGGCGGCTCGGTTACGGTAAAGACCGACAAGGGCACCTACCACGCCCAGGAGCTGATCGTGGCGGCGGGGTCGTGGCTGCCCGGTTTTCTCAAGCCTGCCTTGGCCGGCCAGTTCAAGGTGACGCGCCAGGTCCTCTACTGGTTCCGGGCCCATGGCGCCCGGGAGCATGCGCAATTCTCGCCCCAGCGGTTTCCCGTCTATATCTGGCAGGTTCCGGCGCCCCAGCCGATCTACGGTTTCCCCGCCACCGGCGGCCTGGAGGAAGGCGTCAAGCTCGCCACCGAGCAGGATCACACCGCGACAACGCCGGACGCGGTGGCGCGCGCCGTCGGCCCGGACGAAATCCGCGAGATGTACGAGACCTATGTCGGGCCGTATTTCCCCGGCCTGTCGCCCATCTGCGTGAAGTCCAAGTTCTGCCTGTACACGCAGGTCGACCGCGCCCGCTTCATCATCGACCGCCATCCCGACGCCGATCGCGTGATCGTCGCCTCGCCCTGCTCGGGGCACGGCTTCAAGCATTCGGCCGGCGTCGGCGAGCTGCTCGCCCAGATGGCGCTGGGCGAGAACCATCAGGACATCGCGAGATTCGCTTTCGGCTACGCGCCGCGGTCCGCCTGAGCCTCTACAGCCGGCTCCGCGTGCGCGGCGGTCGCGTCGACAGCACGGCCAGCAGGGCGGCCAGCGCCGGCACGCCCTGGACGTAGAGGATCGACATCTTGGCGGTGAGCCCGCCATAGACGCCGGCTGCGAGGACGCAGCACAGGAAGAAGACCTTGAGGTCGCGCCGGCCGCTGAAAAGTCCCCACAGCAGGCCGGCCGCGAGGAAGCCGTTATAGAGACCCTGGTTGGCGGCCAGCACCGCCGTCGACGCCGCGAACTCCGGCGTCGTGCCGAAGGCCTCGCGCCCGACCGGATCGTTCCAGTAGAACATTTCCAGGACCAGGAAGCCCACGTGGCTCAGCGCGACGAAAGCCACGAGCAGCAGCGCGATGATCCGCATCGGTTCGGTCTCCCCTCGTTGGCGAGACCCTAGCAGATTTCCGGCGCTTTTCCGTCGTCTCGACTTCGCTGCTGCACTGAGATTGCTTCAGCGTCGCTTCATCGCCCGCTCGCGCGCCTGCCAGGCGCGTGCCAGCCGCGCCGGCCGATCTTCGGATGAATCGGCGTCGAACAGATCGGGTCCGGCATTCCTGGCGAGCAGCGCTTCCTCGACGTCGCGATGCGGGCGCGTGCCGCCGTCGGCCAGGAGATGGTCGACCGCAACGCCGCGCTCCGCCAGTCGTCGCGACACAAGCACGGTGCGATGGCAGTCGAGCGGCTCCTTCTCGGCGCACATCAGGCAGGGCGTGGTCTCTTCGGCGCGCTCGATCAGCCGGCCGAGCGCCTCCTTGAACGCAGGCCGCGCCGCCAGCGCGTCGTAGTCGCCGCCGCTTTCGGGTTTGCCGCCCAGCGCCGCGCCTTCATGGACGTAGCCGATGCCCGCTGCTGCCAGCGACTTGGCCAGCCGCTCCTTGCCGAACTGCGGAAACCGGCGCGAGTAGGGCATCGAGCGCACGTCGACCAGGAGGGCGACGCCGCCCGCCTTCAGCAGATCGACGAAACGCTCGATCGGATGATTGGAATGGCCGATGGTCTTGATCGGTTTCATGATCGCAGGCTCCCTCAAACGACTGCTGCCGACAACGAAGCAACGAAGATGGCCTTACCTTCCGTCGTCCGTCTGATGTGTCCATGATCACCGCCAGGGCAAGACCGTGCGAGGCCGAGGCCATCCGTTCGGCGCGCGGAGCCGCGTGCACGGTGCGCCAGCAGCGCTGGGTTCTGGCGGCGACGATCCTGGCCTCGACCATCGCCTATGTCGACGAATCGGTGGTGAACGTCGCCCTGCCGGCGATCGGGCGCGACCTTTCCGCGTCGCCCGCCGCCCTGCAATGGGTGATCAACGCCTACACGCTCTGCCTTGCGGCCTTTCTGCTGGTGGGCGGCGCTGCCGGCGACCGGCTGGGCCGGCGCCGCGTCTTCATCGCCGGCGTCGCCCTGTTCGGCGGCGCCTCGCTGGGCTGCGGCCTCTCGCGCGCGA
>Ga0210399_10002214_pt1 | contig 15158 bp, 14 predicted proteins | sample IncBWC14MmetaG_FD_150865 | JGI IMG/M metagenome (GOLD analysis project Ga0210399, IMG submission 150865) | Forest soil microbial communities from Barre Woods Harvard Forest LTER site, Petersham, Massachusetts, United States - Inc-BW-C-14-M | ecosystem: Environmental > Terrestrial > Soil >...
AACTCCGGATCATGCAAAAGAAGATAAGCCAGCTCGGCGCCTTGCTGAACCAGGTTCAGCTTCGCCATGCCCTTGATTTTGCGCTCGAATTCCTCGACAGAAATGCCCAGCAACTCGCTCAGGACGTAACCCGTATCGTTGAAGGTCAACGTCTGATCGAAGTCGCTGGCAAACAGATAGTGCTTCCTATGTTTAATAGCCATGTCCCAGTTTAGATTCAAGACCAGGTTAAATGACTATTAAATTTACCTATCACAGCTATTTCAGCAACTTGCACCTGCACACCCACGTTCACCACGTGCAGACCGGCGTTGCCCCCGCCGAGCTTTCGGCGTAGCCTAAGCCTGTATTTATTCTTATCGACGCACACGCCGTGAAAGGCTTGCCATGCCGAAAAGTACCAGCGACCATCTTCTCAACGATGCCGACCGCGGCAAAGGTTCCAAAGAGCCGGACGAACGTAGCCAATCCGGCAACAACTCCATGACCGACCAGCTTGGCCACCGCAACCCCGACCCCATGCAGGACGGTGCCGACAGTGATTTCCCTGAGCCCGGCCACAGCCCCGAACACTCGTTCGAGGGAGAGTTCAAGAAAACCGTCTAGACTAACTATGAAGAGCCGGGCGTCCCCGCCCGGCCACCCATCCAACGGAACGGGCGAGACGCCCATCCCTCCGCTCGTGCCTGAGTCCTCACCAGCTTCTTCCACATCTCATAATTTTGCGTTCCGCATTAACACCGGCATTTCGCCAACATGAATTCACGAGGAAAAAATTATGTCGAAAATGAAAGCCGTCCAAGTCAGCAAGCCCGGTGGTCATTTTGAACTCGTCGAAAGAAACATTCCCGAACCCGTGCGCAACCAGGTCAGGATCAAAGTCGAAGCCTGCGGCATCTGCCACAGCGATTCGCTCGTAAAGGAAGGCCATTGGCCCGGCCTCCAGTATCCACGCGTTCCCGGACACGAAATCGCCGGCCGCATCGATGCCGTGGGCGCCGACGTAACCAATTGGAAGCCTGGCCAGCGCGTCGGAGTTGGATGGCACGGAGGTCATGATTTCACTTGTAATGCCTGTCGCCGCGGTGACTTCGTTAACTGCCAGAACGAAAAAATCACCGCTATCAGTCACGACGGAGGTTACCAGGAATACATGGTTACGCCCGCCGAAGCGGTCGCCGCGATTCCAGACGATCTCCCCGCCGCCGAAGCCGCGCCGTTGCTTTGTGCCGGCATCACAGTTTTCAACGCGCTTCGCAACTCGGGCGCGCGCGCCGGCGATCTGGTCGCTGTGCAAGGCATCGGCGGACTCGGCCATCTGGGAATCCAGTATGCGCGACAGATGGGTTTCCGCACTTTCGCCATCGGCCGAGGCAAAGACAAAGAAGCCCTCGCGCGAAAACTCGGGGCCGCCCTCTACGTCGATACCGCCACTGGCGATCCCGTCGCGGAACTGCAAAAATTTGGCGGCGCCCGCGTCATACTTGCCACCGCGCCCGATTCAAAATCCATGTCTGAGCTAGTCAATGGGCTTTCCAGCAACGGCGAGTTTGTCGTGGTAGGCGCCGGGGCTGATCCCATCACGGTGACACCCCTTCAGGTGATCGCTGGCCGCAAGGCCATCCGGGGTTGGGCTTCCGGAACAGCCAAGGATTCCGAAGACACCATGCAGTTCAGCGCGTTCTCCGGAGTCCGTCCGATGATTGAGAAGTTCCCGTTAGAAAAAGTGGCCGAAGCGTACGAACAGATGATCAGCGGCCGCGCGCGGTTTCGCGTGGTGCTGACCATGGGTGCGTAACAGAGTGCTTTATCGGCGCATAACAAAGCCAGAAGCGATCTCATAAATCGTGCTTGGCTATGGCACGTCACAGGCTGCCGGAAAAACTCAGACTACATCCGCGAACGGGAAGGGCACGACTTTCATGACTTGCGGCATCCGTCGATTTTGCGTTTGAGTTTGGGTGGCGCAGCGGTTGACCGCTGCGATAAGCAGAATATCTCCAATGTCGGCTCGAGCCGCTGTGGTAATACTGCGGCGCGAAAGATACTTTTTCCGCAGCCGCCTTTCCTAAGCAACGGACCTACTCTCTCAGTAACTCCTCCCAGTAACCGACCGGTTGGTCTTTAAATTTATTATAACAAGACGCCTTGACGGTGACCGCTCCCTCGAGTCAATTGATCCAAAATGGCGGATTTGAAACTGGCACGCTGGCCAACTGGACCACCGGTGGCGCGGCGGTGCCGACCATCAGCACCGTGCAGAAGCACTCGGGAACCTACAGTGCGCTGGACGGCGCAAGTTCCGGCGGCGAACCGAATGGCGACGACTTCCTCTACCAGACCATCACCATTCCCAGCACCGCAACTAAGGCGACCCTTACCTTCTGGTACTGGCCCGCCACAACCGACACCATCACCTACGACTGGCAAGAGGCTCAGGTGCAGAATACTTCCGGCGCCACGCTGGCGCAGATCATGAAGGTCTGCTCCAACGCTCAGGCCTGGACGCAGGTGTCCTATGACCTGACCTCATACAAAGGCCAGACCATACGTATCTACTTCAACGACCACCAGGACGGATACGGTGATCTCACCTACATGTATGTGGACGACGTCAGCGTAACCGTGCAGTAGTAACCGTGCAGAGTAGCAGCAGATTTGGTCCTAAACAATTTGAGCCGGTCCCGAGAGGGGCCGACCAATTTTTTGTGTTCTAATGGCTGTCGTTGGCCGAGTTGGACATAAAAGAGGTGGGAGAGTGAACAAGAGATTGATTCCAATCCTGACCCTATTTGTCTTGCTAGTTTCGATTTCGTACTCTCAGACACGCCCGAGAGAATCGCTGCGTGGGCTGAACGGCGTTTATGTCTACGTTCAGCCGGTCGGGAAGGACGTTGAGGCAGGTGGCCTTTCGACAAGCAACGTTCAAAAGGCAGTCGAAACGCAGTTGCGTGAGGCTGGCATACCGCTTCACAGCGAACCCCAGCCCGCTGACGGTTCTGCGAACTTAGCGATTATCATCAATACGATCAAGCATCCGCAGGGTGCCTACCTATATGACGTCGAGGTGTCGCTTCTGCAAGAAGTACATTTAGCACGAAGGCAGGAACCTGATCCTTTCCCAGCTCAAACGTGGAGCGCGAAGGCTATGGGCCTGACCAGTGCGAATCGGATGGATCTCGTACTTGAGCCGCTAAGAGCGAGGCTGGCCGATTTCATCAAAGACTACGTTTCGGTAAATCCAAAACCGCATCAATGAAATCCACAGCATAGGAACGCTTACCGAATTCGCTGCGCCGCGTGAATCTACTACTGCAGCTCTTCCATACACTTTGCCAGCACTTCCCTGCTCGGCCGCGTCACCGATTCCGGCAAAGTCGCCAGCGGCTCATCCGCCACGTTCAGCATGTCAATAAAAGTCGGCGCATTGGCATTGATGTAGAACACTCCAGTCAGCACGTCGCCTTTCGCATGCGATTCCATCAATCGTCGCACCGCCTGAATCTTATCCGTCGGATCGTATTCCTGCTCCAGTTTCCGCAACCGCAGGCTCGACCCATCGTGCATCGTGACTTCAAACGTTGTCCCCGGATCATAGTCAACGTTGATTTCCTCAAACGACGGCACAAAGCTGACTTCGTGCAATGGCTCTTCATGCGCCTGCATGTATTTGTAAGACTTCGTCGAGCCTTCATGATCGTTGAAGGTAACGCAAGGCGAAACCACGTCCAGCATCACCGTGCCCTTATGAGCAATCGCCGCCTTGAGCATGGTGTGAAGCTGCCGCTTGTCGCCGGAGAAAGACCGGCCCACGAACGTCGCTCCCAACTGAATGGCCAACGAGCAAGTATCAACGGGAGGAAGGTCGTTCACGACCCCACTTTTCAGCGTTGATCCCAGATCGGCGGTCGCGGAAAACTGGCCTTTCGTCAGACCGTAACATCCGTTGTCCTCGATGACATAGATGATCGGCAGGTTGCGCCGCATCAAATGGACGAATTGCCCGGCACCGATAGAAACCGTGTCGCCGTCCCCGGTCACACCCAGGGCGATCAGGTTTTTGTTCGCCAGCATCGCTCCCGTCGCCACCGAAGGCATGCGGCCATGCACGGAGTTAAAGCTGTGCGCGCGATTCATGAAATAAGCCGGGCTCTTCGAGGAACATCCGATGCCGCTGAGCTTCGCCACGCGCTCGGGCTGCACACCCATTTCATACATCGCATCTATGATGCGTTCGGAAATCGCGTTGTGCCCGCAACCCGCACAGAGCGTCGTCTTTCCGCCTCGATAGTCAATGACCTGCAGGCCAATGCGGTTGGTCTTCGGCGCCGGAGTTGGAGCAGGTGCAGGCGTATTTGTCGGTGTCGACCCCATTTACTTGCCCTCCATCATCATGAGCTCGTCGGTCACGGACCGCGCATCGATTGGCAATCCGTGGATATGGCAAACTGAGCGCAAACGCGGCGTCAATTCCGGCATAATGTCGAGCTTGAGCAGGCTGGCCATTTGCCCGTCGCGGTTTTGCTCCACGACATACACGCGGTCGTGCCGCTCGATGAATTCGTGGATCTCGCGCGTAAACGGATACGAACGCACCCGAAGATAATCCGTCTCCACCTTGTGCTCGTTGGACAATTGATCGCGCGCCTCAGTGATCGCCCAGTGCGTGGTGCCATAAGCAATAATGCCGATTGTCGACTTGCCGTTGGCCACCACTTCCGGCCGCGGAACAAACGATCGAGCGGTTTCGAACTTCTTGTTGATTCGTTCCATGTTGCGCTCGAAATCGTCAGGACGCTCGCTGTACTGTCCCTTTTCATTGTGGCCGCTGCCGCGCGCAAAATAGGCCGCCGCTGGATGCTCCGTACCGGGCAGCGTCCGGTAGCCGATGCCATCGCCATCCACATCCTTGTAGCGGGAAAAACCACCCGTCTTCTCGATATCCGCCTTGCTCAAAATTTTTCCGCGATCAATCGGCTTGTCGGGATAAGGAAACGGATCCGACATCCAGTTATTCATCCCGAGATCAAGGTCCGACATGACGAACACCGGCGTTTGGAAATGCTCGGCCAAATCAAAAGCCTCCTGCGCCATGGTGAAACACTCGCTGACCGAGCATGGAAACAGCATGAGATGCTTGGTGTCGCCGTGACTGAGGAACGCCGTCGAGAGCACGTCGCCCTGCGACGTGCGAGTGGGTAAGCCCGTCGATGGCCCAACGCGCTGGATGTCCCAGATCACTGCGGGGATTTCCACGTAATACGCGAGGCCGGTGAACTCCGCCATCAGCGAAATGCCCGGACCAGCAGTAGCAGTCATCGAGCGCGCACCCGCCCAAGCCGCCCCGATCACCATGCCAATCGCCGCCAGTTCGTCTTCCGCTTGCACGATGGCGAAAGTCGCCTTGCCATCCGGCCCGACGCGGTGTTCCTTCATATACTCAATCATCGTCTCGACCAGCGACGACGACGGCGTAATCGGATACCAAGTCACCACCGTGCAACCGGCGAACATGCATCCCAGAGCAGCGGCGGAATTGCCGTCGACGATGATCTTGCCTTTCGTCTTGTCCATGCGCGCGATGTAAAAAGGATCGAGCTTCTTCAAATTGGCAGCGGAATAATCGTAGCCCGCCTTGGCCGCCGCCAGATTCAACGTCGCCGCCTTGGCCTTGGTCGCGAACTGCTTGCGGATTGCCTTCTCGACCTCGGCAAAGTCAATTTCGAGCAATTGCGCCGCGACCCCGACGTAAATCATATTTTTGATCAGCTTGCGCAGCTTGGCTTCCGGACAGACCGCCGCCACCAGCTTGTCGTAAGGAACTGCGTAAAAAATCAAATCAGAGCGCACTTTATCGAGTGCCAGCGGCTCGTCGTAAAGCACGGCAGCGCCCGCCGCCAGCGTCTTCACGTCCTCCTGCGCCGTTTCCGCATTCATCGCGATGAGAAGGTCGATCTCCTTCTTGCGCGCGATGTAGCCATCTTTGTTGGCGCGAATCGTAAACCACGTCGGCAATCCCGCAATGTTCGAGGGAAACAGGTTCTTGCCAGAAATCGGCACGCCCATCTGAAAAATACTGCGCAACAAAACTGTGTTGGAGCTCTGCGATCCCGAGCCATTCACCGTAGCAACCTGAATGCTCATGTCATTGACAACGCGCTTGTGCCCTAGTTGACCGTGTGCTTCTTGGGGCACGATATCGGTAGTAGCCATCCCTGTGCCTGCCTTGTTTTTCACCCGTACAAAGTCTTCTCCAGGCAAGCCCGACGCCCGGGGATTCTTGCGGAAGTGAAGAGTGAAAACTCTTCATTATACGCGCCCGAATGCGGTGGAGGTAATCAGGTCGTCACCACCTCACCACCCCTCTCGGAAAGGCAGCGTGGATTTTTGCCGAACCAAACGACCGTCCTGGAGAGGCTCGCTTTCGACTGGGAACAAGGGCTGAAGGTCTGGGTCGTGGCAGCCGCTACTCTCCTTGCCGTGATTTGGGCTCTTAAGAAGCTCCCTTACCTTCTGTCGCCGACAATCGGCTATCGAATCAGAACCGACTCATGCCCGCCCGGCAAACTCCCGGTTCTCGGTCGACACTTTCACCTTTTCCCCTTCTTTGATGAAGAGCGGAACGCGGATCTCCAGGCCCGTCTCCAGTCTGGCTGACTTGGTCACGCTGCCGCTCGACGAGTCGCCCCGTAACCCGGGTTCCGTGTAGGCAACGTCCAGCTCAACAAATAGTGGCAGCTGTAGACCGATGGGATTCCCGTTGTATTTGCGCAACTGAATCAATGCGCCTTCGATCAGAAAGTCCAACGCATTTCCTACCATTTCGTCGGTAAGGGTCAGGGTCTCGTAGCTTTCCTGGTCCAGGAAGTGAGAACCATCGCTATCGCTATAGAGATAGGAGGCCGGAACCGATTGCAGATCCGGCTCCTTGAACTTGTCGCTTGCCTTGAATGTCTTCTCAAAGACCGCGTTCGTGAGAAGATTGCGCATCTTCAGGCGCACCAAGGTCTGGCCGCCACGAGCGGTCGGCGTGTTTACTTCTGCTTCGAGGCAGTAGAATGGAGTGTTTTCAAGCTCAAACAGCGTCTTGCGTTTGACGTCTATCGCATCGATTAGGGCGGCCATGAACTCCTCTAAATTCCGATATTCCCTCCAGTATAAGGTGAAGGGCTCGTTGGATGAGACGGCTTTGGCGGTTGTGACGAGGATTGCACTGGTGAGCGAACTGGCGGATGAAAGGGGCAAAATTGAACAACAATTCGCTGGAGTGGGCTTGGGAGTCCGTTGGCACACAAACATACTTCAGATTCGCATAGCCGACTAATTTCTGCGGCCCTCGCTACGTAATCAGGGATTTCACCGGCTAAGAATAGTTGGCGTAAGGGCGGTAGCACGCCAACTGTCCCCAACACCGTTCCAAGTCGGACATCCCCAAAACAAATCCTGCTAGTTGATGACCAGGTCCAGCGTGGCAGAGTTCCCGCCATTCGTACAACCCGAAACACCGCCCGATCCGAGCGACCTCACAGAAATCTGCACACTGCTCCCCACCGCACCTCCAAAGGACTCAAAGGTCTGTTGAGTGATCGTTGCCTGAAGGTGGCGCGCATCTATGAACATGGTCTGCAATGCGCTTCCGTTCCACATGATCTGCGATTGGGGAACAAAGTCGCTGCCGTTCACTGTCAGAAGAACAGATGACGAGTCGCCTGGAATCGCTCCCGGCGAGAGTGCAGCGATTTGGGGTGGCGGCATCGCGCCTTCACAGCTGTGGAAATCAACCATCGCAGTGCAGGTGCTCCAGCCAGAGATCAGCAGGGTCAGGGCTGCAATGAAGGCGATGCGAACCAAGGAAAAAGGCTTACCGGGGTGAAACAGGCAAGATCGCATACCAGCCTCCCGATGACGAGTGTTTCCCATTGTAACCTTGGGAGCGAGGGGGACCGATCGTCGGACTTGCGAAATGCCTCGACAACCCTAGCGCCATCAACGGCCATCGTCTTATCGCCGTTCACTAGCCTCCGCCCGCCAACTCTTTGCTGCGCACGGAATGCACCTCTGTCAACGCGGCGCCGACGTCAAACTCTTCCCAGCCTGGAGAAACGAATCCAAATTCGTCTTGTCGATCAAGCCGGAACCGGTATCCACAAAGCTGGGGATGGGCGCATAAATATCCTTTGACCAGTCGTTGTCCAGCGAAGACGGCTTGTGATGATAAAGCGTGTCGAGCATTTGCATGCCGACATAGGCCATGGTGTACGGCTTCTGTGCGATCGTGGCAGCGATTCCGCCCTTCTGTATCCAGTCGAGTGTCTCCGGGTCGGTATCCATCGCCATGACGACTTTGCCTTTCACGTTGTAGCGGTCGAGCAGTCCGGCGACCTCTTTGCCCGATTGCGCCTCGAGGCAGACAAAGGCGTCAACTTTATCTTTTTCCTTGCCGATGATTTGGGTGGTCGTATCGAAAGTAATGCGAGGATCGCCCTGGATGTCAACCACGCGGGTGATCTTGATGTTGGGCGAGCGATCCAGCGCGTCCTTGTATCCGCGCTGACGCTCCTGCAGATTGGCCTGGCTGGGCATCGTGAAAATAACCACGTTGCCTCTACCCTTGAGTTCCTGGGCCAGACGTTGTCCTCCGGTGAAGCCGGCCTGGTAGTTGTTGGTGCCGATGAAAAAGAGCCGCTTGCTGGCGGGCGCATCCGAGTCGATTGTGATTACCGGGACGCCCGAGGCCACAGCTTTGTCAATGCCGTCTTTGAGCAGAGCGGGGTCGGTCACGGCCAAGAGGATGCCCGTGGCTTTCTTCTGCACCGCCTCATCCAGAGCGTCGCGCTCAGCTTTGGGGTCGTAGGTTTGGGGACCCACGAAACTGACGCGAATCTTCGACGCCTCCGCGGCCTTGGAAAAGCCAGCGCCGGCAGCCTGCCAATAAGGGACCTGAAGGTTGGCCGCTACGAAAACGTAATGTTCGTCCGAGTCGTGCGCAGAACCACAACTGAGAAAAGTTCCGAGCAGAACGGCAACGAAACCACAGGGGAAAAGCTTGCGTGAGAGGAGCATCGGATCCTCCTTCGAACGAACCATCGAATTGAGATCAGCAGAAGTGCCGGAGTCTGACGAGAACTTCGGCGAGTGGATTGTAAACGAGAGGTGAAGCGAAGGCCAACGCTAATGCGAACTTTTTATTCCACCCCGGCAAATAATTTGACACTCTTTTGACCGAACGATGACAAGCCGCAAGTGCCAAAAGCCTACCTTCAGCTTGCGGTGAATCCAGAGCCAACTCACTGGACCGCCGACAATCATTTCTGAAAAGACTGGAGCCGTAAGATGACAAAAGAAAACCACGTCGCGACCGCGTCGCCCGAAATAACTCAATCAGGTGGAGAGGGCGCTGCGTCTCCATCCAAGAACGGCGTTAAGCGCCGTTCCTTCCTCAAAAGCTTGGGCGTAGCGGGAGCAGCCCTGTCGGGCGGCTCGTTGTTGACAGCTGCGGCCGAAGCCTCGCCGCGCGCCAGCATCATTACAGTCGGTGATGTGGCCATCCTGCGCTTCCTGGCCGCCGCCGAAATTCTCGAAACGGATTTGTGGCAGCAGTACAACGAACTCGGGGGAATCCAGGACAGCGAAGTCCCCGGAGGAAGCGGGAGTCCCGCCTACGCCGCCGCCATCTCGTTTCTTGATGGGGACATGTCCCAGTACATTCACGACAATACTGAAGACGAGATGACCCATGAAGTGTTCATCAACGCTTACCTGGTGTCAAAAGGGGCGGAGCCGGTAAGTCTCGACCAATTCCGTACCTTGCCCAGCAGCCAGGCCACCGGCGCGCAGCAAATCGGCCGTCTCACCAACCTAATGCAACTCTCCGTGGACACGACCTGGTGGACGCGGAACCGCAGCCGCACCGGAAATCCCGATCTCGGAGACACGTTCCCGCAGGCCATTCCAAGCCTGGCCGTGGGGCAGCACACGGCAATTCCCAGGACCGATGAGGACCTCGAATCGGCGAACTTCCTGCAGGCAATCGCCAATACAGCCGGCTTTCACTTTGCCACCATCGAGCAGGGCGGCAGCAGCCTCTACCCAAAAGTGGCCCAACGCGTGACCAGTTCGGAAGTGTTGCGCATTGTGCTCAGTATTGGCGGAACCGAGATCATGCATTTCCAAACTTGGTCTGACAAGGCCGGCAATTACAAGAGGTTGCCTGCGATCACCGACCCTGTGACGGGTGTGAGCGTGACATTCAAAGACCTGAACTCTCCCCCGTTCGGCGGAGAAGACTTCCAAACGAACCTGATCATGCCGGAGCCCACGGCGTTCATCAGCCGGAAGCTTCCGCCGGTCTCAATCATTCGCCCGACCCAAACCAAAGGCGCTGCCATGGGTGCGCTGAATGCGCTGACCGCCGACGGACTTTTTATCGGCCAGTCGAAAGACTTCTTCAACTTCATGCGAACCCTGGCGATCGAAGCCGACTTGGCGGTGCGCGAATAGCGGATTATTCCCGGGAGCGGGCGCTGCGTACGGAAACTCCGGTCGCAGCGCCCAGCTCACGATCGACGAACACTTGTAAAAGTGAGAGGGACATAAAATGTTCGAAGGACTTTTTCAACCCATGCATCTACTCGTGATTTTCGGGATTGCTCTGCTTGTGTTCGGGCCCAAGAAACTTCCTGAACTCGGCAAGGGAATCGGAGAAGGTATTCGCGGTTTCAAGTCCGCCATGGCAATGAAAGACCGAGAGACCTCGTCGGAGAAAAGCGCCGCCGCCCCGGCGCAGGACCAAGGACAAACAAAGGTTTAATTCGCCAGCCCTGACATTCGCGTCCCCTTTCCCTACTGTTCCGCTCCTGCACTCCGCCCGCGGCGCTCGAAGAATCTACGCGCGCAACCATTCCCAACGCAACCCCGCACTGTCGGCATGCGGACGGTCCCGTCCCCGACCGCTGACGGATAACAGTCAAATTGCTGCTCTAAACATGCAATTACAGCAGCCACGATGCCCGCTTCGGCGATAATAGAACGTGACGCGAAGTATAGGCTTGCCCGCGAGGGATGGAATGCCAGGTGGCCCCAAACTAGATAGCATCAAGAACAGCGCCGTCGTCGGCGCACCGAATGATGGCGCACGAACTTGTAACGTGGCCCTGATTGGTTTCGGCACCGTCGGCACTTCCGTGGCCCGAATTCTCTGCCAGCGCTCGAACACCCACCTGCGCCTGACGCACATCCTCAATCGTAACGTCGCGCGGAAGAAAGTGGACTGGCTTCCGTCATCAGTGCAGTGGACTGAGAGCGTCGACGATGTTCTATCCTCCGACGCCGATGTCGTTGTCGAAGTGATGGGCGGCCTTCAGCCCACCGAAGACTGGATCCGGCGCACGCTCGAGTCTGGCAAATCCGTGGTCACCGCCAATAAGCAGTTGATCGCGCGCTTCGGCCCCGAGTTGATCGCCTTGGCGCAGCGAATGAAACAGCAGATCGAGTTTGGCGCCTCCGTAGCAGGCGGCGTACCGGTTATTTCCGGATTGCAAGAGGGATTAGCCGGCGATGAACTCTTCAAGATCTGCGGCATTCTCAACGGCACCTGCAACTACATTCTCAGCCAGATCGAGAGCACCGGCATTCCCTTCGCCACGGCTTTGCGTGAGGCGCAGAAGCTTGGCTTTGCCGAGGCCGACCCGACGGAAGACATCGACGGCCTGGACGCGCGCGCCAAGCTCACCATCCTCGCGCGGGTCGGACTGCACTGCAACGTCAGCTGTGAAGACATTACGGCGCGCTCGATTTCAGCCATCGACTCCGTTGATTTTGAATACGCGAACCAGCTTGGTTGCACGATTCGCCAGATTTCCTGGGCCGAGTTAAAGGATGACAACTTGTATGCCGCAGTCCAGCCGGCGCTGGTCGAACTTTCGTCGCCGTTGGCACGCGTGGAGGGCAGCCAGAATCTGGTGATGGCGACCGGAACCTACGGTGGGGAGACCGTCTTCGGAGGCCACGGCGCAGGCGGACATCCAACCGCCGTCGCGGTCGTGTCCGACATTCTGGTCATCGCTCGCGCCCAGCAAGGTGCGATGAGTTATGCCGGACAGCAGGTCGAAAAAACGCTCACCGTCACCGCCGATTTCACTACCAAGCATTATCTGCGCTTCCTGGTCAAGGATCGGCCCGGCATCATCGCCAGCCTCGCCACAATTCTCTCCCAATGCGGCATCAACATCGACGCGGTGGTGCAGAAACCGGGCTGCCCGAAATCGCACCTGCCCTTTCTGATTACGCTTGAGGAATGCAAGGCGTCACTGGTCGAGCAGGCATTACTGCAAATCAATTCGCTGGATTTTCTGGTGCAGCCCTGTTTGCATCTCCCGATTTTGTAGGAGGAACCTTGTCATACTCAGCGGCACCCGATCGACTGTGGGACAATCCAGTTCGCCCGGTCTTGAATTTTCTCCCCTTTGCACGATTGTGGCGATTAAGGCACGGATTCAGCGTCAGACGGGCGATCCGGATTGTCACTCCAGTTCTGTCCCTGCTGGCCGTGCTCCTCCCGTTCGGCGCCGTAGCCTCCGCGAGCGCCTCCGCCAAAAATGTCCGTCCTCGGAAACGTCTGTATGCGCCTTATCTTTTCATTAGAGCGCTGGATATGGGTTCGCCAGACAATGACATGGTCAAGATTTCCAGGGAATCGGGAATCAAGCGGTTCACGCTGGCATTTCTGGTAAGTTCGGGATCTGATTGCCAAGCCGCATGGTTCCCTAACCTGCCGATGGACCAGGAGAATACCATCACCGGGCAAATTGGCCGGCTGAGAAAGTTAGGAGGCGATGTCATCCTTTCGTTTGGTGGCGAAGGCGGACTCGAACTCGCTCAGGTGTGCAATGACGTACCCAGCCTCCAGGCCCAATATCAAGCGGCGATCGACAAATACAAGGTTCGCATGCTGGACTTCGATATTGAATCGTCCGCCATCAAAGACCCCGCCGCTGTCGACCGTCGCAACCAGGCATTGGCCAAATTGCAGGCGGCCAACCCGGGTCTTCTCATTTCCTACACTCTCGCCGTGCTGCCGACGGGGTTGCTCGCAAATGGCATCGACTTGCTGAAGAATTCGCTCTCCCACGGGGTGGAAACCGGCAATGTGAATATCATGACGATGGATTACGAAACCACGTTCGCGCCCAACGCCATGGGGCAGAACGCAATCGATGCCGCGAACGCGGCGCTCAAACAATTGCAGTCCCTCGGCTTGGACGCTTCGCTTGGCCTTACGCCCATGATCGGGATGAACGATGTCTCGCCCCAAGTATTCACGCTTGAGGATGCCAACAAGATGTTGCGCTATGCGAAATCAAACGACCGCATACGCCGCATTGCCATGTGGTCTGTCGCCCGCGACCGGCCCTGCGCGGGCACAGCGGGCGTGGCGAGCGATTGTAGCGGAGTGCCACAAAAGCCGCTTGCCTTCTCTCGAGTCTTCCAGAAGTTCTAATGCGATGCTTTCTTAACATCTTGAGCAAGCAGCGCAACGACGGACTTCGCCCAGTCCGTAGCTCTTACGCTTCCACCTGGAAGAACTGCGCCATGTTGCGGAATTTTTTATAGCGGGTTTCAAGCAAATCGCCGACCGGCAGCCGCTTTACTGCGGCCAGATGCTGCTGGAGCGCTCGGTCAAGATACTCCGCTGCCTGCGCATGGTCGGCATGCGCGCCTCCCGGGGGCTCCGGGATGATGCCATCGATGCAGCCCAGCTCATTTAAATCTTTGGCCGTGATCTTCATGGCTTCCGCCGCCAGCGCCTTCTTGCTGGCATCGCGCCACATGATCGACGCGCAGCCCTCCGGCGAAATCACCGAGTACACCGAATTTTCCATCATCAACACGCGGTCGGCCACCGCAATCGCCAGCGCCCCGCCGCTGCCGCCCACGCCAATCACCGTCGCCACGATCGGCGCCTCCAGCCGCGCCATCTCCAACAGGTTGCGGGCAATGGCTTCCCCCTGACCACGCTCTTCGGCGTGCAGTCCAGGATAGGCGCCATCGGTATCTACGAAGGTAAAAACCGGCCGCTTGAATTTCTCCGCAATCTTCATCACTCGCAGCGCTTTTCGATATCCCTCCGGATGGGGCATGCCAAAATTTCGATACACGCGTTGTTTCGCGTCGCGCGCTTTCTGGTGGCCCAGCACGATGACTTCCTCGCCGTGAAAACGAGCCATCCCGCAAACAATCGCCGGATCGTCCCGGAAGCCGCGATCCCCATGAATCTCGCTCCAGTCGGTAAAAATGCGCTCGACATAATCCAGCGTGTAGGGGCGCTGCGGATGGCGCGCCAGTTCCGTGCGCTCCCACGCGTTCAGGTGCGAAGAAATCTCGCGGCGAAGGTCGTTCACCCGTTCGTGCAACTGCTTGATCTGGCGGAGGGTTTCCGCGCCCTGCCCCTCGAGAGCCTCCAGCCGCGTGATCTGCTCCTCGATTTTTTCCAGTTCCTGCTGCGCCTTCAGTCCAGATTCCATCTTGATGACATTCCCATTCTTTCGGGTATGATGCTCTTCCACAATCGAGAGCATAAACTCCGTCCCGGTGATGGCGGCATGCTTCACATCACGACGTGACTTTTGCGCCCGCTTTATCTTCGCTCGTCTCATCGGCCGAATCGATAAAAGCTTGCCAGTGGAGAGCCGGGCGTCCTCGCCCGGCCGCGATCCTGCTGGACGCGCCAGAAACCCGTCGCTCCACCAGTATGAATCATCAACTAATTACGCGCACGCTGCCGCGTCCGCACAGCTCTTCCACACGGCCCCTAAAACTGCGGTCTGGCATCACATTATAGCCTTCGGCTTCCATCACCACCATGAAATCGCCTTCCCGCTCCACATCGAACAACACCTTCGCGTCGCCCTTGCGCTCGTTGAAAAGCGCATACAGCGCGTCGACCGTACTGTCGCTCGCGCTCCCCAGAGGAATCCGTATACGGAGCGCTTTCGGCAGTGGCACCCGCGCTTCGTCCAGTGCGATGATCTCATTGGCCGTGATCTTCGGATTAGCCCCCTCCTCAATGCGCACGCCGCCCCGAATCAGCACCGGAACCTCGAGCTTCACTTTCTCCGCCAGTTTCCTGTAGGCTTCGGGAAAAATCAGCAGTTCCACCT
>Ga0210399_10002216_pt1 | contig 15148 bp, 14 predicted proteins | sample IncBWC14MmetaG_FD_150865 | JGI IMG/M metagenome (GOLD analysis project Ga0210399, IMG submission 150865) | Forest soil microbial communities from Barre Woods Harvard Forest LTER site, Petersham, Massachusetts, United States - Inc-BW-C-14-M | ecosystem: Environmental > Terrestrial > Soil >...
AGCGAGAGAGTGGAGCGTGAAATCAGTCGCGTATAAAATGTGCCGGAATTCCAACTTAGCTGGCGCAAGCGCGGCATCATGTCGACGTACCAGCGATCTGCTGAGTTTGGGAACCCTTGGACCGACGGTAAGTACTGGACAGCTTGCCTGACGGAGGATTTCTTCGGCAACCGAGCCCAGCAACAGTTTTCCGACACCAGTGCGGCCATGGGTGCCGGCCACAAGCAAGTCAATCTGGTGTTCACTGATAATTTCGGAGAGCACTTGGCTCACTTTCCCGTGACGAATGTACGTATGATGCGAAAAGCCTTTGATTTTCCAGAAGAGCTGCTGCATTTTCTCCTGGGCCCCGCTGTGCGCCTCTTCGTAGATTGATCCGATCGTCACTGGATCGATCGGGCTAGGCCACACAAGAGTGGTCTCAGGAAGTACGTGAGCGACATGCACCGTTCCACCGTAGCGGAGGCTCATCGCGGCTGCATAGGGCAGGGCTCCCTCGGAGACCTCGGAAAAGTCTGTGGCGAACAGAATGTTCTCGAGAGATACAGCAGCATTAATCTTCTCTTCTAATAGCCTCATGGCACACCTCCACGTTACGGGTAAAAGTGACATGTTGGCCAAAACGATCACCGTGCGGGATGTCACCGTTTTCTGTGATCGCAATCACACGGTTCCGGCAACCGGTGGTGTAATTCAATCTGGTCGGGGGTGATTCTGATCACACAGTTTTGTGACTTCTGTCCTATGGATCACATCGCAGTGCTGCCAACCTATGGCTTGAGGTTGGGCCATGCCCTACGAAAATCACGACTCTCTTGAAATCCTGCGGTTCGAGTTGAAATTCTTGGAAGACGGCGGGTATGGGCGCTCGCCCCATGCGCCATGGCGCACCCCAAACATTTTTGAAGATTCGCCGAGCTGCCTGAACTTTAACCACTCCGCCCGGCCGCATCCCTGCAGCGAGTGCTTGCTGACACAGTTTGTTCCCCCCGAACTCCACGGGCAAGATGTGCCATGCCGATTCATTCCGCTGAATGACAAAGGTCAGACAGTCGACTCCTTCTACCGCACCGGAACACAAATAGAGCTGGAAGACGCCCTTCGTGACTGGCTACACGGGGAGATCAGCCGGATCGAGGCAGAACAAACACGAGCGTGTACCGGCTAGTTACCTGCTGGAATAGCGCAAACACGGGACAGACAGTCCCGGGGTTAGTAGTGGACCATTTTTTCCAGCGCAGCTTTGTTGCGGATGACCAGAGTGGCACCCTTCAACTGCACCAATTGCTGCTTCTTGAATTCGGAGAACAAGCGGCTAACCGTTTCACGGGTAGTGCCGATCATTTCTGCGATTTCCTCGTGCGTAAGCGTCAGTTTCACCTGCAGAGGATTACCATTGCCGGTCGCATTGGACCATCCCAGCAGTAATTTGGCGAACTTTTCCGAGGGGGAGTTGCTAAGTCCCAGCGTTCGGATCTCCTCATAGGCTGTGTAATAGTTCCGACTTAGCTGTTCCGCAACGCGCACTGCGACTTCACCATTCTCACGAAGAAATTGGAGCAGAGCATCCCGGGTGATGAAATTGGCCTGGCCGGGCTCGATCATTTCCGCCGTGACTTCATAAGGGCAGTTGGAAATGGTCGCGTTCAAGCCGAGAACATCTCCAGGTTCCGAAACTTTGGTAATGATCGTCTTGCCTTCTCTGGAGGACGTGGAAAGTTTGGCTTTACCGGTGCAGAGGACAAAGACTCCGCGCGGCTGTTGTCCTTCAATGAACAACATTGCCGTTTTCGGGTAGATCGCGGTGGATTTGATCTCGTTGAGCTTCTGCACCGCGGGCAGGGGCAGATTGCAAAACAGATGCTCCTCCCGCACTGGACAGGTAAGGCAGTTGTCGAGGATATTCAGGCCGTAAGGCGCGCGCATGGCGGAGTCTAACGTCGTGGAAATTGTAGCACCGGAATTGTGATTACCATCACTAAAAACGGTGACTCCACGCACCGCGCATATCTGGCCCAGGATCCAGAATCGATGGGAACGTAAAGTGTCCACCGAGAGGGCATCATGCCGACAGCAACGGAAGCCCGCGAGCCGCAAGTTGAAGAGCGGGTGAAAGTCTGGGAAGCTGCGCGGGTGGCACGAACACAGGAGATGCCGCGAATTCGCCCGCTGCTGCGGCAAAAGCCGCTGTTCGCCGACAGCCTGTTAGATTCAGGCCAACCGGAAAGAACTCGGCGCAAGTTCGCGGCGGTTCTCTCTTTCACATTTCAGTGCTTGCTCATCGGTGTCCTGCTAATCGTGCCGCTCATGTTCACCGAAGAGCTTCGTAGGCAGCAGTTGCTGACATTCCTGGCGGTGCCGCCGCCGCCGCCGCCACCACCGCCTGCGCCAGCGGGGGCCAGGGTCGTCCGGCAGATCCGCAGCGACCTGCTGACCGGTGGCCAGTTGCGCACTCCCACCCGGATACCCGAAAAGGTACCGATGATCGGTGAAGAAGAAGCGCCTCCACCCCTGCCCTTGGGCGGTGTGGTTGGAGGAGTGCCGGGGGGCATCCCGGGCGGACAGCTCGGTGGGGTCATTGGTGGCATTGTCAGCCAGGCGTCGAGTCTGGCGCCGAGGCTCGCGATGCCGGCGCCGCCCAAACGCATCCGCATTTCGCAGGGAGTGACCAAGGGATCGCTGATTCAAAAGATCGAACCAAAGTATCCGCCCTTGGCGCAGGGCGCCCGCATCGCGGGCCAAGTCTTATTGCGAGCAATTATCGGTAAGGACGGTGACATCAAAGAACTCGAGCTTCTGAGCGGTCATCCTATGTTGGCACCGGCCGCAATTGCAGCAGTCCAACAATGGCGTTACCGGCCGTTCCTGTTGAATGGCGAGCCAATAGAGGTAGAAACGACCGTTACGGTTACATTTCAAATTGCTCAGTAGCGTGCCCTGCCGTATTGGGCCGCGCGCTCGGATCACTCGGTCTTAAGGAAAGGAACATTGACGATGGAAGCCGCACACAAATACCGCGTCGTTGCTTGGTGGAGTTCTGGAAGGACCGGGCTGGCAAAATCTAACTCTGCTCCGAATGCGATCCACTTCACGGCGCCACCCGAGTTTGGTGGCCTCGAAGGTAGGTGGACGCCCGAAGATTTGCTGCTCAGCGCCGTGGCCAGTTGCTACACAATTACTTTCAACGCCCTGGCGAATTACTCGAAACTCGAGTATGCCGACTTACAGGTAGAGGTTGAGGGAGGGATTCTCAAAACTGATTCTGGCTACTCCTTCAGCGAAATCGTGATCCGTCCGAGCCTAACGATTTCCAGCGCGGGGGAACAGACGCGCGCACTCCGCTTACTGCAGAAAGCCAAAACCATGTGCCTGGTATCGCGCGCGATCTCGGTCGAGCAGACATTTGAACCACGCGTGCAGGCGCGTGAGCCACGAGCAGAGTGTAGCCAGGCTTTGCCAGTGGTGTGACAAGAAGGAACGCTTTAGACTTGAAATGTCAAACCGCCCAGACCTTGATTCACGCCGCTTGTCCGGTGTCTACTCTGCGTGGCTGATATCCCATGTGCGCCAGCACCAAGTCGCTCCTGGAGAAGAGGAGGGTTTGACATGGACTCCACAAACGCAAGTCCGGTAATTCGGGTTTATCCGTCGCAATACGTTTCGCCGCGGACGATGAAAGACGGAACTCAAATTACGATCCGGCCGATTCGTCCAGAAGATGAACCTCTGATGGTGAAATTCCACGGGACGCTCTCCGACCGCACCGTGTACTTGCGCTACTTCAGTTCGCTGAGCCTTGCCATGCGCACTCAGCATGAGCGATTAGTTCGCATTTGCTTTAGCGATTACGAGCGCGAGATGGTGCTGGTGGCGGAATACAAAGATCCGCAAACCGGTGAACTACACATACTGGCCGTGGGTCGGCTCAATAGGCTGCAGGTTGCAGATAAAGAAGGCGAAGTGGCAGTCATGGTCTCAGACCAATACCAGCATCGAGGCCTTGGGACCGAACTCCTGCGCCGGCTCGTCCAAATCGCACGAGAACAGAACTTTTGCCGCCTTGTGGCGGAGATGCTGCGCGATAATTTGGCAATCCAAACCATGTTCAGGAAACTTGGCTTCCGTTTGCACATGATGGGCGATCCCGCTTTGGTGCGAGCGGTGCTTGAGCTGTAAAAGAGTTCCTTTTCGCACTCCCCGGTCTCATTTTCGCATGGCCCCGCCCCAAGAGCGGCCTTAATGTGATCACGGTCACACTGCCCGGTGACCCGGATTCCCGACATCTGCTGACGTTTCAGGCATGCTTCTCAGTAGTGGCTAGATGTGTAGCTTGAGCCCACTTCGCGGGCTCTTCAGGGGGCAGGGATGAAACGAAAATTCAAGACCATGGACGGCAGCGAGGCGGTCGCAAATGTCGCATACCGCCTCAATGAGGTCATCGCCATCTATCCCATCACGCCATCGTCGAACATGGGCGAATGGGCTGACCAGTGGGCGTCAGAAGGAGTGCCCAACATCTGGGGAACAGTGCCCCACGTGGTCGAAATGCAAAGCGAAGGTGGCGCCGCTGGAGCCGTTCACGGCGCGCTGCAGACTGGGGCCCTGTCCACAACCTTCACGGCGTCGCAAGGCCTGCTCCTGATGATCCCTAACATGAACAAGATCGCAGGCGAACTGACGCCAACGGCATTCCATGTCAGCGCGCGCACGGTGGCTACACACGCCCTCTCGATTTTCGGCGACCACTCGGATGTGATGTTCTGCAGAAGCACGGGGTTCGCGATGCTCTCGTCGAACTCGGTCCAGGAAGCTATGGATCTAGCGCTCATAGCTCATGCGGCCACGCTCGAAACTCGTATCCCTTTCCTGCATTTCTTTGATGGCTTCCGCACCTCGCATGAGGTCAACAAAATCGAGATGCTTACTGAAGACGACATGCGCGCCCTCATCAATATGGATCGCGTCGTCGAACACCGGCAGCGAGCGCTTTCTCCCGACCATCCCGTGTTGCGCGGCACCGCGCAGAATCCTGACGTTTACTTTCAGGCGCGTGAAGCTTGCAACCCTTACTACGACGCCTGCCCGGAAAAGGTGCAGGCAGTCATGGACAAGTTTTTCCAAGTCGTTGGACGTCAATATCACCTGTTCGAATACGTGGGCGCGCCCGATGCCGAGCGCGTGATCGTCATGATGGGCTCCGGCGCGGAGACCGCTCACGAGACAGTAGATCATCTGAACCGCAGTGGCCAGAAAGTCGGCTTGCTGAAAGTCCGGCTATATCGCCCATTTTCTGTCAAGCGATTCATCGAGGCGCTTCCGGCAACCGTGCGCAAGATTGCGGTGCTCGATCGCACCAAGGAGGCTGGCGCCGCGAGAGAACCGCTCTATCTTGAGGTGGTGAACGGCATCCAGGAAGGAATCAAGCTGGGCTATGGAACGCTGAAGGTCGCGCCCGGAACCATCGGTGGGCGTTACGGTCTCTCCTCAAAAGAATTCACGCCCGCTATGGTGAGAGCGGTTTACGACAATCTGGCGAAACCCAATCCCCAAGACCACTTCACCGTCGGCATTCAAGACGACGTGAGCCACACGAGTCTGGAGTACGACTCCGAGTTCTCGATCGAACCCGACAACATGGTTCGCGCTATGTTCTACGGCCTGGGCGCTGATGGCACCGTTGGCGCGAACAAGAACTCCATCAAGATCATCGGCGAGAGTACCGACAACTACGCGCAGGGCTACTTCGTCTATGATTCCAAGAAGTCTGGCGCCATGACCGTCTCGCACCTGCGGTTTGGACCGCAGAGAATCCGCTCCAGCTACCTGATTTCCAAAGCCAACTTCGTGGCCTGCCATCAATGGATTTTCCTCCAACGCTATGACATGCTCAGCGCCCTGATTCCGGGCGGCGTTTTTCTGCTGAACAGCCCTTTTGGCCCGGACGAAGTCTGGAACCATCTGCCGCGTGCAGTCCAGGCCCAATTAATCTCGAAGAAGGCCAAGCTCTACGTAATTGACGCCTATCAGGTGGCCCAGAGCACCGGGATGGGCTCGCGCGTGAACACGATTATGCAGACGTGTTTCTTCGCTATCTCAAAGGTTTTGCCGCGCGAAGAGGCAATTGAAGCAATTCGGAAGTCCATCCGCGACACCTACGGCAAGAAGGGTGAGGAAGTCGTGCAGCAGAACCTGCGCGCCGTAGATGAAACGCTTGCCCACCTTTTCGAAATCAATGTCCCGGAGAAGGCGACCAGTCCAACCGAATTCTCAGCCCCGTTTTCTCCGGAGGCGCCCCAGTTTGAGCGCGAGGTGCTCGGCGTAATCTACGCCGGCCGCGGCGATGAGATACCGGTGAGCGCTTTCCCAGCCGATGGAACCTTTCCTACCGGCACTGCCAAATGGGAGAAGCGCAACCTCGCGCTCGACATTCCTGTGTGGGACATCAAGACTTGCATTCAGTGCGGCAAATGCGCGATGGTGTGCCCACATGCAGCCATTCGCATCAAGGTGTATCAGCCCGAGCATCTGGCCAATATGCCGCTAACCTTCAGGTTTACGGACGCCCGCGATAAGGAATGGAACGGACGGAAGTACACCATCCAGGTTGCGCCCGAAGATTGCACGGGCTGCGGCATTTGCGTTGATGTGTGTCCCGCCAAGAACAAAAGCGAGACACGGCTAAAAGCCATCCACATGGAAGCGCAGCCGCCGCTGCGCGCACCAGAAAGCGACAACTGGAAGTTCTTCCTTGAGATCCCGGAACTCAATCGACGGGAGATCAAGGTGGGTAACATTCGCCAGCAACAGTTGCAGGAACCTTTGTTTGAATTCTCCGGGGCATGCTCCGGCTGCGGCGAGACACCTTATCTAAAGCTCGTCTCGCAACTCTTCGGCGACCGGGCGGTGATCGCCAATGCGACCGGCTGCTCATCGATCTATGGCGCCAACTTGCCTACGACTCCTTGGGCCAAGAATGCCGAAGGCCGCGGCCCAGCGTGGTCAAACTCTCTGTTTGAAGATAATGCGGAATTCGGATTGGGGTTCCGCATTTCTATCGATAAGCAGGCAGAGTTTGCGCGTGAGTTAGTGCGTCGGCTCGCGGCGACGATTGGGGAGAACTTTGCCGAAATTCTCTTGACCGCGCCACAGAAGGACGAAGCGGAAATTCATGACCAACGCACACGTGTGGCCTTGCTGAAGCGGTTGTTGCACGGAAAGGACTCGCAAGAGGCAAGGCAATTGCTGGCTCTGGCCGACATGCTCGTGAAAAAGAGTGTTTGGATCGTCGGCGGAGACGGTTGGGCTTACGACATCGGTTATGGGGGTCTGGACCACGTTCTGGCCAGCGGTCGCAACGTGAACCTGTTGGTGCTCGACACCGAGGTTTATTCGAACACCGGCGGTCAAGCCTCCAAATCGACTCCGCGCGGGGCCGTCGCCAAGTTTGCGGCGGGAGGCAAAGCGGCGCCGAAGAAGGACCTTGGGCTGATGGCTATGAGTTATGGGAACGTCTATGTGGCAAGTGTCGCCATGGGCGCGAAGGACGAACACACGCTGAAAGCATTCCTGGAAGCGGAAGCTTACGACGGCCCCAGCCTCATCATTGCTTACTCGCACTGCATCGCACACGGCATCAACATGACCACGGCAATGTCAGACCAGAAAATCGCAGTCGACTCGGGTCAGTGGCTGCTCTATCGCTACAATCCGGAACGCACGCTTTTAGGTGAAAATCCACTGACCCTCGATTCCCGCGCCCCCACGCGCAAAGTCCTGGATTATCTTCAGCAGCAGATGCGCTTCAAGATGCTGCTCAAGAGTAAGCCCGAAGACGCGAAGCGGCTGTGGCAACAGGCGCAGCAAGATGCTGAGGTTCGCTATCGCTTATACGAGTATCTGGCGCAACGCAAACCAGATCAGGGTGCAGCTCCAGCGGGGACGCGCCCCGCTCAGTCCGCACCAGTGGAAGCCGGGAAAAGCGGTTCGCACCGCGAGGAGGAAAAATCATGGACCTAAGCACGAGATACCTTGGCATGCAACTTCGAACCCCACTGGTCGCCTCTGCGTCCCCGATTTCGCAGGACATCGGTGGAATCCGTAGCCTCGAAGATGCCGGCGCCTCCGCCGTCGTGCTCTACTCCCTGTTCGAAGAACAACTGCATCAGGAGGCCCTTGAGCTTGAACACCATCTCAACGCCGGAACCGAGAGCTTTGCCGAGTCACTTACTTACTTTCCCAAGTCCAGCGAATTCCACACCGGACCCGAGGAATATCTGGATCACATTCGCAAAGCCAAGGACGCAGTGGGCATTCCGATTATCGCCAGCCTGAACGGTGCGACCCTGGGCGGTTGGGCCAAGTATGCCGAGCAGATCGAGCAAGCCGGAGCCGACGCCATCGAGTGCAATATCTACGCCATTCCGACAGACATGGACATCTCAGGTTCTGACGTCGAGGCGACCTATGTTGACATTCTCAGAGAAATAAAGACGTCGGTTCACATCCCGGTAGCCGTCAAGCTCAGTCCATTTTTCAGCAACATGGCCCATATGGCCAAGCAACTGGACGACACCGGCGCAGATGGCTTGGTGCTGTTCAACCGCTTCTATCAGCCCGATATCGACCTGGAAGAACTAGAAATTAAGCCCAACGTGCTTCTCAGCAGCCCGCATGAGCTACGGCTGCCCCTTACTTGGATCGGCATTCTTTTTGGCCGTATCAGGGCCAGCCTGGCTGCAACCAGCGGTGTGCATGGCCCCGAAGACGTGATCAAGCTCCTCATGGTCGGTGCCGATGCCACGATGCTGTGCTCCACTCTATTGCGCAATGGAATCGGCCATGTGCGTCACATAGAGCACGGTTTTCGGGAATGGATGGAAGATCACGAATATGAGTCTGTACAGCAGATGCAAGGCAGCATGAGCCAGATCCGCTGCCCCGATCCGGGAGCCTTCGAACGCGCTCAGTACATGAGAGCGGTGAAGGGGCTGCAACACGTGCTGGTGACCGGTTGATACGCGAGTCGACGGTAGTAGTCGCTCATCAAATCGCGCGCAGCAAAGTCATCAACGCATCGCCCCTGGAAGACCACACGGTGCCAATCGGCCCGTCTGTGGGAAACAAAGCCCGCTGACGCACCTCTCCGGAACAGCGGTCAGCTCTCAGGCCTCAGCTCGCAGCGTAAACGAACTGCTAACGACCAGCGGCTAACGGCGGTTTCTAAAGAACGATTGCAGCAACTCTGCCGAACGTCCGGCTAGGACTCCGCCCCGGATGTCCATCTGATGATTCAGACTGGGGTGATTCACCACCTGCAGAATCGAATGGATGGCGCCTGCCTTCGGGTCATCGGCACCGTACACCAGGCGGCGGAGGCGGGCGTGAACTGCGGCTCCCGCGCACATGGCGCACGGCTCAACTGTAGCAAACAGTTCGCAGTCGACGAGCCGGTGGTTACCGACGTTTCGTCCCGCCTCGCGCAGCGCCACGATTTCAGCGTGAGCGGTTGGATCGCAGTCGGTGAGGTTGCGATTCCATCCTCGCCCAACCACGCGCCCTTGGCGCACCGCGACCGCTCCCACCGGCACGTCGCCAGCCTCGAGCGCGCGCTGGGCGCAGCGGAGAGCTTCCTCCATCCAAAGTTCGTCAGAAGATAGCTTGTCACAGGAAAGTTTGTCAGCGGAAGGCAGTTTTCCTTCACCAGTGGCCGGTTGCCAAAAGCTAGATTCGGTTCTCGGTGTTCAGTCCTCGGGCGAGACTTGGGGTTGAAATCTGAGCCTGAAGTCTGGACCTGAAGGCTGACCGATCTATTTTAGCGGGTGCAACGGCCATCTTGGGTGTGGGTACTTCCGTTCCTATCGAATGCGGCGACGGTTTGGTCGCTCGGACGGGTGCCCGGGAATGCCAGTGTGGTCACATTTTTTTCCTAACTTGATATAAACGTTTCGGTTGGCTGTGATTATCAAATCGAAACCTGACGGCAAAACATGGCACGGTACGTGCATCTAAGGGTTGGCGGATAGTCGCATTTCCCCGGAGTGGCGAGAATATCAACACTCCTCTTGAGGAGGAATTACGGTGAAGAATACGAACAAAATCGCAATCGCTGCAGTATTTGCTCTGCTGTGTTCGGGCTTCGTGTTCTCGCAGGCGGTGTTGAAAATCTTTCCGGTGGCGGGATCGAGTCCAAATTCTTTGATTGCGATCAACAACGGCGGCCGGGTCGTGGTGAACACCGCCAGCGGCGGCTCCTATCAGGTGTCGACCTGGAACCGCCTCAGCGGGACTCAGGCTTTGGGGCTGAGCGGGAATAACAGTGTCGGGGCTGCCATCAACAGCTCGGGCGATGTCGTCGGCGAGGGCGATCCCAATAATTCGGGCAATCTTCAAGCCTTCGTCTGGCAACCAACGGCGGGCGCGCAGTGGCTGGGTTCACTCGGGGGCAACTTGAGCGCTGCCAAAGGGATCAACAATTCTGCCGCAGTAGTCGGGCTATCCTACACCGCCGCGGAAACGCAGCATGCGTTTCTCTGGACTCAGGGCAGTGGTATGCAGGATCTGACACCTGACCTCACCAGCATTGGTGGAGGCACAGCTACGGCGATCAATTCCTCGAACCTGGTTGCTGGCTACTACGTTCCAAATGGCGGCAGTAGAACTCTCGGCTTCATCTGGACGCAAGCCGGAGGTCTCCAGAGTCTGGGTTCGGCTGGCACTCTCGCAAATGCCGTCAACGACTCGGGGACGGTTGTGGGGCAAACGCCCGACGCAAATGGGAATCGGCATGCTTTCTCTTGGACGCAGACCGGGGGGATCCAAGATCTGGGCACTCTGGGCGGCGGACAAAGTTCTGCTCTCAGCATCAACAGCCGGGGATGGATCGTAGGAACCTCTCTGACGAGTTCGGGGACCGGAATTCTGCATGGGTTCTTATGGACTCCGTCCGGAGGCATGCAGGACTTTAATGTCCTGGCGGGCCTGGGTGCCGGCCAGCAGGTATATTCTGTGCAGGTGAATGACTTCGGAGTAATCGCAATCTCGACCAATAAGGGCTGCTATGTCCTGATTCCGAAGATGGCAACGACGTTCACTTCGTCGGCGAACCCTGCCGTGGTGGGACAGCCGGTGACGTTTACGGCCACCATGACGTCGATCGCGGGACCGCCGCCAGACGGCGAGCCGGTGCAGTTTGCAGTAAGCGGGAAAGTGTATGGGACGTCGGCACTGAAAGGTGGTGTCGCGCAGTTCACGACCTCGGCCATCCCCGTGGGTTCACACATCGTGGTGGCAAAGTATAACGGCGATGCGAATTATCTTCCCGCCAAATATACGGCCATTAGCCAACAGATCAACCCGTAGCTGCAAGTTTCGTAACGACGATCGAGGCGGTCTCCGATACCGCTAAAGTAAAGTATTGTTCGGTGTTGCCTGCCTCCAGTCTTCAATCTTCTGTCTTTGTCGCTCATATTCCATTGGCCCGTTTTCCTGTTATGCTTAGCGAGGTATGGGAATCGCCGACATCTTGCGGAAGGTGTTTTTGGTCGACCTGATCCAGGGACTTGGCGTGACGTTCCGATATCAGCATCCCAAGGAAATTTATACTGAGCAATATCCGCTGGAGCGGCCGCAGGTAGCCGAGCGATACCGAGGAGCGCCGCGGCTGAACGTCAATCCGGACACCGACGAGACTCTCTGCATTTCCTGCGACCTGTGTTCCGTGGCCTGCCCGGAAAATCTGATTGTTGTGACCAGCGAGCGCAACGAAAAAACCCGCCGTAAAGAGCTTCTGAAATTCACCTACGATCTGAGCCGGTGCATGTTCTGCGGCCTGTGCGAAGATGCTTGTCCGACCGACGCCCTTGAACTCACCCAGGATTTCGAGCTCGCGAACTACACGCGTGAAGGCATGATCTGGGACCTCAAGACGCTCGAGAAGGGTCCAGAGCCCACCGTGTACAGAAAGTAGTCACCCCGCGGCCAAGATTGGCAGCGACTAAACAGGGTCGAAAGTCAGTTCTCCATCCCCGCGCAACCTATTGGAAACACGGTCGGAGCGACTTTCATGAGCTTTCGCGGGCCGAAGGCCCTAGATGACATGGTGTGACTGCAAGATCGCTCACTCCGGCAGCAGTGGCACTCCCTGAATATTCCAGGAAATGTGGTGCACGGAGCTGTTGGTGGCGAGGATGGCCGACTTGCCGGGAGCGAACGCCAGTCCGACCAAGCCCTGGCCGGAGACAGCGAGGGTGGCCTCGCTTTGGGGAGTGATCTTCACAATGCCGCGTTTTCCGGCGAGAGAAGCGGCGACATAAACGTTTCCCTCGACATCAAGGGCCAGACCCTGCGGACGTCCCAGGCCGCGGTAGAACACCGACACGGTCCCGTGGGGATCGACTTTATAGACGCAGTCGAAGCTCGACGTGCTGGGGCCGGTGACGAACATATCTCCTTGCGGACCGAAAGCGATGTGATAGGCGGAAACGCTCGGCTCCAAGGTGGCGAAGACAAAAATCTGCCGGTCGCGAGCGATCTTGAAAATGGTTCCGCTGCGGTCGCCGACGTAGAGATTCTCGGCCGCATCGAAGGCAATCCCGGTCGCGACTCCCATGCCCTCGGCGTAGGTCGATACGGTGCCGTTCGGCGCGACTCTGTACACCGCCTCGTCATGCCGCGAAGAAACGTACATCTGGCCTTCGCGGTCGAAGGCAATCGAGGTGGCGTTCATCATTTCGCTGAGAAATGGCTTAACGTTGTAGTTCGTGTCGATCTTGAAGATCGATACCGGAACTTTTTGTCCGCGCGATCCGGAAAAAGTCACATAGAGGTTGCCCTCGCGATCAAGCGCGGGATTAGTAACGGGATGAAGGTTGTCGGCGACCAGGGCCGCAACCTTAATGGAATGTGCATTGCTCACGTGCCCGTTAGTGCCCACTACCACCGGTCCCGACGCCGCTCCCTCGGGAACGCGGACGACTACGAAATCGTCGGAACTGATTAACACGGTGCCTTCGATCTCGCCGAAGTGCACTCTCGGGCGACGCAGTTCGGTCGGACGCAGGCTCTTTCCGATGATACGAACCTCGCCTCCGGGCAGAGCGAAGCTGGGCGCGACCGCCTCAATGTGCGGCTTGCCGTTGACGTTCTTTTTTCCCAGCAGGCGGTCGGAGATGCTCATGAGTTTGTTCCGGCGGGGGCCAGCGCTACTTCATTAGAATTCCAAAGTGCAACAGAAGATGCATGACGGCGAGCGCATATAGTCCCGCTCCCAGGTCATCCACCACTATACCCGTACCCTCAGGCAGCCGTTCCAGTCGGCGAATCGGAAACGGCTTCCAAATATCGAAGACACGGAAGAGTATAAGGCCCGCGAGAAAAGTTTTCCAAGCGAGCGGGACGGCGATGAGTGCAACCAGTAGTCCTGCAACTTCGTCGATGACTACGAATTGCGGGTCTTTTAAGCCCGACGAGCGCGCGACCAGCGTGGCGGCGGGGATTCCGATGAGGGTCACAGCCGCCGCTGCGATCATGGTCGCCCAGGTGCGGTTCGCTACTGGGATCTGGGAACTCGCCAACGCCCACACGAGAACCGTGGCTAATGAGCCCCATGTGCCGGGCCCGGGTTTGAGGCGTCCTGTGCCGAAGAAAGTCGCGACGAGCGTTGCCCAGAGTGGGGCCCGGGGGCGAGACGCCCCCGCGACAGCCGGCGGAACGCCGGCGCTACGGTCGGGTGCGGAATCCATAAACATTCAGAGGAGGGTGGCGCCGCCGTCCCCGGCGGCTGCCGGGCGGGCGTCTCGCTCGCCTACCCACTTCCAATCTTTTAGGTTCGTTTTCGCGGGGTTCTCGGCCACTTAGCGAATCGCCCGTTCGAACGCCTCCTCGCTTCGAATGAGGTGGTCATAATACTCCTTTTGCCAAAAAACGCCGTGCCTCCCTAGTTTCCGATTCGCCTGTTTCGCGCTGAACGGTTTTCAGGAATGCACCACTGTCGCCAGTATTTGTCCGGGAAAGAGCCGGGCGCCACGACATGCACATGATTCGGCGTGACGCACCAGGCAAAGAGCCGATAGCGTTTCTCATCAAAGTAACGCAAGGCATTGGCCAGTTTTTCTGCGATGGCGGAATTCTGCAAGTCACAAGCGCCTGCGCCACTGTCGAGGAAGCGCTCAATCGCTGGAGTCGAGAGGCGCGCGATTTTCGTGCGTTCGTCGGGGCTGAGGTCACGCCGAAGACCGATGGCAGTCTTGACGATGGCCTGCCGCTCGGATTCGATGCGCTCGAGAACCGACTTGGGAAGCGAATCGGCTAGTCGGAAGGTTATGAAGTAGATGGCATGGTCCTTTTCCCAGTGGGGCAGCCTGCCGCGATCGCGGACTTTGACCTCGCCGAAGCGGGGGCGGGACGCCGGCGCTACGGTCGCTGGTGACAGGCGAGGGCGTGGGTTTCACGGCGTGTCTTCCTCGTCGAGACTATCTTGTCGGATTGCTTCGTCGGCGTCGGTGACCGGCGATGAAATCACGTACGCGCCGCTGGCCCACTTGCCGAGATCGATCAGGCGACAGCGCTCGCTGCAAAAAGGGAAGTCCGCGTCGTCAGCCTTTGCCGGCTTCTTGCAGATCGGGCAGCGGAGCTTGATGGGGCGCTTGCTTGACATCTTGGTCATCGCAGAGACGGGGCTTAGCCCGTCCAGTGAGACGCGGCAAGCCGCGACTCTACGGGAGAATTTAAACGATCTCGGCAACCAAGTCGTAATCGTGCGCCGCCGTGATACGGCAGCGGTAAAACTCTCCCTCTTTCGGCTCGTTTCCTTCGGGATAATCGTTCACGAAGACTTTGCCGTCAATCTCCGGTGCGTGCATCGATGTGCGGCCTTCGAGCAGGAGGTCGGACTCAGTTGAAGTGCCTTCCAGCAGCAAATTGAATTCGCGTCCGATCAGCGACTTCTTCTTGTCCCGGCTGATTTTTTTCTGGATCGACATCAGCGATTTGCGGCGGCTCTCGATCTCGCGCGTGGAAAGCTTCTTGTCATGATCGAAGGCGCCTGCACCTTCCTGGTCCGAGTAGCCAAAGGCGCCCATCCAATCGAAGGCCGCCTCTTTCACAAAGCCGCAAAGCTCCTCAAATTCCGCTTCGGTTTCGCCCGGGAAGC
>Ga0210399_10002217_pt1 | contig 15139 bp, 13 predicted proteins | sample IncBWC14MmetaG_FD_150865 | JGI IMG/M metagenome (GOLD analysis project Ga0210399, IMG submission 150865) | Forest soil microbial communities from Barre Woods Harvard Forest LTER site, Petersham, Massachusetts, United States - Inc-BW-C-14-M | ecosystem: Environmental > Terrestrial > Soil >...
TTTGTCATCCAGCCCGAAGAGATCGATGCGTTTCTCCTGTCATTGCCGGTTGGACGACTGCCGGGAGTGGGGAAAGTTACAGGAGAGAAGCTGGCGAAACTGGGAATACAGAGTGTCAGGGATTTACGAAAACTGGATCAGCCCGCACTCGAAGGGAGCTTCGGGCGCTATGGCTTGCGCCTCCATGAACTCGCGAGGGGCATCGACGAAAGTGAAGTCGTCCCGCATCGGCCTACGCAATCCATATCAGTTGAGGATACGTTTGAGCGGGATGTCCTCTTGGCAGAAACCGAACCCATGATCCGGCGCCTGGCAGAAAAACTCTGGTCGGCTTCGCGTAAAGAGGAGCGGACAGCGCGCACGGTGGTTTTGAAACTGAAGACGAGCGAGTTCAAAATCCTTACGCGCAGCCACACACCGGGCTTACCTCCCTCGTCCTACGAGGAACTGACGGACATCGCGTTGAAGCTGCTGGAGCGGGTGGACCTTCAGCCACAGCAGCGTTTTCGGTTGGTGGGCGTCGGGTTGAGCAACTTTCGGGACCGCGAAGGCAATCGCTCGCAGGCGGATCTCTTCCAATCGTGTGAGTAAGACCGTCAACAACTGAACAGCAGTGGCCGGTCGCTTCGATTCGACGATTTAGAGTTGGTCGTTAGGTTTGGCGTTTAGAAATAAAGGTGACCGAGGAACGGCGTATGCCGAGAAACTGCCCAGCGGGCACGCATCCGTGATCATAACAAGGACACGGCAGCAGACCTTGAGGTGGAACTCGACTTTGGTCGCGACGTGAGTGGAGTGGTGCAAACCGAGACATTACACGCAGAGGGACTAGACAGCCGCGACGCGCACATCACAACATCAACGAAGACCGACTCGCTCAAGCAGGGCAAGTGCTCCGTTACTGTGCCCCATGCACGGGCTTACCTCTGACACTGAGTTGAATCGCTGACAGGTTCCGTTTCACGTGCGGACCGGTTTGAAGTCGAAATAAGCGAGATTCATGTTTCCCTTTGTCAATATGTGCACAGTGAGAACATTTTTCCCTTCGCTCAGACGGACTTTGAAAAGTTGCGAAGCCAGATTCCAATGGTGCCATTGACGCCAGGCAAGCGGGTCTGCGGGATCATTTGTGGTGGCGATCTGCAGAGGTCCGGTTACGTCCTTTCCGTTCACATCAATTGATATTGTGCCGCCGCGATTCGATGTGTAAAGGAAATCGGCCGCGTATGTTCCCGACCGTGCGACATCTATCGTTACGTTGAACCACTCCCCGGGTTCGGTCCAGCCAACATAGAGCAGGTCTACAGGAGGCACGGTCTTGTCGAAGGGGTTGTCGTCAATCGAATCTGGCTTCCGCTGAAACTTCGTGTATGAAGTATCCACTCCCTCATGGATACGAAATTCATTGAGATAGGTCCCATCAGCCGGATTCAACTCTCCGCTGCCGTGATTCTGTGGATCGGTGTCATGATACGCAACTCCTTCTCCGCCCAAGTCATAGTAAGCGCACAAGACCTTTCCCGGTATTTTTTGTGGACCGCCACTATAGCGGGTGTCGTGATACGGCGAACCTTTATATTGGCTCAAGAATGACTGGGAAAATGCAATTGTCGGTGATATCAATGCGGCCACGAAGCAAAGGGAAAACACTCGACGACTCATTCTTCATTTCTCCTGAGCACCGATTGGTTCCATGAACAAAAATCGGATGCTCTCAACAGACGGTGAAACCAACTGCACAACGCGACCAGAAGAAGAAATAAAAAGACAAAAGCTTGACTGGCTCGCAAAGAGAAAAATATACTCGCACGATCGATGAGTTCGCAAGAAATCGGTATTCTACTCGGATGACTTGGAGCGATGGACATGAAAACGAATGACACACCGCAGGATGCTGGTGACCAGAACCGCCGGGGTTTCCTTAAGACTGGGGCAGCATCGATAGCAGTTGGTCTGTCCGCCGGAGTAATCGCTGCCTCCGCGTCAGGCGGGGTGACGTCAACGGAAAACAGTCCAGCTGCGGCAAGGGCCATCCAGGACATGATGCCAACGCGCAATCTGGGTAAGACAGGATTTCGGGTCGGAATTTTTGGCCTCGGCGGCCAGGGAGCGCTGGAGAAGGCCAGCAACGAAAGCCTGGCCTTGCAGATCATCCAACGCGCGCTCGAGTTAGGAGTGAATTATTTCGATACTTCCGCCATTTACGGCGGACCTGACAGGTGGAGTGAACGCTATCTTGGAAAGGGTCTTAAGGCCAGCCGGGACCACGTTTTTATCGCGACCAAGACCAAAGAGCGAACCCGCGATGCCGCGCTTAAAAACCTCGACGTGTCTCTCAAGCTTCTGGATACCGATCACATTGATACTTGGCAACTGCATGATGTTGGAATTCAGGAAGACATTGACCAGATTTTTGGCAAAGGCGGTGCGATAGAAGCCCTGGGTCAAGCGCGGGATCAGAAAATAGTGCGCCATCTGGGCGTCACCGGACGCTTCCGTCCCGAAGCACTCATGGAATGCATACGCCGCTTTCCCTTTGACACCGTCCTGATGGGCGTCAACGCAGCCGACAAATATTATTACAGTTTTGAAAAGGATCTTCTTCCGCTGGCCGTCGAGAAACAGATGGGAATTATCGGGATGAAAGTGATGGCACGCGGCCGCATTCTTTCCAGTTGGACGCCGCCTCCTGTAGAGCAACAAAAGCGTTCATGGGAAGGACGAGGCGCAATCGCCACCACTCCGGGTACGCTGACCAAGCGGGAAACCTTCTACTACAATCTCTCGTTACCCATCAGCACTGCAATCATCGGATGTGACTCAGTCGAGCAAGTCGAGGAATGCGTGGAACTCGCCCGTTCCTTTACCCCGTTCAGTCAGGCCCAGATGGCTGCCATGGAAGCAAAAGTAGAACCTGTCGCCAAGCAGGCCCTGTTTTTCCGGCTCATGCCCCGCTGAGGATTCGAGGGCACGCCGGTGAGAGCCCGGTGGAGGTTGCCGTTAGAGGGCGGACTCAGGTGATCGAGCAGGAATGACGGTTGAGTCGGCACGGTGGGCATCAGCTCCGGTAATCACATTTCAAGTGTGGCGGTGACCGATGGGGAATCAAGCCAAAGGTTAGAGCGAAAGCCAAGTCTCTTGACCATGATCTGAATGATGAGATTGTCCCGCAATAGTTCGCCCGATAAGCGGCACAGTTTCTGGTCGCGCGCGATCTGGACCACTCGACGAAGCAATTCGGTCCCGAGCCCGTGTTTCTGATACCGATCGGACACCAGGATGGCGACTTCCCCCTCGTTCCCTGTGTCAAGTTTGACCAATCTACCTACTCCCAGGATGTGATGCTGCCCCGTCAATTCGTCTTTGAGGTCCACGACCAGAGCCGCCTCGCGATTGCCATCAACGTGACAAATGCGAACCAAGCGCTCATGCGCCACACGGGATCTCAGGCTGAGCGAGCAAAAGTAACGCATGTAAACCGTGCGGTCGGACAGTGTTTCATGGAATTGTTTCATCAGCGATTCGTCGTCCGGACGGATTGGTCGCAGCGCGACCTCTGTGCCGTCCTTCATTTTGAATTGTGAAACGAGACTTGCCGCCGAGCGCTCTCCAGATTCCACCGGTTTCTTCGGGGCGGTCTGGGCTAGGCCCACCAGATGTTTTTGGATTTGACTCATAAACCCTCCCCGTGAAGGCTGAAATCACATTGGCCATATTCAGGAAGGCATCCTCGACTGGCCAGCGAGAGTGGGCACTCTTGCCCAGAACAATGGGAGGTCCAGCCGCTCAATTGTTCCGGATCGTAACCAACTTCAATCTTCCTTGTCTTTTTTGGGCTCGTTACGTGGTTGAGCAACACTAACGCCAGTCGTTTCGGCACATTCACCTTTTTCGTCGTAATCGCAGACGCGACCGGGGTGGGCTTGCTTGCATTTCTGGCACAGTTGAGGAGCCATTTCCACTTCCTCCAATTTGTAAAAATCCTATCGAAGATGCGCCCTTCTCATCTCATCTCTTAACGTCCACTATTCCATCCGGTGCTTACGAAACCCCGGGGAAGGAATTCTGGGGCTCACGGGTTGAAGGCGCGCCTGGTATTCATCTGATCACCCCCCCCATGGATCAACGAGGCCCGTTATTTCTTGAGAACCACCTTGAGTGCGCCCTCTTTTGCCGCATTTCCAAACGTGTCATATGCCTTCATGATGTCGTTCATCGCGAAGCGATGAGTCACGAGCCTGCTCGGCTGCAGTTTGCCTGAGCGCACGATCTTCAGCAGCATCGGTGTGGTTACCGTGTCCACCAGCCGCGTAGTGAGCGCAATGTTGCGATCCCAGAGTTTCTCCATGTGCAGTTCCACTGGCTTGCCGTGGACGCCAACATTCGCAATGCGTCCGCCAGCAGCGACAATGGCCTGGCAGATATCGAACGTACTTGGAAGACCGACGGCCTCGATGGCCACGTCGACGCCAGCTCCCTCCGTTAGTTCCATCACGTGATGGGCGGCGTGTCCATCCGAGCTGTTGATCAGAGTGGTCGCGCCGAGCTGTTTGGCGACCGCGAGGCGCTTGTCGTCCAAGTCGATCATGAAGATCGCCGCCGGTGAATAAAATTGCGCCGTAAGTAGAACCGCGAGCCCGACGGGCCCGGCGCCGACGATAGCGACGGCGTCCCCCGGCTTCACTTGCCCGTTCAGAACACCGCACTCAAAACCTGTGGGCAAAATGTCGCTAAGCATTACCATGGCTTCTTCATCGCTGCCGGGCGGGAAGTTGTAGAGGCTTCCATCGGCGTGCGGGATACGCACGTACTCGGCCTGAGTTCCGTCGATGGTGTTGCCCAAGATCCAGCCGCCATGTCGACAGTGGGAATACATGCCTCTTCTGCAGAAGTCGCATTTCAGGCAGGCGGTGACGCACGAAATGATGACCTTGTCTCCAACGTGAAACTCCGCGACTCCCGTTCCAACCTGCTCAACCACACCGATGCCTTCGTGCCCGAGAACGCGGCCGTCGGTCACGGACGGGAGATCTCCTTTCAGAATGTGAAGATCAGTGCCGCAAATTGTCGAGGTGGTAATCCGCACAATAGCATCGCTGGCATCCTGGATCGTGGGGCGCGGCGTATCCTCCCAGGCTCTCTTGCCGGGACCGTGATAGACCAACGCCTTCATAACGTTGCCGGTGAGCAGCGTTTGACGACCAGTGGTCGTCAGTTCGAGTTCGGCGGTTGTCATCGACATTGCCTCTTCTTAATCTGACTCTCCAAGATTCGACCGTAACATTCCTGTAGTCGTTCAGCTGAGCAAGAGTGCTCACTTGCGCCGGGCCAATGGCGCGGTGGATCACAATGTGGAAATCCGGAAATTGAACGTACTGACGGGAAGAAAGGCCGACCACGCGGCACGACGATGCGGCAAGCTGAACTTGAAACTCCGGTTTCGCTCCTGCCTAGGGTCAAATGGGATAGTGGCGGCCACGCTCACGCGACTGTTCCGAACACCGCCCCGACGCCTGCAGTCAGCACCATCGCTAGTGCGCCCCAGAACGTGACCGTTTCGCTCCCCATCATAACTCCTGCGCCACCGGCGTGCAGCCAACCCGCCAAGAAGGGCGAGGAACGCCAGTGAAGTTCCAGAAACAAGAGGGATCAAAGCCGCCACCGGGGCCAGGGCGGTAACCGCGAGAGGCATGGCTGCCCCGACAGCGAAGCTGCCCGCAGACGCCAACGCAGCCTGAATCGGACGCGCACGAAGAGTCTCCGAGACACCGAGTCCGTCGCGAGCATGGGCGCCTATTGCGTCATGGGCCATCCGTTGCTGGGCGTCCTGTTTTGCCATAGATTGCCATGAGTTCCGTGTGCTCTCCCACGTCAGGGGTGAACACGCTCGTGACCAAGCGGCACGTGAATACGGTCCGTGGGAATTACTCGAGTCAAAGAGTCAAAGCTCGGGAGGGCACTGACCTCGCGGACCGATTCGGAGGGGCCGTTCCGGATTGCCGGCATGAACTCGTGCAGCTATGGGGAGATTTGGCGTTGTTGGCCCTTTCGGCCATTGATCGGAAGCCCCCATTGCGTTCCCGCGAGCGTCCCATGGCCTCAGTCGACGCTTTCAACCTATGTCTCCGGATCTACCTACATCTTCAATGATGGCTTTAGACTTCCGTTCGGCGATTATTTCGATCTCGCGATTGATCAGCTCGACCACACCCAGGCACGCTGGGGAGAAGGGTATAACTGGCTGACTCCAGGCTCCGTCCGGTACACGAGCCAGCTGCGATAACGATAGCAGTCGCCAGACTCATGTTTACGTTGAACCCCGTCGAACTGCAAGTCCAGGTAACGGCACAGGAAATGCAGACCTCACCCGGGTAGACCAATGCGGTGCACAAGGTCTTGGAAGCGCGAGTCGGAACGGAGAGGGTCGAAGCCCGGTCGCAGCAGGACACTTGGGTTGAATCGCTCTTCGTAGCCTTTTTCGAGCCAAGTCATGGCTTGATCCGTATCTCCGAGAGATGCATAGACTGTGGCAATCTCCGACGCATTCGAATAACCAGGGATCGAGCGCTTCTTCAGGTCAATTAGCAGCTTCACCGCTTTGGTCTTCTTGCCGAATGCGACATAGGCGCGAGCAAGATTAGCTACGCATGTCGGGCTATCCCCAGAAAGCTGGACCGCCTTTTGCAGTTCTGTAACCGCTTCATCGTACATGTGTTTTTGAAGGTATGCCTGGGCGAGTTGGTTATGCGCCAGAGCAAAATTGGGATCCATATCGATCGTCTTGCGGCTCTGTCGTATGGACTCGTCATAAGAGTGCGCAAGGACAAGAATCTCCGCTAAATCAGCGTTAATGATGAGAGATAGCGGATCCAGGCTTGCCGCTTTTCTCAATTCCGCAATAGCATCGTCGTACCGACCCAACAGACTCAAGTGCCAGGCATACCAATGGTGAGCGGTTGCATAGCCCGGATTCAGTTCAATGGCCCGCTGGAATTCCTTCCCGGCAGAGTCAAAATCCCAGTCGAAGCCATCCAAGACGAATGCAAGCGAGTTGTGTGCCTCGCCGAGCGCGCTGTCCAATTCCAGAGCTTTGAGCGCCGCAACCTTTGCTTTGGGGAATGCCTCCTTGGGGGGGATTACCGCATACTGCCAGTCTCCCATCAAAGCATACGTGTCGGCTAAGCCAGAATAAGCTCGGGCATATTTCGGGTCCTCTTCGATTGCCTGGTTGAAATAAGCCAGGGCGGCCTTCAAACCATCCGCCGTTCGCTTGTTCCAGAAGTAACGTCCTTTTAGATAGGACTCGTAAGCTTCCGGATTAAGAACCTTTACATTTTTCAGCTCTGCTTGTTCCTGCGGAGTCAAATTGATCCGAATTTGATCTGCAATGGCGCTAGCTACCCTGTTCTGGAGCGCCAAGGTATCACGCAACTCACCCTCATAGCTCTGGGACCATAAGTGCTTGTCTGTAGAGGCCTCAATCAACTGCGCCGTGATGCGAACTTGGTCGCCGGAACGGAGCACGGTGCCTTCTACCACGGCGTCCACGTTCAGTTCCCGAGCGATCTGCGGCAGGGGCTTGCGCGCTCCTTTGTAAACCATTACGGAGGTACGGGAGATCACGCGCAAAGCGCTGATCTGCGCCAAGTTAGTGATCAACTCGTCCGTCATGCCGTCGGCGAAGTAATTCTGTGAAGCATCGGCAGAGAGGTTGTCCAGCGGGAGCACCGCCAAGGATCGGATGCCCGTGGGCGCGCGGCCGCGCGAACGATATAGCCAAACCGAGAGAATCAGCAAACTCAGCACGAGCGACAGGGCAACGATGATCCGAGGCGTCGACCATAGCCGGGGTTTGGGCTCAACCGCGAACCCGGCGCCTGGGAGCTTAGGTTCGGGTTCCGTCGTCGGCAGATCTCCAGGCGCAGGGTCCGGCCTTTTTGGGCGGGAGTCTGCATCGACAACCGACACGCTCGCAATAAAGCGATAGCCCCGTTTGGGAAGAGTTTCGATGAATCGCGGATTCTCAGCCGAGTCCCCCAATGCACTCCGAAGCTTCGCGATTGCGATATTGACAGCTTGGTCGAAATCTCCAAAACTTTCGTCGGCCCAGACGCGGCTGCGCAATTCCTCCCTCGTGACGATTTCCCCCGGACGCTCTAGCAATATCTCCAGAAGTTTCATCGGCTGATGCTGGACTCTGACTTTCAAACCCGCTTTGCGCACCTCGCCCGACTGGAGTGAAACCTCATAGGTTCCGAATCGCACGACGGAGGTGTGCCGAGGTGGTTTCATAGGGCCTTCGAGCTTAGCACTGAAGTCTAGCACTTCGAGAACAGACTCTCGGGTTGAGGATATGCGCGGAGCTAACTCGTTAGGCAGCAATTATTTAACAGGCGACGAATTGGATAGGGGAAGAAAATTCGCAGGCAATTGACGCCAAAGGTCTGGTACGTCAGATTGTGACGCAAGGCGCGGCAGCAACACTTCGAAAACTCGTGACAGGGAATCGGGGAAACGCAAATGAAGAGCATTGGATCTGGACTACAAGAAATGGTCGGATTCAGGACTTCATCTTCACAGGACGATCGTGCCGTGCCAGCATTCGAAGAGTTGGCCATGCCCCTGCTCGATTCCCTTTACAACTATGCGAACTGGCTGGTGCAGAATTCGAACGATGCTGAGGATCTCGTACAAGAGAGTTATCTGAAGGCTCTACGCAGTTTTCGATCGTTTCAGCCGGGCACCAATTTCCGGGCATGGATGTTTCAAATCCTGAGGAACACGTTTCTAAATTCCCGCTCGACACTCGATCGACGCATGACTGTTGCGGTGGACTCGGAGGAGGATTTCCCTGTCTTGCCCGCAACTTCAGCGACTCCTGAGTCGCTGTTGATCGAGCGTTCTAGCAACGATGCAGTCCGATGCGCAATCGAGCAGCTACCCGTCATCTTTCGCGAAGTCATTTTGCTGTGTGATGTCGAAGATGCGTCTTACCGGGAGATCGCGGAAATATTGTCGATCCCGATGGGAACCGTTATGTCACGTCTGGCGAGAGCCCGGAAGGCAGTTCGCGATTCACTCCGTAGCACTGCTGGTGCACCGATATCGAACCACTTCTCTCATCGGATCGAGAGGCAGGCCTCTTTGTAGGTAGTGGTTGATTGTCTCTCCGTTGACGCATCCACCACCCGGTTATGCGGCGTGCACTCTCGCCAACAGCCATTCCTTCGGCACGGACTGAAAAATCAGTTCATCTTCAGGGACGGTGAAGTCGGTTCCGCAGCGCGGACACGTGAACTCGCACCACGATTTTGTATTGTCGCGTCCCGTGCGATCTGGTGGCCTGTAGCAAATCACTAATGCACCGCAGTCGGGAACTGGGCAAATCGACCCTGCCGCGACCCCCTCATCGCGCTCATCCCAGTCATCCAGCATCGGGCGTGCCTCCGCGTTGCGTACTCTCTCTGTTGCTAAGAACGCACGACCGGACAAAATATTCCCGATATTCCCTCGTATGGCTGCGACTCCTACAAAATGGAGCGCCGTCGGAGACCGCTATTCGCTGCGAGAGAATTCCCGGACGACTACAGCGTACCTGATGAAAACCGCACTCTCGGGCGGTATGCCGCTAAAACCGAATCATCTTTTGCCAACACAAACATCGTGCTTTCAGGGGAATAAAAGATCAACACTTTGGTTATCTCCAGTAAGCGGCAACGTGATGTTCAAGCAAAGGAATTCAATGTGAACAGGCTGAAGATGATGTTGATAGGACTCACGATCTTGTCCGCAGCATCGGCAAGGGCAGTTGCGCAAGTAGCTAAAGATGCGGGGACGCCGACGCGAGGGGTACATGAAATTCAGGTGACGCTCAGGAAGTACGAATTTAGCCCTGGCTCGCTGCGCGTTAGGAAAGGCGAGCAGGTCAAGCTCGTCATGGCCGCCGCGGACCACGATCACGGATTCAAGCTAGCCGACTTTAATATCAATCAGAAAATCGCCAAGGGGACGACGGTTGTCGTCGAATTCACCGCTGACAAGGCCGGCACTTTCCAATTTCGTTGTTCGAACGTCTGTGGCTTCGGCCATAGAAATATGAAGGGAACACTGGTAGTGGAGGAGTGAGCGAAAACCATCCCATCCACGGCTCCCCAAAAGAGTCCACAGCGGAGAGGGCGCATCAGGACACTCCGTCCCGTCCATTTGCAACAAACGTCGGGTACGTTTTCGCGAGTTGCCTGGTTGGATAGATAACCACAACACGAGGCTAAGACAATAACTGGAAAATGACGCACTTCTGGGGTCACGCAAGAAAATCAACTATAAGGAGACAGACAAATGACGAAGAAAAATGTGCGGATTGCAGGTGTGGTAATGCCGGTGATGACTGCGATGCTGCTGCTGTTCGCGGGATCGTCGCGCGTCACAGCAAGTAACCAGCCCTCGCCGACAAGCGTGGCGGTAAAAATCGATAATTTCGTCTTTGGGCCGCAGGCGATCACCGTACCCGTCGGAACAACAGTTACCTGGACAAACAATGATGACATTCCTCATACGGCCGTGAGCACAGACGGCATATTCAAGTCCAAGGTGATGGACACGGACGAAAAGTTCTCTTACACGTTTACCAAGGCAGGAACGTATTCCTACTACTGCTCGGTCCATCCGAAAATGACCGGCCAGGTCGTGGTGAAGTGACTAGAGACTTCCTCCATTTTGCAGCGCGACCGTTATCCGAGCCTTTTTGTTCGCCGCCATTCCTGACTCCACGCGCGTAGGCCAGAACGAAGCAGCGAAAGAAACGCTTTGCGTGCGATCTCACTTTGTTCGGGAGCCTATTTTGATAAGGCTACTTCGCTGCGGCTTTGTGGGGGCAGCCGCATTTCTATTTGTTGCGCGGGTTTGTGCGCAGTCGCCTGCCGGGGAAACACCGGAGGCGAATCCTGGTCGTCCCACGGTTTCAACTCCCGCGACATTGACCCCGGTGGGCTACCTGCAATTTGAGAACGGCGGACTCTACGCCGAGACCTCACCTGAGTTCACAACGCTATTTGGCATTAACCAGGTCACCAAGCTCACTGTTGCATCCCGCCTTCAGTTGCTGGCCCTGTCGGAGCCACTTGCCGAAGCAAGCGGAGCTACCGGCGATGCTCTCTCAGGCAGTCGCCCGGGCGAGGTCTTCGCCGGATTTCAGGCAGTCGTATTGCCCGGGCAGGGGCACAAGCCTACCGTAAGCCTCAGCTACATTCGCCGTCTCTACGCGAGTCCCGCGCCAGAACTCGACATCGGCACGTTCAGGAATAGTGCGTTGATCCTGCTGAGTGACGACCTCGCAGGATTCCACTTCGACATCAACGGCATTTTTTCCGAACAGACCAAAGGCATAATACGCCGAGGACAATTCGGCCAGACCCTCTCCATTTCACACCGACTGGGACGGCTGACGGTCGCAGGCGAACTCTGGCATTTCACGCAGCCACTCACCAGCAGAAACGCAATCGGAACTTTGTGGGCCGTCTCGTATCCGGTCAGGAAAAATCTTGTAGTGGATGCCGGATTCGATCATGGCCTCACCTCTTCCTCGACGCAGTGGGAGGGGTTTGCGGGCTTCACGTATCTTTTGCCTCACCGACTGTGGGGGCTCCACGATGCAAAATAAATCTGACGTGCGACCAACTGCGGTTTCCATACTCTGCCTGGAAAATCCCAACTCTCAGAGAACGTCAACCTTCAGCGCAATTGTCTGAAGATGAATCTACAGGCCTCCGGTGTGACATTTGAGAAGGGAATGCGGAACAGGGAATAAGAGCGAGCCGCGTCAGTTATCAGTCGTGAAGGTCAAAATCCGACACGCCCCTAACTCGGCACCATTGAGGTGGAATTGTGAAAGTTAAGTTTAGCGCGGTGATGTTTTTCGGGTTGAGCGTTGGCTTGTTTCAGGACGCGCCAGCACAAGGACAAAGGGAGACAGGCTCGACTTTTCAGGTAGTCCCAACTCCGAATGAGAACATGAACAGCGAACTTTTTGCGGCGTCGGCATCTTCTCCTAACGATATTTGGGCGGTGGGGCAGTCGACGATCCATTTTGATGGCACGACGTGGACAGCATTCCCCGCTCCGATGATCAAAGGCGACAACAACAGCTTCCTGCAGGGCGTGGTCGCTATTTCTCCGACTTTGGCGTGGGCCGCGGGAAACGTGATCAATGGGGCACATCCGGGGCAGGTGATTGAGCAGTGGAATGGGACCAAGTGGAGCTTGTTTCCGGGCCCCAAGTTCGGGAAGAAAGACCAAGCGGATGTCTTCGCCATGACCTCGAGCTCAGCCAATGACGTTTGGGCGATCGGCAGCCTGGTGAACCTCGGCACGGGACTGGTCTCGTCCCTTTTCGAGCACTGGAACGGCACGGCATGGACGGCGACAACTGTGGAATCGAACAATGAGTTTTTGTTTGGCGCGTCCGCCGACGCCACGAATGATGCCTGGGCAGTGGGATTCCACGGTTCAGACAATATCGGAACCTCGGCGATGCACTGGGATGGCACGACCTGGAAGAGCGTGGCAACTCTCAACGTAGGCCAGGGCACAAACAAGTTGAACGCCGTGCTGGCGCTGGCGCCGAACGATGTGTGGGCGGTAGGCTTTTCCACGCCGGTAGCGCCTCCCAAACGTGCTGCCACGCTGACGTTGATAGAGCACTTTGATGGCACGAGTTGGGGGGTGGTACCGAGTCCGAATGTTGGGCCGAATAGCGCCAATCAGTCGAACCGTTTGCTTGGATTAACGGCGAATTCGGCAAATGACATCTGGGCGTTTGGTTCCTACTTCGCGGCGGACGGGTCCGGGCACCAGATGACACTGCTTTTGCACTGGGACGGTACCAGTTGGACAGTCGCATCCAGTCCCAGCCCAACGAAGGGCGGATTTCCTTGTGATCTGTTGTGGGCTGGAGTTGTTCCATCGCCGGGCAACTTTTGGATTCTTGGGTCGGTGAATGACGGGACTTTGGCCATACATATGACGACGGCGGCGGATTCTAGTCTCGCTTCTAGTTTCTAGTTCCCGTCCGACGGATGCCACAAGGTCCACTGGCCCGTTTGCACCATGGTGAGATCCCAAGTTGGGGACGCATAAACCGAGAACTAACCTCCGGTGAAGGAAGATTCAGAGACGGATAGCTTAGGTTCAACCAGTCGGCACCGGTGCGTGACCCGATGGTCGTGCGATCGAAATCGAAGAGGAGAAGGCGGGAGAGAGATCGATGAACAGCCGCATCATTCGCAACGCCCTCACCACGACGCTCGCTCTGAAACGCGAACGCCGGGAGCCGTCTATCGTTCGTGAAATTGGAGCCGAATGCAATCAGCCTACCGAACTTCAATCCCCACGGCGATTGTTAGAAGATGAGTTTGCGTTACCTCCTGTGCGTGATTTGAAAAGGCGGAGAATTTCTTGACGAAAGAAGAAATTCGACTGTCCGAATCTGGCACGCGCAAGAAGCACTGGAAGCGCTGGGGTCCCTATCTCAGCGAACGTGCGTGGGGCACCGTGCGCGAAGACTACAGCCCGCACGGAAACGCATGGGAATACCTGCCGCACGACCACGCCCGCTCGCGCGCCTACCGCTGGAACGAAGACGGATTGGCCGGAATCAGTGATCGCCGACAGTTGATCTGCTTTGCCCTCGCACTGTGGAACGAGCGTGATCCGATTCTAAAAGAACGGATCTTCGGTTTAAGTGGCAACGAAGGCAACCACGGCGAGGACGTGAAGGAATACTACTTCTATCTCGACAGCACGCCTTCGCACTCTTACATGAAGTATCTTTATAAATACCCCCAATCGGAGTTTCCATACGCGGTGCTGGTGGAGGAGAACCGCCGCCGCGACAAGCGCCAACCGGAGTTCGAACTACTCGATACGGGTGTATTCGACGAAGATCGCTACTTCGACGTGTTCGTGGAATATGCCAAGGCCGGTATCGAAGACATTCTGATTAAGATCACGGTCACAAATCGTGGCCCGGACGCCGCTAATCTTCGGGTTCTGCCCACAACCTGGTTTCGCAATACCTGGTCCTGGGGAAACCGTGCCCGACGCCCGAAGTTGCAGAAAGCGCGCCCCGCTCCCAATCCCGTCATCGAATTGAAGTTTTCTCAGCCGGACCGACCTCGGTCCGAGACCCTCTGGCTCCATTGCGAAGGATCTCCGGAACTTCTCTTTACCGAGAACGAGACGAATGCTCGAAGGCTATTTGGAATTGAGAATCTCACTCGCTTCGTCAAAGACGGGATCAACGATCATGTCGTGCACCGTGTCAAGGAAGCGGTCAATCCCGAACATGTTGGCTCGAAAGCAGCCGCCCATTACAAATTGTCCCTCGGTTCGGGTGAGACGGTTGTAATAAGGATGCGACTTGCCGACTCGGACTTCAAAGGAACGAACGCGTTTGACGCCTTCGACAAAACGTTCGCGCTGCGGCAGCATGAGGCCGATGAATTTTATGCAACTGTGATTCCTCAGAATCTCTCCGCCGACGCTCAAAACGTCATGCGCCAGGGCTTTGCAGGGATGCTCTGGTCCAAGCAGTTCTATCACTACGTCGTGAAGGATTGGCTGCACGGCGACCGCGACAACCCAAGCCCACCCCAGGAACGACAGAAAGGACGAAATTATCAATGGACTCACTTGTACAACGCTGACGTGATTTCCATGCCAGACAAATGGGAGTACCCGTGGTATGCGGCTTGGGATCTGGCTTTCCACTGTATTCCCCTCGCGCTGGTCGACCCCGACTTCGCCAAAGAGCAGCTCACGCTGATGCTCCGCGAGTGGTACATGCACCCCAATGGGCAGATACCCGCTTATGAATGGGCTTTCGGTGATGTCAATCCACCCGTGCACGCCTGGGCCGCATGGCGCGTATACAAGATCGACAAGAAGCGCACAGGCAGAGGCGACCGTGAATTTCTGAAACGCGTCTTCCACAAGTTGATGTTGAATTTCACCTGGTGGGTGAACCGCAAGGACGCCGGGGGCATGAATATTTTCCAGGGCGGATTTCTCGGGCTGGATAACATCGGCGTGTTTGATCGCGGTGCCCCCCTGCCCACCGGCGGGTACATCGAGCAGTCCGACG
>Ga0210399_10002225_pt1 | contig 15117 bp, 6 predicted proteins | sample IncBWC14MmetaG_FD_150865 | JGI IMG/M metagenome (GOLD analysis project Ga0210399, IMG submission 150865) | Forest soil microbial communities from Barre Woods Harvard Forest LTER site, Petersham, Massachusetts, United States - Inc-BW-C-14-M | ecosystem: Environmental > Terrestrial > Soil >...
GTAAAACGCAGGCAGGTCCTCGAGCAACGCATTGCACTCGTTTTCGAATGCCGGCGACGGGTGCAATCGAAGATAAAGGAGCGAGGGCCACAGCACATCGGCGACAGTCATCAACTCAAAATTACCGGGGGCATCAGTCCAGAGTTGAGATGTGGACTTAACGTAAGCGCGCAGGCCTGTGTGGCCTTTGGCTTCGATCTGCCCGGAATCTTTGTCTTGCAAATCCTGCACGGTGCCCGCTGCGAACTCTTTCCAGGACGTGGCGCAGGGCGGCCAGGCGAGTTTTTCCTCGAACAAGGGGAGAAGGGCTTGCATCCAGCGCGAGACGCAGTCCTGCGCAGTCAGCAAGCGCGACATGGGACGCTGCAGCAGCCAGTAAGTGAAGTTGATGTCTCCCGCGGGCAACACGTTGCCGGTGGCCTGTTGAGCGAGAAGTCCTACGCCGAGGCGTTGTGTGCCGTCACGTTCGATGTGAGAAACGCTGGAGCAGCGATAAGCCAGAAATCGCGGAATGTTTTCGATGGACATCCAGTTCATGTCGCTGAAATCGAAAAACATCATGGTTTCGACGCCAACGGTCTGGTCGAGGAGATAGAGCGCGGGAAGATCGTTGCCGTAAGTGCCGAGAGAGTTTCGCGTCGGCTGTTCAAGCAGGACGCGTCGCCAACTGCCGGACTGGCCCTCCATCAGAGTGGACGAGGAACTTAGCCAGGTGATGATCTGCGGCTCCAGGCGAGTGTCCTGGTGCAGCCGGACGGGCGCGGGCAGATGAAGGGTGGTGCGAAAGCGAAACCAGGGCAAGTCTGGGGCAGGGTTGACGGCGCTGATTTCGGAATCCCAAGTGTAAGCGACGGTCTTGCCGTCCAGGCCTTCCGCTTTGCCTTCACCGGCGCAGTGAACTCCAGAGCCTTCCCGCGTTACTCGCGAGGTGACAAGAGCAAAGGAATCTCCGGCGATGAACGGGTTGTTGGGAAGGGTTGCGGGCTTCCATTCGTTGTTGATTCGCAGGAAATTCTGGAATGTGAAGGGCGCACCGGTTGGCGAGACGCGAAGCTGCTGGGAGCCGTGTTCCAGGTCCGAAGTAGAGGGGAAAAGCTCGGAATCAAGAAAGGGCCAGGCGGTTTTGTGTGCAATGGTGGCGTGGGCAGGCACCGCACCGACAGCGGTGACGAGCAGCGTTCTCATAAAGCCACGCCGGTTGAACTGACTCATATGGCGGCGACTCCGGTGTTGGAGGAGTGGGAAGAACCCGGCTCAGAGGGGGGCCCCGAGCCGGGCACTTCGATACTAATACGAGAGCTTCAGACCGAATTGAATGATGCGCGGTCCGCTGGAGCCTGTGACAGCCCCGAAGCCGCATGCGAGCGGCCCTGAGCAGCCCGGTTGACCAGCCGCGATGAACGGAGTTTGCAGACTGGGCCCAAACACGTTGCTCGGCGTACTGTAAATGTGGCGGTTAAACATGTTGAAGAATGATGCTTGGAAATCGAGCGTAGCCTTCTCGCCGATCAGATGTGTTTTCTTGCCAATGGTGAAATCTTCATTTTTCCCGGCGAAGGTGCGCGCGGTTGAGAGGGAGCGCGGCTCATCACCGAAGGTGCAAGCCGAAGTCGCACAGTTGGTTGCCGGCGTAAAGGCCGCAGGATTCCAGAACGGCGTGGTTGTTGGATTAAAATTCGATTTATTGGTCTGTGACACGCCGGGAACGATGTTGACGCGGGCTCCGGCTCCTGTGACGTTGCAGCCGCCAAACAAGACATCACCAGCTGTGCCCTGGCAATTGCCATAAACCTCGGTTGGCGTCCCCGAGTGGTAACTCAGGATGGCGGAAGTGTACCAACCGCCAAAGACTCGGTCCTTGAGACCGCTGTCGTTCATGAAGCGTTTGCCGCGGCCGAGTGGCAGCTCATAGAAAAAGCTTGCGACCAGGGATTGTGGAGTGTCGAGCTGGCTGACCGCCTTCTCCGCCTTGCGGTTGTAGGAGTTCTCGCCGATGAAACTGTTCGTGCCGATGAAACCGGAAACCCCGGGTCCCGCTGAATCCGCATCGGTAATGTTCTTTGAGACCGTGTACGAAACCAGGAAGGTGAGTCCTTCAGAAACGCGCTTGTTGAGTTGCATCTGCATGGCGTTGTAGGTCGAGTTGCCGGTGCGGTCAGGACTGAAGGAATTGTCTTCCTGGTTAAAGTTGCCGTATTGGGGAAAAGGCCTGATCAATTGATTGATATTCCCGGTGAACCCCGCATAGGGCAAAGTCAGCCCTGCAGCGATCGATTTCGGGCACGTGTCTGCGGCTAGGCAAGAGGAAGGCATCGTCAATTCGCTGCCGAGCGTCAGGAACGACGGATTCCCCTGGTTGGGAATGATGTTCAAGGCTGGCAAGTGAGTTCCCTTGGAGCCGACGTAGGCCACGCTGAGCATCAAGTTGTTCGTGACTTGCCGTTGAATATCCAGGTTCCAGGTCTGGATGTCAGCCGGACGGCCTGTGTTTGAGGGAACCAGAATGACGCCGTTTTGGTTGTTCTGCCCGCCCGGAGTGAATGGACCGGTCGCAGGAAAGATATGAGTGATGCCATTGTCGATCTGCGTGGGGCCGCCATTCGTAACGTTCACCGTTTGGCGATTGAAGAATCCGAGGCCATCCTGGTCGGCGAAAGATCCCTCTTTCAACGCCTCGTAATAGATGCCATATCCGCCGCGGAACACGGTCTTGCTGTTGATGCTGTAAGCAAAGCCCAGACGGGGGCCGAACGCCTTGTGGTAGATATCCTGCGGGCGCTTCTGCCCGTTTCGTCCAGTGCCTGATCCGAAATATGTGTAAGCGCCGAGAATATTTCCCGCATCGGGGTTGGGGAGCTTTGGATCGACCATCGAGAATCGATTAAAGGCTTCGGCGGCCGGCAGGTCGATGTCATAACGGAGGCCGTAGTTCAGTGTGAGTTTGGAACTGAGCCGGTATGTATCCTGCGCGTACAAGGCGAAATCCTTGTAGCGCACACCACTGAAATTTCCGTAATTCAGCGTGGTGGTATCCGAAAGTCCGAAGAGCGAACTGGCAACGGAATTGCCTCCCAGGCCGGAAGCATCGCCGGTGCTGCTGGTCTGTGCCGCCGCAAAGTCAAATTCACCGGAGCTTTGCGTCAGGCGGCGCACGTTGAATTGCAGCATGCGAATTTCGCCGCCGAACTTGAAAGAGTGTTTGCCCTTGATCCAGCTCACTGCGTCGTTGATTTGATAAACATTGTCGGCAAACTGGGAAGCACCGCAATTGTTTACGTTGTAGGGGCTATCTCCCCACTTGATACACGGGAACGTGGTGTTATTCACGCCGGTCAGCCCGATTTTTTCCGGATAACCCTGGCCAAGGCTGTTGGAGACTTCTCCGCGAAACCGCCGGCTAAAGCCGAAAAGAGCTTGGTTAACAAGGGTGGGAGAAATAACGTAATTGTCGCTAATGCGCGCATAGCGCGTGCTCTGGGGGGTATGGGAGCCGAAAATAGGGCCCAAATCAGAGGTACCGCCTGTGTTGGTGTTGTCGTAATCGAATCCACCGGAAATGCGGTGCTTTTCGGAAAAACTGTGGTCAATCTTGACGTCGTAAAGGTTTGCGGTGGTGCTGGAAAGGGATCGGTCGATGACGTTGTTATTCAAACTGCCGTTTGTGGGGGGAAGCAAACCGAAGACGTTGGTCATTACTTTGCTGGCTGTGAAATTAGGGTCGTTCGCCAGGTTGTCGCCCGGGACGGCCACATGCGTGGTGGGATCGTAGATCTGGTTCGCAACCTTGTTGTTGGAGTCACGGTCGTTACAGATGCCATTGGTGAACCCGGTATTGCAAATCTGGGAGAAGTCGCCCTTGCGAAAATTCTCGTTCGGGAAACTATCCTGACCGGTGCCACCATTCCTGAATCGGAATCCCTCATACGCAAAGAAGAAGAATGTCTTGTTTTTTCCGTTATAGACCTTGGGGATCCAAACCGGACCGCCAACGGTCGCGCCAAAATCGTTTTGCGTATCAATCGACCTTTTTAATCCCTGGAGGTTGTTGGCCCAGCTGTTGGCGTCGAGTGACTTGTTGCGAAGGAAATCATAGCCGGAGCCATGCAGCTCGTTGGTACCGGACTTAATTGTTAGGCTGACAATGCCGTCGCCGGCCTGTCCGTATTCGGCGGAAAAATTGCTCTGCAGAACTTTGAATTCATCGACGGCGTCGGTCGAAACACCCTTATTCCACTGCGTATTGGGCGAAACAAGTGAGATGGAAACCCCATCCACCAGAATGTCCGTCCCACCTTCCTGCCCGCCGTTCACCTTGAAATCGTCGCTCGAATTGCTTCCCGGATCGTTGGCCACACCGCCCACGAATCCGGGGACCAGTTCGATAAACTGCACGGGATTGCGGATCGTGCCGGAAACCTGCAGCGGCAAATTGGCCACGAGTGTCGGCGACACGGTCGCGCCGATTTCGGAAGTAGTGGTTTGCAATTGTGTGGCATCGGCGGAGACGGTGATGCTTTCGGAAACGGCGCCCAGCTGCATGGGGATATTCAGCGAGATAGCGGTCCCGGTCGTTACGGTAACGCCTTCTTGGGCGTACTTCTTCAGATTGGGTGCCTCGACTGTGACGGAGTAACGACCGGGAGGGAGATTCGGCAGCGAGTAAATACCGGCTTGCGTCGTGGTTGTGCCTTGCGTCAGGCCAGTGTCCATGTTGCGCGCGGTGACGTTGGCGGCGGCAACAGCTGCGCCACTAGGGTCGGTGACAGAACCCTCGATGCTGCCGTTGGTGGTTTGCGCGCGGAGAGAAAACACAGCCGACAATATAAGGAATGCGAGTGTACAAGTGAACTTCTTCATGGACTTCCCCCTTACCGCATTGACCGGAAACCGGTTAAGCCTCAGATGCCGTTTGGAATACCTTGAGCGCTTCGACCAGGAACCGAATCACCCCTGACAAACTTGACCCTCGACCCCATCCGCAATCTAGTGTTTTTACACTAGTAGCACAGCGTAGATGGATACTCGACCTTGGGATGGTGTCAACGCAAGGGTGTAACACGTGAATTCATTGTGATTCACCTTTTAACGTTCTGAATTCGCTGGGTATCCTGCGAAAAGAAGTACCTTCGTGGGAGGAAGGAGAATTCTCTATGAAAAATCAGATATGCCCACGGCTAGGAACGAAGTCCGGGTCCATCTCAGGGCTACGGAGTCCCGCCAGCTCCAGCGCTTGGAGAACAAAGGAATTCCAGGCGAACACCCGGTGATAGCCAAAAAAGGGATGGGCGGGGTCGGTGGCCAGATATTCCTGGCTGGTCGGAAAGTCTGGTGAAATGTTCAGCTCCGCCCACAGCCGGTTTGCAATCGCCTTCCGGGCGCCGGTCCAGCCGTGAAGCTGGCCGGTGACATAGCCGCAGATTTCAATCCGCATCCAGCTGGCACCGTTGTAGTAAATGCCGTCCATGGCGTGGCTAGCATAATTTGCCGCAAAGGAATCACTGACCATGGGGTGCCACTTACTGGTGAAAAAACTCCAATTGTTCTGGCCTTCCGGCAGGCCAATCAGGATCGGCCGTACCGTGCCGCCGGCTTCGGGATAGGGACACTCCCTTCTAGGCAAGAGAACGGGGATGCGATCGAGGTGGTTCACGACCATCTCGTCGGCGAGAATTTTTCTTTTGAAGAGCCCGAGCGAAAGATATTCCGGGAATAATTCCGCAAAGCCGATGGCGTCGGAGATATCGCGCGCCGGGCGCATGAATCTCCGCGCGGGATCATAGTAACCGCGATAGAGCTCTTCCGCGCGGGCGATATATTCTTCAGACAAAGTCTCACTGAACCCTGGAATCTGCAATCCCTTGATGGTCTGGAGCGTGACGGCCAGCATGCCCTGGTTTTCGCAGATCGCCGAAGTGCCTTCCGGGTAGCGGATGACGTCGAGCTGGCCCAAGACGAATTGCGCGTGGCAAACTGCTTCGCGGCTCGGGTCATAAGTTTGTAGACAGTATTCCGCCGCTTTTCGCACTTTTTCCATCGGCAAGTGTGTGCCGAAGCGGCGGCGATTCAGAAGGGCCCACATCAGCCAAAGCGGTGTGGAATCGTTTGATTTGCGCTCGACGTTCGCAAGGTTGGGCTCGACGAGCGTGTTGATAGCACCGTCCTTCCCCTGATTTTCACCCCAGAGGCCAAATACGCTTTCATTCAGCTCGCGGTTGTGAATACCGTTGAGCGCGAAAAAGCTGTCGCGAAGATACATTTCGCCGGCAGCGGAGTACCAGATGCTTGGCGCCACAATTGGGCGAAAGGATTCGGGCCCTGCAATCCAGCTGAGCATCATGAGGTCGGCGTAAACCACTTTTTCGGTTTCACCACCCTTGAAATCGAGTCCATCGGCAAGATGAAGTTGGCTCGCCAACCGATGGCCTCTGAGTGTGTCGGCAATAGTTTCATTCGCAAAAATAAATACGGTTTTGTCGACGGGGCGATCCATCTCCAGCCGATGATAGGGTTGGCAACGAGTTGCGACAGGATGCACCTGGAGCCCGCGCATTTCGATTTTGGCGGTGCCGCCGGGCGCCGCGACGTTCAGCGCTTGCTCCGATGGAGCGACGGAGAGGAACAGTGCGTGGCGATGAGTCCGCGGTCCTGGCACAAACACCTGGGTTTCGAAGACGCTCCACGCTTCCTGCGATTCTGACGCAACATCATTGTAAAGCGTGATGTTCGCGACTTTGCGGAACTGCTCATCCACTCTCCAAACCTGAAGCGCAACTGCAGAGGTAGAACGATATTCCATCCGCAGCGACAGGACCGGAGAATCGGTGCCGGGTAGCGGGACAAGCACTCCATCGTCGGCGCTACGCGTGAACACGGAAATTATTCCGTTGCCCTGCTCCATTGAAGCGCCGCCCAGTGTTTTCCATGCAGAAGTTTCCGGCAGATTCAAAGCCTGGGTGGGTTGTTGCGCGGCAATCTGCTGCGTCGCTTCTCCGAAGGTCTGTTGGACATAGAAATTGCCTTTGCTGCGTTCCAGGGGCGAAGAACCAACATAAAGGTTTGCGTCGGGAATATGAGCGGGCGCAGGTTTCACGGGCTTGCCATCCCGGCGAACGATTCTGGTCCATTGATTCCTGTAGCCGGAATCGGTCAGCAGGCCGAAGCAGAGTCCATGCTGCGTGCGGAAGCCGGCCGCGGGAAAATACTCATGCGCGGCCTCGCCCTGCCAATCCAATTGGTCGAAGCTCCAAAGTCTTGCAGGCGCCTCCAGCGGCTCCAGGCGATTGCTCAACTGGTGAAACATCAGGAACATATCCGCTTGGCGGAACGTAATTCTCTTGCGCATAACGCGTGAAGTGATTCGTTCATAGGCAATCTGCATAAACACGCTTGCTCCGAGGTTCTTTAGCTTGCACTCGCCATTTAGCGTCAAGCGTGTGGCGTCACCCGCCCAGTTGGCGGCTTTCCAGTTTTCAATATGATCCTGGGCGCTGCGATCTTCGTTCTGAAAGATAGCGGAAAATTCCCCTCCCTGGTTGTGACGGGCGGTTGGTTGACCGTTGAAAAGAAGAGTGACGCCAAACCCCTGCGTGGCGTCGCCGGTAACTTTTAGCGAGAGACCTTCCTCCCCGGAAATCGCCGCTGCCGCCGCGGACAAGGGGGTGACACCCAGCCCGACTCCGGTAGCCAGGCCGCTACTGATGGAGTCCTCGATAAAGCGGCGTCGGGAGATGAATTTATGGGGCATACAGTTCGCTTATCCCTTTTCTACTTGCCAGCTGTATCGGCCTGTCGGCCGGGTGGCCCTGGATCACCTGGCAACCTTTATCGTCCAAGCGGCCTGTTCAAAATGGGACACATCCGATGATTGGAGTATGCTCCAATCATCCAGGGGTTATCGCCCAAAGCAAAGGGTCTCACAGGTGAATCACCAGGATTCTCACTGGTAACAATAGTCGAAACCCATGGGAAGAAGCGGGTTAAGCATTTCGTTCCGGAAAAGTATGTGGTAGCATCTCTTCGTTCAATCGAAAAATCTGATAGTTGCTGACTCGACCGCTATGAGCGTCGCACACGCACCAGTGATGGTGGACCTGCAAACCGATGAGCGCTGGCAACTCGTCCAGAGAATCGTTTGCAGCCCGCATTTTCAGAAGAGCACCCGGCTCCGCGAACTGTTGCAGTACGTCGTCGAGCAGACCCTGCACGGAAATGCTCACGAACTGACCGAGCAGCATATCGGCAACGCGTTGTTTCACAAGCCATCCGATTACAGCCCGCTCGAAGACAGTTCGGTGCGGGTACACGTGCGGCAACTGCGGCTGAAACTTCACGAATATTTCAACGAGGACGGCCGCAACGAGCCGATCGTTGTTGAAATTCCCAAAGGGTCCTACGCGCCGGTTTTTCGGGCAGCCCAGAAAGCAGACGCTCTCTCGGCAGCGATTGATCCGAAAACAAGTCCGGCCGTGGCTTGGCCTGGCGGGGCGATCTTGCCTTGGGCGCTCTGCGCTTTGCTGGCTGTGGCATGCGGGGCCCTGGCGTATAGAGCGATGACGCACCGGGCGGGAGCCGCTGTGCCATCTTCGCCAACTCTCTCCTGGCCGTTTTCCCAGATTTTCGATACACGGCATCAGACCATTATCGTCACGGCGGACAGTAACTATGGTATGGCCCGCATTCTTTCGAGCCAGCCCGGATCGCTGGATCAATATCTACACCGGGAATTTCTGCAGGGCCCGGAAGCCAGCAAGATTGGGGCGGCAAATTCCCGGCTAAGTGAGTATCTTTCGAACTCGACCCTGACGTCGTTTGCGGACGTGGCGGATGTGGTGGCCTTATTTCGAATGGCCGGGCCGCTGCAAACCCAGGTGCTAGTGCGTTACCCGCGGGATTTACGGCTGCGCGACCTGGACCATAACAACTATGTTTTCATTGGCAGCCCGGGATCCAATCCCTGGGTGACGCTGTTGCAGGACAAGCTGAATTTCCGGGAGACCGAAGGCGTGGTGGGAAACAGCGCCAAGGTATTTGTGAACAAGAATCCGTTGCCCGGCGAACTGGCGCAGTATGAGGGGCTCCGCTGGACCGGCACTCAGGGCGAAGACTATGCAACAATTTCGCTACTGCCCAACGCGACGCACGATGGCAGCGTGCTGGTTCTGCAGGGACTACAACAGGAAGGAACCGAGGCGGCCGGACGGTTTCTTGCGGATGAAGAAAATCGACGCCAGCTGATGAATGCACTGCACATTTCCGTCGCGGAGAGCCACTTGCAAAACATTTGGTTTGAGGCGCTGATTCGTTCGCGCACGGTCTCCGGAGCACCGAATACCACCACTCTCGTAGCCGTCCGTAGAATACCCTAGCATTGTGACGCAAGGGCCTGCGTCATAGCCGCTATCACAATTTCAAATCCCGATTTTCGGGCTTGTCTTACTCTTGCGAAAGTGTTCTATTTTTGTGAATTCACCACAAGCGGAGGGCCTGTATTTGTCCATAGACTTTTCAGCACCGCCTCCTCCTGCAATGCCGGGCCTTTGTCCACGGGGGCGCCGTGCTCACGGGAGCGTTGCTGCCATCCTGTTGCTGGCCATTCTCGTGGGCAGCGGTGACGGTACCACGGCCTCAGCACAGATACCGGCCAATATCGATGCGCTGCTTGAAAAAGCCCGCACAGAAGAAAACGCCGGGAACTACGACGCTGCGGAAAACACATACCGCCAGGCGCTGGCCATTGCCCCTGACAATCTTGAGGCCCTGAAGCGAATGGGCGTCCTAGAACAAACGGAACTCAAATTCGACGATTCCATCCGGCTTTTCAAAAAGGTCCTTGCCGGAGATCCGGACTACAAAGGCGTCAATTTTTTTCTGGGCCTCTCTTATTTTGGAAAGAATGAGTTTCTTCCTTCCATCGATTGTTTCGAGCGGGAGCTGAAGACCCCCAAACCGCATCCGCGCACGCAATATTATTGGGGGCTGGCGTTACAATCGACCGGCCGGATTAACGAAGCGATTGCGCACCTGAATCAATCTCTTGCACAGGATCCGAAGGACGCGGACGCACTCTACGAACTGGCGCGACTGCACAAGAATGCATCTCTGCATTCGATCGAAGCGCTGAAGGCCTTGGACCCGGATTCCTTCCAAATGCACGCCTTGATGGGCGAGGTGTATGCAGATCAGGAACGCTATTCGGACGCGCTTGAGGAATACCAGAAGGCTCTGGCGAAGCGTCCTGACGCTCCGGGAATGCAGTTCCTCATTGGTGTAGCGTATTGGGCGCAGCGGCGGATGGAGCCGGCCGAGAAGGCCTTCAAAGAGGCTTATAAGGAAAATCCGAGCGATGCAATGACCAATCTGTACCTCGGTGATATTGCGGTACGCTACCGGCGCTTTTCGGATGCATTGCCTTTCCTGGTGGTTGCGAAACAAGCGCAGCCCGATATGCCGCAGCTGCACGTTTTGCTTGGGCAGTGCTACCAGTCGCAACAGGAGTTGCAAAAGGCCAAGGCCGAATTCCAGGCCGCGATTACAGCCGACCCCACGGCAGCTCAACCCCATTATTTGCTGGCGAAAGTCTATCGCGAATTACACGACGCGCAGGGCAGCGCCGAAGAATTGGCGCAGTATGAGCAGCTGTCCAAATTGGAAAAAGAAAAGACGTCGCCGCACACTCCCCAGAATTAGAATGAGAGACGTGAACCACCGCATCCACAATGCAATTGCAAACCTGAATCGCCCGACTGGCTATGCTCTGGATGCGACCCGGCTTTTTACCGTCCTGGTGATCCTCTGCGCGATATCCGTGACGGGATTTGCGGGGCAGAGCGCACCTGCGATCACAGAGAAGAGTTCGGCAATCGAAGCGCACTTCTCCGCCGCACAAGAGGCGCAACGCGAGCAAGATTACGCGGCGGCAGAACGGGAATACCGGGCGGTGCTCGCGCTTGCCCCGGCGTTTGCGGAAGTTCACATGAATCTCGGCTTGGTTTATCAGCTTGAGGATCGTTCCGCGGAGGCGATGGCGGAATTCCAGAACGCGCTAAACATCAAGCCAGGGCTCGCAGGTGCCAATTTTTTCCTGGGCGTTGACTATTGCAAATTGGGCGAGGGTGCAAGGGCCATCCCTTACCTGCGGGCGGCATTAAAAGCAGAGCCGGACCGGCCGGACACCTGGCTGTGGCTGGCCACGGCGCAAGAGATCGCGGAGCAGTGGCAGGCGGAAGTGGCCACGCTCCATCGCGCGTTGGAACTGCGGCCGGCCGATATTGATCTACTGTATCTTCTCGGAAGCGTTTATGAGCGGCTGGGAAAACAGGAGGTGGCGCACTTGGGGAAAGTGGCGCCGGGTTCTTCGCGGAGCGAGCAACTGCTTGCGGAGAGCTATGCCTCCAGCAACGAGTGGCCTTCCGCGGTGATTCATTTTCAGAATGCGCTGGCAGTTTCGCCGGACCGGCCGGGTTTACATACGGAAATGGGCGAAGTTTTTCTTCACGCCGGGAAAGTAAATCAAGCTATGCGGGAATTCGACGAAGAGTTGCGCCGCAATCCCGAAAGCCTGCGAGCCCTGGCGCGCCGCGGCGAGACGAGATTGATGCTGGGCAGCACAGATGCGTGTCTGCAGGATTGGGAAAGGGCAGCGGGCATCGATGTGGAGCAAACGGAAAGGATCCTGGGACTTCGGGAAACGGGATTTGGCGGCTCGGCGCTGGAGCAACTTCCCGATTCCATACGCGAAAAACTCCAGCCACTCAAACAAAGCCTGCAAACTCGCGATTCTCCTGCAGCTCACCTGGCGCTGGCGTTTCTTGCGGAGCAGAGCGGAAATCTTGCGGAGACAAGCACGGAAACAGCGTTTGCGAGTTCGACTGCCGCGAAGGCGGCTTCGCCCGGGAATTGCAGGGAGACAGAGCTTGATCCGGCGGTGCGGCGCGAAGCGTTTTCGAGCGTCGCCGCTTGCGCAAGCAAGGCCATAACGCCAGCAAGTTCCAGCGAATTTCGGATACGGGTGGCGGGCGCGCTGCTGGAAGCGGAGCAGCCCAACGCGGCACTGAAGGCGCTGAATGGATTATCCGCTGCCGACAGCGTTTCGGCTGAAGCGGCGTATTGGCGCGCGCGTTGTTATGAAAAGCTAGCGACCGCAGCATATCTTCGGCTCTACCAAGCCGACCCTGACTCGTATCGCGTCCACCAACTGATGGGCGATCTGGAGGCAGCGAAAGGCGACGACGCGAAAGCGATTGAGGAATATCGCGCCGCAATCGCCGGTAAGCCGTCGGCGCCGAATCTCCATTACAGCCTGGGCCATTTGCTTTGGAAGGATCTGAAGGTTCCCGAAGCGCGTGTTGAGCTGGAGGCTGAGCTTGCAATGAACCCGAGACACGCCGGTGCTCTGAACGATCTGGGTAATACATATTTGTTCGAACATAAACCCGACAAGGGATTGCCGTACCTGACCCGGGCGCTGGCGGCGAACCCCGGAAACGCCGACATTCACCGGGATTTAGGAACCGCCTATTCCGAACTTGGAGATCTTCGCAAGGCCGAGGAGCACTTCAAAATCGCCGTAACCAACGATCACGATGGGGCGGTCCACTACAAACTCGCGAGGGTTTATCAAGCTTTGGGCGAGAAAGAGAAAGCCGCGAAGGAATTTGCGCTCTCCACAAGCCTGAATCGCGAATCGCACGAGAAGCTGGAAAAACAAACAGAACGCCTGGGTGCGGTCACAAAGTCCGCCGAAGATCCATAGCATGAACTTTTTCCTGATTTTCATCCTCGCGCTCCACTCCGGCATTTGCCCAACGCGCGCAAGTTATCCGCGAATGGTTGAAGCTCAGCAGGCTGCGGAGGACGATGCATTTCAGCGAGGGCTTCAAGCGCTGAAAGAGAACCGGCTTGAGGACGCGCTTGCGGAATTCACGGCCGCGGAACGTGAACATCCGGAAAACGCGCGGATTCACAATTTTCGGGGAATCTTGCTGGTCCAAACAGGCAAAAATGCGGCGGCGGCGGCCGAGTATCAGGAGGCCATCAGGCTCGATTCGCAACTGGAGGATGCCTATCGCAATCTGGGATTTCTGCGTTGGACGGAGCGCCAGCTTGGTCCAGCTCGCGAAGCGCTGCGGCAAGCGGTAGAACTCTCGCCGGATGATTCCTTTGCCCACTACTATCTTGGACGCGTAGAACTGGACGCCCAGCAATATGCTCCGGCCTTTCACGAGCTGGAGATTTCCCGTCAGCCGCTGCCGGCCGAGCCGGATTTCCTGCTGCAAGTTGCAACGGGATACCTCACGCTTGGTCGCGAGCAGGATGCACGCAAAGCCCTCGAGCAACTGCAGAAGTTGCCATTGAGCGATACCCAATCTGTTGGAGTTGCTTCACTGCTCCTCTCCATACACGAAAATGCATCGGCACTTAAAATCTTGCGTGCGTTGAACGAGAACCGTAGCGCACCTCCCGCATCGTGGGCGCAATTTGATCTGGCGCTGGCCTCCCTTTTGTCCGGGAGTTATGCAGAGGCAGCCGCCATAGCGCCCGCCTATGCAAACACGGTTCACGCCACGGGGTTGGAATCCGTGGAATTGGGGCAAGCCTGGTCGTTAATTGGAATTGCAAAGGCGCACCTGAAGCATGGCGAAGAGTCCGTAGAGGCGTTGCGCAAAGCGGCGACGTTCGCTCCCCACGAAGAGGAGCACTGGTTGAATCTGACGCGCGAGTTGATGGAACTCAGCCGCTTTCCGGAAGCGGTCGCCGAAACGCAAAACGGACTTGCCGCGAGTCCGAAATCCTATGCTTTGCGTTTGCGACTGGGCGCGGCATATCTGGCCGCCGGCCGCTATGCGGAATCCGAAAGCGTGTTTCGTGAACTGGTAACGGCGGGCGATCCACTGCCACTGGGATACATTGGATTGGCGCAGGTGTTGATCCGGACCGGGCGCGCCCAGGAGGCCGCGACGGAACTTGCCGACGCTGAGAAAAAACTAGGCCCTGTATTTCTGCTCTGTTATTTCCGGGGCCTGGCCCTGGCGCGCGCGGCCAAACCCGAAGGAGCACTGGCCGCGTTCCGGCAGGCCGTTCAGCTTGACCCAAAAAACGCTGAGGCTCATGCCAATCTTGGTAAAACGCAGCTAACACTGGGCCATTGGAGCGAAGCGATTCCGGAACTCCGGGAAGCTCTCCGGTTGGATCCAGGGAACACGCAGGCCAAGCGGCTGCTCAGCCAGGCCTATCGCCGGGCGGGCGACGCAGAGAATGCGACGAAATATGCGGATGCCTCCGCGGAGCCAACCGTCGAACCCACGAATGATTTAATTGGCGATTTTTTCCTGCCTGAATTTCGGTTGCCGCCCGGCGGCACCGGAGAAAAGGTGCAATGATAACCAGCCTGCGACTTCGCTCGCACGAGGTGACCATTTGAAGTTTGTTCAGCCGTGGACTCCGGGTACGTTGCTTCGGATCACGTTGCTCTGGACTGTTGCGTTCAGCCCTTTGCCCGGCGGTTCCCTGCCCGCTCAGGATCCGGCGTCCAAAACCGGCGACAATTCGAAACTGACCAATTTCGTCGATATCGCGGAAAAGGCTGGGCTGACGGCGACAAATGTTTTCGGCGGGGTGGACACCAAGAAATACATCATCGAGACAACCGGAACGGGTGTGGCCATCTTTGATTATGATAACGACGGATGGCCGGACATTTTCATTGTGAATGGTACGACGCTCGAAGGCTTTCCACCCGATCAGGCTCCCACCAACCATCTCTATCACAACAATCATGACGGCACGTTCACCGATATCACGGCGAAGGCCGGCCTGATTGCCACGGGATGGGGCCAGGGAGTTTGCACCGGGGATTACGATAACGACGGATGGGAAGATCTGTATGTCACGTACTACGGCAAAAATCGCCTCTATCACAACGACCACGGCGTGTTCACGGAGGTTGCCGAAAAGGCGGGCGTCGCGGGTTCCGGGAAAGCTTGGGGAACGGGATGCGCGTTCGTGGATTACAACCGAGACGGACGGCTGGACCTGATTGTCGCTAATTACGTAGATTTCAATCTGTCCACCACGCCCGTGCCGGGTCAGGGAAATTCCTGCGTGTGGAAGGGCGTGCCG
>Ga0210399_10002226_pt1 | contig 15116 bp, 9 predicted proteins | sample IncBWC14MmetaG_FD_150865 | JGI IMG/M metagenome (GOLD analysis project Ga0210399, IMG submission 150865) | Forest soil microbial communities from Barre Woods Harvard Forest LTER site, Petersham, Massachusetts, United States - Inc-BW-C-14-M | ecosystem: Environmental > Terrestrial > Soil >...
ACCGGCAGGCGCAGCCGCGAATCCAGAATCACCCGCAGCAACGGGCGCCGCCTCGCTCGTCCGCTACGATCGGTCAGCAGCGGATTGTCCGAAAGAATCGTCCCCGCGCCCACCATCAACGCATCGCTCTGGTGCCGCAGTTCCTGCACGTGCGCCCTCGCCACCTCGCTCGTGACCCACCCGCCGGCCGGAACCCCCTCGCGCCGGTCCAGCGCCTCGGTCGGGGGCGGAGCGATCTTGCCGTCGAGCGTCATGGCGGCTTTCAGCGTCACCAGCGGCGTGCCGTGACGAATGTAGCGCGCGAATCCCTCATTCAGTCGGCGTGCCTGATCTTCCAATCGCCCGACTTCCACACCCACGCCCGCAGCACGCAGCTTCTCGAATCCGATCCCGCTCACCTTCGGATTGGGATCAGGCATGCACGCCACCACCCGACGAATTCCCGCCGCAGTCAGCGCATCCGTGCACGGAGGCGTGCGCCCCTGATGCGCGTGCGGCTCGAGATTGATGTAAAGAGTTCCGCCGCGAGCCTTGCCGCCCGCCGCTTCCAGCGCGAGAGCTTCCGCGTGCTTGACGCCCTCGTAAGTGTAAGTTCCACTACCCACCACGTTGCCGTGAGCGTCGGCAATTAGCGCTCCAACATAGGGATTGGGCGAAGCCAGACCGATCCCCTGGAGCGCCAATTCCAGCGCCCGGTGCAGAAGTTGTTCGTCGACGGAGTGAGCGGACATTCTAAGAGAGAGTAGCGCCCTTAAGAAAAGGTAGCGCCTATGAAAAAATGCGCCGGCGTCTCGCCGGCTGTCCGGCGAGCGTCCTCGCCCGCCGCTTGTGCAGCACCTCAGTGGTTAAAAGTTTTTGGCTGCAAGCGACTAACCTCGGCGCGGAGGAAAGCTCTGAAACGAATCATCTTCAATCTCGGCGACTGCAGCCCCACTGCGTCCCTTCGGCCCGCGGCGCAAAGGCGCCATCGCATACGCATCCCCCGGAGGCGACGGCTTCTTCCCGATCAGGCGTTTCAGAAAGTCGACGACAACTCGGAATCGCGATGGCTTCTCACCCGCATCGGCCATAAGCACCTCCTGTTCACACCGCCTCATTCAAACAACGAATCCACAAACTCTTTCGGATCAAACGGCAGCAAATCGCCTGCCTTCTCGCCAACGCCCACGTAGCGAACCGGCAATCCCAGTTCGCGGCAGATCGCGACCACTACGCCGCCTTTCGCCGTCCCATCCAGTTTGGTCAGGACAATTCCCGTTACCCCAGCTGACTCCGTGAACATGCGCGCCTGCTGCAAGCCATTTTGCCCCGTGGTCGCGTCCATTACCAGCAGAGTTTCGTGGGGCGCTCCCGGAATAATCCGTTGCGCCGTTCTCCGCATCTTGTCGAGTTCCGACATCAGACTGGTCTTCGTGTGCAAGCGGCCCGCCGTGTCCACAACGACGTAGTCAACCTTCCGCGCCACCGCCGCTTGCAACGCATCGAACAACACCGCCGACGGATCGCCTCCAGGTTTGGTCTTGATCACTTCCGTCCCGGTGCGTTGTCCCCAGATTTCCAGTTGATCGATCGCAGCCGCGCGAAACGTATCGGCCGCGCACAGCAGCACATTCTTCCCTTGCGAGCGGAATACCTGCGATAGTTTGCCGATGGTGGTGGTCTTCCCCGTGCCGTTGACCCCAACCACCAGAATCACCTCCGGCGAGCCATCCACCTTGCTTACAGGGCGCGCATTCGCCGCATTCAGGATCGCGAGCAACTCTTCTTTCAGCAGCCGCTTGAGTTCTCCCACGTCCTTGATCTGCTTGCGGTCGGCTTTGTCGCGAAGCCTCCCCAGGACTTCTTGTGTAGTCGTGCTCCCCAGATCTGCGCCGATGAGCGTAGCTTCCAGATCGTCCAGCGTGCGGGCGTCGATCTCCTTGCCAAACGAAACTACTTCCTCAATCCGCTCCGCCAGGTTCTCGCGCGTCCGCGTGACCGCCTGCTTCATGCGGTCTAAAAAGCCGGTCTTCTTCTCTTCCGTAAGACTGCCAAATAGGGTCTGAATCATAAAAGCCCGAACATCAATTATACGGGCAAGAAGGGAAGACGCACGGATGGACCATCCTTACTGGTTCCGAATCGCAAGACGGCATTCAAACCCAAGACAGGCAGAAAACGAAAGAACAGACGCTGCGATTGAAGGTGCACAGGAAGCGCAGAAAAGGCCGCAGAGACCGAAAAGGAGCTCGCAAAAGATGCCGAAAACAAGCCCGCAAGAGAAACCGCAAAGTAATAGCGCCCCTCCATTGCTTTCTGTTCTTCGCGTTCTCTGCGGCCGTTCTCTGTGATCTTTGCGGTTAAAACTTTTTAGGTGTCGAGCATTCCGGCACGAACAAGCGGATTCCTGATGACTTCACTCGCTCGCCCGCCCGCGAGCCAGCGTGCATCCCGCGCAACTGGCATTCTTCACGTAGCGATAAAACCGCGGTTGTCCCCGGCCAATCCAGTATCGATTCCCGTAGTCGTCAATCCCCGGCCCGGCATGCAGAAAACTGAAGAAGGCATGCTGCGACGGTCGGATGACAATCCCCACGTGCCCCCGCCACACCACCAGATCCCCCGGCTTCGGCCGCGAGACGCGCTGAAATCCCTCCACCCCGTCGTAAAGATCGTCGGACGTCGCATACGCATACGGAAAGCCCGCACGTCGATACACCGCATGCACCAAATGCGAGCAGTCCCGCTCCGCAGTTCGCGGCGTTTTCGAGTGTAGCGCGGACGCAATCACCGCCCGCCGATCGGCCGAACTCAGCGCCTGTGCGCTCTTCCGCCCTCGTCCGCCCGCCCCATCCAGGGTGGTTCTCGAAAGCACCGGTCCGGACCGTGCTGCGGGAGCCTGCGCTCTAAGAATCTGCGCTTCAGGGACCTGCCCCATACTTGCCGGCGCCCGGAGACTTCGCTCGTCGTCGCTCCCTCGAACTCTCCGAGGATTCAGGTGCGGACACGCGCCCCCGGCCGTCCCGCCGCCACAGCCTGCCCTGAGCGAGTCGGACGCCGACGAAGCAACGAACCGCTGCCTCTGTCCTGAGTCCTGCGCCTGCGAAACGCCAAGCGCCAGCCCACCCAGCAAGACCACAATCGCACTGTTCCGCCATTTCCCCATCGTCTCCATTTTGATGCCAATTCCCCGCGCCGCGGTGGTTACCATTGTGCAACGACAACCAACTTGAGCACGACATTGTCATCCGTCAGCTCCCGAATAGCGAAACCACTTCAGCGTCGTCATCAGCGCGATTCGACAGATCGTGGGCTGAAATGCCCCCCCATTTGATGCTGGTGACGAAACGGCATCTGATTTCCGGCGCTTCCATGCTCGTCGAATGTTGCGTCATTGTGGCGCTGAAGAGCATGAGGGACATGCAGCAGATGGAACGGTCGAGTCCCCTGGCTTTCGCGTCCTGGCCGCTGCATAATCGCGATTGCCGTCGTCGACTGATGCGATCCTCGCCCTTTCGCATCCGGCAGATCGAGGACTACCATCTCAGTCATATGAAGGCAGCCGTCTACACCAAGGGCACATTGGGAAAGGTCCTCGAAATAAAGGATCTCGAACAGCCCGTTCCAAGGGACAACGAGGTCGTCATACGGGTTTGCGCCGCTTCCGTCAATCCGCTGGACTGGCGCATGAAGAGCCAACGGCCGGGAGTCGATGTCGCTGGTCAGGTCGCAGCGGTCGGAAGAAGGGCAACGCAGTTCACGCCGGGCGATGGCGTGTTCGGCGTTTGCCAAGGGGCTTTTGCCGAATACGCGTGTGCTCCCGAAGACAAGTTCGTCCGGAAACCGGAAAGCGTCAGCTTCGACTACGCGGCTGCTTTGCCCATCGCGGGCCTCACTGCCTTGCAGGGGCTTCGCGATAAAGGGCACCTTCAGCCGGGACAGAAGGTCCTGATTAACGGCGCGGCAGGAGGGATCGGTACCTTTGCCGTGCAGATCGCGAAGTCATTTGGGGCGAACGTAACTGGCGTTTGCAGTACGAAGAATGTTGAACTGGTGCGCTCCCTCGGTGCCGACCGGGTCATTGACTATACTCGCGATGACTTCACTCACGACAGCGAACGTTACGACCTGCTTCTCGATAACGCAGCAAACCGCAGCTTGTCCGAGATGAGGCGCGTTCTCACTCCGAAAGGGAAGTGTGTCATGGCGGGAGCACCGAAGCAACTCTGGCCGCTCCTCTCCCGATTGCTCAAAGTATTCACCTGGTCTCCGTTCCTGAAGCAGAAGTTCACATTCTTCATCGCGAAAATGAATCGAGACGATCTGACGACCCTTTGCGCACTGATCAAGGCCGGAAAACTAACCCCGGTGATCGACCGACGCTATTCGCTGGCTGAAAGCGCCAGTGCCATCGCCTACGTGGAACAAGGGCATGCCCGCGCGAAAGTCGTCATCATGTTCCAATAGCCGGCGTGCCGATCGGCAACTTACGACCGTCGCCTCTCGAAATCGATTGCAATTTCGTCGTGCTCTTCACAGTAGTCACAGTAGAAGCTTTGCTGAGACTGGAGTGTCACCCGCCGACTGACCAGCAACGGCCAGAGGTAAAGCTCCTGATAACCTCAGTTATCTTGAACGCTCCGTTCAGAAATGCTGCAATCGCATTTTGTGCCTTTGCGACATGGGCAACTTCTACACGAGTGTTACGCTCCGAACCACCGAGCGTCAGGCGGTCATCGAACCCATGCGCGCGCAAGGCCGCATGGCTTCATTTCGCCAACCTCTCGCGAGTTCACAACCGTGTACGACCGCCTGGTGCGGACAGCGGGACGTTCGCGATCTCGAAGCTCTCGCGTCGGATTTGTCATCGCAGTTCTATTGCGCAGCCTTGGCCGTGCTGAATCATCATGACGACGTTTTGTGGATCGGTTTAGCCCGTAATGGAGAATGGGTCACAACCTACCAGTCGGACCAGGCATTGAGCCGCAGTGCATGGCGGCTCGCAAGGAAGTTAGCGTTTCCGGATTGTTTCCGCTTGTCTGGTTCGTCATGAGATGGCCCGCCGTGTTGTTTGAGATTTGCCGACACAGCGCCAGCGCGGCTCTCAATTAGTCCCCTTCGAGAGCCGAACGACGGAGCGTACTGGAAATGTAACCTTGCGGCGTATTGCTAAAATTCAGAGATGCTGAGCCGAAGGCTTATTCCTGCTGCATTCTTCGTATGCCTGGTGGCTGCTTCGTTGAAAGTTCCTGCCCAAAGCAATGTCCATGGAAATACCACTCCCGTGCCTGCCTCGGCGCCGGCACCGCTTCTCCCGCCGGAGGGATACACCGACGACAAAGGATGGACCTGGCCTGGCACGGAATGGAAGCATGTGTCGCCTGAGTCCGAAGGCTTCTCAGCGGAACGGCTCGATGCGTTGCGGACTTTGTTGAAGACCCATCAGACCGACGGGATGATGGTTATCTCGCGCGGGCACGTCGTATTCGAATATGGCGACACCAAGCTGGTGAGCAAGGTCGCCTCCGTCCGCAAGAGCATGCTCAGCCTCCTTTACGCGGTCGAGATGCAAAAGGGCGTGAAGTTCGATCTGGACCAAACCGTGGTGCAGCTTGGACTCGAAGATAAGACGCCGTTCCTCGAATCGGAACGGCACGCGACCTTGCAGCAGTTGCTGATGGCGCGCTCCGGCATTTTCATCCGCAGCGGCAACGACGAACAGGACAAACTGTCGCCGAAGCGCGGGTCCTCTTATCCAGGCCTGCGTTGGTTCTATAACAACTGGGATTTTGATGCGGCCGGCATCGCGTTCGAGAAGATCGCGCAGCAGGACATCTTTGATGCGTTACGCGGCGACCTCGCCGTCCCCCTGCGCTTCCAGGATTTCGACCGCTCGCGGCAGCGGAAGAACTATCTGGAGAACTCGACTCACTTCGAGTACGCCACCTATCTGTCAACCCGCGACCTGGCTCGCCTCGGATTGCTCGCCATTTCTCGTGGGCAATGGGGGAAGACATTGTGGGCTGAGCCGGGATTCCTCGACTACAGCGTTTATCCGAGCACGAACTTTGCTGGACGGAACGAGTTTAAGGCGGAAGGTTGGACCGGACGCTGGGGCTATGGAATGCTCTGGTGGGCGTGGGAAGTGCCAGTGTACCCGGGAGATGTCTGGACGGGGCCGTATCAGGGAGCGTTCTCGGCGATGGGCACGGGCGGGCAGTACATTACAGCATTTCCTTCCTATGACCTGCTGGTCGTGCACAAGGTGAACATCGATCAGGATCCAAGTCGCAATGTGTCCGAGCCAACTTACATGACCATCCTCGATCTGGTGCTTGACGCGAAGTGCGACAAGAGTTGTAAGTAGGCAGACCGGAAGATCCGGAGATCCGGCCATCAACTCCTCAACTACGGCTTGTTTCCGTAACATCGCCGGAACACCCATTGATCTCCGAGCCACCAGTCCTGCAACTTACACGCTCGCCATCCGATCGGAGACGATCCGCAGAGCGTCCTGAACTCGTATCGTGCGCATATTCTGCGAAGCCGGGTTCCTATGAACTCTCCCGTACTCCAGCTTCCGTTCGGGACTAGCCAGGCTGACTCCGCCAGCCCAAATGGCGTCATGAAAACCTCTGAACTCCGGCGCCTTCGCATTCGCCTCAAATCGGCTTGCCTGACCACCCGATCAGCACGAAAACCATTGCGTAGAACATGTGAAGCACCTGACGCATCAGGTAAAACCGGGCCAGCCTGTAGTCCCCGGCGGCTTTTCCGAAATACGACCGCAAATAAGCCTCTTCTTCCGCTTCCGTCGTGACAATGAAATTCGCCACCACCGACAGATCGGCATACCGGTCGTTCAGGAAGGATGCTTCCCAGTCCACCAGCCACACGCGCTCTCCATCGAAGAGCACGTTTTCCGGCTTCAGGTCGTTGTGACTCGACACCAACTCCGCTTCGTTTCGCGGATAAACCTTCGCCACTTGAGCGTACCCGCGGAACAGTTCCGCCGTCCGCCGTCGCGCTCTCGGGCAGAATGTTGGCCGCCCGGAATCGTCGAATGAACCCTTCCAGGCTGTCGAGGAAATTCACACGTCGGGGGAACGCCGGCAGCGCGTGCACTGCCTGAAGTGTTTTGGGTAACCGTGCCAGCGCCTCGGTTCGTGGAAGGGGCCGTGCCTGCACGAAACCGGTGATCGAAATCCTGTCTTCAATGCTCGTGTACCAGACCCGCGGTGCAAGTCCCGCCTCCGCCGCCTTTCGCATGCCGGCAAACTGGCGTGTCGGATCTCCTTGCCCAGGGCCGGGGGCGGCTTCGGTACTCGTCATGACGCGCAAAAGGTACGGACGTCCCGCTACCACAATCCTGCACGCCCGCGCGCTGCTCAGCCCTCCAGTCAGAATCCGCATGTCCTCATAGTCACTTACTCCAAACAACCTGTTAGGCGGACCGGCTAATCACTCAACGACCACGGCCGGTCATCCGTAATTGAACGCTGGATTGTCCTCGGTTTGCGATACAGTCAAGTAAGTGTTTAGACGAAGGGTGCGCATATGAATCGGGCCCGCATCGTGATTGTGTTGATCATTCTGCTTGTGCTGGCCGTCACCCTGGCGGGCGCATTTCTGACTCGCGGGGTGATGACGTATCTTCCGTTTTTGCAGCCCAGGAAGGGGGACTGGACCGGAGCCTATGTACCGCGCGGAGTTGTCGATCAACGCCCCTGGCAGACAGCGGCCACTCTGGCGGCCTTGGCACAGTCGGCGGAGGAGAGGGAACTTGCCCGCGAGGCCGAGCGCCTGGCGGATCACGAAGTCGACCAGGCATTCTCGCAGTCCCTGAGGCAGGCAAGCCTTGCCAAGCCAAATCTGAGCGGGAAAGCGTTGGCTTTGCAGCAAAGGGTCACCGAGCTTCAGGAGACCATCAAGAACGACCAGGCCCGGATCGCATCTCTCAGCGCCGGCGCGGGCAAGAAGCCAGCGGGTGCAGATTCCAATGACAGCGATCTGAAAATTGCGAAGGCGCAACTTGGCCTCGACCAGGACGAGCTGAACGACTCCATCGAAGATCTCGCCCGCGAAAGCGGAGATCCCCGAGTCAATCTTCAGCAGGAACTGGCGGCCCGAGAGGCCGCCATGAAGCAATACAACGAGAATGCCTCGAAGGACGATGGGCAGACTGCTGTCGCCTCCGCCGAACAGTACAGGTCGTTAGCACAGCAGCTATCGACGTGGCGATCCCTCCGCGACAGGAAACAGCTGATTGTGCAGGCTCAGCAACTGGCCAGCGCAGACCTGGCCGCGCTGACAGGGGATCAGGCAGCGATGAAGACAGAATCCGCTCGGCTTGGCGATAAAGCCGTGGGAGAATCAGGTGCCCAGCGAATCAACCGCCTGCAACAGATCAGCGCTCAGAAAAATATCCAGAGCATCCTCAACGATCGCCTGGGCGCGCAACAGCAGCTGGTGGCACTCTACGGGCGATGGGGACAGCAAGTCGAGATCCAGCGAAAGATCGCAGTTCACCTGATCTTGCAGTCTCTGGCCCTGATTGCAGCGATCTGCATGATGGTGATCTTGGCGGGATGGGCTCTCCAACTGGCACTGGAGAAGACGGTTCACGATCCACGCCAGAAGCAGACCTTGAAAACAGTTCTCAATTTGGGAACGCAACTGGTCGGCCTCTTGTTCATCTTGCTGATCGTTCTCGGAGTACCACGCCAAATGCCAACCATCCTTGGTCTGGCGACCGCGGGACTCACCGTCGTCTTTCAGGATTTCATCCTCGCGTTCTGCGGTTGGTTCGTTTTGATGGGACCGAACGGAGTCAGGGTTCGGGATTGGGTAGAGATCGATGGTGTCGGCGGCGAGGTGGTTCAGCTCGGTCTGTTCCGCACCTGGTTACTGGAGACGGGAAACTGGACTGCCAATGGCCATCCTACCGGAAGAAGAGTCTCTTTCTTAAACGGCTATGCCATACGCGGCAAGTATTTCAACTTCTCCACCGCGGGACAGTGGATGTGGGATGAAATTAAAGTAAGTGTTCCTCCCGGCACGGGTGTCCATCCCCTTATCAAGGGGATCTACGAAGCGACGGTGAAAACAACCGAAGCGGACGCGAAAATGGCGGAAGCGGAATTGAAGAGGGTGACCCACGAAGAAGGATCGCCACAATTCAGCGCCATGCCGTCGGTCAATATCAGGCCGGCGGGAACTGGCGTCGACATCGTGATTCGCTACATCACTCGTGCCGGAGTGAGAGTCGAGACCCGGAATCATCTGTTCGCCATGATCGTCGACCTGATGCAGGGCGTTTTGAACCAGGATAGAGATAATGCCCCACTCTCGCCGTCCATCGGAGCCTGAAAAGCCTGCCGACCCGCGTTCGACGACCGAGCGCTAAGAACGCCGTCCCGCCAGCCGATCCCGGCGACGCGACGGTTTAGTTCCACGGGGAGAAGCGGTCGAACCAGACGCACGTATCGCAGGCGGACCCGGATGCGAAGATGGCACGCAAAGGCAAGGGCAAAGAGGCGAAGCTGAGTTACAACCGGAATCTGCTGGGGGAGAACCGAAACGGCCGATCGTGAACCCCGAGGTGTTCGGGGCCAACGGACTAACTCGCAAGTGCGGGCCGGGCACAGTGGTACACTTTCAGCCGCTATCTCTGGAGGCAAGACTTGAAGGCCTCTCTGTATTATCGAATCGCCGCTGTTCTTCTGCTGTTTTTTGCTATCGGACACACACTTGGTTTTCGCCAGTCCGATCCCAATTGGGGGGTTGATACCCTCCTTGGCTCAATGCGGTCAATTCACTTTGACGTGCAGGGCTTTAGCCGGACATATTGGGACCTTTTTGTCGCCGCTGGACTCTCGATCGGCGTGTTTTATCTTTTCGCCGCGATATTAGCGTGGCAACTCGGCGGCCTTCCGGCAGAGACTTTGGCACTCATGCGCGGCACGGCTTGGGCGTTCGCTGCTTGCTTCGCGGCCATCACGGTCGTGAGCTGGAGATACCTCTTTATCCTCCCTATCGTTTTCTCAATCGTGATTACAATGTGTTTGATTGCAGCCGCATGGCTTTCCGCGCAGCCAAACTGAAGCCGTTGGTTCGCCTATGTTTCCCGCCCTGGGGAAACCCTACCGCATTCCGCTTTCCAGCGTTTCCGGTGCCATTCCTGGCGACGATCGCCAATCCAGAATGCATCGTGCCGTTGCCGAAACATCCTCATTGCGCTCATTCCCTCCGGACGGCCAATTCACAATGCGCGCTTCGCGCTTCGGTGAGAATGGCCGACATGGCGGCCTCCCTTTAATCTCTTTTCCGACGTTGGCTAGACGCTCGCTAGCGACTCGAGGGGGTTATACGATCTTTGCCAACTCCCAGGATGCGCCGAGGATGAGAACCCTTCCGGCGGCGTTGTAATGGATGTTGCTGGCAATCTGCGCGGGACAAACTCGAACGGGGTGATTCGACCTGCATCTACTCGGCGAATGGTTGCTGAGTAGTTTACAAACTGTCAAAACTGGCCCCAGTTGGTCGGAGACCGTTACTCCATGTGTTTAGGGGAGCTAATACCGAGTCGCAGCCTTGATGTCGCGGTGAATAATGCCCTTGGAGTGTGCGGCGTCCAGTCGCGGGCGTCTCGCCGGCTGTCGCGGGGGCGTCCCGCGCGCGAAGCCTTCGCCGAGTTGCTGCGGTTTTTTCCCCTCGTGAACTTTCGTGTCCTTGGGGGTGAATGGTTTTGCCCGTCGACCTCCCGGAAGACCGCCAAAGCAAGAAACCGCGCGCTCGTGCGAAGATAGACAGCGGAACGACGATCCGCACGGAGACCATGCCGACGCCAACGCTGCGCAGAGTATTCAAAGCTTTTCAATATCGCGATTTCCGCCTCATGTGGATCGGCGCATGCACTTCCAGTATCGGCACCTGGATGCAGATCGTGGCCCAGGGATGGCTCATTTACCGTCTAAGCCATTCGGCGTTCTACCTCGCGCTCGATCAGTTTCTCGCGGGCATTCCTATCTTCCTGTTCTCGCTGATCGGCGGCGTCGTCGCCGACCGCATCGAGCGCCGCAAGATTCTGCTGATGTCGCAGTGGGTGCAAATGGCCAGCGCCGGAACGCTGACGATTCTCGTCGTTTGGGGACTCCAGCAGGTGTGGCCCATCCTGTGTCTCTCGTTCGTCTCCGGCTTCGCCCAGGCTTTCGGCGGTCCGGCGTATTCGGCGCTCATTCCGACGCTGGTCGAACACGACGACATGCCCAACGCAATTGCACTGAATTCGATTCAGTTCAATCTTGCGGTCACGGTCGGTCCTGCGCTGGCTGGGATCACTCTGGCTCGCTTCGGGGAAAAGTGGTGCTTCGGCCTGAACGCGCTCTCGTTTCTTGCTCCCATCATTACGCTCTCGATGATCTCCGCACGGTTCTTGCCCGAGAGCACCAAGGAGTCAATTCTCGGCAGCCTGATGCAGGGCATTCGCTTCGTCCGCCAGCAAGCTTCGATGGAAGCGTTGATCGTACTCGCGTTCTGCATGACCGCGTTAAGCATGCCGATGCGAACCTACATTCCCGTGTTCGTGAAAGACATTTTTCATCGTGGTCCGGAGACCTACGGGAACTTGCTGTCGCTCATGGGCGTGGGTTCGATCTGTGGTTCGCTCGCCGTGGCTGGTATCGGCAACATCCGCAACAAGGGACGCTTCGCTCTCGCCATGCTGATCTTGCTGGGCGCGGGGATTGCGGGCTTCTCGCTTTCGAAATTGCTCCCGGTTTCCTACGCGATGCTGGTGCTGGTGGGCGCTTCGATGATGGCTGTATTTGCCACCGTCACATCGCTCGTGCAATTGATCACGACCAACGAAATGCGGGGACGGGTGATGAGCGTTTACAACTGTGCCTTCCGCGGGGGCATGCCGATGGGGAATCTGCTTTCGGGATGGCTGGTGCCGATGTTTACGGCACCGATTGTGTTGGGAGTGAATGGGCTGGTGCTGGTGCTGGTCGCGGTTTATTTTCTGGTGGTGCAGCGGAGGGTGGCGGCGTTGTGACTGGACAGTAGGATTACGGTTCGACCACGGTGCCCATGTACAGGGTTTGGTTGGAGCGCGTATCGACGATCCAAAAGAAGAACGGGCGCTTCACAATCATGTGGAAGGGCGGTGGCGGTGGAGGGCAATTTCCACAAATGCCGCCGACCACTCCTCCGATTACCGCGGAGGACAGAATCTCGGCCCCGGTTTCATCGACCGTCATCGAAGCGCCTTCCTGCACGCGGGTGAGTGTGCCTCCGGCCGGTCCGACCAGCGGAACGAAGCTGCCCATACTCCAAAACGGCAGAGTCAGGCCCATCTTCTCAAGCGTAGAACGCGAATTTCTCTGCCGGCTGATTTCGAAGCGCGGCAGTTCAAGGTAGCCTTCGCGTTTACCAAACTGTTCGCTCCAGCTTTGCCAGGTGTCGGGCGTCAGAGCGTCAACCAGCGCCTGCAGGCTCGAATCTTCATCGGGCAATACAACGATCATGGCGGCATCGTAAAACCAGAGTTTCACGGCCTGGAAGTTCGTGCCCTTGAAATATTGAAATTCGGTGTTGTGCTTGGGCATGAGGCGCACCGGTTTCTTCGCGCCCGAGAGCAATGTGAACTCGCCGGGATGAGTTTCCCCAGCCGAAAAAGGCAAGAACCACTTGGACCTGAAATCAACCACGGTAACCAGCGCAAAGTCGTCGTGGCCGAGATCCTGAACGATGCTCTGGAGCTTGCCGTGGGTCTGGAGCGAAGCCCAGCGATTGACCATCGCGGGCGTGGGACGGTTGGAAAAGACGGTGTATCCGTAGGAGCTTGTATTTACCGATAGAAACGATTGGGCGAATGCTCCCTTTGGAGACCAGAGCGCGCCCGCCATGGCATAAGGCTGAAACGTCCGGCCATCGGCACCCACGACCCCGGAGAACCCGAAAGGTTGCTTCGAAGAGACTTTGGGCACAGGATGCGACTTGCGCATCGCCCGCAGAGCCGCGTTGCCTTGGTTGATCTGATTCAGGGGAATCTCCTGAAGGTCGAAGATGTCGGCGATTTGCTCCCGCGCTGGACTCGCGGCCCCGTTCAGAAGCAGGGCGAAGGCGTATGACAGCGATGCGGGCGCCGTGAGGACATTGTCGCGGTCAGTATCGTCATAGGCCGCTTTGAAGAACTTCACAGCGAATCGATTGTTGGCTGCGACGATGGGCCCGTATACCTCTCCTGGGCTTGCAGGTGGGGAAGGCCGCGACGATGTCTTCTTCGTGGGATCTTCGTTCGCGTTCTGGGCTGAGCCCGCCGGACCGCAGGGCAGGAGCACAATTGCGGCAAAGAGGCATCGTAGGATCAGATTCACTGCTTAGTCCTCCAGGCCGAAAGTCACGAACGCGGGTCTAGACCCGAGTTCTTTCCAGAGGTGCGGTTGATGCCGGAGTTGTCGCCGCTGCGGCCACGGCGGTTGCTACCGCGACTGCCGGAGTTTCTGCCGCGGGCTGCTGAATGGGACGTTTGATGGTGAAGCGCTGGATCTTGATTTCGCCGCGCGCGTAGACTGCGAGCAGAGCTGCGACCGCCTCCGGATCGAGGCGCTTGCCGGCGAGGTTCTTGATAATCTGCAAAGCTTGCTCGGGCGTGTGCGCCTGCTGGTAGGGACGATTCGTGGTCAGGGCGTCGAAAGTGTCCCCCACGGCGATCACGCGCGCCAGCAGCGGAATCTGGTCGCCCTGCAATCCGTAGGGATATCCGCGGCCATCGAGGGCCTCGTGGTGCAACTCAATTCCGGGAAGCATTTCCGCCAGCTGTGTGACCGGGCGCAAAATGTTGGCGCCCTTCGTCGTGTGCGTCTTCATGACTTCAAACTCTTCTTCCGTCAGCGCACCCGGCTTCTTGAGGATGTGATCTTCAATGCCGATCTTGCCGACGTCGTGAAGCTGGGCAGAGATGCGCAGAATCTCCAGGAAGGACTCGGGTTGTTTCATTTCCTGAGCGATGAGCATGGAATAGCGCGTGACGCGGTCGGAATGGCCGCGAGTGTAGGGATCCTTCTCGTCGACCGCTCCGGCGAGCATCTGGATGGAACCCATGAATAGCTCGCGATTTTCGTCGGCGGCTCTCTTCAAGTCTGCGACAAAATGCTCGAGGTTATCGGACATAGTATTGAAAGTGTGGGCGAGTTCGCCAATTTCAGTGCGGCTCCACAAGTTGACGCGCTGCGAGAAGTCGCCACGCGCGAGAGCGCGGCTGGATTGGGTGAGCACTTGCAGCGGATTGGTGATGCGGCGCGCGGCAAAGATGCTGACGAGGATGCTTATCAGCACCGCCACAAGAGCCAGCAGGCGCGCGGTTCCCTGCATTTCGATGACGTCGCGGTAGGCATCATTGCGCGGCTTTTGCACGACGACTGCCCAGTTCAGCGCGGTGACGGGACTGTAGGTCCCCAGCATCTCCTCATTCGCCTTGCCGTCGCGGACGGTAAATTCCATCGTCGGGACAAGTTGCGCCTTGTTGCCGCTATCGACGAAGTTGCGCACGATGTCGAGGTTCTTCATGTCCTGCCCGGTGGCAAATCCGGGAGTCGCTGCGGCGACGAGGCGACCCTGAGAATCGACGACGTACGGCGTGAGGCCTCCACCAGCGACTTCCTGCAATCGCCGGATCAGGAATTGCAGGTCGACCACCGTCGCGATCACTCCCAGAAAACGATCGCCATACTTCACGGGATAGCTGACTAGAAAGACGGTGCGCGCTGATTTTCCCTCCCCGACGACGAGGGCCTGCCCGTTGTATTCGCGCCCGTCACGGGCGGCGGAATAAGCGCGTTCCAACTCGCGGTTCAGGAAGGCGTCAAGAACGATGGTTCCGCTGTAGATGCCCTTGGCGTCGGAGTTGAGGAGGGTCGCGTAGGCGATCTCGTCGGACGAAGATACGAAGGTTTCCAGCAATGCGCGGAGTTCGGGGGAATGGATGTTGGTTTTGCCAATGTCGCCGCCGCTGGCGATCTGGATCGCCGACGACAGATTGGCCAGCATCACGTGCAGGGAGCGCTGGTGCTCAGCGAGATCATCCGCAAGCGAGCGCGTCACCGTGTTCTGCAGCAACTTCTCGTTGGTCTTCA
>Ga0210399_10002227_pt1 | contig 15107 bp, 17 predicted proteins | sample IncBWC14MmetaG_FD_150865 | JGI IMG/M metagenome (GOLD analysis project Ga0210399, IMG submission 150865) | Forest soil microbial communities from Barre Woods Harvard Forest LTER site, Petersham, Massachusetts, United States - Inc-BW-C-14-M | ecosystem: Environmental > Terrestrial > Soil >...
GCGGGGAAGGAAATGTGCTCCCCATGTTTCCCAAAACTCCTCCAATCACCCCACCTAGCTGACCACCGGGAACTCCTCCGATAACACCTCCCGGCACGCCGGCGATTGTTGGAGGGGCGCTCGGAAGATCCTTCAACTGCACGATGTGCTTAGGAATCACGGTTGGTGCATAGAGCTTGTTGTTGGAGAAGAAGCTCTTTGGACGTGGGATTGAGTGAAGCGCCGCTGCTGGCGCAGGCGGTGGCGGCGGCAAGGGTGGCGCAACCAAATAAGTCGTTTCCATCTGATGCAAATCAATGGCGTCGCTGAAATACAACGGAAGCAGGATAGCGAGAGCTAACAGAAAGCTGTGACCGGCTGCGGAAACGAGGACATCGATTGCTCGTTTCGGGCGTTTAATCCTGTTGTTTTCCAACATCCCGGCCGAAAGATTCGCAGCAATTTGGGGGTTCCTCCAATTATACTCGGACTCAGGCGCATCACTCGTTTTCGGGCGCGGCTGTCTCGCTCGCCTGATTGTTTTGAGGACTACAACAGCGTTCCTTTCTGACATCTTAAATACCTTCACCTGGTTAGATGTGAGAGGAGCGGACTCAGGATGCCTCAAAATTCGCTGTACTTGCATTTATATCGTATTGCGATATAATAAAAACGTGAGAAGAAGAATCAGCGAATCTGAATACGTCGCACTGGCTGAACTGCGGTATCGCATCCGTCAGTTTCTTCGAGGTAGCGACGCTGCTGCCGAAGCGGCCGGCCTTGAACCGCAACAATATCAGATGCTTCTTGCGATCCGCGCACATCCGGGAGAGAACAAAGCGACCATAGGACAGCTCGCAAAGCGCCTGCTTATCCGGCACCACAGTGCCGTGGGCTTGATCGATCGGCTTGAGGCGCACGGCTATGTCCGCCGCGACCGCAGCCGGGGCGACCAGCGGCAAGTTTCCGTAACTTTGCTGCCCAGTGGCCAGCGTGCGCTGGAACAGGTCGTGCGCCGGCGAGTGAACGAACTGCGAGGGAGTGGCCACGCACTTGTAGGAGCTATTTCAGCTATTTTGAAAGAGAATAAGTCTTCCCAATCTCGGCCCAAGGTCCGAAACCTCAGTACACAGAACCAAAGGCACCTTCGCGAGAAACCACTTCTCAGGAAACGAAGCAGCTAGCCAAACATCCGAATGCACCTGCACTTCAAGGTCCGCCCGCCGTTCAGAGTCGTACCCGCTCAGCGGGCGGCGTAAGGTAGCCTTTCTACCGTGCCTTCCTTCAGGCGACGTTGCTGTTCGAAACTGGCTTCACAGTACCTGCCTTCCTTGGCATTGCTTTTTTCAGTTTGAGTTCAATCACTCCACCTTTGAATCGGGCCGTTGCGTGAGCCGCGTCGATCTCTACTGGCAGTTGCACGCTCCGGAGCAATCGAACGGTGCGTTTTTGCGAGCCCGTGCTCGTGCCTGCTTTTTGTTCCACCTGGGTGCGGCCCCTGCCAATAATGGTCACTCGTTTCGGCTCTAGATCGATCTCCAACTCCTTAGCAGTAAAATCGTGGACTTCAGCCAGCAGCGTCACACCGTCTTGAGATTCTCCAATATTAAGGGGTGTGCGGTCGAACAACTCCGCCTCTGCCTGCAACCAGTTATCCAGGTCGTGCCCCTTGATTCTGCCTTTCGCTTCAAATATGTCGTAGGCCCGTCTGGCAATCGCGTCGAGCATCTCCTTGGCCTCGACGCTCAGGCCTGTAGGCTTGATCACAATCGGTGGCTCCGTCGTTTGGTGTCTAACTACATTCTCAGTGTGCATACGTGTCTCCTTTTCCCCTAAATTGGCGGGGCACCTTGGAATTAATCTACTAGCCCACTCGCGAAGTTCTTTTCACTACTTCATGCTCGAAGGTGGTTGGGTGACGGTTGAGTGCCGAAAGGACTCGCCACTTATCGCAAGGTTGCGCCTGACAATACTCACTGTGAGTTCTTTGCGACGATTAATTCCCCATCCATGAATTATGGGACGGAGTTGCACTTGCGTGTTCGGTGTGCGTTGGTAGGCTCATAACAGCGTTATACAACCAGGCAAAAATCATTCCAGCGATCGCACCGTCGATTAGCCCATCGGCGGTTCCGATGGCGACATTTCCCATTGTTCGGGAAGCGTGAAACCAGGGATAGACAGAACTGGTCAGCTGAATGAAGTTCGTGCCGTAGTTGGCGTCTACTAAATTGAGCAAACCCACGCACAGTATCGCCCCACCCCATAAGAGTCCAGCCGCAATTGCCATAGCTTTGAGAGAGAGTCGCATCTAATCCTCCTTAGTCTCCGGGATGAACCACCGAATGAAATTCCCACCTCCGTCTCGTGCAGCCGGCGTTTCTTCGTCGCTCCAGCTCTTGACGGCCTGAGCGACGGTCCCGGTGAACGCCGGGCTGCCCGAGGGGAGAGCCCGAGAAACTTCTTCAGTTCCCCGAATTGCCAATGCTCGCCTGCTGGAGGCTGGCTGTGGGCGCTTTCGACAGCATCTCGACTTTGTTCAACTTCGGTTCACGCCGCTGCCAGACGATCCGCGCATCAGCAGCGTCAGCCGGATAGATCCTTGCCGATTGCTGACCGGTCGGCTCCAGAACAAGGTCGGCGCGGCGATTGAAGGCTAGCCAGGTAATCTTCTTGTCTTTGATCATCCACTTGGCCGGCTTTTGATCGCTCTTGGTCAGGAGCGCTTCAGCCGTTTTTTGATCGAGCTGTTTGTCTTTTCCTTCAGCGCGGATCTTGATTTCGTCGGCTGGAATTCCCTTGGAGACCAGGTAGTCCCGAATGAGGGCAGCGCGGCGCTCGCTGAGTACGGTGTTGTACTTACGCGAGCCACGCACGTCGGCATATCCAATGACTACCAGGCTGGCGTTGTGTTCATACAGGCCGAAGTTTTTGAATTGCGTTGCAATATTGTCGAGAGTCATTTTCTCTTCGGTCAAAAGACCAACCTTCGGATGGTGCTTCGTGGGGTAAGCCGTCGGGTAGAAGACGCTGAGCAAGGTTGCCGAAGGCGGTGGATCGATGGACCCGACGACATGCAGCATGGCGGTTTTAGTGGTCTGCCCACCGCAGGCATTTGTAGCTGTAAGTGTAAAGGTCCGGCTTTCGTTGATCGGCCCCATGCTCGTTTGTTTGGGATCGGCAATCACCGTCCGGCTACCGCTCACAGCATTACTGTCGAAAGGTTCGATCCTGGCCGAGTTGGCGTTGGACGCTGACCAGTTCACTGTGGCGGTATCTTGCTCCACTACTTTGTCGCCAATCTTGTGGTAGCGGATTTCCGGCTGACTGAGGGCAACCGTCGCCGTCGGCATCGCGTCAACGTGCACGGTCACACTCTGGGTCGCTTCGCCCCCCGGCCCTTTCGCTGTCAACACATACGTCGTGTCATGCGTGGGTGTCACACTGCGATCTCCATGACCGGGCACTTGTCCGATCCCGGCGATCGAAGCGTCCGCTGCGTCGCTGGATTTCCATGCAATGTCGGTCGCCTGCCCGCAACTCAAATTGGTGGACTGCGCGTTCAACTGGGCCGAAACAGGAGCAACCGGAACCGTCGCGCTGGCGATTCCCGCGTGGAATCGAGGTTGCGGCGGCATCGTCAAGCCTTCCTTCCATTCCTTAGTCTTCATCTCTCCATTGCGATCAAGATAGACCGTCACCTGTTGTCCGGCCTTGGCGGTCACCGGCCCGGACCAAATGGTATTTCCTTCGTGGGTCACTGTGACTTGGTAGGTTCCCGGCTTGACTAGCAGTCGCTGGTGCCAAATCCAGTTCCAATCGAATTCGTCGACATGGCCAACGAAATAGGCCGGAGTCTGGCCGTTCAACAGAACCGCAGCCCGGGGATCACCCTTGAATTCGATGTCAGCGAAGGGCCCAGCAACCACGTCGCCGGAGGATTGGAGGTTGACGCGGAGATCCGTGCTTTCCCCGGCGCCGACGTGGACGTCTTGCGTCTTGGACAAATAACCGTAGTTGTAGACGCCGACCTTGTGGTTGCCAGCAGCTAGTTCAATCGTTTGACTTCCATCGCGGATGGCCTTGCCGTCAACGAAGACGTAGGCCTGTTTGGGGTCAACGTGGATTTTCAATTTGCCCGTCTCCTGCGACGACTGAGCGAAGGCGGGGACCGCACATAAATAACTAATGGCCAAGAACAAAGTCGCGATAACGAAAGTTTTCGTTCGCATTTAGAGAATCTCCTTCCTGGGATTGATTCCGGCTTGGGTGTGGAATCATTTGTGTTTGGCTTCAGTGGCGGGGCCAGGAAGAGCAAGTGATCCATGGCCCCGCTTCGGCTCGCCTCCCTTGGCCGTGGTCGGCCATCCCAGCCGGGAGGCGCGTTTGCAGCCTCAACATATCGTGATGCGATATATCTGTCAAGCGTTGCTTTGTGGTTGTATCGTATTGCGATATATAGCTATCGAGCTGAGCCAACCGCTGCTGTGCAAGATGCGTCTATTTGTTTATGGAGGCGTCGTTGCTGCCTGGAAATCCAAATGGTATGCGAAAGGGCCATTTTCCAGACGATTCGCCTTTACCGAAAGCCGTGCAATTTCACGGCGCCCTTGGAGGGAATTTCATGAAATTCACACTCTGGATCTCGATCGCACTTCTAATGTGCAGCGCCGCGGCCTCGCGGGCCGCAGCACAGAATCGACAAAACTCGCACTCGCAACAGTTTGCTAACTGTTTGGACGAATTCTCGGCTTGTGATCGATCAGCGTTGAATGTACAGGAGCTGCAAGAGGTGCAACGCGTCACTAAGGACCGCAATTTATTAGATTGTTTCAACGGATTCTCCGACTGCGACAAAAAGCAATTGAATGCCGAACAGCAACTCGAAGTTGCGCGTCAGAACCGCGATCAAAACCTGCAAAATTGCGTGGACGGCATCGGTGATTGCAGTTTGGCCGGGCTCAACGGCCAGGAGCGCCAACAGGTCGCCCAGTCAGCCCGGGTCCGAAACCTCCAGGCTTGCCTGGACGGAACAGGCGAGTGCGACCCCACGCAACTCACCGCCGATCAAAAACAGCAGGTAGTGACCGCCAACCATGACCGCAATCTGCAGAGTTGTCTGAAAGGGCTGGGTGAATGCGACCACGCGCAATTGAGCAGTCAGGAGCAACAGGATGTCGCGCGGGTAACCCAGGACCGTAACCTTCGGGAGTGCTTTGATGGATCTGACCTCTGTGATCGCAGTCATTTGACGGCCACGGAGCAGCGAGACATGGCCGCTCTCAAACGGGAACAGAAAGTTGCAGAACCAAGCGCAAGAATGATCTTCCCTTAGAGAACCTTGCTGCGGGCTCCGAACCTTCAAACAGTGGGCCTCATCTTATATCGTAGTACGAGACAACCATATCGTAATACGATACATCGTATTGATTGGACGCGTGAAACAGCGAGTTTCCGCCGCAGTGCAATGGCAATAGTCTTCACACAAATCGATAGCGTTTACACTGATCACGCCTGAGCACACGGCGGTTGTGCCCCTGTTTCCACCGAGATTGTTGAAGGGGCCTATGAATAGCAGCGGATTGACGGTTCTTCTAGTTGGGAAGGGTGCACGAAATTCTCCGGTCCTACAGAACCACCTTGAAAAGCGCGGTTGCAACGTTTGTTTCGCAACTTCTCAAGAAGAGGCCATCGAACTCTTTCACCTCCGTCGATTTGACGTGGTCCTCAGCGAGTTCACGCTTGCCGACGGGACTGCCTACCAACTCATTCCTCCGCTTCTTGGCACCAACACGACGATGTTTTTCTCCAATGCAGTCGAAGATGGCTGCTGGTGGATGACTGCCGTTTTCGACGGGCAGGACCTATCGGCTGACCCGGGGATGCGTCCCGGCCAATTCACACACCGTCTTGACCAAATTCTCTCTGACAAGCTTTCAAGAATCGAGAATCACCCGCCGAGCAAGCCTACCCGCGGAGTTACAAGCCATGCGTAATCCTGACCGAAAGGGAATCCTGTGGATCGTTTTGCTTAGGCTTGCATCGGTGGGCATCTTTCTGTTTGGAGTGCTGGCTCACGCTCAGGCTCCCCCAGGAGGCGATCAGCCCAACAACGAGGGGATGAGACGAGTTGCCATCGAGGGCATCGTCCGGCACGTCTTCCGACACGCTTGCACTTCTGTCCTCCTCTCCTCACGAAAAGAAAAGGCCTTGCCCATCCTCTGCTCGACTACCGAAGTCGTTCTCGCAACCGGAAACGGGCTTGTTAACGTTCGTCTCGGACCGACGAAATTCATTCGTGACAACCATTTCTTCTTCGTCGACGGCGATCGGCTTCGCGTTATCGGATTCCAGGGTGCGAATCAGGGCCGCGCGACCGTCGTATCGGAAGAGGTCATCAAGTCGAAACGCGCGTTGACCTTCCGGGATCCACTTGGACGTCCTCTCTGGAGCCATAGTGCAATAGCCGACGGGCTCCACGAACCAGTGATCACGCAGAAACACAATCAGGCCCAAGGCAAAGACGAGATCACCCAGCTAAACCTCCACGCTGGAAGTACTGTTGCGACCAATTTGAGATTCCAGAAATCAGAGAAGGAGAAGGAACATGAAAAGTAGTAACTCGGCCCCCCAGGCTTATAACCTCATAGCATCTCAGCCGGGCACAAAACCAGGGCTTGGGCGCTCGGGAATGATCGTGATCACAATCCTGACGATGCTTGTATTGGGACTCTTCGTTGTCGCGTTTGTCCCACAAGACGGGAACGGCGCCACGGCTGCCAGCAAGGTTCCCCTTAGGATTGACAAGAATCCTTCTGCTGTAAACCTTGCGGAGTTTAAGAACGGATACGCTCCTGTAATTGATCCTGCTTTGCCGGCAGTAGTCAATATTTCCTCAACCAAAATGGTAAAGCAGCAAAACAACTTCCCCGGCTTCTTCTTCGATGATCCATTTTTTCGCCAGTTCTTTGGAGACCAGTTCAACCAGCAGCCTGCCAGACCACAGGCGGAGCGAGAGTACAGCCTTGGCTCCGGGGTGATTGTGAATCCCGATGGGTACATCCTGACCAACAATCATGTCGTGTCGGGGGCATCTGATATAGAAGTTTTCACACGAGACAAGAAAAAATTCCGGGCAAAACTCATTGGTGCGGACCCTCGAACCGATGTGGCCGTGCTCAAGATCGATGCCACGCGTCTCCCATCACTAACCCTGGGAGATTCGTCAAACCTAAAAGTAGGTGACGTGGTGTTTGCCGTCGGCGATCCCTTCGGCGTCGGAGAAACCGCCACTATGGGAATCGTAAGCGCAACGGGGCGCGGCTTAGGGGGCGCCATAGAACACTATGAAGATTTCATTCAGACGGACGCCGCAATTAATCCGGGCAATTCCGGCGGCGCGCTTCTCGATCTGCACGGGGACCTGGTCGGGATTAACACTGCCATCGTCACTGGAGGGAGCGGTGGCAATCAGGGGGTTGGCTTTGCGATTCCGATCGACATGGCCCGCAATGTAATGGAACAAATTGTGGATCACGGCAAAGTCGTTCGCGGTCATTTGGGTGTGGCGATCCAGAGCGTGGACGCCGACATGGCAAAAGCCTTCGGTCTCACTCAAGGTGGCGGTGCGTTGGTTGCGGACGTAACTCCGGGAAGCCCTGCTGCGAAGGCGGGGATTGAACGAGGCGACGTCATACTCGAATTGAACGGCAAGACAGTCAATGAACCTGACGACTTAAGCTTGCACATAGCTCAGACGGCACCAGGCTCAACCGTTCATCTGAAGATTTCACGCAACGGGCAGACGCGGGATATCAGCGTCACGCTCGATGAGCTTTCCGAAACGACTTCGGCTTCCGCGAGCGGAGAAAGTGGCACCGCCGCGCTACAAGGCGTCCAAGTGCAAAACCTCACGCCTTCTATCGCACGCGACCTCGGGATCTCCAAAAACGTACCAGGTGTGGTTATCACGTCTGTGGACCCATCCAGCGCCGCGGCGGCGGCTGGCTTGCAGCAGGGCGACGTCGTTCAGGAAGTGAATCGCAAGCCAGTCCACGATATTGCCGAATACGACCGGGCTCTGGCTGAAGTTCATGGTCAATCGATCTTGCTGCTGATCAGCAGAGGCCAGGCCACCCGCTTCGTGGTCGTTCAGCCGAACTGAAGCTCGAAGATTCGTGAGTCCTTCAAGGCTAACATTTTCTCGGCGGGCTAAGTTCCTTTAGATAATTCGACGAAGCAGGTGATAGCTACGCCGAGAGGGCAAATCTGGATTCTCGATTGAGGCTATTGCAACTTCACAGACTTTGTCTTGCTTTTACAGAAGGGAGCCAAGATGCCGAAATTCGATGTTCAATTGAATGAAGCGTGGTGGGCTCTTCGGGTTGGCCTTGGCGTAGGGCTGATCGTTGCAGGTACGGACAAATTCTTCAATCTGCTCACGGATTGGAGCATGTACCTAAACACACTTGCCACGAAAATCGTCCCCGTGAAGGGAGTCACGATTATGCATGCCGTAGGCATCATCGAGATTCTTCTTGGTGCCTGCTGCTTACACGCTGGACACGAATCACCCGCATGGCCGTGATCTCGTGGCTGGCGGCGATTGTGGTGAATTTGACGATCACCGGAATGTTCTATGATCTCGCGATGCGCGACACAGAATTTGCCATTGGTGCGTTCGCGCTGTTCCAGCTTACGGTTGTGCGCGAAAATAGTTTGAGGACCAGGTCACAAAATGAAAGTTCTCATCCGGCAGTTGGCGGATGAAATCCAAGGACCAAACCGGAGGAAAGTATGCGTTTATTGCCGCTGATTCTGCTGAGTTCTTTCTTTACCCTGCCTACGCTTGCCGCAACCGAAACTTTCAAAAACGTCTCGGTGATCGACATCAATTGTCACACCAAATTCGCTAAGGACCCCGATGCCCACCAGCGGGCGTGCGCCCTCACATGCAGCGCCAGCGGGTATGGGATCTTCACGCAGGACGGGAAGTACCTGAAATTCGACAGGAAGGGGAATGACGAGATTCTCTCGGAGCTAAAGGCGTCGGACAGGAAGGATCACCTCCGTGTGGACGTTGCGGGCGACGTTGAAGGTGACATGCTGAAGGTTACCTCAGTCAAGCTGCTCTGACCGCCGCGCCTGACCGTGCGCCCTGCAATTGCACGCGACCTGGATCTCTACAAATACCCCCGGGGTGGTTTCTCCTTATGGGTTCATAGACACTATCCCTGAATCGACGTGCCCCTGCCCCTCGGTCAGAATCTAGTTGAAACTGTTAAGTTCAATTCGGCGATGAGGTGCTTCCGACGAATGGCAATATAGATATTCAATTACCCGGTCGACCACTTCCAGAGCGTTTTTTCCGTAAAACTTCTTACCGTCTCGATCCTTTGATGCGGGCATCTCGATCCGAAATCTTCCAGGCCAAGCCGGCGAACCCCAGACCAACTCTTGTACACGAAGATAATGTTTTTTTGCGCCGACGAAGTATGTATATCTGTCTTCTTTAATTAGATAAGCCATCGACGCCTCCCCCAAAGTCAGCACTTCTTTGATAAGGAAGGCCGATGAGCGAACACCATAGTGTCCGGGGTACTCACCGGCCCAGTAGGCTATGACTAAGTATGCGTTATATCGTAATACGATGCAATTTATTTCGGGGAGTGCCGAACATAGTGAGAAAAGAAATCCCTTCGTACAATTAGGGCGTCTGCTTGGAAGGCAGACGCTCTAGTCACGCAGCCAAGCCAAACCTCCGGTTACCGACAGAATGGTCGAACAAGTCTCGAGTCAGAATGCGCGCTCTGCAGCCTGTCATTCGCCAAAACTCCGGCCCGACTAGCTTGGCGCGTTGGCACTGGTAAAGGCCGCTCTGACCTCTGGACGCAGAAGATAGACGAGCAGACCTCCAGCAACTACGAAGTACCAAACACCGATAGCCATCATTCTGTCATTTGTGGGCGCGCCGGCGTCGGCGAGCTGCATACGCTGCAACCTTCAGCCGATTCCCACAAACCTGCATGCTGCACCATCGTCGCGTCCCCTTCTTGCTGACGTCATGGAAATGCAACACACACTGGGCACACTTGCGGACGCGCTTCGGATCCACAGTCGCGAATAATGTCGCCGCACTGTGCGCCAGTGGAGCAAACAAATCTTCCGGTTGGCGCGGTTCGAACCATAGCTCTGTCGCGTACGATTTCCCGTCCTTACTTAGCCGGGTACGCATGGGGTGCTGGGCCATCAGCATATTCAGTTGGTCCTGCGTGGAATGCTGAACCGAACCACTACGCTCCCAGGCGAGGATCTCCTCTCTCAGTTTCTCGCGTAACTGTCGCATGGCTTCCGTAGTGCTCCGGGCGCTGGCCGATCCCGCCCACTGACGTTGAAGACTGCCAACTTCGCGAGAACTTAGCAGATCGGCTGCTTGAAACCAACGTAAGAGCGCGCTGAAGTCAGGGAGCAGCTCCGACGGTTTGCCGTTCTGGACCGGGCGCGTGTTCAGGAAATCAAGGGCTGGCTGATTTCCAACAAATAGAAAGCCATCTTTCCAATCTGACTTACCTGTTGCTTTGCTCATACGAATGCCCAATGACATTCTAACACCGATAATGTAACCTTTTATCGGTTAGCACGTCAAATGATGTGGAAGCGTGGCAGTCGCTGAACGGCACCTCGTCAGACCGAGCTTCTAAATCTCCAAGGAGACTCAAAAATGATCAGCTACAAACACGTCGTCGTAGATGGCAATAGGATCTTTTATCGCGAAGCCGGCCCTACGACTGCCCCAGCTATTCTCTTGCTGCACGGGTTCCCGACTTCGTCGCACATGTTCCGCAACCTGATTCCGGCGTTGGCCGACCGTTACCATGTGGTTGCACCTGATCTGCCGGGGTTTGGCTTTTCCGATGCACCCGACCGCAAACAGTTTCGCTACACGTTTGAGAACCTGACCAAAGCCATCGACACGTTTACGCAGTCGATCGGACTCGAGAACTTCGCGATTTACGTGTTTGATTACGGCGCGCCGGTGGGATTCCGGCTCGCGTTGGCTCATCCCGAGCGAATCACCGCCATCATCTCGCAGAACGGCAATGCCTATGTGGAAGGCCTGAGCCAAGGCTGGAACCCGATCCAGAAATATTGGAAGGAGCCGACGCCGGAGAACCGCGCGGCATTGCGCGATTTCCTCAAGCCGGAAGCGACCAAGTGGCAATACATCCATGGCCTGCAGGATGAATCGCAAGTAGCTCCGGAATCATATGAGCTCGACTCCGCCCTATTGGCACGGCCCGGCAACGACGAAATTCAGCTGGACCTATTTCTGGACTATGCCAGCAATGTTGCGCTCTATCCCAAGTTCCAGGAATATTTCCGCATAAAACAACCCTCCCTGCTGGCCGTCTGGGGCAAGAACGATCCGTTCTTTCTGCCCCCTGGCGCTGATGCGTTCAAGCGCGACAACCCGAACGCTGAGGCGCATTTCTACGACACCGGTCACTTCGCACTCGAAACGCACCATCAAGAAATTGCTGGTGCTATTCGCGATTTCCTGAGCCGCACGCTCGCGTCGAACGCCACCGCTGCATAGGCCCGTCCGATTTGGACGGCGCCGCAGCGTAACGTCTCGAGGACCATGAATCACCTACTCGCTCGAATGCCAAATTAATTCAACAACCAGAAACGGGTTTTGGGAAGCTTGACGTGAGTTCTGGACGAACGGTCGGCATCCGGAGGTTATCCGCTGTCCCCTGGTAAGTTGCGAATGCCCTGTCATCCGCCCGCGACGAGAAGTGCGTCTAACGAAGTCAAATGGATTGAGCCCCGATGGCCCGTGGGGCCCAGCACTGGGGTCCAGTTAGGGTATTGCCGCGCTCCGAGAGCTCCAGAGCGAAGTGAATACCGAGGGAAAACCTTTGCCGACTTGGGATGCCACGGCAGGCTAGCGGCTAGTCCTGTATGAATATGGTGCAGTAGAATTTAGGGAGGATAACTCCACTGGCATGAAAATCTATTTTGGCTTCACCGTAGCGGGCGACCGCTCGGGAGTGACGGTAGCGAGGACAATTGTGGACATCCTCGTGGAGATGAGGCACGAAGTGCTAACACGACATTTGGTCCAGGACAACGCGTGGGAAGCGGACCGGCGTATCACGCCCAAAGAAGTCTATTTGCGGGATATGAAATGGCTTGAGCAGTGCGACCTGTTTATAGCGGAAGTTTCCGGTTCATCATTTGGCTTGGGCTTCGAGACTGGTTACCTACTTGGGGCAACCACAAAGAAAGTAGTCTTATTCTATCGGCGAGATTTCGAAACCAAAATATCTCTATTAATTACGGGTATCACCCACCCGAATTGCAGGCTGGCACCGTATTCGGACCTCAACGAAGTAGAGAGTTGGATCAGGAACAACTTGTTCCAATAAGAATCCTTCTCAACATCATCCTCTCGGTTATCCAAAAGCACCCGGGTTGGCTCTTGGATTATCGTACCTACAAACCGCTCACTTCGCCGAATGAATCAGGAGAGCCCCACGGCACGCCCAGCAAAGACCGCTCTGCGACCGCATCGGATTCCGCCGTTGTGATCGCCCGGCGGATCGCAGCCAGTGTGGCGCTATCGTCGAAGTGGACACTGGCTCCATCCGATTGGACGCCAAGCTGCGTCCACAAGCGATCCAGGTCCACGCTGACCGGCTTGTCTTTCATTCTTGTGTACAGCGGCTGAAGAACGTTCACTCCAACCGCGCGGTCTCCCGTTCTGAGAGCATCCTCAAGATTCCAGTCCTTCCGGATGTCACCACCGGCGTCGAGAATACCGCGAAGAGCATTCTCCAAACCCTGCGCATTGTTAGTCTGGCGACGAATCTCAACGTCAGCTAGAAGGCAAAACAGCGCTCCTCCCCAGTAGGTTCTTCCCCAAGTGTGTGTGCGATCAAGTCCGCGGTCTCCAACCTGAGGGAGGCCCTGGGGCATGTCCAGGACAAGATCAAACCACATCTGCTCCGCAACGACCTGCTCCTGGCCGTGATTCGCAGCATGAACGTAGCCGAACACTTGCTGAGCAATACGCTGCAAATGAGAGGCTTCAGCGAAAGTGAGGAGTTTGTAACGCTAACAAGACAAACGAAGAGTGATCAGTGCGAACGGGTTAGAGTGAATTGGCAAGCCGCTACAACTGAGAGTACTCAGACCGCAAGCGGTAAAAGGGCGCGAGGATGAAGCGAGTCGGTTCTTGTACATAGCAACGATACATGGCGCCTGCTTTGGACTGCTCGACGACAGACGTTGCGTGCATCGGACGGAAAAACACTTGTTCATGATGGAAGTCATTGGCAGCTCGCCTGAAAGCAGAGGCTTTGGCTGAAAAACGGCAGCACATGATTTTGAAAGCGGTCGGCTACTTTGCTTGTGTGCGTGCCGGAATAAACTTCGAAGCTGTTCGTGATTCCGTACTTATCAAGAGCTTCGTGAAGCTTTGCGGTATCGGCTCGCAGACCGTCCTGATCGCCTACGTCCATGGAGATTGCACGATACCGGCGGAGACTTCCGATGTACTGATCAACGAAAGCGAGTGGAGCATTTGCGGCCCATTTTGCAAAAACGTCGGGCTGTGGCGTTCCATCCTTCGTGGGCATGTCGAGATAAAGCGGAGGATTCTTCGGGTTGGGTGACCAAGCGGCGGCCGACGCCAACGTGGCGCGCGCAAAAAACGGCAGCCCCGCAGAGTCTGCAGGTGTTTTAAGAGTCTCAAGGCTCTTCGCGATTTCAGGGTTCATGGAACCGGTGGCCCGGGGAGATAAGCAACACGGACTCATGATGTACAAACTCCCGAACACGTCGGAATGCTTCATGCCAATGCGGGTAGCGCCGTAACCTCCCATTGAGTGGCCGACGAGTCCCCGGCTTTGGCGCTCTGGAATCGTACGGTAATGCGCATCAATGTATGCGACCAGGTCTCGAGCGATGAACAGCTCGAAATCACCAGTGGTCACGGAACTCGAATACATCGAGCCGTTGTGCAACGTCTTCGAATCGGGCAGGACTACGATCATTTCTTTCGTGCCTAGAGCGAAGGCGCCTTCGATAGTCTCGGGGACATGGATTTCATGCGTCCATTGCTCGGCGCCGATGGAGTAACCGTGCAGGGCGTAAACGACTGGATAGCGTCGAGACTTATCTTGCGCATAGCTGGGAGGAAGGAACACAAACACGTCGCGATCAACCGCGTCTCCTTCCAAATTGCCTTCCAGAGCCGTTCCGTGAATTTTGATGTGCTCGACCGCCACTGGCTTTGCACCGGCAACCGCCGGAGGCACATCTGTTTGCACTTGTGCGGCGAGATGAGGAGCTAGTCCAGCCGCAATCGCAAGTAAAATTCCTCTGAACCATTTCGCGCTTGTCATGGTGACCCTTTCTTGAAGCAGCACCAGTCTGGGAGGGCCATCTAGCTCTACTGCTCGACTGCAACCACCGTTACCGATTTGGGAGCCAATTTGAGGGTCAGCTTGGCGTCTTGCGCTTTTGCGGAAAACGGCTTCGGAACAACCGAACTGGGCGCGCCGAAGGTATTTACGCTGTCGACCTTGGATGCAGACAGCGTTTCTCCTGCCACGGATTTGGCATTTATACCGGCCAGAGTAACTTCGATTTCAGCGGACTGATTTGGATCGACGTTAGTTATTGCAAGCCATAATTTTCCGGCTTTATCTTTCGCTGCTATGGCATCTACACGAGGCAACGTAATATCACCGTGCGTGTACGTGCCGGCGTCGAATGAGACGGGCACGAAGGTGGCGTCCTGGAACGGTACGTACATTTTGTATATGTAGTATGTGGGCGTGAGAACCATTTTCTCTTTGTCGGTCAGGATCATGGCCTGGAGCACATTGATCATCTGCGCGATATTGGCCATGCGAACGCGGTCGGCATGCCGCGCAAAAATGTTGAGATTCAGTGCCGCTAGCATTGCGTCGCGCAAACTATTTTGCTGTGCGAGGAAGCCAGGATTGCTGCCGGGAAGCGGCGCGTACCAGCCGCCCCACTCATCCACAACAAGCGCCACCTTTTTTTCCGGATCATATTTGTCCATGATTGCCGAGTGCTTCTCAACAAGAGAGTTC
>Ga0210399_10002229_pt1 | contig 15103 bp, 10 predicted proteins | sample IncBWC14MmetaG_FD_150865 | JGI IMG/M metagenome (GOLD analysis project Ga0210399, IMG submission 150865) | Forest soil microbial communities from Barre Woods Harvard Forest LTER site, Petersham, Massachusetts, United States - Inc-BW-C-14-M | ecosystem: Environmental > Terrestrial > Soil >...
CCGGTGTTGGGTGTATTTTGCGCGGGTGACTGCGCGTTGGCCCGCGATGTTTCTGAGGGGGTAGCTTGCTGTGGTTCTTCTGGAGTTGGCTCCCAGCAGGTTCCGTAAGGCGCGCACGGGAAGAAACTGCCATAGGTGTGGAGATCATTTAAGCCGGGAATAGGTGAAGAGAGTCCCGAAGCTTTGAGCGCCGCAGTGGTTAAAGTTGCTCTTTCCTGGACCCGAGAAGAAACCCAGCTGTCCCAATCGCCTCCCGCGAGAGAAGAATTCGCGGCCGGTGCAGGAAGCTGTTCGGTGCTTTCTGAAGGGGGAGTTTGCTGGGCGGCTGTGCGGACGCTGGGCATGCTTTCTGACAACCAGCCACCCGGAACGAGAGGCGCCAGTGCCCGCAGCCGGGACAGCAAAACATTTCGATCCTGGAAAGAAGCCACTTGGGCCAGGTCCGGATTCTGAACGACTTCGCCACCTTGGAAAAACAGAGTATGCCCCTTGGGCAATAGGAGTTTCGGGGAGCCATCGCGAATGATGGCTTCCCCTTTCTCTCCCTGAGGAGTGATGGCGGTAGCGTCGAGATACGCAACCATGCGGGCGAAGAGAGTCTCAGGTGGTGAGATTTGAATTTGGTCCGTGGGTGTCTCGATGAAAAAAGATTCACCGGCGGCGGGTTGCAGAGCAAAAGTTGCCGTACCCGTGGGCAGGGTCATGCGCGTGACGACGCCGTCCTGTCGAGCGGACAGTTCGCTGAAAAGGAGAAGCGAATTCTCGGCCAGGTAAGCTGCTGAGCCATCCTCAAATTCAATTTCGGCGCGGCCGTTTCCGGTGGCCACGGCAAAGCCTTGCTTGAGCAGTTCGCCGCCCTGCGCCTGCTCCCAGGGTTTGTTCAGATTGGTGTGCCCTCTGTCGCCGCGCGCAAGGCGGACGTCACCTTGTACCGAGGAGATGCGAACCTCGCGAGCATCGGTGTCATCGGACGCGAACGCTGTGGGGGTGGAACAGAGGAGTGGAGTTAAAAGAGTGAAAAAGGAGAGAAATCGTCCCCGGTGGATATTCACGGGAAACCTCCAGTGCCGGATCGGGGCCCGCTGTTAGGACGTGCAGATTGCGTTTGTAGTTTCCTTACTTAGCTGTCGAAAGAATTCGGTACTGAGACATAGCGCGGCGAAAGTGGCGAGTATCGATTCCTCAGCAACAGGACTCTCTCCCGGGAATGATCCGGCGCATTAGTGCGGGCGGCCGGAAGACGGGTGGGAAGAAGCCGTCGAGGAAGAGGCGGAGGAGGAAGATCGCCCCGAGCTGCTTGCGCTCGAAGAGGAGGAAGTGCCGCCCCAACTGCTACCTCGGCCGCTGGCGCTGGAACTCCCTCGTTCGCCGCCGGAATAGCGCGGCGCGGGCGGCGGAACGGTGATTCGTGCGGGCGGAGCGGAATTGGCGCTGCGCGCCGCCGGAGGAGCCACGGGAGAACGCTGAGGATTTACGCCGAGTGGTGTCGAGGTGGCGCCAGCCGCAGCTCTTCCATTTCCAGTTTGGAGTTCCTTTTCGTTCACGGAAGACGAGACCCCCGGAGAATTTGTATTTACGAAGAGGTGTTCCCTAGGATCGTATACGATAGAAGAGTCCTTGCCGAGAGAGACGACACGAACTCCAGACTTGCCGTCAACCACGGTTCTCGAAACGCGAGCCGGAGGCCCAGTAGCCACCAGACTGCCGCTTATGCCTTCGCGCGGCGGGGACTTCAAGGCTTCCCACTTTTGGCCGCGCTCGACAGGAATGAGTTGCGCGCCCGCGCCTTTGGCTCCCTCGAATGAAAAAACACCGCGCTCCAAATTGAGTGGAGTTTTACCCTTTGCATCTAGGGGATGCATGGGCACGATGCCACTCTTGCTGCCATTGCGAACGAAGACCGCAGTCACCGGATGATAGACCGGACGCGGAGGATGAACGCCCTTTGGGGGCCGCACTGGACCGCCAGGATACCCTTGGTATCCGTAAAGGATCGGCGGGGAATAAAACCAGCCGCCGCAGGAAGCATCGAAGAGCCATCCTCCATAGTGATAGGGAGCCCAGCCCCAGGGCTGAAAACTGAGCCAGGCGTAGCCGCCCGCGGCCGGATCGAAGATCCATTGACCGCTCGTAAAAGGAGACCAGCCAAATCCGGCCCCGAATGGCCTCCAACCGAACCCGGACGCCCCACAGCTAGAAAAGGCGCCATAGGTGTACAGGTCGGCGAACCCCGGAACGTAATTCGAGGAACCCGTGTATTGCAGCGCGGCGGCCGTGGCGGTTGAGACGCTCTCGATGCGGCCGGAGACCCAGCGATCAAAATCGTCTTCGTCGGGAAGGCGGCCGACGCTTAGGGAGGAATCGTCGCCGGCTCTCATGGAAAGGGACTGACCCTTATCGAGGCGCGTGGAGTTCTTATTGTGCAAGACGGAAACGCGGCCCTGAAAGGTCTCGACAGTGCTGCCGTCATCGTAATTATCCACGCGGAAGGAACTTCGATGGTCGGCTTCCACCGTGAAGTCGCCTCCGGTGACACTGAAGTAGTCGCCACTCGCAGGATTCACATAGAACGAAGCGCTACCCTGCCGCAGAACGAGCCGCGTCGTGCGTGTAGCGTCATTGAGAGAAAGATCATAAAACTCCAGGACCGTGTTTTCCTTCAGGAAAGCCATCGCGCCATTCTCGAATTCGACTTCCGCGCGGCCGTTGTCGGTGGCCAGAACATAGCCTTGGCGGATGGGCAGATTTAGCCCAGCGGTCTCCCAGGTTGCAGCGGAGTCGGCAAGAGGATCACCGTGGGTTTCGCGGGCGAATCGGACGTCGCCCTGAACAAGGCTCAAGCGGATGATTCGGGCATGGCTGGAATCCGCCGTGGCGGGGCGCGCGGCCCCAAACAACGAAATCAGCAGAACGACCAGGATGGCAGGAAGCAGTTTGCGGGAAGTCATATTTACCCCCTCACGGGGAAGCAGCTCATCGTAAGACGGTTAGCAAAGCGGGCAGGTTACGCGCAAAGCGCCCTAAACCATCGTCTCGCCGGGGGCATGGCGACGTCAAGCAAAGAACTGCATGAAGGGGTAACGCACCGGGGAAAATGCGGAGCGGGAAGGAAGATAGGCGCAAATTAGCCAAATCAAATTTTTTGGTCCCTAGTAGGTCCCTAGTTCCTTGACACTCCGAAAGTGAAACGCTAGTTTCAGGGGGGCGTGGTGTCCGATTTACGCGCACGGTGTCCTGCGGTCCGCCGTCCTTTCTAAGAAAAGGGCGTTGCAAACGAAATGGAGTTTGCTCACGACCGTGGAGCCGAGTCCTGTTCTGTGGGGGAAATCATGCGAGGCAATTACAGACTTCCGGCCGCTGTACTCCTGCTCGCGGGAACACTGATGAGTAGGAGCGCTTATGGGCAAGGCGGCGCAACGGGAGCTATCAGCGGCGTCGTTGTGGATACCAGCGGTGGATCGGTTGCCGAAGCCGAGATCCAAATTATCGATACGCGCACGGAGTCGCTGGCGCGCAAGATTCCGACCAACGCGGATGGAACATTCATAGCGGCGCTGCTTCCCCCGGGAACCTACGTGGTGGTTGTAAATAAATCGGGCTTTGCCGAGGCCAAGGCGTCGGGAATTGAAGTGCGCATTACGGAAACCACGAAACTAACGATCTCGCTCAAGCCCGGCGCGGTCTCGGAAAAGGTAGAGATTTCCGCACAGGTAACCAGCGTCGAAACAAGCAACGCCACGACGGGCCAGTCGCTGGGAACGGACGCGCTCCGTGGGCTACCTCTTGCGACGCAGAACTTTCAACAGTTGTTGACGCTTTCCTCGGGCGCGCAAAGCGAACTGAACAACTCAACGCAACTCGGCCGCGGGGATGTGCGCATCATCGTCAACGGCCAGCGTGAGGATAATAACAACTACTTGATCGAAGGCATTTCCGCGACGGACTACAACGTGGCGGAGCTGACCAACACGCCGTTGCCAAACGCGGATGTCATCCAGGAATTCAAGGTGCAAACTTCGCTTTACGATGCCAGCCAGGGGCGCAATGGCGGCGGCAACATCAACGCGGTGCTGAAGAGCGGGACGAAGCAGTTTCATGGCGATGCGTATGAATTCTTCCGCAACGACAAGCTCGACGCCAATGATTATTTCTTGAACGCCAACGGCCAGAGCCGCCCAGTCGTTCGGCAGAATCTGTTTGGCGGCAGCTTCGGAGGCCCAGCGGGCAGGGAAAAATTGGGATTCTTTTTCGTGAACTATCAGGGCACCAGGCAGCGCAGCGGAGATTCGCCCGGGACGATCATCAGCACAGCCATTCCGGTCCTCCCGGCTGACCGTTCGGCCGCCAACCTCGCCTCGGTATTCAGCAGCCCGGCCGTAGGAAAGTGCGCCGCGCAAGCAATCACGATCGATCCCGTCACAGAAAACCTACTTAGTCTAAAGAGCGATCAATTTGGCGGGACCGGGGGTGGTTTTCTGTTTCCCACGGTATCCGGGACGCCGCAGGTGAACGTCGATCCGAACACCTGCTCCGCCAGCGTGAACACCGGTACGTTCACGTTCAGCAAACCGGGAACTTACACCGATGACCAGTTCACGGCAAATTGGGACCGCGAATTCCGCGGCGGTGGGGACAAAATATCCGAGCGCTTTTTTTATTCAAACTCGGAAACGTTTGAACCGTTTGGAGCCGGCGGCTTGCAAGCTTCGCTTGGCGGCGGCATCGCTGCGTCTGATTTGAACTTCCCCTATACGCTGCCTGTCCGCGACCGGTTCCTGGGCCTTACCGAGACCCATCTCTTTTCGCCGACACTCGTGAACGAGTTCCGCTTTGGTCTGGTGCACATCAACAATTCCTCCATCAATACGGCCCCCGCGGGAGTGACGGCCACGGCGGCCGGAATAAACCGGCCGACAAACAATCTCACCAACGACATTTACAAATTTACGCTAAACAGTTCAGGGTTCCAGTTCGGCCCGACGCCGCAGGCCGACCAGTTTCAGACTCAAAATAATTACGATTTCGTGGATACGGTTTCCTGGGTTCACGGATCCCATGTGCTGCGCTGGGGCGGCGAAATGACTTTCGTGAATCTCTATAAACTGTTCCCGCAGGTTTTCAACGGGCAGCTTTTCTTTTCCAGCCAGAGCGGCGGGTTGAGCGATTTTCAGGAATTCCTGGAAGGCGCGCCAACCGGGAGCTTCGGAGGCGGCGGCGTATACAACCACCAATATAAACAGAACAATTTTGCGGTTTTCGCCCAGGACGATTGGAAAGCGACCAAGAACTTAACCTTGAACTTGGGATTGCGCACCGAGTTCCTGGGGGCGTGGCAGGACGGACTATGCCACATCGGCAATCTCGAGTCGGACCTGACGTTGAAGGGTGAGAACCCGTTTGTCTATCCGGGTTGCGTGAACGCGCTTAGGGTGGCGGGATTGTCAGGCTCCGGGAATGGAACCACGTTGCACAATCAATACGCCAGGGGACTTGGACCGCGCGTCGGTCTGGCATATGACCTTTTCGGCAAGCACACCACCACCATTCGCGCGGGCTACGGCATTTACTATGTGCGCGAAGACATCGGCGCTGTCGATCAACTTAGCTTTCAGGCGCCGTTCATTCCCATCGCCGGTTTGAACGGACTGCCAGGCAGCTTGACGAATTTCTTCGAACCATGTTTGTCCAGCAATCCCGCGCCGCAGAATCCGTGGTGCAGTTCTTCGCAATTCGGTATGACTAACCCGAACGCGCTTCCGGCTGCGGGACAGTTGAGTCCGAGTTTTGTGGGTTGCGCCTCCGTCCTGCAAGGATTTGTGCTGAACGGTACGAGCACCCCAACATTCGATTCGACGCAATCACCGGTTTACGCTAACCAAGCGGGTTGCAATGGGGTAGGCGCTGCAACCATCTTCGTGCTGGAAGTTCCGCGCCAGTTCAAGGTGCCGAACACCCAGCAATGGAACCTCACCATGCAGCACTCGTTGGGAAAGCAATGGGTGCTGGAAGCCGGCTACGTGGGAACCCACGCCGTGCACCTCCGCGACACACGTGACGCGATCGAGTCGCTGGACGCCACGGTGACCGCAGTGCACGTGACAGACGTCAACGGCCACCAGTACACGATCACCACCGATACGCTCTCGAATGCCATTGCGAGGACCCCGACGCCCGGCCTGAATGGCTACGGCGGCTATCAGATTTTTGCCAACGATGCGTACTCGCACTATCACTCACTGCAGACCACGGTTTCGCGGCGCTGGTCGCAGGGCTATCTGCAGGCAGCTTACACGTGGTCAAAATCGACGGACGCGACATCGACCGGAAACCCCGCGTTCAATACTGCATTTAATAATGAAAGCACCCTGAATGATTCACGGGGACTGTCGGACTTTGACCGTCCGCAGCGTTTTGTCGTGAGCTACGTTTATGATTTGCCGTTCCTCCGGCATTCTGAGGGGCTCACTCATGCGGTCCTGGGTGGATGGCAAATCAGCGGGGTGACAACGGTGCAGTCCGGGCTGCCTTTCTCGGTCTACGACTCCGCTTCAGGCACCGCTTTTATTTTGAACGGGAGTACGTCCACATTGACGGCGGACCTCGCCTCCGGCAAGTCCATCAAAAGCGGATATTCCAGCGGTGACATCCATACTCGCCTGAATGGTTACCTTAATTTCGCAAACTTTGCCACCGTTCCCTTCCTGGCGCAAAATCAGGCCCTGTGCAATCCCAATCAGCTCGATCCGACGATGGTGCCGAACTCGAACTATTGCGTGATCGGATTCGGGAATCTCGGCAGGAACATCTACCGCGGCCCGCACCAGCAGAACTGGGACTTCTCCTTGATCAAGAACTTCAGTATGACCGAGCGGCAAAGCGTGCGATTTACGGCTGACTTCTTCAACATCTGGAATCACCCCAACTTTGGTAACCCGGTGGCTACCGACGTCGAAAGCCCGAGCAACTTTGGCCACATTGTAAGCACCAGAGGAGTGCCGCGGCTGATTCAGTTCTCGTTGCGATACGCGTTCTAGTTCACTGGGTCGCGAACTTCGGCCGCCGCACCACCCGTCGCTGCGCGGGCCCCGCTTTCTCGTGCTTCCGCGCACGTGTGGCGGACTCCGATGCGCCAGCTTGCAGCGAAGTGGTAAGATTCCCGTCCGGGCCAGACCATGACACGAATGGCATCGCGCGTTTCACAACTGCATGGCGAAGGCGCGCTGGCGGTTTATTCGCGCGCGAAGGAACTCGAGCGCCAAGGGCGGTCGATCATTCATCTGGAACTCGGCGAGCCGGATTTTCATCCTGCCGCGCCGGTTGTAGATGCGCTGCGCGGCGCCGTTGCCGCGGGGCGCGACCGGTACTGCTCCACGAGAGGCATACCGGCTCTGCGCCAGGCGATTGCGGATTACTTGAAACGCACGCGGCGGTTGAATGTTGCGGCGGAACAAGTGCTCGTGGCGCCGGGTTGCAAGATGGCACTCTCGCTGGCGATGATGGCGCTGATCGAACCCGGCGACGAAGTACTGTGCCCAGATCCCAGCTTTCCGATTTATCCGTCGTTTACGCGCGGGCTGGGGGCCACGGCGGTTTCCTATGGGCTGGATGAGAAAAATAAGTTCCAGCCTGATTTGGAAGAGATCGCGCGAAAAATAACGCCGCGCACGACCATGCTGATCTTCAATTCGCCGAATAATCCTACCGGGACGGTTTTCACCGACGCAGTTCTGGAAAATCTCGCCGGGCTCGCCAGCAAGCACGACCTGTGGGTTCTGGCCGACGAGATTTACGCGCGCATTCTCTTCAGCGGAGAATACAAATCCATCCGGTCGCTCCCCGGAATGGCGGCGCGCACCATAATTATTGATGGATTCTCGAAGAGTTTTGCCATGACCGGCTGGCGGCTGGGTTACGCTGTGGCACCTGTGGAGGTGATCGATGCTATGGACCTGCTGGTGCTGAACACCTTCACGTGCGCGGCGGAGTTTACCCAGATAGCGGCCATCGAAGCACTGCGCGATTCCACAAATGCTGTGGACGCGATGGTGGCGGAGTACCGCAAACGGCGCGATCAGTTCGTCGCGGGGCTCAACCAAATTCCCGGATTTCGCTGTCAGACGCCGGACGGCGCTTTCTACGCCTGGGTAAATATTGAAGAGACGGGGTTTCCGGCCGAAGAGGTACAAAAGCTTTTGTTGGAAGAAGCGGGCGTGGCGGGAATCGCCGGGGCGGCGTTCGGCACCGGCGGCAAGAATTTTCTGCGCTTCTCGCTCGTCAGCGCGCGGAGACTGCTCGAGGAAGCTCTGCAGCGCATCCAACGCGTATCGATGCATTGGCGAGCAGCGGTTTCGCGCTGATTGATGAGTTTTTCCTGATGGGGGATGGGAAAATGAAACACCTGCTTCACTCTGGGGCCGCTCTGCTCGTGACCCTCGCAGGGAGTTCTCTGGCGCACGCGCAGGCCAGACCACTGCCCGGCGCCGACTTCGAGAAAGTGTACGGCCGCCTGTTGAAGCAGATCGACCAAATACCTATCTACGACAATCACTCGCACGCGACGTTCCCGGATGACTCCGACATGGACGCCATGGCTTCGCCACCTGAGGAAAGCACCGTCTTGCGGCTGCGCGACGACAATCCGGAATTTGTCACCGCGGCCAAGACGCTCTTCGGCTACCCCTTCGACGATTTCAAGCCCGAACACGCGAAGTGGCTCATCGACAAGAAGAAAGCCGCGGAAGCGGCAGGCGGCACTGCCTACTGGGACGGCGTCCTCGACAAAATGAAAATCGAGACGTGCCTGGCCAATCGCGTGGCACTGGCCCCGTACCTCGATCCGAAGCGGTTTCATTGGGTGTTTTTCGTTGATTCCTTTCTTTTCCCTTTCGACAATCACAACCTGATCGCCAAGAACGGCGATATGGCCGTGTACATTCCGCTGCAGGAAAAAGTGCTCCTGCGTTATCGGAAGCAGGAAAACGTAGACGCCCTGCCCGCCGATCTCTCCGGCTACGAGGCCTTCGTCCGCCAAACGCTGGCCGACAACCAGAAAAAGGGCGGCGTGGCCATGAAATTTGAGGCTGCTTATTTCCGCACGCTGTTCTTCCGCGATCCGCCGCGTGAAAAAGCGGAATCGATTTACGCCCAGTTCCGCGGCGCTGGGGTGCCCTCGGAAGACGACTACCGTACGTTTCAAGATTACATTTTTCGTGTGCTCATCGATCAAGCGGGCAAGCTGAAACTCCCGGTACATTTTCACAGCGCGGTGGGCATTGGCGATTACTTCAGCCTGCGCAACGGCAATCCGCTTAATCTGGAAAATGTGCTGCGCGACCCGCGCTACAGCACGGTGAACTTTGTGCTGATTCACGGCGGCTATCCCTACACTTTGGATATGATCTGGCTGACCGCTCGGAAGAACGTGTACACCGATTCCTCGCTGATGGGTTATTATGTTTATCCTTCGGAGCTGAAAAACATTCTCAAACAGTGGATCTCGCTCTATCCCGAGAAAATCATGTTCGGTTCGGACGCTTTTCCGTTCAACGATGCCGTCGGTGCGGAGGAGACCTTCTGGCTCGCGGCACGCTCTGCCCGGACCGCGATAGCAGCGGCGCTGGCCGAGTTGGTTTCCGAAGGCGCATGCACAGAAGAAAAGGCACTGGAGCTGGCGCGTTTATACCTGCACGACAATGCCCGAAAGCTGTATGGAGAGAAGAAATGAGTACGCCGGCAAAATCCAAACACCTCGCGTGGAAAAACGTCGAGCGCGAACAATTGAACCCGCTCATCGACCGCGAAATGCTGGTTGGCGACAAAATCATGCTGGCGCGCGTGCTGATGAAGAAAGGCGCGCACGTGCCATTGCATCACCATCACAATGAGCAGGTGACCTATATCCTCGAAGGCGCGTTGAAATTTGCCATCGATGGCCAGGAGGTCGTCGTGCGCGCCGGCGAAGTCCTGTGCATCCCGCCGCACATGCCCCACGAAGCATGGGCACTTGAAGATACCGTAGACCTCGACGTTTTCGATCCTCCCCGCGAGGACTGGCTGAACAAGAGCGACGACTATCTCCGCCACGGCCGCTAGAGTCCGGGGGCGGCCGAACGCGCTGGACCCGGCCACACCGGCTACTGCCCCCCCACTTGATTTCCGATGGCATGCATTCAGACCGACCATCGACCGTTTTCTCTTTTGCCCCCGCACTGCGAAAGAGCATGGACAAAGGGCCACAGTGTTGTTTACCGTAGCTACGTGGCTGAAACCAGGCGTGGGGCCAGCCCTCTAAAGGGGAGCATCATGAAGAGGCTACTCATAGCAGCAATGCTGCTCGGAAGCGTGAGTACTGCGCGGGCACAGGTAAGCGCGCCTACTCTGCAGGCCGACACGTTTTCGTCGCCGGCGGCCCAACCGGCAAGTACGTTCGCAGCCCCGGTGGTCGCCACGGCCTTGGCTCTTCCGCTCGAGAATGCCGAGCCGGCATCGCCGCCACCCCACCCTAAGTTTCTCTATGGCGGGCGCGATGACTACCGCTGGGAGCTGAGTCTCGCCGCCAGCTGGTTGCGCTTCCGATCCTCGGTTTTCAATGCCAGTGCCGTCGGCTTCAGCACTTCGGTAGTGTATTTCACAAACGACTGGTTCGGGGTCGAAGGAAATGTCACCGCCGTATTTGCTCCAACGATTTTTCAGAACGAGCACGTTAAGATTGCCACCTACGGCGGCGGCCCGAAGATCGCTTGGCGGCAGAAGCGGTGGGAACCCTGGCTGCACGGAATTTTTGGCGGCGCCCACGAACAGCCCTCGGTCGCTGGACAATCCAGGAGTTCCTACGAGATCAAAGCAGGTGGCGGAGCCGATTATCGCTGGAATCCGCGCATCTCTTTCCGACTGGAAGGCGACTACGTGCGAACCGGTTTTTTTATGAGTTCACAGAACGACTTCCAGCTGGCGGGCGGAATCGTTTTCCACTTTTAGTGGGACCTGTCGAGGCGACTTGGCCGGTACCTCCGTAGGCCAGACCGAAAACTGCTGAGCCAAGGGAAGATCTGCTCGTAGGAGCTGTGAATCCCGCCGAAGAGAAATCAATTTGTCGGGAGAGGCTTCTTATACTTGGTGGCGTCGACTGATTTCCATTCCCCTTTGATGATGGCGGTCCGGATCTGCGCGGCAGTCTTCCCTTTACCCAACTGCTCGTACGTGTAGAAGTCTTCGTAAATACAGGTGCCGCATTCCGAACCGTGCTTGCTGGCAAAGCAGTCCAGCAGGCTTTTGTGGCCCTGAGTGCGGTCGCAATGGCAATAGCAAGGCTGCTGGTAAAGAGCCTTTTTAATTTTGGCGGCTACCGTGTAGGCGTTTTGGGTGACGGGATCAGTGAACAGATCGGGGTTCATCGTGGCAGGCAGTTCTCCCCGCGGGGTTTGCGCATGATACGCGGGCACAGCTTCGTCGGCCGCGGTTTGCGCCGAACTTGCATCTTGGGGCGATTTCGAGGCGGCCCGCTGGGGAACCAGCACAACTCCACTTGCAAAGCCGAACAGCGCCACGCCGCCGAAGAATTTTCCGATCCTATTTCCACGCATAATTCGCCCCCGTTCTTCGTTCTATCGCAGTCATGTCACTGCATCTCTACTCTAAGACGGCGAGGCGGGAATTTCCACTGCCATGCTCGCCGGATACCAGTAAAGGAAACCATCACGGCAGCCGAACGACGGCAAGTCGAACGGGAGCGCGCTTGGTCACGCGCAGGATCTTGTCGCCGTTCAGCTGGTCGACCTGGTCAGGCGACACTCCACGTCCAGCCATAGTGCTGTCGCGATTCGTTTTGGGATGGTTCAGCACAGGACAGGAATTTTCATCGCCAAGACTCTGCCACACCTCTGGAAAACTCCGCCAGCTAGACGAGGGCCGCTTCGACAGCCCTACATGGCCGAGGAGAGGGCGGAACGGAGGACTTCGTCTCCATGTGTTTTGCGCGAAGATGACGCTGCACGCGGCGGCCCCAGCCCCTTACAAACGAAAAATTGAGCGCGCCGCCGATGGCCGAACTGGCCAAGGGTATCAACCGCCCAACCCATTTTTCCGCCGTCTCGGCGCCAATCTTTGCTGCGAAGCGTCCGGCAATACGGGGGGCGACTTTTTCGAGGATCTGTTTTTCGGCCAAATCCTTGCCGTAATCGATGCCCGAAGCGGCCGCAGCCGCCTTCCACATTTCGATCCGCTGGTCCCGGCCGTGGGCTTCAAATCCATAGAGCAGCGAGAGGCGTTGGACTAGACGCAGCGTAATCACCGTGAGCAGGCTGGCGTCGGGCAAAAACGTGAACATGCCACCGAGGCCGAAACCAGCGCCTTCGGCGAGCGCCAGCCTTTCGGCATCGCGAATCAGCGATTTGGCGATGGTGTCCAGGCGCTCGGTAGGAACGTCTTTCATACGCGCAAAGTCTGGAACCCACAAATTGTGCTTGTTGGCGAGGTGCTGCCGGAAATCTTCGGGGTCGACCTCGATGGAACGAAGTCCGCGGAGAACCCCAAAGCGCAGAAGACGGGTGATCTGAGCCGAGTTAGGTAACGCTGCCATGCCTATAAGCATCCTAAGGCGGTTAGAACGGTATGGCAACTACCCCGTTGCAGGCCTGTGTCCCGAGCTCGGGGGGCAAATCTCGAGAACGGGGGGGAGTTACCCGGAACGCGGCAAGAAAACGGCAGTCCTACTTGACGCGGAGACGTTTTTCGGTAAACTGCATTCTTCGCTATGGCGACGATGCCACAATTCATTCCTTCCGAAGTCGTGCATGATCTCGACTTCCCGCAGCGTGAAGCGGCCTTCTTCTATGGCTTGTTCTTGCGCGGTTATTCCGCGGACCAGTTGCGGCGGGACATCGAAGTGCCACCGGCGGTCCTTGCCAAGTGGCACCGCGAAGCGGAGCGCGATCCGCAGCTTCGCGATATTTTTGCGCGCATGGTAGATTACCGCCGTCATGTCCTGGCCATTTTCGATACCCTGGTGGGTTCAGACACTCAGCCACAGCGAGTTCAGTAACGTCGTTTTTCATTCTTCAGGGGCGCTCCAGGCAAGATTCCTCCTGTGGTTCTTGGCTGTCCCATCGTTGTTACGGTAATTCCCCTGTACCTTCGTTCAGGCCAAAAACTGTCAGGCAACCAAACTAAGCTGCGGGTGATCTAACCGATTTCGGGGGACAAGTATCACAAAATGAAGGGGATTCCTCTGATTGACGGGGAACTTTTCTGGGGTTAGAATCACAAGTCCTAGAGCCTGAGGTGTCTTCATGTTAAGGGTAGTACGGACCCTGTTCGTTTTCATTTTTTCGATCGCCATGGCCATTCCATCGGTTTCCGCGCAGCAGGGGCAGGATCCAGGTGCTCCTCCAGCACGCCCGAAGATGGATAAAGATGCGAAGCGGAAAATGAAGAGGACGCTGAAGGAGTTGGACAGCTCCTACCGGCAATGGCTGACCGAAGACGTCACCTACATTATTTCTCCGGATGAGCGCAACGCCTTCCTGCAACTTGATACCAACGAGGAGCGCGAACAGTTCATCGAGCAGTTCTGGCTGCGGCGCAGCAGCAATCCCGACCTGCCAGAAAACGATTTTAAAGAAGAGCATTACCGGCGCATCGCTTACGCCAACGAGCACTTCGCTTCCGGTATCCCCGGATGGAAGACCGACCGCGGCCGCATGTATATCATGTGGGGTCCGGCGGATGAAGTTGACTCGCATCCCACTGGCGGCACCTACGACCGGCCGATGGACGAGGGTGGCGGTTCCACGAGCACCTACCCGTGGGAAACATGGCGTTGGCGCTACCTGGAAGGCATCGGCGAAAACGTTATTTTGGAATTCGTCGATCCAAGCGGGTCGGGCGAGTATCACATGACCATGGATCCGTCGGAAAAGGATGCGCTGCTGCATGTGCCTGGCGCGGGTTTGAGCTTGATGGAATCCATGGGCATGGCGTCGAAGGCCGACCGCTTCACGCGATCGGACGGCACGAACTTGCCAACGACCATGGGCGGAACGCCAGCGAGCATGAACGAGTTCACCCGGCTGGAGCTCTACGCCAAGGTCAACAAACCGCCTGAAGTGAAGTTCAAGGATCTCGAGGCGGTGGTAACCTCTCGAATCGTCCGCGATCAAGTGCACTTCAACTGGCGGACGGATTACCTGAAAGTCACGAATGATACGGTTCTGGTGCCCGTTACCGTGCAGATTCCCAATAGCCAGCTTTCCTTTCAGGCCAAGGACGGGATTCATTCCGCGGTGATCAATATTTTCGGGCGTGTGAGCACGCTCACCGGCCGCGTGGTGCAAACCTTTGAAGATTCCGTCACGCGTGATTTTCCGGATTCGCTCTACCAGCAATCCTTGAAACTCCAGTCCATCTATCAGAAGGCCGTCCCTTTGCGCCCCGGTCTATACCGTCTGGACCTGGTGCTGAAGGACGTGCAGAGCGGAAATGTCGGAGTGGTGAACTCGCGCCTGCAGGTGCCCCGGTACGAGGATGACAAGCTGGAGGCGAGCTCGTTGATTCTTGCCGATCAAATCGAGCATGTTCCTGCTAAGCAAGTCGGAGCCGGTCAGTTTGTGCTAGGTTCCTCAAAGGTCCGGCCACGGCTGGAAGGGGATTTTACCACCGCCGACAAGCTCGGCATTTATATGCAGGTCTACAACCTGAAGCCCGACGACAAGTCCCACAAGTCCAGCGCAACCTTCCAATACACGGTCAAAAAAGGCAAAGACCAGGTCATGCAGTTTAAGGAGACTTCCGAGGAGATGAAGCAAACGGGCGATCAAGTGACCATCGAGCGCCTCCTGCCTCTGGCAACGCTGGCGCCGGGCAAGTACAGCCTGGAAGTTAATGCCACGGACACGCTTTCGAATCAGACCATTTCGCGCACGGCAGATTTTACGGTGAGGGCGCCGGTGGAAATCAAAGCCGCCGCCAATGCAACACCGGGGAGGTAAAAAAGTGAAACAGGAACGGCTCCGAACCCTGGGGGCCCTGGTCCTGACCGCCATGGTTTCGTCCTTTGCGGCGATTCCGGCGGCCGCGCAAGCGAAGCCTGTCCCGGGCAAGCTTGCGG
>Ga0210399_10002230_pt1 | contig 15102 bp, 14 predicted proteins | sample IncBWC14MmetaG_FD_150865 | JGI IMG/M metagenome (GOLD analysis project Ga0210399, IMG submission 150865) | Forest soil microbial communities from Barre Woods Harvard Forest LTER site, Petersham, Massachusetts, United States - Inc-BW-C-14-M | ecosystem: Environmental > Terrestrial > Soil >...
ATGGTTGGGATAGAGCTCCGACGCGCCGGCTGTAGGTGGAGGGTTACCAAGCCCGCTCTTTCGATTGCGAGTTGGGTTCTCATTTCCACCGTGGCTACGTTTTCGAAGGCCCCCCTATAATGCCGGACGGCCGAATTTCTCAGGTCCGGTTTGAAGCCTTGGCATCTCGTCCGTGAGCCTTCCCATTCGCCACGAGGTTCAAGCGCTGGTTCGCATACGCCCCGACTACGAATGGTTTGCTCTCAGCTTAGTTCCATCTCCTGCGTCGGCTTACGTCGGCTCTGTGTCCGACCACCGCGCTGCCGATGGCACCACCAAGGACCCAGAGTCCCTTTGCCCGATCTTGGCGTTACCTTGATCAGGGAGACGTGAACCGCCTCCTGCGAGGACATTACTCCCCGGTCATAGCTCTTACAGACTCATTCGTCGGTCCCACTCGCTCTCCTCTCCTTCGGCCTAAGCCTCGTTCGAGGAGTCTCTGCAGGGTGCGACCAGCCCCTGCTGCTGGCGGGACCTTCCCGACGTTATCTCTGCGAATCCTTCCCTGCGTGCCTGGGCCCCTGTCACGGCGGTCCCGTGGAGTGCACCTGCCTGTTTCTTCCTCCACGTCATCGGCCTTCCCCCGTACACTATCGAGGTCGGCTTCCCGCGTTTCCCCGTCAAAACGATTTCATGACGGATCCCTTTTTCGAGACTGCAGCCATTTCGTTAGGTTCAGGCCCTCAGGTTTGCTCGCCTCCCCGATCGTTCCTACCGCTGCCGCTTATCGCCGCAGGGCAGCCGAGGCTTTTACGTCCGAGCTGAACAGGCTTCGTTGCCTCCGCCTGCATCGGATATGCTAACCACCCGCCCAGGCAATTGGTGGTGTGGGGACTTACACCCCACAAGATTCACAGCCTTGTCGGCTGCTCCAGCGTAATTGGGATCTAACGACAGCCGGTAGCTAACCTAGTGCGTTGCAAGGGCGACTCCTCGGATAGTCACGTCCACACTCCCGAACTGCGGACCTTCGAACTCAAATTCCACTGCTTTCGTCCCGATGCGAGGCCTGCCCAACTCGCATCGCGTCGTGAAACGGAAATCGGATGTGATGCACTATCTAGATAGAAATACAAGATAGGTAACCCAGCCCGTTTGGCTCCAGCAGGAGCGCTACAGAGCATGGGCACCCGTGGGCGCTGGAGAAGTCATGTCTAGCGACTATGAAAAGCGGCTTGAGGCGTTCTACGAGCAGGCATCCAACGAAAAGGACCCCGAGAAGCTGAAGCAACTCATATCCGATATCCTCACCGTCCTTGAAGCCCATCAGCAGCACCTACCAGACTGCCGGGCTGGGTCATCCGACGACAAGGCTTCGTAGGTAGCCCGCGACTCCGATAAGGTCTGTCCATCGGATCATAGTCACCTCCATCACGCGTCCTGCACAACGATTCAAACGGGGCACGCGCCCATCGCTGTCAGAATTACTAACTTTCCCCGAGCAGGATAATGACGATTGACAGCATCATCCAAACGACCACCGACCATACGACGATCGGAGCCAGCCAGTCGCCCATCCATCCTTTGAATTTCTCCCGAGGAAATTGGCTGTGGCAATGGAGAGCAAAAATGCTAATCAGCCGGCACCGATCTTCTCAATGATGCGGTGGCAGGAACGGTGCGACGGTCACCATCGCATGAGTTCGCGAGATCGATGGGAAAGGCATTTATGGTAAATGAGTTAGAAGAGAAACCGGGGGAAAGACTCGACCTGCAACGGTGCATAGGCGTAATCCGTCGTCGACGAGCAAACTGCCCCCAGCTTGCTCCCGCCCCGCGGGGCTGTCAACAGCGGGTAACGCTCGGGGCCATCGACCTGGGCGGAGGTCTTACCGGAGTTCTTGCCGCCACGACACCCGATGGAAAGCGTCCAGTCACGATGATATAGTTCCTGCCCTCAAGGCCATGAGTTACTGCTCTGCCGGAAACCTTAGCGGCTCGGTTAAGGATCAACAGTTAACACCGCGAGAGCGGGAGGTCCTTAGTACCCGAAGTATTCGTTCCAGGTGGCGATTTTTCCTCCAACCAAATGCACAAGGATAGCGTCATGGGTCGTCGTTCTTTTGCGGTCTCTCTTGCGAGTGACAGTCCAATCCCACTGGATAGCCAGCCTGGTTCCGTCCCCGGAGAGAAACATCTCGTTTACCGTGACCTTCAGATCAGTGAAATTCTTGAAATAGTCAAGGATCGCGCTCTGCATGTCCTTCTTGACCACGTGACCTCCGGGAGAAAACAACTCTCCCTTCGGTAACCAATCGTCGGCAGCGATGGCAAAATCGCGCTTTTCCCACGCTTGCACTTGACGGTTCACGAGCGCGCGTACCTGCGCGCTGTCGTTCTTGTTGGGTTCCTCTGCCGGGCTCATTCGCTTCATCTCCTCCCGTCAATCGTAACAACTCGACCTGGGACACGGGATTTTGAATGAAATCGGGGCGATAACGCTTAGAACCCGATTGTGAGCGCTACCGAGATTTTGCAATAGTCAGAGAACGCACCTCGCTGGGCTTTTCGGAGGCGGGTGGGCCGCCCCATAAGCGCTAACTTAAGAATTGCTTCCGCATTGCCCTTCACTCGGGCAGGATTCCGCATTGTTCGCTGTGCGGGGGGATGTCGCGGGAGGCGCCCCTATTGCGGGAGGTTTATCCGGCGCAGCATTTCCGCGTAGCGCGGGTCGGAACGAAGAGAATCGTATTCGGGACGCCGAATGTACCAATTCGCGCCGGTAGGATCATCTTCCAAAAAGTGATTCAACTCGCGAAAGGCTTCGTCTTTCCTTCCCAGCATCGAGTAGTCAAGCGCGAAACGCCAAGCCAAACGCCTACATGATGATTTTAGGTCGGTCCGGTAGTACGCCTCCCTCCCCGTTCCAAAATCCAACTGCGCGTCCTCTGGGCAATAAGCTGTGCGTAGCTGCTGTGCAGTGGAATAGTTCCCCAGATATGCTTCCAACTCCGCATACCGCTCCGATGCGATTTCGAACTTGGGATCCAACTCCAACGTCTTGCGAAACTGTTCGCGAGCTTCGTCGAAGAGCTTAGCAATCATGAATCCAACGCCGAGGTTTGTGTTGATGACCTCGGAGAGGGGATCAAGCTGTAAGGCCTTACGGTACTCAGCTGTCGCCTCGTCAAAGCGCTTCTGCGGAAGCAGGTAGTCCTTCGCATAGAAATAATGCGCATCGGCGTCATTCGGGTTGGTCTCGATTGCCACCTTGAATTCCCGCTCTGCAGACGCCCAATCGAAAGTGCTCGCGTTCACCACGGCAATTGCTACGTGAACCTCACTCAACATCGGGTCCAGTTGGACCGCCCTTTCTGCTTCCGCTTTGCCCCTGGGAAGAGTTCTTGATTCCGAAGGTGGCAAGTAGCCACGCCCTACATCATAGGCAATCGCCAGAGATGCATATGCCCGGGCATAGGAAGGGTCCAGGGCTACGGCTTGCTGAAAACTCTCAATCGCTCGCCTGAAGCCGGATTCTGTCCGCTGTGCAAAGAAGAATCGTCCCCTGAGATAGAGTTGATAGGCTTCCTGGTTCTGCGTTCCAGGCCCCATCATCCGCTGTTTCTCCTCGTCCCTCGGCTGCGAGCGCAACCTTGATGCGATCTCGCGCCCAATATCGCCCTGCAAGGAGGAAATGTCCTTCATCTTCCGCTTAAACTGCTCTCCCCACATCTGTGTGCCGTCCGAAACTCTGACAAGCTCGGCTTGAATCGTCAGGTCGTCTCCGTGCTGAACAATGTGGCCTGTAACGACGGCATCCACTTTCAGCGTAGCGCCTACCTTCTGCGGATCACTCTCTTTGCCCTTGAACCGGAAGACTGTGGTGCGGGCCATCACGCGGAGTGTGGACACCTGCGAAAGGTCATTGATCACCCCTTCGGTAATGCCGTCTACTAAGTACTCATCCGTCCCCTGCCCCGGATTAGCCGTGAACGGAAGAACTGCCAAACTCTCCACCGAGGAGTGACCGCTTCTCTGGCGAAGTCTTAGAATGCCCTCGCCCACTCCCAGCAATACGATCAGAACACCAACGCCAACCCAGGTCCTCCACCGCGCTGCCACAGGAGCCGTGGAAGTCTGGACACTGTCAGCGGCGAGCCGTACGGTACTGGCTCCGGAGGCGGAGAATGCCGCACTTCGCCCAGAATCTGTGTTCCGCTTCAGCCATTCCACGGGGATGATGAAGCGATAGCCGAACTTGGGCAGGGTTTCGACGAACTTGGGGTGTTCGGCTGAGTCTTCCAGCGCTTGCCGCAACTTTTTCACGGCGGTGTTGACCCCATGCTCGAAGTCAACGAACGTGTCTGCCGGCCAGAGGGCAGCGCGCAGGTCTTCTCGAGTGACGACCTTTCCATCCGCCTCTAACAGCAGCCGCAGTACTTGGAGTGGTTGTTCCTGAATCGGCACGCGCACTCCGGAGCGGAACAATTCACCGCTGCTTAGATCGACTTTGAACCAGTCAAAGCGTGCACATGCCCGAGGTGAACCATTCGTAGCCAAGTCGAACCTCAACGAAGTGATTGAAGTGTAGCTCAATTCCCCCCTGGAGCGGGTGTATTCGACAGTGCACCTGCGTCGCTAACTGCCGTGTTACCTCGCAGTTCCGCAGTTCACCATTAGATCACCGCTCGATTCACCCTGCGTGCATTGCCCACACATGCGAACGATGCGAGGGTGCAGCCAGACGGGGTGAGGATCGCCAGACCGGCAAACCCTCAAATAGAAATCCCGACTATGAGGACAATATGAAACGCATCCTGTGTCTTGCAGCCACCACCCTCGCGATTGGCCTGATGACCACCGCTACCCATGCCCAAAGCGGCAACCTGAAGCTGCGCTTTAAAGTGCCGTTTCCGTTCTCCGTCGAGAACAAAACATTCTCGGCGGGTGAGTACGAGGTGACGAAGCCCGCTCGCTGGTCCCTGATGTTGCGCAACGTACACACCCAATCCTCCGCTTTTGAGACGGTGCGGCCGTCCCGGCACCCGGCGAAAGTGGAAGGACCGAAACGGCTGGTCTTCAATCGCTATGGAAGCAGGTATTTTCTGGTCAAAGTAAGCGATGGTTCGGTCGAGTCGACCTATGACCTGTTCAAGTCCAAGGAGGAGAAGCCGCTTGCGGACGTCACTTCAGGGCCGAGACCGAACGTCGTCAGGGTCCTGTCCGACGGCATGATTCGGCCCGGTGACGACGGACAGTGACTCTTGCGACCTGGTGCAGTCAAGACTCGAACTTAAGTGAAATCGGAGGGCAGTGTTCATGCGGGTTTAGAGGCATGTGCGCTGCTCTTCACGTGTCTTTCACTCTGGAAAGTCAGACTCCATCAGCCGCGGAACACAAAATAAAGCCGGCCGCTGTGGCAAGCATCGGAGGATTGAGCAGGTCCGACCTGTTTAAGTTAGCGCTTGTGGCCATAAGCGCTAACTTAATGAGAAACTCCTTCTGGATTGCCGACAAATCGAGACCTAGCATTTAATGGACGCAAGCACGTTTATTCAACACGAGGAAGCGACTGGAGGCAGCAGCTGATGGATGTTCAATCCGACAATCGGAGTGTGTCAATCAGAGCGGACAGAGCAGCAGGCTGATTTCGACGGCTTGGGTAGTAAAGAAAAATAGCCTTGGAATGGATGATGGGGCCCGGGGAGCAAGACGCATTGAAATTTCATGGCTGTGGAGCGGCTGGGTCTAGGTGATAGGCGTTGGTGTGACCAGTGGAATGACAAACCAAGAAGTTGTAAAAAGATTTAGCAACTTATGGCGAGAAACCTATCATTTCCTTCCTGCGCTAGCAATGGGCAGTTCTATGTTGTTGTGATTCGGTCTGGAAAGAGGAATGTGATTCACGATCAACCGGACCCCTGTCTGACGCGTCACAAAACTCCAGATCCATTGCAAAAGAACGGCCAGGCGCAGACCGGACGTTGCGAGAAAGTGTAGATGAATTCCTGCCCAAGCGACCCAGGCGACTATCCCGCTCAGCCGGACCCGCTCGGTTTGAAGGACTGCGAATCCCGCTCCGACAACGGCCATATTTCCTTTATCGAAATACCGGAACGGCTTGGAGGAGGTCTTACCAACCAAACTTTGAGCGATGCGGCGACCCGCATACTGACCTTGTTGAATCGCCACTTGAGCGACGCCTGGTAGTGGTTTTCCGTCCTGGTGGAGCAAAGCTGTATCTCCAATTACGTATATATCTGGATGTCCGGGAACAGCGAGGTCGTCTTGAATAAGAACGCGGCCAGCGCGGTCAGTCTCCACGTTCAGCCATTTGCCCGCTGGAGAAGGAGCCACACCCGCAGTCCAGATAACGACCTTGCTTGGGATGTGTTCTCCGCCCACAACTGCTCCATCCTCGTCAATTCGATCAACGCTGTGTCCTAGCCGTACTTCTACTCCAAGTTTCTCCAGTTGGTGTTTGGCTGCCTCGGAGAGTTCCGGAGCAAAAGTGCCCAAAACGCGAGGCGCCATGTCAACCAGCACGATGCGGGCGGTGGCGGGATCGATACGGCGAAACTCGGTTTTCAACGTGGAGCGAACGAGCATTGCCAGCGCTGCGGAGAGTTCAACACCAGTTGGGCCGGCGCCAATCAAGACAAAGGTCAGAAGATCCTGGTGCCGTCTAGGATCTTCTTCTGCTTCCGCTTGCTCAAACGCCTGCAACACCTTATTGCGGATGCGAATCGCATCCGCCATTCCCTTCAGGCCGGGGGCGAACTCCGCGAATTCATCATGGCCAAAGTAGCTGTGCGTGACTCCCGTTGCGATGACCAAAATGTCGTAGCGAAGCGCAGCGTCGGTATGGTCCTGATTGCTGACGTAGACAAACTTTGCATCTTTGTTTATTCCAGTGACTTCTCCAAGAATTACGGTCGTATTTCTCTGTTTCTTCAGAAGTCCGCGGATCGGAGAGGCAATTTGAGCAGGGGAAAGCACGGTTGTTGCCACTTGATAGAGCAGAGGCTGAAAGAGGTTGTGATTTGCCCGATCAACCACGAAGACTTCTGCGTCTGAGTGCTTCAGCTTCTTTGCGGCTGCAAGCCCTGCAAACCCGGCACCTACGATCACGATTCTTTTCATTACTTGCCTCGCTTAGTGATCCACGCCGCACCCTTGTCGAACTGCCGGTCGATCAGGCAGCGCGATTCGTTAGAAGAGTTCGCGACTCTGCAATGGTTCGGATAGCCCGGTTCTCGAAGACCACGGCTTCGCGCTCCTGTCTTTGTCGCAACACAACATCCACCATTGCCCAGGCTAAGTCATCAGCGCGAATCACCTGGTTAGGGAACAGCAATCGAAGAACGGGATAGATCGCGCGTATCAGTCGGTAGTTGAAATTCGGTTCCTTCCGCGGCTCCACGGGGTGGATATATGCGGGTCGGAAAAGATAAACGCGCGGAAAACCGGCCGCGAGTAGTGCCTTCTCCGCCTGTCCTTTGTAGCGAGCGAAGGCAAGCCGGCTTCGTCCCATCGGGTCCGCGCCACTCCCGCTCAAGAACGAGAACGCTGCGTCAGGACTGCTGTCACGAAAACCTCGCGCGAATTCGATCGTATAGTCGGCGGTTATCACACGCAGTTGCTCGTCCGATACCGACCCGGTGTAAGTCCCCAGGCAATAGACCACCGCGTCCTGGTTCGAGAGTACGTTTGCGAGCGGGGAACAGTCTGCGAAGTTCTGATGCAGAACCTGTTTCAGCTTCGGGTGCGAGATGCTAAGTGTCTTGCGCCCAATTGACGTAACGCTTTTCACCTCTGAGTTGTCGAGGGCATAGCGAAGGGCGTATCCGCCAACCATTCCAGTCGCGCCCACAATGACGAGGCGGTTTTGGCCGGCCATTGGAACGGTCAGCGATGCCGCGGAAGATATCTGGTTATTCATTGTCATGACACCTCGCGGTTCTCGATCCGGCACAGGCTAGTCCGAAAAGTCGCCCCTGAACCGCCTACCAACAGGGCCACTGTAATCGCTATCGCAACTTTCACCTCAGGAGCCGGAATAGCAGGCGCTGCAATCGTCTTACCGCAACCCACTGCGAAAGATACCGAGACCGGCAAGAGAGGCAGAACGAGCCCAGAAGCACCGCCGCAAGGAAGGCTGCCAATTCCTTCTGGACAATGACGGTGTGGCGTTTGCATTTCAGAGAGGCGCCGGCAGTGCGACGTGACTAACTCCACTCTGTTTTTCTTCTCCATAGCAGTTGTTCCTAGAACCGAATTCACACCGGTGATCAATCCCCTGACATGCAACTCACGCCACAGCTTCGGCGGACCTATGCTTGCACTGGAGGTCGAAAAATCGCATGCTTTTTCATCCGTGCGATTAGCGTCGTGCGCTTCAATCCCATCCGCGCTGCGGCGCCAGCGGGACCGCCGACCACCCATCCGGTCGTTTCTAATGCGTCTAAAATCCGAGAACGCTCGGTCTCTTTGAAATGTTCGCGGGCAGAGAGGCCCAGAGAGGCTGGGCGAATTGGGCACAAAAGATTGGGAAGCACTTCTTCATTTGAGAGGATTACCGCTCGTTCAATGACGTTTTGCAGTTCGCGAATGTTCCCCGGCCACGGATAATCCCTAGAGGCGTTAACGAAGTCCTCTGGAATCGTGGCTATACGCTTCCCCATTCGATGGGAAAAGACCTGAACGTAATGTTCCACCAAAGGGCCGATATCTTCAGGCCGCTCACGCAGTGGAGGAAGTGTGAGAGGAAATACGCTCAGGCGATAATACAAATCGCTTCGAAATTGATCGCACTTAACCATCTGCTCGAGGTCCCGGTGGGTCGCCGCGATCACTCGGACATCAACTTGATGGGTGCGGCCACTCCCTAGACGTTCGAACTCGCCTTCCTGCAAGACACGCAAGAGTTTGGGTTGCAATGAAAGTGGTATGTCCCCGACTTCGTCAAGAAACAGGGTTCCTTTGTCGGCCAATTCGAAGCGACCAATATTTTGGGAGACGGCACCCGTAAATGCGCCCCGCTCGTGGCCAAACAGCTCACTTTCGAGTAGTTCGAACGGAATGGCGGCACAGTTCAGCTTAATCAAAGCATGGCCGCTCCGGGGGCTGGCATTATGGATCGCGTGAGCGATGAGTTCCTTACCAGTCCCTGTTTCTCCCTGGATGAGTACTGTGGAATCCACGACCGCAACACGCTGCGCTTGCTCCAGAACGACTCTCAGAGCCGCGCTATCGCCTACGATCTGCTCGAATCTGCGAGCCCGACGGTCTTGATCACCCATTGTCATCGAACTTGAGTCCCAAAGCGCACCGCGCATTCCTGACCTAATGCTCGAGAGCGGCATAAACGATTTCTAAAAGGACTGCGTCGTCGAACGGTTTGCTCAAGAATTCCACCGCCCCCTGACGCATGGCATGGATCCGCATCTCGGCATCGCCATGCGCAGTGATGAAAATGACCGGTATTCGGCACCGCTCGGCTTTAAGCTTTGCTTGCAGTTCAAGACCGGACATACCCGGCATGCGAATGTCGGCGATCAGGCACGTGGCCTTGTCTCGCGCTTCGGAATCCAGGAATTGTTCCGCGGAGCTGAAGCAAAGAGCGGACAGTCCGTCTGACTCGATCAAATCTCGCAGCGCACGCTGAACTGACTCGTCATCGTCAACGATTGCTACGAGTCTTGAGTTGTGTCCGATATTCATTGGGAGAAGAGTAGAGCCGTCACCAAGCGGGCACAATCAGGCCTTAGTCGGGCCAACTACTACTTAGGTGGTAGTCGATTAGAAGTGAAAAAGCGGCGACATGAACGGACCGTCTAGAAAGCAGTTGAGACTATTTACGAGGAGAGAGTTTGAGCTTGTCGGCCATACGGACCAAGTCAGCCACCGATCCGGCCTGCATCTTCTGCATAACGTGGCCTCGGTGGATTTTGACGGTGGCCTCGCTAGCTCCGATTTCGGAGGCAATCTGCTTATTGAGCATTCCGGAGACCACGAGAGTCATAACCTCGCGCTCTCGCACTGTCAATGATTGAAAGCGCTGTTCCAATTCGTGCATCTCGGTCTGTTGTGCTCGCGCGGCGCTGTCACGCTGGAGGGCCTGCTGAATGGCGTCCAGCAGGTCCTGGTCCCTGAAAGGTTTCGTCAAGAATTCCACGGCGCCCGACTTCAATGCCCTGACAGACATAGGAATGTCGCCATGCGCCGTAATAAAGATGATGGGGATTTGCACGCCGGTCTCCGCTAATTGGCGCTGGAAATCGAGTCCACTCATCTGAGGCAGTCTTACGTCCAGGACTAAACAACTTGGGTCACTTGTGCGCTGACTGCTAAGAAATTGCTGGCCGGTTGCAAAAGCCTCGGCGCGGAGTCCAACTGACTCGACGAGATCCTGGATCGCCTGACGCATGCTGCGGTCATCATCGATGATGAATACCGTGGGAACGGTCGCCGATTTCATGCATGCGCCTCAGCTTCGATGGGGAGAGTAAAATGGAACGTCGCGCCCGCCCCCTGGTTAGTAGTCGCCCAGATTCGCCCTCCATAAGACTCCAAGATCGAACGGGTAATTGCCAAACCCATCCCCGTCCCCTGCGGCTTTGTCGTATGGAACGCATCAAAAATTCGTTCGCTGTTTTCCACTGGCAATCCGACGCCGGTATCGCTGACGGAAATGATTAGCTGACCGGAATTCAATCCCGACCTGATCGTCAATTCGCCTCCTGTATTTTTCATGGCTTCGATCGCATTCAGCATCAGGTTCATAAACACCTGTTGAAGTTGCACCCGATCAGCCAGGATGTTAGGTGTCTCTGCGTCGATTTCGGAATGGATAGTTATCGAGTGCCGAACCGCTTCGTCGCTGAGCAGAACAATCATTTCTTGAATGATCTCTTTGACGTCCACGATTTCGCGTTCAGGCGGCGCGCCTTTCTTATAGAAGGACCGCAAACGGTTGATAACATCAGCCGCACGGTTTCCGTCCTGCTCAATTCGAGTTGCTGCTGCTCGCGCTCTTTCCAGCTCTGGCGGATCATGTGCCAACCAGCGCAAGAGTGCATTCGCGCTTGTGATCGATGCGGCGATGGGCTGCTTGATTTCGTGCGCCAGCGCCGCGGCCAGTTCTCCCATCATATTCACGCGATTGATGTGTGCCAGATCAGCCTCGAGCTGTCGCAGCCTATCGCGCTCCTGCTCGGCATGGTTTCGTTCCGTAACATCCATGGTGATGCCGACGTACTCGCCGATTTCTCCAGAAGGATTGTGATGTCCCACAGAACGCAGGAATCTGACCGTGCCATCTAGACGAAAAATCCGATATTCGAGGTCGTAATCCCTGCTTGCTTGGATTGCACCATAAAACTTTTCCCTCAAAGCAGGCTCGTCTTCCGGGTGAGTCGCGCGATACAAGCGTTCGAATGGGACAGGGCCTTGGCTGGGATCGAAGCCATAGATGCGAAGGGCTTCATCTGATAGGTGAAAAATTTGTCCGGTGACGAAATTGCACGCCCAACTGCCGGCGTGGGTCAGACTTTGCGCCTCCGCGAGGTATGCGCGCTCCCGCCGTAGCTCCTGTGTCAATAGCTCATGCTCAGTGACGTCCATTGTGGTGCCGATAAACCCTTTGAAAACTCCTTCTTCAACGACCGGGACAGCCACGGCACGAACGTAGCGCAGCTTGCCGTCCGGTCGAATAATTCGCTCGATCAGGTCGTGGCCACAGTGTTGCTCTTGCATGACTTTGATGGTTTCAGCCATGGAGGCTCGGTCTTGTGGGTGGATGAGGGCCAGATACTGTTCGACCGTAGGCGCTCCCTTCTGCGGATCTAGGCCGTAAATTTTGTATAGCTCGTCAGACCAGTAATGACCTGACTCGTTGAATGCCCAGCTCCCTATGTGAGCGAGGCGCTGCCCTTCGGTCAGATAAAACTGACTCCGCCGCAGGGCTTCCTCTGCGCGCTTGCTGTCTGTGATGTCCTGGGTCGTACCGAACATTTGGTAGGGCCGTCCCGACGTGTCTCTTTTTAAATCGGCCAGGCTGTGTACGACGCGCATTTCCCCGCTTGGACGAAAAAGCCGGTGTTCACAGTCAGCGCGCGTTCCAGAACGAATGGCCTCTTCTGCTGTCCGAAAAACAGCCTCTCGATCATCAGGGTGGATCATTTCGCGTACCTTGTCTAAGTCAATGAGGCCTTCCTGTGGCGTCAACCCAAAGATGCGGTAGGTTTCGTCCGACCAGATCAGGTGATTGGTCTGAAGGTCCCATACCCAGTAGCCGACGTGAGCGACGCGTTGGGCTTCTTCAAGCCAGGCTTTGCTTTCCTGTAGATCGCGAGACAGCGCCTGGCGGTCTTCCTCCGCGCGCTTGCGGTCAGTAATGTCCTGAACCGTACCGAATACTTCATACGGCCGGCCGGATGCGTCTCTTTTCACAGTACCGATACCCTGGACAGTACGCACTTCGCCGTCAGGACGAACAACACGATGTTCCGCCTCAGTGTGCACTCCGCTACGAATATCTTCGTCAACTCCCCTGAAAACACGCTCCCGATCGTCAGGGTGGATCATTTCGCGTACCTTGTCGAAGTCAACGGGGCCTTCCTGTGGCGTCAAGCCAAAAATGCGATAGCTTTCGTCCGACCAGATTACGCGACCTTCGATAAGGTTCCATTCGTAGTGCCCTATATGGGCGACACGTTGAGCTTCTTCAAGCTTTGCTTTGCTTTCTTGTAAGTTGCGTGACAAGGCCTGGCGTTCATCCTCGGCGCGTTTGCGTTCTGTGATATCGGTGACTACGCCCATGTACTCGAGATTGCCGGAGTCATCTCTTCCGGCATGCGCAACCGCGTGGACGTACTTGATGACACCATCGGGGAGTAAAATTCGATGCTCGACATCCAAGTCCATGCCGTTCTGTGCGGCACGATCCGACAACTGTCGCACACGGTCCAGGTCTTCAGGGTGAACTCTGTCGAAAACCAGATCGAGCGTAGGATTCGTTTCTCGTGTGAAGCCCAGAATTCTGTAGGTTTCGTCCGACCAAACGAGCTCACCACTGCTGACCTTCCACCCGAAAGTTCCCGAATGACTTAGTCTCTGAGCCTCTGCCAGGTACTGCCATCGTCTTTGCAACTCTGCCCGCGAAGTTCTTAGATCCTCATTCGCCTTTTCCAATTCGGCTGTTCGCTCAGCGCCCCGAATTTGCAAGGTGTTGCGCGCTTCGCCCAGAAGTCTTCGACCTCGGCGCCAGCCACTCAGCAGGACAACCAACAAGCTCAGAATCACCAGAACGATCAGAAAAGGCACCATGGGGAACGAGGCTCCGAATTGGAAGAATCTTACATTACCTTCCGTGGTTGTGTTCCTGCAGGATTACATCAAATCGGCGCTGAACACGCTTATCAGGCTGAGAATGACCTTCATTTCGGTAAGAGTTTCCGCAGATTTACCTATCTTCCTACGGGCGATGTTCACAAGGTATGCCGTTTCGCCAATTGAAGTAGTCGCTTGCGCGACTTTTCCGCAAGAGCCTGTGCAATCTGATTCCACGAGCAGAGCGTTTGCTGCAAGGAGAGGTGCGCTTCGATAGCTTGCTGGATTTGGTGCAGCGCGAAACTAACTTCGCCATGGGCTTGCAAAAGCAAACACCCGGCGGCAGAGGTCGATGCAGGAAGCGAATTATGACTGAATCAGCAGCGCCTCTCCGCGTCATCGAGGAAACGTCTGCGTACTGGAGGGTTGTGTTCGACTATCCTCCGTTCAACATCGTAGACGCCACTATGTTCGAAGTTCTACAGGGTCTGCTCGCGCGAATGGACGCCAGCCCGAGCCTGCGGGTCGGAGTGTTCAAGAGCGCAAATCCTGACTTCTACCTTGCCCACTTTGATTTGACCGGCAAGGTAGGGAACATCATGACTGCTGTCGGGGCTTCAGGCCTTCCCATCCTGATGGATACATTCGTGCGTCTCACCAAGTCCGTGGTGGTGAGCATCGCGAAGATCCGAGGCTGTTTCCGGGGCGTAAGCAGTGAGTTCGTCCTGGCGTGCGACATGCGCTTCGCGTCCCGCGAGAACACGCGACTCGGCCAACCTGAAGTCGGAGTGGGATTGCATCCCGGCGGCGGCGGTGCGGAACGCCTCCCAGATCTGAGACATGACCCAATTTTGCTTCCGTCAGGTGACACTCTAAAGGAGACAACAAGGCTTGCGCTTGGCGCCTGGCCTCTTCCCTTTCCTCCATTCACCTTTATGTAGGCAGTAATGAACGGTCCAAGCAGCCTCGGCCAAACAGTTCGCTGGTGGTAGGCTCCATCGCGCTCTGAACGGCTGCCGGTATAGGATCCGCGGTATCGTGGGTCGCTTGGTGCGAGGGTGCGAAGCCTGTAAGCAGGTGTTGTTCAACTTTCTCCACCACCTTTCTGGCCCGAGCCCGGGCAACATGCTATGAGGCGGGCTGACAGCGAAGATCTGGTTAGCGGGTGCGTCTTTCTTGTAGCACCCGTCGGACCGAAACTAGAAACTAGAAACCAAACGAGCATCTGCCCCGGCGGTCATATGAATGGCCAAGGTCCGGTCGTGCACGGACCCGAGAATCCACAAGTTGCCCGATGATGGGACAACTCCAGCCCACAACAGATCACAAGGAAATCCGCCCCTCGTTGGGCTGGGACTGGATACGACTTTCCAAGTGGTTCCGTCCCAATGCAGTAGCAGTGTCATCTGGTGCCCCGATCCGTCGGCAGAAAAGTAGGAGCCAAACGCCCAGATATCACTTGCCGAATTCGCCGTCAGTCCGAGCAAACGGTTCGACTGATTCGCGCTATTCGGTCCAACATTCGGACTCGGCACCACTGCCCAACTCGTGCCGTCAAAGTGCTCAATCAACGTCAGCGTGGCAGACTGTTTGGGAGGAGCAACCGGCGTGGAAAAGCCCACGGCCCAGACATCGTTCGGCGCCAGCGCCAGCACGGCGTTTAACTTGTTTGTGCCCTCGCCTACATTAGGAGTTGCCACACTCTTCCAGTTCGTGCCGTCCCAGTGCATCGCAGAGGTTTCGATCTTGTCTGAACCGCTGAATCCCACCGCCCAGGCATCATTCGTGGCG
>Ga0210399_10002233_pt1 | contig 15094 bp, 14 predicted proteins | sample IncBWC14MmetaG_FD_150865 | JGI IMG/M metagenome (GOLD analysis project Ga0210399, IMG submission 150865) | Forest soil microbial communities from Barre Woods Harvard Forest LTER site, Petersham, Massachusetts, United States - Inc-BW-C-14-M | ecosystem: Environmental > Terrestrial > Soil >...
GTTCCCCCCACCCACCCTCTGGCTTCCGGAAAACAGATCAGCATCCGTCAGCTGGGCGCCGAGGTCTTCGTCGCCCACATCGTCACCTCGCCTTACCGCGAAAAAGTGATCGAAGCCTTCCGCCGATACAAGACCCCCCTGCACATGGACGTAGAACTTCCCACCCTGCAGGCCATCACGCGCTTCGTCTCTATGGGAAATGGTGTGGCGCTCGTACCCGAAATCAGTGTGCAGAGTGAACTCGCCCGCGGCGAACTGGTGAGAATTCCAGTGCGCGAACTCAGCTTCCACCGAAAGCTGCGCCTGATTTACCGCAAAGAAGCCAGCCTGTCCCACGCCGGACGCGCCTTCCTCCAGGTAGCCGAAGCCATCGCGACCGAACGCCAGGGCCAGTACCGATTCCTGCGCGATCGCTAGCTGGCGAGCATCGACGCTCTTGTTGCGCCTCTTGCACTGTTTGATCGTGAGTATTCGATCGCCGGTAGGCGATCGTCTTGTCATTCCGACGCCGAAGGCGGAGGAATCTGCCACGCCGCGGTCCTGCGGGGCTTCTGAAGATCTAAATCACCGGAGCGCCGGGCATGCCCTCCCGTCGACGGGCGAGGACGCCCGTCGCTCCATTTAGAAGCTTCTAGTGAGGGGGCAAGAAGTGACTCCAGCCCCGTCGATCTTTGGATTTTCCCAACGACCGTTTTCAGCCTGCCCTGAGCGAAGAGAAGGGACCAACGACCAACGACCGTTCCTCCTAGATCATCGGCGCAAACTCATCCCCCGTCTCGATCGCGTCCTCCAGGCTGGGATACAGTTCAAACACCGAACTCAAATTCGTCAGTTCCAACAACTCCCGTACATGCGGCTGTGCGCCCGACAATTTCACGCTCTTGCCCTGCCCCTCGGCTGACATGTGCGCCAGCACCAGCTCTCCCAACCCGGCGCTGTCGAGGCTCTCGACGCCTTCGAAATCGAGGATCACTTCTCTGGTATCCTGCAAAGCTTCCCCCACCACGCGGGAAAGCGCGGCCGCCTCGTCGCGATACACGATGCGGCCCTCACAATGAATGATCATGACATTTCCTGAACGGCGCGTTTCCAGACTCAATTTCAACTTCGGCTCCTTGCTTCCTGCACGGTTCCTGCGCTGGGGAGAAACTCCGCAGGTATGGTTTAGATGTATCAGGCTTGCTGAAAGACCCACTGGTTAGACGTGGTAGCATCGCTGCGGGCATGTAAAAATCAAATAAATTCCTTTTTCTGGTCGCCCGCTCGAGGAGCATCCGCTTCATCAGGCAAAGTTTATAAACGCAGTTGCATCCAAAACTCTTTCACCAACAGTTCCCCGGATGCGGGATGTAGACGTCAAGGAGGAGATTTGTGTTGAAGCGCGCTCTCATGCTGATGGTGATGGTTGGTATCAGCGGCCTTGCCGCCGCGCAGAATCCCAAGCTCACCATCTTCGCCGGATACTCCTATGGCAACACGAACTATGCTCCCGGCCCTCGCTCCAACCTCCACGGATGGGAAGCCTCCGTCGAAGGCTTCCGTTTCCGCCCATGGCTCACACTGGTTGCCGACGGAAGCGCCAACTATGGCTGGAACTCATTTCCGATTTCCTGCGTAACCGTTCCGGTGTGCACGCCGGCCATACCAAACGTGCGCGCCAAGGAGTACACCCTGCTCGGCGGCCCGCAGATTTCCATCCATCGCGGAAACCTTCGCCCCTTCGTTCACGTGCTGGGAGGGGCTACGCGCGTCAACCTCGCGACCCCGGGCTTCTTCGACTCAAGCACCAAGTGGACCGTAGCGGGCGGGGGCGGCGTGGACTACAAGTGGCGCGGTCCGTTCTCCATCCGCGTGCAAGCTGACTACCTGCGCACCAACCTCTTCAACCTGACCCAAAACATGCTGCGCGCTTCAACCGGGTTGGTACTGCGCTTCTAAATTGTCATCCCGAATTCCTGAGCCTGACACCTGACACCTGCTGTTCAATGCGCCCGCGCGGGCCGCTCTTCGCCTGGCCCCAACTCCGCCCAGTACTTGTGGTCGCGCAGGAAGAATTTTTCGTTCCACGAGTTCATCGCGGTCTCCAAGAAGAGTCTCGCCACACGGAAATGCCCCATCTTCTGAAAGCGTCGATTGGTGGTGTACACTCCTCCGCGGACAATTCCAAACTTGCTGCGCGCAACTTGCTTGCTCAACAAATAGTCTTCGGCGAACTGTGCCCGTTCGTTGAACCCGCCCAATTCCTGAAATTTTTTCCGATCGAACAGCATGAACATGCCGGTGGCGAACGGCTTGTGCAGACGCGACAGGTACTGGAAGCAGTCGTTGCACGCGTACAGCGTCTTGTCGGACCAGGTGCCCTCGCGGCAAACAATGTTGGTGGTCACGCAGTGCAACTGCTTCTGCTGTGCCAACTCGACCGCACGGCGAATCACTGACGGGTGCGCCATCTCGATATCGGCGTCGAGAAAAAGCACGTACGGCGTGTCGGCAAGCGCGGCCCCGCGATTGCGCCCGACCGCCGGCATGCCGCCGCGGATCACGCTCACGTTCAACCGGTCCCGGAAGGCCAGCGCGATTTCGGGCGTGCCGTCGGTGGAGTTGGCGTCAGCGACCAACACCCTCGTACTCGGCATCTTCGAATAGTCCTGCGTCGCCAGCGAAAGCATCAAGCTCGGAATCAGTCTCGCCTCGTTCTTCGCTGGAATCACGATCGTCAGTTCGTTCGCTGTATTCATGGATGCGTACCCCCTCGTCGGCAATGGTGATGTAGGTCGGGCGCGAGTCGATCCACCCGCCTGAGTTGTAGTAGTGAATGCCGTCCCGTTCAGCTTGCATCGCGTCGTGAGTATGTCCACAGAAAATGCGGTCGGCTCCACGCAAGCGCGCGTGCGCGATCGCGCCCGCCGCAACCTTGGCTGACATGCGCAGCCAGCGCGTGTTCAGCCGGTCGATCAGCCGCGCCAGTGGCTTGTCTTTCAAATCCAGTTTCTGCAGCAGCAGATAGAAGCGCGTGCCCAGATTGCTCAGCGGGACACTGTTCACAGCGAAGCCATCGAACTGGTGTCCGTGGATGGCGAGGTGGCGCAGGCCCGCATAAGTCCAGGCGTATTCCTGAAACACGCGCACACCTACCAGGTGCGACATGACATTGGTGAGGCCGAGGTCATGGTTGCCTTCGACCCACACGACTTCAACGTTGCGCTTGGGATTCGAGAGCTTGCGAATCGTGCTCAGGAATTTCCAATGTTCTTTTTTAAGACGTCCGAAATTGAGGTCCGCAAAAATGTCGCCCAGCAGGATCAAGCGTCGGAAGGAATTTTCTTTCAGCATGCGCGTGGCCGCGCGGGCGCGGCTGACCTCCGCGCCCAGGTGGACGTCCGACAGTATCAGCGTGTCGTAGACGGCTGCGTCCATACCACGGTTATAGCGAAGGCATGTTACAGGGCGATGAAATGTGCACTAAAAAGAGTGCAAAGGTAACCCGGTTGTAATCTTCCCAAAATGTTCCACGTGGAACATTTGTGCTTTTCTGGGTTGCCTCGATATTAGCTATTAGCTAATACATTATTGGGAAAACCTTTCGCTGCTGATGCTTACGAGATTTCCAAGCTGCGGCCTTGTACAGGCTTTCGCTCTGGTTGGATGCTGACCACGGTGAAAATTTCCTAAGGCCGCGGGCGCCGCCAACATGCGCGGGGTGCTTCGACTTCGTTCGGCTGGCGCCTCACTTCGCTCAGCATGACAAGTTTGAGTATGAACTAGATCCTTAAGTTTTTGAGTATGAAATGGATCCTTGAGTTTTTGAGTATGAACTGGATCCTTGCGTATGAACTGGATCCTAATGACCCGGTAGAGTGCCGATGGGCTGGCCGGGTGCTTTCAGAGGCAGCGCGACCGAGGCGGAATGCGCGAGGCCGGCCAGTTTCTCTTTCTCTACGCTTGGTACCGACGCTTTCTGAATGTGGACGGGCAGGTGACCGGAGAGCGGGATCTCTCCGAACAGAGCGCGGGCCGCGCTGACCTCGGAGACGGTCGCGTTCGAGAATGTGCAGATGTAGTTTTGGATGGTTGGAAAATCTTCCGTCAGGTAAGGCGTGCCCATGGCGAGCACGGCGGTTTTCTCAGCGGCCCGGTCGAGGATTGTGGCCAGCAGCTTCGCGGTCGAGTCCGGCAGAGAGGCGGAATTTTTTTGACCACGTGCCACGGTTCTTGTCCGGGCAAAGGAAGGCACGACATACACGGCCACGACGACCTCCCGCGCCAGATCAACCGCATGCAAGACGGTATCGGAGAGCGAGACTGCGACGCGAGGATCCACATAAATGACGGCGATCGCAGGCACGCGCCTGCGGACTTCGCGCTCCAAAACGCGTCCGTCTTCGGCATGGCGGTGATCGCAGAGAATCACGAGCACAGTGCGGGCAGTCGGCCTGACCCGCTGATACAGGATCAGGGTATTCTGGTCGGACGGCGTCTGGCGCAGCGGCAAGAGCTTGCCGTTGTCGCGGACCAGGGTGATGGAATCGTCGGAGATGCGCTGGCCTTCCGCCATATTCGCCGGGCTGCCGACCAGCCTGGGAATGGCGGTGATGTCGACCAGACGCTCTTTCTGAAGTCCCAACGAGCCCTTCGCGCGCAGGATTTTCAGAACGGAAGCATCGAGCCGTTGTGAAGATATTTCTCCAGTGCGGACCGCCTCGAGCATGGCGCGATAGCTGGCATCCAAGTCCGCGGGCATGGTCAGCACATCGTTGCCGGCCTTAAACGCATCCACAGCAGCGCGCCCAACTTTCCCAACATATTGGGCGTTGAGGCCGGCCATGTCGAGCGCATCGGTGACCACCATTCCCTGAAAGCCGAGCCGGTGCTTGAGCAGGTCCGTGATAATGGCGGGCGAAGTCGTGGCCACGTGGTTGAGATCGGCATCGAGGGCGGGCACGCGGACATGCGCGGTCATGACGGCGTCGACGCCCGCGGCGATCGCTTTACGGAAAGGAGGCAGATCGACGGCGCTCAAGCGATTCCAGTCCTCGTCCACCATGGGGACACCCACGTGCGAGTCAATGGCAGTATTGCCATGTCCGGGAAAGTGCTTGGCGGTGGTGAGCATGCCGTTCGCCCGGGCGCCGCGAATGTAGGCCGCGACCAGATCCCCAACCTTCAGCGGATTCTCGCCGAAGGCGCGCGTGCCGATGATCGGGTTCAGAGAATTGGTATTCACATCGGCGACCGGAAACAGATTCCAATGCACGCCCAGCGCGCGGCTTTCCTGGGCGGTGATGCGGCCGAAGGCTTCGGCATAGGCAAGATTGCCGGCGGCGCCGAATGCCATGGCGTGCGGAAAGACGGTGGTCCCGAACAAGCGGGCAGGCAGGACGCCACGCTCAAAGTCTCCGGCAACCAGCAAAGGCAGTTTGGATTCGAGTTGCAGCTGGTTCAGCAAACGGACGGTTTCGTAGCGATCGTTGCCGTTAAGAAAATGGCCTTCCGCGGGTATCGACATGGCAAGCGAACCCACATGGTATTTATGGATGTTATTGCGCAGCAGCAGGTATTCGGGACTGCCCGCCGCGAGCAATTCCGCCCGCATGCGCACCATGAACAGCTGGCCGACTTTTTCTTCGAGCGAGAGAGAGTGGAGCGTGCTCTCGGCCCAGCGGTCGCCTTCGGTGAGGAAATGCGGAGTTGAAGCCGGATCGGGAGGTGGATCAGGGGATGCCGCGGGAGATCGTCCGCGCGTGAGAGCGACGGAGCCCAGCAGTGTAAACAACACGAACAGGGGGAGGGGGTTCCGGGACATCGAGCATGAGAATACAGCGGAAGTGGTGAGAAACCATCCACAGATTTGGAAACGATTTCCAATCGAAAGGCCATGTACCGTGGAACAACGGCCAATCGGGCAGGTGTGACTGTGCAGATCGTGTGGAAAAACGGGTTGATTGGTTTGGTGCGCGGGAGTATTCGGAAGCGTTCTGGAGAGCGCTCTTGCGTTATGGATCGCTTAAGTGGACAGGTGATGGAAAAGTTTGACCGGTCGCGAGTGGCTGGCTGTGCAGCCAAGGCGATACTTGCGGCCTAGCAATATCCTGCTTCCATCCTTCCTGTAGAATTGAAGTTTGGGTGGCGGCCGTTAAGCGGTCGCCAAATTCTGTTGGGAGTAATCGGTTGTTGTCGTCTTATCGAAGCAGTGTGTTGGCTTGTATCGTTGTGCTCTTTTCTCTCTGCCCCAGTTCGCTGACAATGGCGGTCTCCATTTCCTCGTCCACAGCCCCGTATCGGCTGCGCTTCTTCCACACTCACACCGGGGAGCGGCTCAACATCGTCTATCGCCACGGCAACACATACGATCCGAAGGCGTTGATGACGATGAGTCATTATTTGCGCGATCACCGCACCAGTGATGCTCGTGACTACGATCCTCGCCTATTCGATCTGCTTCATGATCTGACGATCGCCTTGGGCCGGCCCAACGCTGAGATTGACGTAGTCTGCGGTTACCGCACACCGTGGAGCAACGAGTATCTGAGAAGTCACGGCCACGGCGTGGCGTCTCACAGCTTACATATGCAGGCGATGGCCATCGACATTCGCGTGCCGGGAGTTCCGACGTCCGAACTCCGGGACGCCGCGCTGGCGTTGCATCGTGGTGGTGTGGGCTACTACGCGAGTTCAGACTTCGTCCATGTTGACGTCGGTCGTGTGCGTCGTTGGTAGTTTTTCCTACCTCTTCGGATACGGATAGCCTTTGGCCAGCACGGCAGCCAGTTTTCGGTCGTGGCCATAAATGTCGTCGTAGAAATGGACTTCATTTTCGTAGGCGATGGCAGTGCCATACACGATAAACACGGGCACAACGCGCGCCAGAGTTACGGTAACGTTGTCCTTGCCGCTTTGCATTCCTTGCTGCACGCGATCCAGAGTCCAGCCAGGATTGTTGCGCAACACCCAGGTCGTGAGTTCAGCAGGCTTTTCGACTCGTATGCATCCCGCGCTGAAATCGCGCCGGCTTTGCGAGAAGAGCTCTGTCGAAGGTGTGCTGTGCAGATAGACCGAATACTCGTTCGGGAACATTAGCTTGACCAGTCCAAGGGCGTTGTTCGCCCCCGGCTTCTGCCGAATTGCCAATTTTCCCGCCTGCAATTGCGCCAAGACATCGTCGGGAACTGGACCGGATGTAACAACTTTTCCATCGAGCCTTGTAATTTCGAAATTCTGCGTTGCGACATAGTTGCGATCCCGCTTGATTGCGGGAACAGTGCTTCTGCGCAGGATACCCGGCGGCACATTCCAGTAGGGGCGCAGCACAATGAAAGTCATATCGCGCGTAAAAACGGGTGTCTGAGTACTCATCGCCTTTCCGACCACAACCCTCATTTCGAGAGCGACCTTGTTGTTTTCATCGAGCGCCCGCAGGCGGAAGTCTGGAATGTTGACGATGATGGGCGGCGCGGAGAATTCTGTGGGCAGCCAGCGCCAGCGTTCGAGCGTAAGCTGCAATTGGCGAACGCGATCCGAGAGTGGGACATTCAGTTGTTTGATCGTGGCCGGTCCGATGCGCCCATCGTCGTCAAGGCCATGCCGCCGTTGGAAGCGTCTTACTCCCTCCGCCAATGTTGCATCGTAGATTTGACTGTCGTGCGGCTGGGTACCGGGCGGCAGATCTCCGAAAAGAGTGAGAAGGCGCACTAGCCGTGGCACGCCTGCGTAGGTTTGACCGGGATCGATTGGTTTCGGAGGAGTCGGAAGATTTTCGCCATCGTCCTCGCGGGCCAGTTGCACATATCTCGCGAGGGCTTGCTCGGTGCGGCTATAGGTTGCGAAGGGCGGTTCAATTGCGTCCAGCACGGCGGAGATGTCGGACGCCGACAGCAACTGATCCCGAAGAAACTTGGCCAGGTCGTACTTTTTCTGCTCCACCGTCAAGCCGAACTGAAAATGTTTTGGATTGATGCGCCCAATCCGCAGATCGGAAACGTAGCGCATCGTTGAGACCGTGAGAGCCACGTCAAAAACGGAAGCATCGGAATTCGAGTTTTGCAGCGAGTGCAAGCGGCCGTTCCATCGCGATGCGTCATAGTCCTCCGGTTCGAGTCCCTTTTTCCATGCATTTCGAAACATGTCGATCATCGCGAAAGCCTGCGGAGATGGCGTCGCTCCCTGGACCCAAGCCGGCGCGTAGCCCGCCGGTTGGTAAAACTCCCGCAGCGATGTTTGGAGGTCTCGAAAATTCGGCCAGCGCATTTCATTGAGCTGGCCGGCAGTGATGAGGCTCGGAATCGATGAGGGCTGAGCGAAGGCCGCGCAGGTCAAAGCTACTCCCAGAAGCGCTTGCTTCCAGACAGCACGCAATCCTCGCACTTGATCACTGCGGTCCAACGGATAAACCATTTGAGTGCCTAGAGATCGATCATCGTCCAGATCCGCTCGGAACGCCCTGTCAGTTATGACAGGAGAAGTCGGACGCGCCGCACGACACGATGTTGGACTCCTATCCTTGTGCATTTGGTTTGAGGAAAAATGGCCATCTGGAACAAATACCACGGGCGATTGGTCTGAGCGCTTTCGGTTCAAACCTTGGTATCCAACATACCTCAGGTTCAGGGGAGGATGGACATGGATATTTGGTCTTTTCTTCGCTTTCGCAATCTTTTCACCATTCAGTCGACATTGATATCTGTCAGCCGACTTTTGTCGTTTGGCGTAATATCCCCACTACACTCAGAACCTTCAATCGGGAACATTAGCATGTTCTAACGACAAGCGATGCGCCGCACCGCCGTGATAGCCATCATTGTCGTTCTTGTCGGACTACTGCTCTTCGTCGTCAGCCGTCCACAGGTCTGGATCGGGCACGAGAAAATCCACCAGAACTCTTTCAGCTGCGCGGGTCAATTTTCCTCCCTAAAGGCATGCCGCAGCGAAGTGGAAAGGTATGGCGGCATTTGTTCCTCACAATGCAAGTGGGTCGACAATGTCCGATGGGACGAGTGCAAACTGACGGTGCAAGTCAACAGGCAATGAATGGGAACCCTGTTGCACTGCAACGATCGGTGGTGAAAAATCCCTCTCGCACTCATTGAGGTCAGTGAGTGTGATGGCATCTGATATTAAATTCCCGCCATAAAGAAGCATTTGTCAAAATCCCGAGCTATCACAGCGGGCCTCGTCTTGACTCCGCCCGATCGGCGGCATAGTGTCCCCTGCTAAAGGAGGACTCTCCATGCCACACTACCTGACACTGCTCCGCTACACGCAGCAGGGCGCTGCCAAGATCAAGGAAAGCCCGGCACGCCTCGATGCCGCCAAGAAAGCCGCGGAAGCTTCCAAGGGAAAGGTCCACGCCTGGTACCTGACCATGGGAAAGTATGACGCGGTGCTGATCTCGGAGTTTCCGGATGACGACGCGGCCGCACGATTCATGCTGTCCACCGGCGCTTTAGGCAACGTGTCAACGCAGACTCTGAAAGCTTTTACCGAAGCTGAGTTCCGCAAGATCGTCGGCTCGCTGCCATAGGCGGGAAACGTCATCAATGGAGGGACGGGCGTCTCGCCCGTGTGTCGGGCCGGGACGCCCGGCGCTCCACAAGCGGAGGTCAGAGAGCGGCCGACGGTGCGCGGTGGTGTGTCTGGAGCCGCTCTGTTTTTGAGTTCTGAGGTAATTGCCGGAGCCTCCCGTCGGCAATCGCTATGCTCTTTAGCTCAGAGTGACTTTGCCCGTAGCGAGATCATAGACTCCGGCCTCTACCTTCAGTTTGCCACCCTTGACTGCGTCGCGGATAACTGTTGAAGAGGTACGCAACAATTCTGCTTGAATTTTTGCATTGGCCTCGATTGCTTTGTCGAAGTTTCCGCCAGACTTTTCTACTGCCTGTCGAAGGGCCGGGTACAATGCGCTGATTTGTCCGGGGACCGCATCGGCCTTCATTGCCGCCTTCACTGCTCCACATCCACTATGGCCGAGTACAATCAGAGCCTCGACTCCGAGAACAGCAACACCATACTCGAGGCTGGCAATAATCTCCGGTGTCACAATATTGCCGGCCACCCGTGTGACAAAGATGTGGCCAATGGTCTGGTCAAAAATCAGTTCGATCGGCACGCGAGAATCTGCACAGGAGAGCACTGCGGCAAACGGTTCCTGCTTATCCACCGTGCGCTCTTTCAGGATGGTCAGGTCGTGTTGAATCGAGGTCAGCTGATTTGCGGCGAAACGCTGGTTTCCCGCGAGCAATTCCCGGAACGCCGCATCGGGGGTCAGATTGCTTTGGGCCCTGAGCTTTTCAGGAACAGCGAACTCGATTCCAGCTTGCGCTGCGACTCCGATTACTGCACCCGAGAGAACGCTCTGCAGAAAGTGCCGCCTGCCGGATTCGGTGTGAACATGGGCGTGGTCTGGCATTGTCGCTGTCACCTCCTCAAATTTTGGCGCCCCATAATACTCCAGTCGAGACCCAAAAAAAGGGGAGCCTCAACCGTCGAGGCTCCCTTCGTCATCCTTTGCCTGGCGACTTATTTTTACGCACCTTCCGAATGCAGCACCCGGAACGTATTCCCTCCGTTCGACCGGACGAGCAGAAGCGCATCCTGTCCCTTGGGAATATCGGCGAGGGCCTTTTTTACATCGGAGACGGACGCCGTCTGATGGCGGTTGACGCTCAGGATCACGTCTCCCCGGCGCAGGCCAGCGTTGTCGGCGGGGCTGCCCGGCAGCACGCGCTCGACCACCGCACCCTTCACGTCGTCCGGCGCCTCGAGTTGCTGGCGAACATCGGGCGTGATGTCACCCAGGCCGAGGCCCCAACGAGGCTTGCCCGTTTCGGAGCTGGCTGACTCGTCTTCGCCCTTGTCCCGCGCGCCCATCTTCTCGAGCGTCACCGGCACTTCCATGTCTTTGCCTTCGCGATTGACTGCCAGCTTGATGGTCGTGCCGGGATGGGTCTGTCCAACCATGACTTGGAGCTGGCTGGCATCGCTGACCTCATGGCCATTGATGCTGGTGATCAGGTCGCCGACTTTCAGTCCAGCTTTGGCCGCGGGGGAGTTAGCTTCCACCTGCGTCACGATGGCGCCGCGATTGTCCTTGGAGTCGAAGAACTTCGCGTTTTCCGGCGTGACGTCAGTGATGCCGAGCCCCATGTAGCCGTGGCTGACTTTGCCATCGCGAATCAGCGCTTCCACCGTGGGCCGCACGATTTGCGTCGGAATCGCGAATCCCATGCCTGAAAAAGTTCCGGAATTCGAGATCAGGAAGGTGTTGATGCCGACCACTTCACCACGCGCATCCACCAGCGGTCCACCCGAGTTGCCAGGGTTGATGGCCGCATCTGTCTGGATGAATTGGCCAGGCTTGCGGGCATCCGACGCCGACGGGTTCGGGCGGTTCAGCGCGCTGACAATTCCGCGGGTCACCGTGAAGCGCAGCCCGAAGGGATTGCCGAACGCGAGCACGGTTTGGCCGGGACGAAGCTTGGTCGCATCCCCCCACGGAACGCTGGGGAGGTTGTGGCCGTCCACCTTGATCACGGCGAGGTCCGTCAGCGGATCGGTGCCGATCAGCTTGGCGGAGAGCACGCGGCGATCGCTCATGGTGACGCGCATGTCGACCGCGCCGTCGACCACGTGATTGTTGGTCACGATGTAGCCGTCGGGCGAGATGATGACGCCGCTGCCGATGCCGTGCTCGATTTGAGGTCCTTGCTGTTGATGAGGGAAGTTGAAACCCGGTCCGAAGAACCGGCGCATTTCGTCTGGAATTTCAGCCTGCGCCTGATCATCGACCTTGGTCTTTGAAGTTACGGCCACGTTGACGATGGCGGGCGTGACGCGTGCGGCCAGGGTCTCCATGGCATTGTCGAGTGCGAGCAGCGCGCTCACGCTGTTGTCATCGAGCGGAGCGGCGCTGGGCGCGGGTGCGGCAGCCTTCGCGACTACCGGCTGGGCGTTGTGATAGGCCGCCAGCGACGCTGCCATGCCAACAGCCAGCACGGGAGCGATTGCCAGGCGACCAATGGTTTTCTTCCAGTTTGTCATTGTTGCTTTGTTCTCCTTTTGATCATTCAGTTGTTCTGATCAACTAATTTGTTAGTTGTTAAACGGCAAAAAAATTTGATCCCGAGTTTTGAACACTCTCCTTAAATCGATTTCGATGGAACCGCGACTTGCCGCGCCGGTGTCTGCGAGAAAACCGTGAGGCGCCATATGCGAACGTGCCAGATCAGGGGCATGGACTGTTCACCCGAGAAGTACAGAGGGAAGGAAACACCAGAGAACTCGTTCTGATCTTCTCTGTGTCTCTGTGACTCTGTGGTGAATTCGAACACGAAAACTGCTTGCTGCATCACGATGCGCGGACTACTTCCGGGAACGCTCGCGCGGACCAGTTGCACCGAGGGCGTCTTCTCTCCGGCTGAGCTCTTCGCCTGGTGTACTCGGGGAACGGTCGGCCGGAACGAAGTCTTCGTCTTTAGCGAAGTTTGTTTTACGCCGGGGGTAGAACGAATGCCGCTGTGAGTGGCCGCCCCTGCTTTCAACCGTTTATTTAGGAGTCCACTGGCAGGGGCAATATAGGACGCCGGAAGCACGGGTGGCGAGTAGGACGAAGCTTCATCCCTCAGATTCGCGGAAGCCGTGAGGCTCACGGGAGACGGGGTGAACGCATCGCGGAATGCCACCAGCTTCGGGGCATGCGCGGCCACACCCAGACATACGACCGAGAACCCGGCGACCACCCATGGAGCCGGTTTCCAGATGCGCACGCCCTTGGGACGGCGCGCATCGAGAATCTGCAAGACGCGGAGCGAAGTCTGCCGCATGCGCCCGACCGCGGCCTGTGCCAAGGCTAGACCGCGCCGCAGGAAATTCTTCTCGGCCAGCGAGACCAGGCATTCCGCATACGCCCGCGCATTGGCGGTATGGGCCAGGACCATGTCATCGCAAGCCATTTCCCGCTCAAGCGAAAGGCGGCGCTCCACCCACCACACGGCGGGATGAAAGAAGAACAGCGCGCGCACAATTTTCTGCGCCAGGTTCGTCCAGTCGTCCCAGCGGCGCAGGTGCGCCAGTTCGTGCAGGACGAGCGCATGCAGTTCTGCCGCCGAAAGCTCGCGCAAGGTCCAGGAAGGGAGCACGACCGCCGGTGGGAAGAATCCGATCGCCGTCGGGATCTGCACCGCATCCGACGCGCATAGCTCCACGCCGCGCACAGACCGGAATTCCTGCATGGCCTGAACAATCGCGGAATCCAAGGTGCAAGTCTCCACGGGCACACAGCTCTTGCGGATTACATGCAGATGGCGCAAGCCAGCCACCACGCGAGCCATTCCGACCAAAGCAATTGCAGTCCAGGCGGCGAACAGATACCAGGACCACTCGCGCGGCATCACAATCGCCGCTGCTGGATGCACGATCCCAGTCGCAGAAGTGGTCTCCAGGAAAGGCGCTAGCACAATTGCACCCAAAGCACAGAACCAAACCGCAAACCGGGTACCCGCATTGCGCCGCCCGATCATTCGTAAAAGCACCCACGCGAACAGCGCGATGAGCACACCTTCCCCGAGGCCGTTCAGCAATCTCTCCACCGACATTTGCGCCACGAAATGAAGGTTCAGCATGGTTCAGCGACTCTCATCCAGAATCTGGCGCAGCCGTTTCAGTTCCTGCGCGTCGATCCCTTCCTCTTCCAGTATGTTGAGCACCAGCAACTCGCGGGAATTTTGGAAAAACCGGCTCAGCAGATGCTGAATCTCGGTGCGCTTGGCCTCGTCCTGGTTCAACACCGCGCGATAGATGTGCGCCCGCCCATCTTTCACATGCCGCACGCACCCTTTTTTCTCGAGAATGCGAATAATAGTCAGCACCGAGTTGTAGGCCAGCGGTTTTTCACGGGGGAGGGCTTCCAGAACCTCCTGGACGGTGGCCGGCCCTTTTTCCCAAAGCACCTGCATGATGCGCAGTTCAGCTTCGGTCAGGGTTGCGGATTGCGTGCGGGGCAAAAGGTCCTCCAAAGATCAATCCCAGAAGTCTGACGCGGGAGCGTACAAAACGTCAACTAAGTATTTAGTTGCACGTGGCGATTAGCGGGTTGCCCTCCTTGCAGATCGCTACAGATAACTGGAGCTCCAGATCGTGAAACTCGCGCGTGCTAGAGTCAAGGGGGCATACATCGGTCAGCAGTTTTTGGCTCTGGCCTTTGTTGAAGAAAAAGGTAGTTATGAAAGTACTGGGCGCAACCAGGAGCTCAAAACTGCGGCTGTGAGCCACGCAATTGACAGAAGTGATGGGCCAGAAAACGTGGAGATTGAAAATTACCATTAGGGAGGAAAAGAACAAGCGCACACCAATCCACCCCGGCGTCATTCTTGCTGAGGAGCTTCAAGCGCTGCACATGAGTCTTTCTGCCCTGGCAAGGGCTATCGGGGTTGTGCCTAATCGCATTTCGCAGATTGTGGCCTGCAAGCGCGATATCACCGCGGATACAGCGCTGCGCCTGGCCCGTTTTTTTGGCGTGTCGCCAGACTTCTGGATGAATTTGCAGAAAACCTACGAACTTGATTGCCATTCGGGAACATGGGGCTGAGATTGAGACCAGCTTTACGGAGGAGGCGCCTTAACTCGACTTGCCATGCGGAGCCAAAACCATGCGAAGGCCAGCCCTATCGGTAGCCCGATAAGGCTTTGTATGGGTTCTTTTCCTCTCGCCACTTCCGCAATTCCGAACACAGCCGCACCGACGTATATCATTCCTAGCCAAAACAGGCGGCGACGAAGATACCGTGGGTCCCGCTCAGCTCGTTCCACTGACTTGCATACTCGCCACAACATCCAAGCCAGCACCGCAGTGGCCACCGAAACGCCAGCTATCACTAACGCAATTGTTCCCGGCCCAACCGCGTTGACGGAATCGGTCTGCACAGCCAGCCTCCACGAGTGAGCATTGTAGAGTGACAGTTGGCGAAAAACCCCTAGATCACTCATCTTCCCTCGCGGCCACCTCGGGCGATTTCAATCGCAGGAAACAGCACGGATAGCGATCAGAGGGTATGGGGAAGTCTTGCTTAGCAGCCGCCTACGGCGCTGCGCTAGGTCTATGGTT
>Ga0210399_10002235_pt1 | contig 15086 bp, 12 predicted proteins | sample IncBWC14MmetaG_FD_150865 | JGI IMG/M metagenome (GOLD analysis project Ga0210399, IMG submission 150865) | Forest soil microbial communities from Barre Woods Harvard Forest LTER site, Petersham, Massachusetts, United States - Inc-BW-C-14-M | ecosystem: Environmental > Terrestrial > Soil >...
GCGAATCCTCAATCCAGCGACCGTCACGAAGCCCACGCCAGTTGCGATCCAGGCCAAGTGTCTGTGCCCGTTCTGTGCCCGCATGAAGCCACCCGATGGGCGTCCGAGCGCGCCGGGCTTACCGAAGCACAGCCGGAGCCCCTGCACGAGGGTTCTGGGCCGAGTGGCAGAAGTTGGTGGGAATCGACAACACGAACCGCTTGCCGATGATGTGGACGGAGTGGACGACCACTCCCAAAGAAAGGACTTCGGGGACACCTTCAGCCGACCCAGGCGACCAAAACGGACCCGCAAGAGGGACGACAAAGGGGTGGTGGCTGAAACGGCCGTCCCGCGTGGTCTAGAACCCGCTCGTCGGGGGCGGTGACTTCCTCCAAAGATCCACACCTACGTGACGGTGCCGAAGCCAGACCGGGAGCCTTCGGTCAAGGAGGGTGGGCGGTGTAGACTCGTGACCTCCCTCCGGCGGAGCGAAGCTCATGGTCGCGGCGAGGCCCACTCTGTTTCTGGACACAAACGTCTGCATCGACGTGGCCACGGGCGCGATCCCGGCGGCAGACTGGACCATGGCAAAGCGGTACATCAGCCGTTATTTTGATTACCGCATCTCGCCGCACACTCTGGCCCCGAAGGCAAGAGGCCACCGCCCGCGCGAGGGGTTCCCGGCCGTGTCTCGTACATGGAGCAACTAGCGAATGGCCCTGAAGAAGTCCGAACTCTATAGCTCCCTCTGGCAAAGCTGCGATGAACTGCGCGGCGGCATGGATGCCAGCCAGTACAAGGACTACGTCCTCGTCCTGCTATTCATCAAATACGTCAGCGACAAATACGCCGGCCAGCCCTACGCACCGATCACCATCCCACCCGGAGCGAGCTTCAAGGACATGGTCGCCCTCAAGGGCAAGAGCGACATCGGCGACCAGATTAACAAGAAGATCATCGCCCCGCTGGCCAACGCCAACAAACTCTCTGATTTCCCGGATTTCAACGACGCCGCCAAGCTCGGCAGCGGCAAAGAGATGGTGGACCGGCTCACCAACCTCATCGCCATCTTCGAGAACCCCGCTCTCGACTTCTCCAAGAACCGCGCCGAAGGCGACGACATCCTGGGCGACGCCTACGAATACCTCATGCGGCACTTCGCCACTGAGAGTGGCAAGAGCAAGGGGCAGTTCTACACCCCGGCCGAGGTCAGCCGGATCATGGCGCAGATCAGCGGGATTCGTAGTGCGAAGACGAGTGCTGCCACCACTGTCTACGATCCCACCTGCGGCTCGGGTTCGCTTCTCCTGAAGGTCGGCGACGAGGCCGGCACCCCCGTCACGCTCTATGGGCAGGAGAAGGACGTTGCGACGGCGGGACTTGCCCGGATGAACATGATCCTGCATAACAATCCGACCGCCATGATACAGGGGGGGCATAGCACTCTAGCAACGCCGCTTTTCAAGGACGGCGACACCCTCAAGACCTTCGACTACGTCGTCGCCAATCCGCCCTTCTCCGACAAGCGCTGGAGCACCGGCCTCGATCCGCTGAACGACCCCTACGAGCGCTTCAAGCCCTTCGGCACGCCGCCCGCCAGGCAGGGCGATTACGCTTACCTGCTGCACATCGTCCGCTCCCTCAAGAGCACCGCCAAGGGTGCATGCATCCTGCCGCACGGCGTGCTGTTCCGCGGCAACGCCGAGGCCGACATCCGCCGTGCCCTGGTGCGCAAGGGCTATATCAAGGGCATCATCGGCCTGCCCGTCAATCTCTTCTACGGCACCGGGATCCCAGCCTGTATCGTGTTCATCGACAAGGAGGACGCCCAGGCCCGTAAGGGCATCTTCATGATCGACGCCAGTGGCGGCTTCATTAAGGACGGCCCGAAGAACCGCCTGCGCGCCCAGGACATCCACAAGATCGTGGATGTGTTCAACAAGCGGCTCGACATCCCAAAATACGCGCGCATGGTTCCCTTCGCGGATATCGAAAAGAACGAGTTCAACCTCAACCTGCCGCGCTACATCGACAGCCAGATCCCCGAGGACCTGCAGGACATCGCGGGCCACCTGCAGGGCGGCATTCCCCTCACCGATGTGGATGCGCTCGAGCATTACTGGGCCGTCTGCCCGCAGCTCCGGCACACCCTGTTCAAGGAAAGCCGCCCCGGCTACGTCGATCTCGCCGTCGAGAAATCGGCCATCAAGTCCACCATCTACGAGCACCCTGAGTTCACTTCCTTCGTCTCCGGCATTAACGCCCATTTCACCGTGTGGCGGGAGAAGAGCGTCGCCACACTCAAGGTACTTCAGGCCGGCTGTCATCCCAAGGAAGTCATCGCGGCGCTGGCCGAGGGCCTGCTCGCTCATTACGTCGGCAAGCCGCTCATCGACCCCTACGACGTCTATCAGCACTTGATGGACTACTGGGCCGAAACAATGCAGGACGATTGCTATCTGATCGCCACCGACGGCTGGAAGGCCGAGACCACGCGCATCATCGAGAGAGACAAGAAGGGCAAAGAGAAGGACAAGGGTTGGACCTGCGACCTGATCCCCAAGGCCCTTATCGTCGCCCACTACTTCGCCAAGGAGCAGGCGGTAATCGACCAGCTCGCCGCCGAGTTGGAGGGCGTGACCGCTCGCCTCGCCGAGATGGAAGAAGAGCGGGGCGGCGAGGACGGGGCGTTCGCTGACCTCGACAAGGTAAACAAGGCCAACGTCAGTGCCAGACTGAAGGAGATCGAAGGCGACAAAGACGCGAAAGACGAAGCTGCGGTGCTGAACGACTGGCTGAGACTCAACAATGAGGAGGCCGACCTCAAGAAGCGCGTCAAGGAAACCGAGGCCGTGCTCGACGCCCAGGCTTACGCCAAGTATCCGAAGCTCACCGAGGCTGAGATCAAGGCGCTCGTGGTGGACGACAAGTGGCTCGCCGCGCTAGATGCCGCGATCCACGGCGAGATGGACCGCGTGAGCCAGCAGCTCACCCAGCGCGTGAAGGAACTGACCGAACGCTACGAAACCCCGCTGCCGCAGATGGTCGGTCGTGTGTCCGAGCTGGAAGCCAAAGTGAACCGCCACCTGGAGAGGATGAGGTTCTCATGGAAGTAAAGCGTGGCTACAAGCAGACCGAGGTGGGGGCAATCCCGGAGGATTGGGGCATTGTGAGTCTTAGCGCTCTCCTGAGGCAGGGACCAACAAACGGCTGGTCAGGTCGTAGTACCAGCGACACCACTGGAACACCAACGTTGAGCCTTGCTGCGACAACCAGCGGTCGCCTCGTCCTCAATGGCGAAACAGTCAAGTACCTGGAGAACCGGATTCCGAGCCGCTCCGATCTCTTTCTCGCTCCGGGGGACATACTCGTGCAGCGATCCAACACAGCTGAGTTGGTTGGAACGACCGCTGTCTTCGACGGCCCACCAGGCGTGTTTGTGTACCCTGATCTGATGATGCGTCTGCGGTTCAAGCTTCCGGTAACTGGGCAATGGTTCTGGCGATATGCTAACAGCGCGAGCGGAAGATCTTACTTCCGAAGTATTGCGGCCGGATCCGCGGGTAGCATGCCAAAGATCAGCGGCGCGAAGCTCCGCGACATGCCGGTTCCGTTGCCCGCGCGAGGCGAACAAGAAGGCATCGGCGAGGCGTTGAGCGATGCGGATGGCCTCATCGACTCCCTGGAGCAGCTCCTCACCAAGAAGCGTCAGCTCAAGCAAGGAACCATGCAGGCATTGCTCACCGGCAAGAAGCGCCTGCCCGGCTTCGAAACCAAACCCGGCTACAAGCAGACCGAAGCGGGCGTCATCCCCGAGGATTGGGAGGTCGCAACACTGGACGCCGTCTGCTCCATGAAGAGCGGCGAGGGGATAACGAGCCCCTCCATAGACCGATTCTCGAAGTACCCCTGTTACGGCGGCAATGGTCTGCGGGGTTTTACGACTCGTTTTACACACAATGGACGCTATGCGCTGATCGGACGTGTGGGGGCACTGTGCGGAAATGTCTTGAGCGTAGAAGGCATGTTTTTTGCGTCGGAGCACGCAATCGTGGTGACGGCTTCCCCACGAACGGATAGCCGCTGGCTTACCTTCGTATTGGGAGAAATGCGACTCAACAAGTATTCCGAATCATCGGCTCAGCCTGTTCTATCTGTGTCGAAACTGCTGCGCCTGGAGGTAGCTCTCCCCAGCACCAAGGCCGAACAGGAGGCCATCGCGGCAGTCCTCTCCGACATGAACGCCGAGACCGCCGCGTTGGAGATGGAGCTCGCCAAAGCCCGCGGTCTCAAGCAAGGCATGATGCAGGAACTCTTGACGGGAAGGATTCGGTTGCCATGCACACACCCTACACCATAGAGGAGCACCAGCATCGCTTTGCCTCTTGGGCCGCGGGGAGGGCTGCCTCGGTCAAGGGCTGCCGGTTCAAGGTTCATCAGGCCAAGGCCATTCTCGAAGCAGTTGGCTTTGACGCCTCATTTTCAAACCCCGCCGATCTGCCAAACCCGAGGGAGTCAGATAGGACGCACCGGGAATGGCGTGATGGGTTGATTCGTGCTGCCGGCCAGCAAGGACTCCATGTCACGCACGGCGTGGCGGCAAAGCTCATCAACTGCTATGTGAAGGTGCGTTTCGTCTGTGCGGGCAACCACGATCACGCGCGTGTCAAAGCGATGCATCCCCCGATTGATGAGGTGCTCTTGACGCGGCTTGCTGAGTTGAATGTAGGCGGTTTTGAAAGCGACTGGAAAGCGGCCAGGGCAATCCGCTGGTCGAAGTTCGACTCCGACCAGTATGAGACCGTGATCAACTTGATACGACGATCGTTGCCTGACCAGCCGCTCTGGAAAATCGAGGAGTATTGGGCAGGCCACCGAAAAGCATGAGCGCTGTCGGCCAGCCCGAGCGCGCGACGCAGAACCGGGTTATCGCCCTGTTCCGGGACGAGCTGGGCTACCGCTACCTCGGCGACTGGTCCGACCGCGACGGGAACAGCAACATCGAGGAGGGGCTGCTCTCGGCATGGCTGACTAAGAGCGGCTACACGGCGGCGCAGATCAGCGTCGCCCTCCACAAGCTCCGCGCCGAGGCGGACAACCACAGCCGCACGCTCTACGGCAACAACCAGGCCGTCTACAGCCTCCTGCGTTACGGCGTGGACGTAAAGATCGAGGCCGGTAAGGTGACGGAGACTGTCCACCTCATCAACTGGCACGAGCCCGAGAAGAACGACTTCGCCGTCGCCGAGGAAGTGACGCTCAAGGGGAACTATGAGCGCCGGCCTGACATCGTGCTGTATGTGAATGGCATCGCCGTCAGCGTGCTGGAGCTGAAGAACAGCCGTGTGAGCATCGGCGACGGCATCCGCCAGAGCCTCTCGAACCAGAAGCCGGAGTTCAACGCCTGGTTCTTCAGTACGGTGCAATTCGTCTTCGCCGGCAATGACTCCGAGGGACTGCAGTACGGCGCGATCGGTACGCCGGAGAAATACTTCCTTAAGTGGAAGGAGGACGAAGCGGACAACAGCCGCTTCAAGCTCGACAAGTACCTGCTCAGGTTGTGCCGCAAGGACCGCCTGATGGAGCTGATGCACGACTTCGTCCTCTTCGATGGCGGCGTCAAGAAGCTGCCGCGCACGCACCAGTATTTCGGCGTCAAAGCGGCGCAGCGGCATGCGCGCGAGAAGAAGGGCGGCATCATCTGGCACACGCAGGGGAGCGGCAAGAGCATCGTGATGGTGCTGCTAGCGAAATGGATCCTGGAGAACAATCCCAACGCCCGCGTGGCCATCATCACCGACCGCGACGAGCTGGACAAACAGATCGAGGGGGTTTTTACTGGTACGGGCGAAGCTATCTATCGCACCAGCGGCGGCCGCGACCTGATGAGCCAGCTCGGCCAGGCCAAGCCGCGCCTACTGTGCTCGCTGGTGCACAAGTTCGGCCGCAGGGGCGTGGACGACTTCGACGCCTTTATTAAGGAGCTGGAAGCCCAGTCCAGCCCGACGGTGGGCGAGGTGTTCGTGTTCGTGGACGAGTGCCACCGCACGCAAAGCGGGAAGTTGCACCGCGTGATGAAGGCAATGATGCCCAATGCCGTATTCATGGGCTTCACCGGCACCCCGCTCCTCAAGAAGGATGCGCAGACCAGCTTGGAAGTGTTCGGGGGCTACGTCCACACCTACAAGTTTAGCGAAGGCGTGGAGGACGGGGTCATCTTGGATCTCGTCTATGAGGCACGGGACATCGACCAGCGGCTCGGCTCCGACGATAAGATCGACGCCTGGTTCGAGGCCAAGACGAAGGGGCTCAACGACTGGCAGAAGGACGAGCTGAAGAAGCAATGGGGCACGATGCAGAACGTGCTCAGCTCCAAGTCACGCATTGAGCGGGTGGTGAGCGACATCGTCTTCGACTTCAGCGTGAAGCCGCGCCTATCCAGCGAGCGCGGCAACTCGATCCTGGTGACCTCCAGCATCTACGAGGCATGCAAGTACTTCACGCTCTTCGAGAAGACGCCGTTCAAGGGCAAGTGCGCCGTGGTGACCTCCTACAACCCGCTGGCGAAGGATGTGACGCTGGAGGAAACGGGCGCGAATACCGAGACGGACAAGCAATTCATCTACAACACCTACACCGAGCTGCTGAAGGACGTCGACGCCAAGCCGGGCATGACCAAGACCGAGACCTACGAGGAGCGGGCCAAGGCTCTGTTCACCAAGGAGCCGGCGAACATGAAGCTGCTCGTCGTGGTCGACAAGCTGCTCACCGGCTTCGACGCGCCCCCCTGCACCTACCTCTACATCGACAAGTCCATGCAGGACCACGGCCTGTTCCAAGCCATCTGCCGCGTCAACCGCCTGGACGGCGAGGACAAGGACTTCGGCTACATCGTGGATTACAAGGACCTGTTCAAGAGAGTGGAGAACGCCATCGCGGTCTACACCTCCGAGTTGGACCACAGTGCCGGCGGGGCCGCCCCCGAGGTCCTGCTGCAGGATCGTTTGAAGAAAGGCAAGGAACGCCTCGACAACGCCATTGAAATGCTCGCTCTGCTATGCGAGCCGGTTGAACCACCTAAGGGCGAGCTGGAGCACATCCACTACTTCTGCGGCAACACGGAGATCCCGGCCGACCTGCAGGAACGGGAGCCGCAGCGGGCGGCGCTCTACAAGGCGAGCGTGGCCCTGTTGCGCGCCTACGCGAACATCGCAGACGAACTGGAACCCGCCGGATATAGCGGTGCCGACATCAGCCGCATCAAGAAGCAGCTCGACCATTACCTGAATGTGCGCGAGATCATCCGCAAGGCGAGTGGCGAGAGTCTCGACCTTAAAGCCTACGAGGCCGACATGCGGCACCTCATCGACACCTACATCGAGGCAGACGAGCCGAGGACGATTTCGCCCTTCGACAACATGGGCCTGCTGGAGCTGATCGTGAAGACTGGCATCGCCAATGCCATCGCGTCGCAGCTCACTGGCTTGAAGGGCAACAGGAACGCCATCGCCGAGACCATCGAGAACAACGTCCGCCGCAAGATCATCAGAGAGCAGCTGACCGACCCTGCCTACTACGAGAAGATGTCGACCCTGCTTGACGAGATCATCACTGCGCGGAAGGCCAAGGCCATCGAGTACGAGGAATACCTGAAGCGCATCGCGGACTTGGCGCGGAGGGTAGAGGCAGGGGTGGCCGAGGATACGCCCGAGCAGTTGAAGAGCAGTCCGGCGCTCCGCGCGCTCTACAACAACTTGAGGAAGGCCGGAGGGACAGAAGCGCGGGCGGATCGCGTGGCCGAAGCGCCAGGCGAGTACGCGGCCTCCGGCGACCCGGTGCTGGATCTGGCCCTCAAGATCGACGCGATGGTGAGACGAGTTAAGCCGGATGACTTCCGCGGGCATCAGGCCAAGGAAAACACGATCAAGGCGGCATTGCTGCCCCTGCTGAAGAATGATGTGGCCGAGGTTGAGCGGATCTTCCTGATCATAAAAGCGCAGGGTGAGTATTGAAGATGTCGCAGATCAATCTGGGTGACATCGCTGTGGACGTGGTCCTGAAGGACATCAAGAACGTCCACCTCAGTGTCCATCCCCCGACGGGTCGTGTCCGCATCTCGGCCCCGAAGCGTATGAGCATCGACACTATCCGCGTCTTCGCCATTTCGAAGTTGGATTGGATCAGACACCAGCAGACGAAGCTGCGGGAACAGGAACGCGAAACACCTCGGGAATACGTGGAGCGGGAAAGCCACTACGTGTGGGGCAAACGCTACCTGCTTACGATCTCCGAGAGCGAGGAGCCACCCTCAATCGAGGTGAAGCACAGCCGCATGCTTTTGCGGGTGCGACCGCGAACACATGAGGACAAGAGGAAGGCTCTTGTAGAGGAGTGGTATCGAGAGCAGCTGAAGGAGGCGGTGACGCCATTACTCGCACGATGGCCGCCTATGCTGGGCGTGAGCGTGGAGCGGTTCTTCGTCCAACGGATGAAGACCCAGTGGGGGAGCTGCAACCACACGGCACGCACGATTCGCCTCAACACTGAGCTGGCCAAGAAGCCGGTGGAGTGCCTCGAATACATTGTTCTTCACGAACTGGTTCACTTGGTGGAGCCGACCCACAACACCCGCTTCGTCGCCCTGATGGATCGATTCATGCCCAAGTGGCAGTTCCATCGCCAGGTGCTGAATCGGCTGCCGGTTCGGCGAGAGAAGTGGAGCTATTAGGGGGGCTGCGCCCTCGAGTTGGCGGCCCTAGCGGGGTCAGCGACTTGCGGCCGACACGCGGATTTCCCATCCTCTCCCGCCACTAAACCGGTGACCCGTCAAGCCTCTTTGCTCGACTTGCCCCCACACTTGCCCCGCAGCGCCCGATCGTGGCTCCTGCGAGCGCAGAGCTTCGCGCAGGTCGAGAAATCGGGCCACGCCGCCACCCGCCGCGTCGCGTAGGCTTCCTGTGCCGTTGCGTTACGGAGCAATCGCCAGCCAACCACGCGGCGCGCACGCCCATTCGCGCAGTGCTGTGCTGTCAGTGATTGCACTCACTCTTGGAGGAAGGTATGAACCCCCTCTCGCCGGAGCTTGTGACCGGTACGGTTGGTGAACTTCTGTTCCAGCTGCGACTTCTCCAGTACGGCGTGCAAGCGGCTCCCCCGCTAAAGGACACGGGGAACGACCTGATTGCTGTGCGAGGAGAGTCCTTTCGTGCTATCCAAGTCAAAACGACCACGGGCGACGATGTGCGAGTGGACTTCGATCGAACGCGCCAGTTCCATCTCTTGGCGTTGGCGCACCTTGTGGGAGAAGGAGAGATGCTCCACCTGGACCAGTGCCAGCTGTTCCTCATCCCTCGCGGCGACCTGGACACTGGGAGGTTCCGTCGTGAGCGACTCCGTGAGTACAGTCTTGGACGGGGTCTTGTGGACCAGCTGTTCCGGTGAAGTATATCTTTGAGTCTACCGGTCGTGACAGGAGCTCTGTATGTAGGAATCCGCAGCCTCCTTCTGGGCGGTCATGGGTCTAGCTTCTTGCACTTCCTGGCCTGGGTGCGGTATCGGGCCGAGGATAAGCTGGAGCGCTTGGACACAGACTGGGTGGTCGGCGAGCGGCAATCGTGGTCGTAGCGAAGATCCCAAGCGACAGCCCCCCGATACGCTTGGAGCCGTGTCGTCTGGCTCTGTTGCCTGATCCGCAATCCATCTCCTTTCCACCGCTACCCTCCGCCTTCAGTGAGGCATTCAGGTCAGCCGTGTCTGGGACAGCAGACGCGACACCGTAGCGGGATGGACGCGGAACAGTCGCGCAGCCTCGGCGGCTGTCTTACGCCCCCTAGAGACCATCCGCCGGATCTCAGCTCGTTGTTGGGCTGTCAGCTTTGGCGGGCGTCCGCCGATGCGCCCTTCTCGGCGGGCAGCTTGCAAGCCGGCTTTGGTGCGTTCACGAAGCATCGCGCGCTCGAACTCGGCAAACGCCCCGACCATCTGCATCATCATGCGTCCAGCCGGAGTGGTCGTATCGATCGCCTCGGTCAAGCTGCGAAAGCCGGCTTTGGCTCTGGCCAGTCGCTCCATGATCGTCAGAACATCCCGCAGGGAACGGGAGAGCCGATCAAGCTTCCAAACCACGAGCACGTCGCGCTTGCGGAGCTGATCCAGAAGTCGGTAAAGTTCCGGGCGGTCCCACCGTCCTCCGGACGCTTTCTCGCGGTAGATGCGATCACATCCCGCTGCTTTGAGCGCGGCTACCTGTGAGCCCGCGTTCTGATCGTTGGTTGAGACACGAGCATATCCAATGAACATTGCGGAAATGTATCGCCAATCGTTCGGCTAACGCAATACCCTTTTGCAACGCGCCAAAGCCCATGAACCGTGGTCTTGGCTTGTGTTGCAAATACCCTCGTTTGTGCGCAAGCGTCAGGCCGGGCCAATCAGCAGGCCACCACGCCGTCGATTTAATATGTGGTGTAGACGACAGTCGCCTGGACGGGCAAGCCGCCACTTTCGGCGGTTCTGGGGTCCGAGGCCGCCACTTGTGATGATCAAGCGAGGGCAGGGTCACCCACTGATCATAGGCAGCTCAGTGAGACTTACCGTGGATGAGCACAGCATTTTGAGGTTGGGAAACGAGAGCTCTCAAAGGAGTGGAATGACTCTTGCTATCACCAGAGGCGATGAGCGATGCGGCGTTGTCGCGCTCTCCGAGAGTGAAATCAGACCACCACACGCTCCCGCTCGGATCTTGGAGGGTTCCAGCCTACCGTGTTTGCCTCGTGCGCGATGCTTCTGTGCGGCTAGAAGAGCGCCCACAGTTGCGCGACGCTCCCGCAGCCGTCCGCATCATAATCCCGCTTCGCTTTGCGCGGGACGATGGTGTGGAGCACTTCGGCGTCCTACTCCTCGACATCAAGCACCGCATCATCGGCTCGCTCGAGATCTCAGTGGGCAGCCTCACCGGGTCCCTCGTCCATCCCAGGGAAGTCTTCGGACCCGCGCTGGCGCATAAGGCTGCTGCTCTCATCTTGTTCCATAACCACCCCTCGGGCGACCCGGAGCCTTCCCTTGAGGACCTGACCCTCACCCGTCGGCTGGTTGCGGGGGGCCAGCTGCTCGGTATCGAGGTCCTCGACCACATCGTCGTTGGGGACGGGACCGAACGATGGGTTTCGCTTAGGGACCGAGCGGTCCTCTAGCTGCGGCGAGCAGTGCGGCGTGCTTCGGGCGAGTGGCGGCCGGCGGCCGGGGAAGGTCGAGAAGTGTCACTTTGAGCTCTGTTATCATCGGGATTCGGCTACTACCTGAAAGAGAGGATGAGGCCATGGGATCATTGGCACTTTCTGCGACTCTGCTTTCTCTTGCTTTGCACCTCATGACTCCCTCGAGCGGGGACTCGCCATCCATTGCTCCCCCCGACAACGCTCAACTCCTCCTCCGCACGGTCGCGGACGGCGTGCAGATCTACACCTGCCAGGCCGTCGAGGGCAAGACTCAGTGGGTCTTCAAGGCGCCGGAGGCCGCGCTCTTCGACGAGACGGGGCGCCAGGTGGGGAAGCACTTTGCGGGTCCGTCGTGGGAGTCTTTCGACGGGAGCCTCGTCACGGGTGAGGTGGTCTCAAAGATGCCCGCCCCCACTCCGGATGCGGTCCCTTGGCTTCTGCTGCGGGCAAAGTCACACTCGGGCCAGGGCCAGTTCGCACGCGTTCAGTACATCCAACGGACCGAAACCAAGGGCGGCGCGGCGCCGTCTTCCCCTTGCGATTCATCCCATCTGGGGGCGGAGGCGCGGATGCGCTACTCGGCAACCTACACCTTCTACGCGTCGGCTCCCTAAGTCAGTCGCCCTCCGTTTCCTAGCGCCGCGCGTATCCTCCCTGCGGGTCTCCCTTCGTTGGCCGAGGCTCCGCAGCCGACTCTCTGAGAGTTCCCAAAAAAATAGGGCGCCGGGTCCTTCCGACCCGTGCGCCCCGTACGGAAACTTGGGAAAGGGCTGTTACTTCTTCGCGGCCGGAGCTGCCGGGGCCGCCTTGATCTCGGTCACGGCCTGGTGCTCGCCCTTCTCGTTGTCGCGGCAGGTCACGGTGACCTTCTCGCCGGCCTTGATACTCTTGAGGCTGGCCTGCGCCTTGCCCTCGACGGGGGCGGTGTTGTTCCCCTTCTCGCCCTTGAGGGTGATGGTGTTCTTGACCGCGTCCACGGAGACGACCTCGGCCGTCACTTCGTGGGTCTTCACGGCGGGAGCCTTCTCGGCCGCCTTGGCGGGAGCAGCAGCCTCGGCCTTGGCGGGAGCAGCAGCCTTCTCGGCGGGCTTGGCCGCCTCTTGGGCGAACGCCACGCCAGCCACGAACACGAGCGACATCAGCATCGCGAACTTCTTCATTTTGGTAGTTTCTCCTTAAAGAGGAATTCAGGTCTTCACGACCCACTCAGCACTAGAGCAAGGGCAGTGCCAAGCCTCCGGCGAGGCCGGTCCCTCCGCCCGTCCAGGGAAACTCTTCGTTTACATCGTTTACAGTCGCTTAGGCCTGACGAAGGGGTCTACGCTTTAGGTCGTCTCTGCACCTTTTCGTACGATCGATGCCCCATTCGGTGCACCCTGGATCTTCTCCAGTCGATACTGGAGCGTGCGCCGGCTCAGGCCGAGGAGCCGCGCGGCCCGGGAGACGTTGCCTTCGGTCTTCTCGAGCGCCTTCAGGACCAGGGACTTCTCGAGGGCCTCGAGATCGAGGCCCGAGTCCGGGATGTCGAGGGCGAGGGGGCCGCGGGCAATGGCCAGGCCGGACCGTACGGGGGCCGGAAGGTCCTGGGGCAGGATCTCGTCGCCCTCCGCGAGGAGCAAGGAGCGCTCGAGTGCCGACTCCAGCTCCCGCACGTTGCCCGGCCAGTCATAGGCCACGAGCGCTTTCAGGGCCTTGTCGCCCACCGTCCGCGCCCGTCCGCCGCCGTACTTCTTCAGGAAGTGCTCCACGAGGAGGGGGATGTCGGTCCGACGCTCCCGGAGCGGGGGCAGGACGATGGGGATCACGTTGAGGCGGTAATAGAGGTCCTCCCGGAAGCGCCCCTCCCGCACCGCCTGCTCCAGGTTGGAGTTGGTCGCGGCGATAATGCGCACGTCCACGCGGATCCGCTCCGTGCCCCCCACCCGCATGATCTCGCGCTCCTGCAGAGTCCGGAGGAGCTTCACCTGCAGGTCGCGCTTCAGGTCCCCCACCTCGTCCAGGAAGAGGGTGGAGCCGGAGGCCTGCTCGAAGAGGCCGATCTTGCGGGCCTCGGCCCCCGTGAACGATCCCCGCTCGTGCCCGAAGAGCTCGGCCTCCAGGATGCTCTCGGGCAGGGCGGCCACGTTGACGGCGAAGAAAGGCCGATCCCTACGCTCGCTCTGCTCGTGGAGGGCCCGGGCCACCAGCTCCTTGCCGGTGCCGCTCTCCCCGTAGATGAGGACGGTGGAGTTGGAGGCCGCCACCTTGTGGACGATGCGGAAGACGTCCTGCATCGAGCCATGGGCCCCCACGATGTTCTCGATGCGGAAGCGGTCCCGGAGCTGCTCGTGAAGCATGCGGTTTTCCCGCACGAGCCGGCTGCGCTCGAGCGCCCGCCGCACCACCAGGAGCAGCTCGTCCTTCTCCAGGGGCTTGGTCATGTAGTCGAAGGCCCCTTTGCGCATGGCGTCCACCGCGCTGTCGATGGAGCCGTGCGCGGTCATGAGGACGACGCAGACCCCCGGCTGGGCCTTGACCAGCTCGGTCAGGAGCGCGATGCCGTTCTTGTCCGGCATCTTGAGATCGGTGAGGATCACGTCGAAGAGCCCGTCCCGCGCCTCCTCCAGGGCCTGGCGCGCGTTCCCCGCCACCGCGGTCTCGTACCCCTCTCCCTCCAGGATCATCTTGAGGATGTCGCGCTGGTGGCGCTCATCGTCCACCACGAGGATGCGGCCCCGATCTGTCATGGAGTTGTGGTGCCCGCCCTCAGTGCGTTCCCGCCACGGCGGGGGCGGCATCCGCATCCGTCCCAGCCTCTTGCGTGCTCTCCGGCTCGAAGGGGAGGACGATGCTGGCGGTCGTGCCCTGCCCGGGCGTGCTGCTCAGGGTGATGGTGCCGCCGTGGTCGGCCACGATCTTGTGGGTGAGGGCGAGGCCCAGCCCGAGGCCAGTGTCCTTGGTGGAGAAATAGGGCTCGAAGGCGGTGCGGGCGTCCTCCGCGCTCATGCCGTGGCCGGTGTCGCGCACGCTCACCACCAGGCACTCCGCCCCGCCCTCCGTCCGGCCCCGACGGATGGAGAGGTCGAGGAGCCCGCCCCCCGGCATGGCGTCGAGAGCGTTGATGAGGAGGTTCAGGAAGCAGGTCTTGAGCAGCTCCGGATCGGCCACGATCCGGGGCAGGCCCGCCTCCGTCTCCACGGCGAGGGCGATGCCCTGGTCCTTAGCCTTGTGGTCGACGAGCGAGGCAACCTCGCGGAGCACCTCGTCCACCGCGCAGGGGCGGGGATCCAGCCGCATGGGCTTGCCGAAGGAAAGAAAGTCGCCCACCAGGCGGTTGAGGCGGCTGATCTCCGCCTTCACGTTCTGGAGGATCCGGTCGTAGTCCTCCCGCTGCCCCGGCTCCGCGGGGGCCATCCGTCCCCGCAGGTGGTCGATGGAGAGGTTGATGAAGTTCAGGGGGTTGCGGATCTCGTGGGCCACCGCGGAGGCCAGGCGCCCCATGGCCGTGGACCGCTCCGCGAAATGCAGCCGCTCCTCCAGCCGGCGGTTCTCGCGCAGGCGCTCCACCATCTCGTTGAAGGTGCGCGAGAGACCCACCATCTCGTCTCCGCCCCGGGGCGACACCTGGACCGAGAGGTCGCCCGCGGCCACCTTCCGGGCCGCGTCCGTCAAGTCCCGGAGGGGCCCGCCGAAGGACCAGGAGAGGTAGAAGGAGAGCACGATGCCGAGGGCAAAGACGCCGAGGGTGACCATGATGCGGTTCAGGAAAGCCTCTTCGGAGAGGGCGGAGAAGTCGTCCAGGACGCGCGTGATCAGGAGGTAACCCACCCGCTTGTCCTGCACCACGATGGGGATGGTGAGGGTCGAGGTTTTCTGGTTCGTGGCCGAGCCCACCTCGCCCAGGAACCCCCG
>Ga0210399_10002240_pt1 | contig 15065 bp, 16 predicted proteins | sample IncBWC14MmetaG_FD_150865 | JGI IMG/M metagenome (GOLD analysis project Ga0210399, IMG submission 150865) | Forest soil microbial communities from Barre Woods Harvard Forest LTER site, Petersham, Massachusetts, United States - Inc-BW-C-14-M | ecosystem: Environmental > Terrestrial > Soil >...
GTCTGATATAGACCCTCCTGGCGCTTGCGTTCGGAGTGGGCGCGAACGACTTGGGCTTCCACTGCTTGCTTGCCGGCTTCAGCCGCGGCGATTTGCGCTTTGGCTTGATCGATGCCGGCAAGGGCTTTGGCGATCCGAGAGTCTTGCAACTCGCGCTGTCGAAGGTTGTTTTCAATTGCCGCACGGGCAGCCGCAACTCCCGCACTGGCCTGGTCAACCTGTGCCCGGTAATCGTCATCCTGCAATTCGACGATCAGTTCGCCCTTGTGTACCCGTTGAAAGTCTTCCACGTGAACCGCACGCACGATGCCAGGCACCTTGGTGCTCAGCGGTGTAAGATCGCCGCGGACGTAAGCATCATCAGTTGTCTGTTCGACTTTTCCGCCCTCCCAGGCATTCCAGTTGCGGGTGATGGTGATCAAGACCGCTAGGGCGAGCGCCATGACGAGAAGGGGAGTCAGGTACTTTTTCCATCCGTCACTGCCGTGAGAAGCGGTCGCGGGCTTGTCGCTTTCCGGAGGCGAAGGTTTCGTCACGGGGGCGGCGGATTCAGCCGGCACTGGCGAGGTGGACATCAATTTTGCTCCTTCAGCAACAAGAAATCTGCAAACGCTGCGCAATTCGTGACTGAGTTGCTCAGGCCCCTTTGCTTGTCAAAGTTCATCCACGCAGAAGTGATCGGCTCTGTTTGTTTCTCGATTTCGGACATTACGCTTCTCAACGAGAAAATTCAATCCTGGCTTTGGGCCAGAGGAAGCTGCGATGTAAGTTGCACGTCGATCATCGTGCTGATGCGGCGGTCGAGTTGAAAGAATGTCGCTGCTTTCTTTCCTGGCAAGACTTTTCGGAAGATCGGCACATACCGTTGACGAAGTCTTGCTTGTTCGATGTCCGTGTCCAGCCAGCGGCGAATCAGATTGTCTGCCTGGGCATCGGTAAGAGTTCCATATTCGTCGGAATACTCTTTGATGATCGCCGTTCTCGCGTCGTTGATCTTCTCGGTTTCCGCCGAGTATTGTTCGTACACCTGCCAGAACTTTGTTGCTTCGCTATCCGCGAGCGTCAAATTCGCGGCAATGAGTTGCTTCTTGATCGAGCGGATATCCTTGCGTAGCAGCGCCAACTGTTGATCGGTAATCGCGTCCGCGGTGCTGTCGGCAGCGGACGATTGGGAAGAAGTATCTTGAGCAACTGCCTTTGGACTTCCGATTACACACAGCCAAACGAGCAGGAGTGCAGCAAATGTGATTTTCTTCAAAGTGTTCCTCTCTTTAGATCAAATTAGCGAGCTCTATGACGCGACTTGGCGCAATCTCCTCGACGCGGGCTGTTAGTAGCGGTGCAACCAGCTTGCCAATCGAATTGCTGTGACGTGATTGCAAACTGCTGAAGGGATTGGTGGTTGCGCGAGCAAGGGGCCTGAGGTCTTGCCTAGTTTTGATCGGCGCTGCCAAGCGTTTAGCGCTTTTGACAGACAATTGACACCGAAGCGTCCGGAACACCTGGGATCATTCCTTGCTGCACTGCCCCGTTCTTAGAAGGACCTTCACGCTTATTTCCTTTACGGCAGTTGTCGCAACTCCGGTTTCGTTTGCGCCCTCTTCCCGGGGCCATGTGTGGAATTGCCCAGGAGTCGATATGCACTGGGAAACGCGGCGTCGAGTTGTGTGGAATGAACAAGAGCACACGCCCGAGGAGCACGAGTTCGTCTATGAAATCAGCTGGATCGAAGAGCTTGGTCTCTGGCGCAGCTTCCTACTGTCGCACCACAAGGTGAACGACTGAAGAAATCGGTTCCGAGACGCCATTCCGTGAAGTGAGCGCCAACCTTAGTGCGCACACCGCGGGAACAACGTCGCTAGAACCATTAAGTCCCACGGTCTGAAGAACCGCTGGCCGGTCTGGTTGCCCTGAGTCTCCGTGGCTCGTGCAATGAAGCCCAACCGGTGACGCTTTGCAAGATTGTCCAGATGCTCTGCACAAATCCCGGTAAGGTTCGTGACCTTGGCATAGGTGAAGATTTTTTGGCTCGCTTTTACAGTGATCATGAATTCAAGTCCTCGCCGACTCTGGAGTCATTTGCATTTCAAGAATTCGGACGCTGAAAGGGTCGTCTTATGGATGGGAGCCACAAGAGTCCGTTCCGTTTGATCCAAGACCTGTCGTCTTGCCCGAAAGAGCCGCGCCTTGAACGTCCCAGCTGAAACACCGAGCACGGCGCAAGCTTCTGGCCCCGAGAGCTCGTCGTAATAAGTCATCGTGAACGCCTGTCGAACCTTGGGCTTCATTTTTCCTAGGACCCCGTCGATGAATTGAAAAGTCTCACGTTCTGCGTGAACCATTTCCGGGTCCGGTTGCGAGTCTGGAATATTCTCCGTCCAGCCGTCGTCATGCGAAACACCGCTTTCGGAAAGCGACCCGACCGCGGAAGGTCTGCGTTTCCGCTGCATCATCAAAGCAGCATTCATTACGATACGCGTCAGCCAAGTCCTGAGTGCAGACCGCCCCTCGAAGCTGCGCAAGTGGCGATGCGCTGAAACAAACGCCTCTTGCACCGCGTCTTCCGCGTCTTCTCTATTCCGCAGAATGGAGTACGCAATCGCTAGGAACCTTTTGCGCGATGCGACAAACATCTCCTCCAAAGCTTCCTTTGTTAGGACCTCCTCTCTTGTCTCGACCAGGCCGCGGGCGCCGTAGCTTGCTGTCTTTGACGCGGACGAGCGCACGCTCTTTTTTAATGTCCTGAATATGGGCAAAGGCCTGCCGGCCACAACTTTGTTGCTTTGCCCGCCGGAACTTGTGGTTTCCAATGCGTAGTTCACTTGCGATCTCCGTTTCCTCACTTGCTCCGTCATGCAAATGTGTGCCCATCACGGAGTTCGCTTAACACTGCGGCTAGGCGTTTTGTTTTCAACGGGAAGAAGAAACGCCGGAGAGTAGCGCGAAGACGCGAGATTTCTTAGGTCGTTATTTAAGCCAGAAAATTGACGGTAACGTCGACGTCGTGACCTGGGCACAGGCCCAATAACGTCTGACGCGTTCCCTTCTCTTCATGCGCCTCCCCAGGGTTGTCCTTCGAGATGCCTTCCGGCGAACCCAATACGACGCAGCAGCGTCCATGCAGTTTTAGTTCTTGAACTGACCGGCCCTCGCATCCGCTGCCGCTCTGCGGCAAATCATCGACAATTTCGTCAATCAAGAGACGCGACAGCACCCGCAGCGATTCGTCACTGTGTGTTTTCGTCTTCCGTAAAACGTTCAATCAACACAGTTTTGTGGTTTCGCGCTCCGACGCAATCGCTTGGAGACTGCATTGCATGGTAGCGGTGGGCAGGCGGTATTTGTCTTCAACTGGGATTGCCGTTACCAAACGCAGGTTCACTCGAAGTCTTGTTGGGGATGCTTAATGAGGATCGTCGAGACAATGCAAAAGGCGGATTGGCCCGCGATTTTCAGCCGAGTTACAAGTGCTGCCCTTCTCCTCGCGGGGGTGCTTCTCGCCGCAGGGTTGTGCACCGCCACTCCGCAAGCTAACTCCGTTCCTAGCATTTTCGATTCGCACTCCACGCCAGCGGATTCGATCCGTCACCTCTCTTTCTTCGTCCTCAGCGTCACCGGGCTGATTTTTCTTGTGGTTTTCAGTTTATTGACTTACGCGATCGTGAAATTCCGCGGCCGAGCGGCGGACACAGACCGCGAGCCTGCGCAGGTGTATGGAAGCACACAGATCGAACTCGCATGGACCATCATTCCGATTCTGATTGTTGTTGTCCTTTTTCTCGCAACGGCGAGGGTGATTCACGCAATCCAGGACGCGCCCAAGCCTGCTGAGGCGGTCGAGGTAACCGCAATCGGACATCAGTTTTGGTGGGAATTTCGCTATCCTGGGCTCGGCATCGTCACCGCGAATGAACTCCATGTTCCCGTGAGTGACCCATCCCATCCCACACCGACCTTCTTGAGATTGCTTTCCGCCGACACCGATCACAGTTTCTGGATACCACAGCTTGCAGGAAAGACAGACTTGATTCCGAATCGCGTGAACGAAACCTGGCTCGATCCTCACGAGACCGGCTTGTTTCTTGGCCAATGCGCGCAGTACTGCGGTACGCAGCACGCGAAGATGCTCTTGCGCGTGTACGTGGATAGTCCGGAGGACTTTAAGGTGTGGGTACGCGGACAACAACAGCAGGCGAATGAGGATGAAAAAGAAGCCGCGAGAAGACGCGTCTTCGAGAGAACTGCGTGCCTGAACTGCCATGCAATCAACGGGACAAACGGCACGGGGCGTTTTGGCCCGGACCTGACCCACCTGATGAGCCGTCGCACGATCGCATCAGGCGCAGCGGAGAACAACTCGCAAAATCTTCGGCTGTGGATTCAAAACCCGGATTCCATCAAGCCGGGATCTCTCATGCCGGCAATGAAGTTGAGCGACGCAGAACTGGATGCGCTCGTGCGCTATCTCGAAACCCTGCAGTAGAGAAAGAGAGTGGAATCAGCAATGTCGTCGGATGCCATAGCCATTCAAACCGCAGAAGCCGCGGGTCGGCCGTGGGTTGAAACGTTGCATGAGTGGGTGACCACGGTCGATCACAAGCGCCTGGGCGTTCTGTACATCCTCTACGCCCTCTTTTTTCTTGTCATCGGCGGTATCGAAGCAACCATCATGCGGATCCAGTTGATGCGCCCGCACAACGATTTTGTATCCCCGCAAGTGTTCAATCGAATGTTCACTATGCATGGCACCACCATGATTTTCTTTGTGGCCATGCCAATCCTGTTCGGCTTTGCCAACTACCTCGTGCCATTGATGATCGGTGCGCGAGACATGGCGTTTCCCCGCCTGAACGCCTTCAGCTTTTGGCTGACAGCCTTTGGCGGATTGCTCCTCTACTTTAGTTTGCTGGGTGGGAACGGGCTTTACGGTGCCGGTAACGCACCGGACGTGGGCTGGTGGGCGTATGCCCCTTTAGCCTCGCGTGCGTTTTCGCCGGGTCACAGCTCGGACTATTGGACGATTGCTCTGCTGGCTTCTGGTTTCGGTAGCATCGCCACGGCCATCAATATCATCGCCACGATTGTTTCGATGCGCTGCCCAGGCATGACCCTGAGCCGCATGCCGCTGCTCGCATGGATGAACTTGGTGATGTCTGGAATGGTTTTGCTCGCGATTTCGCCTCTATCCGCAGCTCAAATCATGCTGCTCGTGGATCGCTATCTTGGCGGTCATTTTTTCGATACGCAGGCAGGAGGTTCAGCCACTTTGTGGATGCACTTTTTTTGGATATTTGGGCATCCCGAGGTTTATGTCCTGATCATTCCCTGCTTTGCATTCGCCTCCGAAATCATTCCGGTGTTCTCGCGCAAGCCGATTTTCGGATACCCCGTCATGGTGGGCGCCACCGTTTGCATCGCTTTTGTGAGCATGAGTGTTTGGGCACACCACATGTTCACAATCGGAATGAGTTCCTACGCCAACAGCTTTTTCACGATAACGACGATGGCGGTGGGCGTGCCGACCGGAATCAAAATCTTCAACTGGTTGGGCACGATGTGGGGAGGCAAGATCCAGTTCAAGACGCCGATGTTGTTCTGCATCGGCTTTTTATTTCAGTTTTTGATTGCCGGCCTCACCGGCATCATGCTGGCTTCGTCGCCTTTCGACTGGCAGCTCAGCGGCTCCTACTTTGTCGTCGCCCACTTTCATTACGTAATCGTCGGCGGAATTTTGTTCGCCCTCTTCGGTGCATTTTATTACTGGTATCCCAAAATCACCGGACGAATGCTGCATGAAGGCCTGGGCAAGCTCCATTTCTGGCTGTTTCTGATTGGATTCCATCTCACCTTTGATCTGATGCACATTCCCGGCTTGCTTGGGATGCCGCGGCGTATTTACACCTACGAGCCCGGGCGCGGCTGGGACACCCTGAACTATCTCGTGACCATCGGCGCGTTTGTCCAGGGAATTGCCACGCTGGTGTTTGTCGCGAACTTGGTAATTTCTTACTTCAAGGGAACAAAAGCCGGAAACGATCCCTGGGATGCTTGGACTCTGGAGTGGTCCGTAAGTTCGCCACCCCCCGCCTATAACTTCGCTTCGATCCCCAGAGTTGCGAGCCGCAGACCGTTGTGGGATCTCAAACATCCTGAAGATCCGGACAGCCACTATGAGTAGGGGAATCGACTAATGAGCACGGTTGCAACTCCGCTTCCGAAAGCGCCTTTGGATTGGAAACTCCCTTATCGCGGGAAGGTCGGCATGGCTTGTCTCATCATCGCTGAGTCCGCCATCTTCACGATATTCGTTGTGGCCTATCTCTATTACCTGGGGAAAAGCCTCTCCGGACCGACACCACGCGAAGTCCTGGAAACGCCGATCTTCTACACGATCTGTCTGCTCTCCAGCAGCCTGACGATCCACATCGCGGGAAAGCTCCTCGAACGCGGCCGGCGGGCAGCTTTTCTCGCCTCGTGGCTGCTCACACTCATACTAGGTGCCCTCTTTCTCTACGGCACCGGGCAGGAATGGCACCGCTTGATCTTCGAACGCGGGCTGACCATCTCGACGAATCTTTTTGGAACGACGTACTACTCCCTGGTTGGCCTACACGCCTTTCACGTTACGGTTGGACTGATCCTGCTCACCATCGTGCTGCTACTCGGGCTGGCAGGTCGCGTTGGGCGGGATCAATCCGCTCGCATCGAAGTCCTTTCCCTGTACTGGCATTTTGTTGATGCCGTGTGGGTCGTTGTTTTTACTGTTGTCTACGTTCTGGGTCGCTGAGGAAAAGGAATGGCAACGCTCGCATCCATAGAAGAAGTACGGCAGAGCCCTCGGGCACCGGTTGAGATCGAAGTGCCCGCAGCTACCGCCTGGCCCATCGTTTTGGCTTTTGGCTTCACCCTAATGTTCGCGGGCCTTCTTACAAGCGTGTCGGTCAGCGTCCTCGGCGTTGTCCTGGGCGTCGCAGGTTGCGTCGGCTGGTTCCGCGAAGTCTTTCCGCACGAACACGAAGATACCGTGCCTGTTGTCCGCGAAGAGATTCGTCTAACCACGGGGCGTCGAATCGTGGAACGGCTTCCGGTTCCCACCCACCAGTTACGCGCGTGGCTTCCTGTCCGCACCTATCCGATTTCTTCCGGTGTGAAAGGTGGAGTGGCGGGCAGCATCGCCATGGCGTTTTTTGCCTGTGCTTACGGGCTACTGAAGGTCGGAAGCGTCTGGTATCCCATCAATCTACTCGCCGCGGCTGTCTACCGGGAATCCGTGTGGGTTGTCCCTGCCCAACTCTTTTCATTTCATGCCGAAGCTTTCGCGATTGCCTTCATCCTGCACGGCCTCGTCTCCATTCTTGTCGGCTTGCTCTACGGCGCAATGCTTCCCATGTTTCCGCGTCGTGCGATTTTACTTGGAGGATTAGTGGCACCGGTATTGTGGTCGGGGCTGGTCTACACGATCCTCGACCTGCTGAATCCGTTGCTCGCGAGCCATATCGACTGGTTCTGGTTTGTCGTTTCGCAAATGGCCTTTGGAATCGTTGCTGGCAATGTTGTCGCGCGCCAGGCGAGCATCCCGACGCGGGAGAACGTGGCCTTTGCTCTGCGCGCAGGAATTGAAGCTCCTGGCATCATTCCACCACGAGAAACCGGGGAGAGACGCCAGTGAACCGAGTCGCATATTTGTGTCTGACCGGGCTGCTCAGTATGCTGCTCTCCGCTTGCGGCATTCCCCATGGGCAACCGTCCGACGGTTCTGAACCCGTGGCGCCTGATCAGATTCTAGAATTCGGCACTCTTTACGGACAGAACTGCTCGGGATGTCACGGCGCCAACGGAAAAGGCGGACCGGCGATTGCGCTCGCCGATCCTGTGTATCTGGCCGTCGCAGACGACGCTGCCATCCGCAAAGCCATCGCCAATGGCGTGAGGGGAACCTCGATGCCTGCCTTTGCGCAGAGCGCAGGCGGAATGTTGACCGACAAGCAAATCGATGTGATGAGTCGCGAAATTCGAGCGCGATGGAGCGATCCCGGAGTCCTTATTGGAACCAATCCCCCCTACTACGTCGCGAAATCAACAGGAGACGCTCAGCGCGGAGAAGCAGCGTTCAAGGTTTACTGCGAATCGTGCCACGGCCCAAGTGGTCGCGGCGGGCAAAAGGCAAGCGCCATCACGAATGATTCTTTTCTCGCGCTGGTCAGCGATCAGGGTCTGCGCACAATTGTGATTGCTGGGCGTCCAGAGCTCGGAGCGCCGGACTGGAGAGGAAATGTGCCTGGGAAACCCATGTCGGACCAGGAAGTCACCGACGTAGTTGCCTGGCTTGCCTCCCAACGCGCGCAAAACCCTGGGCAGCCTTATTCCGCTTCGAGCTACAGCCAGCACTAGGAGTCTGACCATGCCAACCGAAAACACAATTTCCCGGCGAAGATTGTTCATGAAGTTAGGGATTCTCTTCAATGGACTCGTCGCGACCGCTCTTGCCGTGCCGATCGTACGCTTTCTTCTTTCGTCGGTTACGCAAGGACACGCAGGAGCTTACCTGTCGTGGGTGCCTCTCGGTCGCGCCAGCGAATTTCCAGAAGGCGAGACGCGCCTCGCCTCGTTTCGAAATCCCTACGTGACGCCGACCGACGGCAAGACCGCGGACACGGCCTGCTGGGTTCGCCGCATCGATGGCGACCAGTTCCAAGTGTTTGCTGTCAATTGTGCGCACCTTGGCTGCCCGGTGCGTTGGTTTCCGCAGTCCAAACTATTTATGTGCCCATGCCACGGCGGCGCGTACTACCAGGACGGCTCGCGTGCTTCCGGCCCACCGGAACGTGGGCTGTTCGAATATCCCTACAAAGTGCAGGACGGACTCGTCACCATCCAGGCCGGAGAATTACCGACGCCGGGGTCCCCAACCGCCGCTCTTTTGGGAAAGAAGCCACCATGCGCCGGCTGATTACCGAGGTTGGCGAGTGGTTCGATCGTCGGCTGCAGCTCGCGGCCCCGATTCGTGAAGCGGTGGAGCATCCGGTGCCGCGCAACACGGCGAGCTGGTTCTACGTATTTGGCAGCGCGGCGCTCACCGTCTTTCTGCTCCAACTCGCCACCGGAATTCTCCTGGCGCTTATCTACGTGCCCTCGGCGAGTGAGGCGTGGAGCAGTCTGCAAGCCCTGAACCACGACGTAACTTTAGGCTGGTTCATCCGCGCACTTCACGGATGGGGCTCGAACTTCATGGTGGCGATCGTTCTGATCCACATGGTCCAAGTTTTTCTATTCGGCGCGTACAAATTTCCACGAGAGCTCACCTGGATCGTCGGCGTCTTTCTCTTACTGATGACCTTAGGCATGGCGTTCAGTGGGCAAGTGCTGCGTTTTGATCAAGACGCGTACTGGGGCCTCGGAATCGGAGCTTCGATCGCAAGCCGCGTCCCCATTGCCGGGCCCATGATCGTGAAATTGATGCTCGGTGGGCCGATTATTGCTGGAGCAACACTATCCCGATTTTTCGCGCTGCATGTCTTTGTCATTCCCGGAATGCTGATCGGTTTCGTCTGTCTTCATCTCTTGATGGTACTGAAGTTGGGAATCAACGAATGGCCGATGCCGGGGCGTCTCGTCAAAAAAACAACCTACGTCACCGAGTATCACGAATTAACAAAAAGGAATGGCGCGCCGTTCGTTCCTTATGCCGTGTGGAAGGATCTTTTCTTTGCGGCGTTTGTTCTTCTGGCCGTCGCTGCTTGCGCCGTCTATTTCGGGCCCTTCGGACCGACCGGCCGCCCGGACCCGACCATAATCCAGACGGCGCCGAAACCAGACTACTTCTTTTTGTGGCTGTACGGTTTGCTGTCATACTTGCCGCCTTCCATGGAGACGCCAGCTCTCCTTATTGGCCCCGTAGTCGTTATCGCGTTTCTTATTTTGCTGCCATTTCTTTCTGGAGAAGGGGAAAAGAGTTGGCGCCGGCGGCCGATCGCTGTTTTGACGGTTCTGCTGATCGCCATAACCCTGGGAACACTGACCCACCTCGCTGGATATACGCCGTGGAGTCCGCACATGAATGCGTGGAGCGGCGATCCCGTGCCAGAGCAGTTTTTGCACGGCGCGACGGCGCTTGAGCGGCAAGGCGCGCTCGTGTTTCAAGCCAAGCAATGCCGCAACTGCCATTCGCTTGGTGAGAGCGGCGGGCAGAGAGGTCCGGCTCTGGACAGTGTCGCCGTGCGTCTTACGCAGGACCAGCTTATCCGCCAGGTAATCCAGGGCGGCGGAAACATGCCGGCCTACGGAAAGAATTTGAGTCCAGCGGAAACGACTGCGTTGGTCGCGTTTCTGGAAACTTTGCATCCTCGGACACAGGCGCCGGCGCGAGATGCCTCTCGCGACCTGGTCTTGGGTGCGGAACAGGATCGACGTCAAGATTCACAACGATGAAGACGTAGGCATGTCACCCCACTTTAACTTCGGTCAGGGCTGCGGGGAATTTCCGGTTTCACTCGCGCTCACTTTGCTTTTCGAGGCTTACCAATATCTGCTCGGATGGGTGCCCCTTCGCTTGGTCTCTCGGACGGCCATTCCAGCTTGGCGCGCGGCCAGTTTCTTTCTGGGGCTGTTCCTGGTTTGGGCGGCATGCGGATCGCCCCTTGCCGCCTACGACCACAGTCTCCTGACGGCCCACATGATCAAACATCTCCTCCTTATGACTGTCGCTCCGGCGTTGATCCTCTTAGGTGAACCTGTACGAGTTTTCTGGATTGGACTGCCGTTGTTCTCGCAACGTGTCTTTCGTCGCGTGTTGCGCCGACCATCCCTGCGCCGGTTTGCACGGATCGTGACAAGTCCTGCGCTGTGTTGGACCTTTTCTGCAATGACTCTTCTTGCCTGGCACCTGCCGGTCTTATTTACTTTCGGCATGCGGTCCGAGAGCTGGCATGTGGCCGAACAAATATCGTTTTTCTCAGCCGGACTCTTATTTTGGTGGCCTGTTATCCAGCCGTGGCCTAGCGCCTCAACTGGGCCGCGATGGTGGATGCTCTTGTACCTTTTTCTGGCGACTCTGCCGTGCGACATCCTTTCCGGATTTCTCGCCTTCTCTGACCGTGTCGCATACCCTGTGTACTTTTCCACCCCGCGCCTGTTTGGTTTTTCCGTTCTTGAAGATCAGCAGTGTGCGGCCGCACTGATGTGGACTTACGTGACGCTCATCTATCTCGTGCCGGCGGCGATTATCTCTTTAAAACTCCTGGCCCCACGGACCTCGCATGAACACGATTTGCAACAGTCGCAATTTTCCGGCGATCCGGTTCCGCAAAGTGCTCCACGAAGCCCGGAGGCTGTCTAGAAATGGCAACGGAGCCAATTCTGGCCGCGCTTGACGTGGCTGCAGCGCGGCGCCGTCACGGTCTTGCTCGCCCCGGCGTGCTGTCCGGCTATTGGTCGCTAACAAAGCCGGAAGTGAATTTCCTGATTGCGGTCACCGCCGCTGCCGGCTTTTGGATGGGCGCACCTGCTTCGTTTGCACACTTCCCCTGGACGTCTCTCCTTCACACTATTGTCGGCACAGTACTCGTCGCCAGCGGCGCCGCGACCCTCAACCAGCTGATCGAGTTGCGGTTCGATGCGCAAATGAGGCGAACTGCGCGCCGGCCGCTCGTATCCGGAAGAATCCAGCCGACTCACGCTTTATGGTTCGGAATCTCACTCTCCGTTTTTGGCGCCAGCTACTTGGCTGTTACAACCAATGCGCTAGCCTCCTTGCTGTCAATCCTTACTCTGCTGGGCTATCTGTTCGTATACACGCCACTGAAACGGAAAACCCCTCTGTGCACCTTGATTGGTGCAATTCCGGGTGCCATGCCGCCGCTGATCGGCTGGGCCGCCGCCTGCGGACGCCTCGACTCCAATGCCTGGCTGCTTTTTGCAATCGTTTTTCTCTGGCAGTTTCCACACTTCATGACCATTGCCTGGATGTATCGCGAAGACTATGCGCGCGCAGGTTATTTCGTATTGCCCGCGACCGTGGTGAGAGAACGCTTCGTTGCATGGCAATCCTCGTTGCCAACTCTGGTGCTTCTTGCAGTGGCCCTCGTTCCTGCAATTCGAGGTCAGTCTGGAATTGTTTATCTTGCTGGCGCTCTTGTTCTCGGATGCGCCTTTCTCTGCTACAGCGCGCGCTTTGCTTTTCAAATGTCCACCGTTTCTGCACGGCAGTTGCTTTTTGCTTCCATCCTCTATCTTCCGGTCTTGTTTGCTTTGCTCGCGTTGGACAAGAAATGAATATGAAGGGAAGGCCCAGAACAATGCCAGTTAGAATCCGATTCCCAAGGTTGTTCCCAGCCCTGCTCTTGCTTTTCCTTGTTCACCTTCCCGCCTCTAATGCCCAAGACGTTGAGCCATTCAAGTTCTTTCGTGACTATGTTGGACTGAAAGAAGATCAGATTGCAGCGATCCGAAACGGAAAAGCGGTTGCGAAAATAGTGGAATCCCGCACTCCGGATGAGGTGGTTGTATTCGGCTCCGTGTATGTGCAGTCGACTCCCGAGAAGTATCTCAAGCTCGCTTCGGACATTGATGCGCTTCGCAAACTTCCCAGTTATCTCGCAATTCGAAAGTTCAGCGATCCGCCACAGCTTTCCGACCTCGACGGTTTCACGCTGGAGGCGGACGACATCAAGCACCTGAAAAACTGTGAACCGGGCAAATGCGACGTCCAACTGCCCACCGAGGCGATGGATGCGTTCAAGCAGTCCGTGAATTGGTCTGCGCCTGACGCGGCAAATCAGGTAAACCAGCTTGCACAGAAGATGGCGCTCGAAGCAATTCAGCGATACACACAGGGAGGAAACGCTGCCCTTGGAACCTACATGGATAAGCATCATCCGGCAGTTGTGGGGGAGACATTTACATCTTTGCTCAGCCGTTCGAAGGCCCTTCCCGTTTATTTACCCGAACTCGAACGCTATCTGCTCGAGTATCCGGAAGCAAAATCAGAAAACATCCAATCCGAGTTTTATTGGGAGAAAGTAAATTTTGGACTCAAGCCTACCCTTCGGATTGTGCAGGCCATAGTTTACCGAGGCCCGCGTTCTACGGACCCGGCCTATGCCGTTGCTGTGAAGCAACTTTATGCGAGCCACTACTTCGAGGCCGCTCTGGATTTGACCGTTTGCGTGCGGGACCAGGAGAATCCCGACCGCGGCTTCTATTTGATCACCCTCAAGGGTTCACAGCAGGCCGGGTTGACGGGTCTGAAAGGCGGAATCGTAAGAAAAGTTGCCGTAGACAAAACCCGCTCTTCGCTCGAACGGGCCCTTGGAGCGATCAAGCAAAAGTTGGAAAGCCGGACGGATTGATCCGGCTGCCTGAGGGGATTCATGGTTTTTCCTGATCGCAGAACAGCGAGTGTTTCACTGACAATCCTTCTCTTCGTGATTATACTTGCCGCCGTCTACGTGGCGCGCACGGTCATCGTCATTTTTGCCTTTTCGATCTTGTTCGCATATCTGATCAATCCGATCGTGCGATTCCTGCAGCGACACTCTCTCTTTTTCAAAAACCTGCGAGGCCCGCACGTCCTGGAAGCCTATCTCGCCCTGATCGTCTGTACCGTGCTTCTCTCGCACGGTCTTTTTCCTCACTTTCGCAAGAATGCCGGTCAGCTTCTCGCGGCAGTTCCCACGCTGACGGACCGAGTCTCCTCCGGAGAAATTGCCAACAACGTCGGAAAGAACCTCGGTTGGGCCGATGAGCAAGCCGACCAGATCAGGACCCTCCTCCAGCGCCATCGCGCGAATGTCGAGGGCGCTGCGGCGACAATTGAAGAATCCGCGCCGGCGGCCTTAGCCGGATTTGTCGTGATCCCGATTCTCGCAATCTTTTTCCTCAGCGACGGAGAGAAACTTGCCAACCAGGTCATTCATCTCGTGTCTGCGAAAGAAAATCACGCAGCCGTGCGATCGCTGGCGGACGAATTGCACTTGGTGCTGCAGCGCTACATCCGGGCAAAAGTAATCCTTGGCGGTCTCTCTCTCCTCTATTGTTCGATCGCGATGCTCCTGTTGGGTTTTCCAAGCGCGATAGTGCTGGGCGTTCTCGCCGGAATACTGGAATTCATTCCCGTGGCGGGCTGGATGACCGCAGCGGTAATCATTGTCACGGCGGGAGCTCTCAGTCACTCGCACTGGATATGGATGCTTGCGCTGCTCGCTGTCTGGCGAATTCTGATGGATTACGGCATTGCCCCACGGGTCATGGGCCACGAACTCGAAATTCACCCTCTACTCGCAATCTTCACTCTGATGGTGGGCGGCGCGGTGGGCGGAATCGTGGGGATCTATCTTTCGGTACCTCTCGTCGCCGCTTTGCGGGTCATCTACCGACGGTTCGCGTCGCCTCCGGCTGGTGCGACAGTTCCGGGCAGTTTTGTTGACAACTCGGAACCCAGAGGCGAGACCTCCGCGATGGCCTGAGGCCGTGTTGAGTAGGTTTGCAGGCACTCTCTGTTATGTCAACGGCTTGACGAAAACGCTAGATGCTTGGCCAGCATACTCGATGCTCCGTTTTATGTTGTGCATCTAGCAGGTCTTGCGACTCTTTTTTGTGGAAGGCGAATTGCACTGTCCCATTCCGCAAGATATGGCCAAGAGCCAAGGAGAGGTAACGGCATGACTAAGAAAGTGGCGGATTTGTTGGTGGATGTTCTTGCTGAAGCAGGTGTTCAGAGAATCTACGGGGTCGTTGGCGATTCGCTGAACGGCATCACGGACTCAATGCGCGTAAAGAACAGTCTTGATTGGGTGCACGTAAGGCATGAAGAGGTGGCGGCTTTTGCCGCGGGAGCCGAAGCGCAACTCACAGGAACATTGGCAGTGTGTGCCGGGAGCTGCGGGCCCGGGAACATGCATTTGATCAATGGCCTCTACGATTGTCAGCGCAATCGCGTTCCAGTGCTTGCCATTGCCGCACACATTCCCAGCCGGGAGATTGGCAGCGGATACTTTCAGGAGACTGACCCGAAACATATCTTTGCGCAATGCAGCTACTACTGCGAGCTTGTCTCCGATCCCGACCAG
>Ga0210399_10002241_pt1 | contig 15062 bp, 14 predicted proteins | sample IncBWC14MmetaG_FD_150865 | JGI IMG/M metagenome (GOLD analysis project Ga0210399, IMG submission 150865) | Forest soil microbial communities from Barre Woods Harvard Forest LTER site, Petersham, Massachusetts, United States - Inc-BW-C-14-M | ecosystem: Environmental > Terrestrial > Soil >...
GGGTGAAGTTGATGGGTGGGCAGCTTTCCATCGACTCGCAACCCAATCGTGGCACGACGATCCTCGCTCAAATGCCCCTCGGTTCGGGAAGCGTTTCTAGGCGTCCCGCCGGGTGAAGAGCACCTAAATCGCCAAGACGGCTACAGTTTTGTCGGAACTCGTCGGCGTTGGTGGTCATTCTAGTCCGTCGAAGGGTGGGGATGGTACGCGGAGTGCTGCGAACGCTTCGTCCACGGAGAGTACGATTTTTCATCAGCGGATTTCTATCCTCTCCCGCAATCTCGTACAAACGAGAAATACTAAGTCCAAGCGTGGGAGGGGAACCATAAAGTTCGGTACAAAGCCACCAGGGTGCGAACTCCGCAACAAGGCGCTGCCCTGACTGGGAACCAATAGCCAACCAGGTTCTTGGAATTCCGGCTCGTGAAATACCACCACGTCGACGGAGACGCGCTCTCGCGCTTGATAAAGGACTCCGCGATATCGGATGGCGCGGCGCTCTTTCACTGGTCACCCCCTTGACAGCATGTGTCGGATTCCGATATAACGAAATCCGAGTATGAAGGAAGATTTCGCTAAATTCATGCTTCCCTCCCCTGCGGGGCTGCACAACCTGCTGGCTCTTGTGAGCGAAGGTCACGGATACGGGATCATGCCGGAACTGGCTCCTCAATCTGACGACCGGTACAAGTCGGGCCCCGGAACGTTATACGACAATCTCGAAAAGCTCTTGAATCAAGGTGTCGTCGAAGAATCTACTCGACGCTCTTTAGCCGATGATCCCAGGCGTTGGTACTGCCGGTTGACAGGATTCGGCCGCCGCCTGCTGGCGACGGAGATCACGAGGCTCGAAGGCGTGGTTCGCAAAGCAAGGTCGCACTTGCGAGTTCGGCCTGAGAAGGCGTGATGATGAGGCGAGTGTATCGCGGTCTGCTTTGGTTGCATCCTGCGACTTTTCGGCGGCAGTTCGAGGAAGAAATGCTGTGGATCTTCGACGAAGCCGCGGATGCATGGGGCACGGCGTCGCTGTTTGAAGACGCCACTGTCTCTGTCCTTCGGCAGTGGCTGCTGCGCTCCGGACTGTGGCGATGGGTAGTTGCGGGCATCGCCGCTATCATCCCGCTGATTCTTGCCTTCGGAAGCTTCCTGCCGTGGGACAAGGTCCTGGGTAGGTGAGCCTTTTAACAGATTGTGGACCAGCTCAGGAAGGAGGAATCCTTGTTGAACCGGCGGGTGAAGATTGCTCTCAAAAGCTTCCTATTTCTCATAATCGCGGCACTCGTTACGGGCATCGTTTATGAGCAAATCGGGCGTAGGCGTGACCGAGCGCGGTTCCCACAAATCGGCAGGTCCGTGGACATTGGTGGCCGGACTCTCAATATCCTTTGCTCGGGAGCGGGTGCGCCTCCAGTGATCTTCGAGTCTGGCGGACCCGGCCCCGGCCTCGAATGGGAGGCGTTTCAGCCGGAAGCCGCCAAGTTCACACAAGCCTGCTGGTACGATCGCGCGGGCGAGGGTTGGAGCGATCCCGGTCCCTTCCCGCGAACCAGCAATGCAATTGCTAAGGATCTTCATGAGCTCTTGAAGCGCGCAGGCGTACCGTCGCCATACGTTTTCGCTGGGGCGTCCTTTGGCGGTCTGAATTCGCGGGTTTATGAGGGCCTGTACCCGAATGAAGTAGCTGGGATGATACTCATTGACTCCGCACACGAAGACGAACTACGGCGCGCACCCAAGGTCTTTCTGGGCCGCACGGCCCCGCGATACCTCTGGCATCCACTTCAGATGGCGCTCGAGGCCGCGGCTTTCGTTGGCTTGCTGCGACTAACGCAGTCGTCTCAGACGCAGGGCAAGGATCCCTCGCAAATGACCCGCGAAGAGATCATTGAGGCCCTGAGGCGGCGACCGAAGTCGTTTGTGGGAAACGTCTCGACGGGGATCGTCCTGCCAGAGAGCTATGCCGAGGCATCGTCTGTGACGAGGATTGGAGACTTTCCCTTAATTGTGCTGACGGCGGGTCAGTCGCTCGATTTCGGAGATGCCGAACTAAATCGGGAGGCTGCGGCGTATCAGCAAGTGTGGATTCACGAAATACAACCGAAGCTGGTGAGTCTTTCAACGCGCGGGCGCCAAATCGTTGTTCCAAATGCCAACCATGGCACCATCCCGCAAGAACTCATCACCAGCTCCATCCGCCAGGTCGTAATAGAAGTTCGCGGCGTACCCGCGAGCCACTAGCGAGGTAAGAAGGTCTCGCTGGGCTGCGCTGCTGAGCTTTGCCACATACCACTGGCGGCTTTCATGGATTTCGTCGCGAAGCACGGTGTCGTCCCGCTGCGATACAGCTTTGAAAACCTGGAAGAAGAACGCCAGTCCGCGGACCGTCTTAAAGCGTGACTGTCCTATCCGTTTCGTCGCCGCTTCTGACTAAGCTTGGCTGCTTTTAATCTACACAACCGGCGAACAGCAGCCAGAAACTATTCGGTTTCTACGCGAACATCAGTGAACTTTCGAAAGTCCTGATCGAAAGAGGCTACCGGCATGTTTTCGGTCGCCGCAGTTGCGGCGATCAAGCAGTCCACGAAATGGACCTTTGTTTTTCGATAGCGATCCAAAGCGTCCAGGTGAATCGCCGCATCAATTTCAACACCCGGGCTGGAAATGAGTCTGCCGAGCGCGGAGGCGATATCTCCACGCGGGTGTTCGTAGAAAGACTCCAACACAAACACGCACTCGGCCAGAACAACTGGCAACACCACAATTACTAGGTCGCCGCGGTCGCAGGCATCGAACAGCTTTCCAGCTGCCTTGGCATGCTTTTCATGGTCCTGCACTAGATGGCGAACGATCAGATTGGTGTCGACAAGCCTTCGTTTGCTCACCGGGCGCGCTCACGACCACGGACGGCCTTCGCTGCGGCCTCGCGGATTTGCGCGAAGGACATCCCCTTGCCCTTTTTGCTGGCGAGCACGCCCTTGAGTGATTGCGTGCCCAGATGCACGCGAATGGTGGCGTGGTCACCTTCCACCAGGTACTCTAGCTTGTCACCCGGCTTGATTCGCAACGCTTTCCTAATCTTCCCCGGAATGGTCGTTTGCCCCTTGCTCGTTACCGTGGAATGCGGCATGGTAGAATCCTTACTCTTATGATGAGTCCTTTATGATCTAATTATCCCTACTTTTTGGTAGTTGGGCAAGGCCAACCACTCGTTTCGTTGCATTCAATCCCGCCGCTCCTGCCTAAGTAAAACCACTCTCTTTTGCAAGGCACTCCGATCCAGGCGCGGCTAGCGCTTAGCTTCAACTGCTTCTGAATACACACGCGGAGACTCTAAGATGCCGCCATCGCCGACGAGGGCTCGAACCGCCATGGGCTGAGGACGCAGCAGCAAATAGAATGCGACGACGTGCGTGATCATCAGCACGGGCACATAGATAACCGGGATAGCGTACGTGGCGCCCAACTGTCCCGCCAGCGCGGGAAGGCCAACCTGGATGGCGTGGTAATAGTCGAGGATGAGGTCAATCGTCCCAACGAGATTGAAGGCGACGACGAAAAGCCAGAACAGTGGACGTATCCTTACCGTGAGAAGCGCCAGCATAGCGAGCACCCCGGTTGCCAGGTCCCAGTAGGCGGCGAACGTGGCGAAGCCAGCGGCGGGCAGATTCGGGCCGACGACCCCTGGAAGGATAAAGACGAGCCCGAAGAAGCGGAAGCTGTGCAGTGTAGCGATGGCGCGTTGCGCTGCGACCAGGTCCATCGACTTTAGCCTGGGCATGACGTAAACGCCGAAGCAAAGCAGCCACGCGACATAACCTAGAATGAGATGCAGACCGAAGATGATTTCCGGCGACATTTGGCCTCCTATCAAATTGACGGCTTCCCGTTAAAGCAAGATCCACACCGCGAACCACGGTTCCCAAGGCGGCCTATGGTTTCGGCGTTCGAAGTTCAGCCGTCGCCGTCGAACGGCCGTTACTTCGAGAGTCGACTTCCAGCGGAAAACACTGCCAGCCTCCCCCCAAGGCTTTGTACAGGGCGTCGAGGTCCAGGAACGAATCGCCGTTTGGCGCTTCGCCAGCAGTCCCTGATTGGTAAGCAAATGCTCACTGCAGTCCCAGCAGTGGCCGAGTTCACTTATTGGTTGGGCTATCTCGCAATAGCATCCCGAGCGGCAAGAGTGGCCCGACTGGAATGAACTGCTCGTCCATGAGGTTTTCCTTCGAGAGAGGCAGGCTTTCGATGAGGGCCCGAGCCTCCGTCACGTCCTTGCAGTTCAGTAGGAAGATCACTCCCTTGCCGTCGCCGCGGGTGAACCACTGCTGAATCTTGCCGTCGAGATACAGGGGAACGGTCGCACGAATTTCGGCGGGCATGATTTTCATGACTTGCTCGACCGTAACCCCTGGTTTTGGCGTAAGGATCGTCAGCACGCCGGTGATCTTGGGCTGCGGTGGTGTGGACTGACCTTGCGCCAGGGGCGCCAGGACCGTCGCGAACGCCAGCAGCAGGAAGGACATTTCAATCTGCATTGTTCAGCTCCTTTGATTCCTCGCGGAATCATCATGTGTTGGTACCGATCGGTACCACACCCTTTAGACGTAGCTACAAGCGAAAGGTTGCATCCGCAAGCCACAAAATTTCACTTCACCCCTTTACACTCATGGTGGTACTATACGGTACCATGGTCGTCAAGGAGAGGGCGATGGCTACGCCATCGGTGTCAAAACGCCGCCAGAAAGGCGGCGACGAAACCGCGGTGCGCGAGCGCATCCTTGAGGCGGCCTTTCGGGCGTTCATGAAGAGCGGCTACGCAACGGCCAGCACGCTGGAGATCGCGACGCGCGCGCGCGTTTCGAAGCGAGAGCTTTACGCGCTAGTTGGCAACAAACAGGAAATGCTGATCGCCTGCATCAGCGAGCGCGCCAAGCGATTTGAAGTGCCCGCTGACCTGCCCGCGCTGCGCGATCGCGAGACCCTGGCGCAGGTGCTGGCTTCTTTCGGGGCGAAGCTCGTCCGCGAGGTAAGCGACCCAACGGTCATTGCGGTATTCCGGCTGGCGATCGGCGAGGCGGTCCAGGCACCCGAAGTGGCGCGTACGCTCAACTCTATAGGGCGCGAGGCAGGCCGCGTCGCGCTGCGTAAAATCATGGCCGAGGCGCAGGCGTCCGGACTGCTCACGGGCCGTCCTGCCGAGCTTGCCGAGCAGTTCGCCGGGCTGCTCTGGCGCGATTTGATGGTCAGCCTGCTGCTCGGCGTCGCCGAGCGACCGAACCCCCGCGAAATCGCGAGACGTGCTCGCGACGCCGCAGCCGCCTTCCTCGAACTTCATCCGCCACCGCATGACGCGCTAGCCGGTTGACAACTCCCCCCTGGCGAGCGAGAATCTAACCGTAGGCGAACAAAAAGCGAATATAGAAACAACTATGATTGCGCTCTCGCGGAAGCCCGGAAAACTCGATACAGGTCTCATCGGTAGGGGGCTGGAAGGATTCCAGACCCGCGCCGCGGTGGAACTCCAGCCGAGCGGAGTCACGGAACTCGATGCGGTGCTCGGTGGCGGTTTTCCCCGTGGGTCTCTCGTGGAATTGTGCGGCCCAGCTTCTTCCGGGCGGACGAGCCTGGCTTTTTCTTTGCTTGCCGAGGCCACGGAACGGCAGGAAGCATGTGCGTTTGTCGATGTTTCGGATTCTCTTGACCCCATTTCTCTCGCGGCTGCAGGAGTGGAACTTCCGCGACTGCTTTGGATTCGATGCGGGGAGACGGCGGACCGAGGACCAAATCTCAAGACGTCCGCTTACTTTGCTCTTGCGGCCAAGAAAACAAGTAAAACTTCCGGTCTCAACTCCGCGAGCAAGAAACCAATGGCGGTACATGGCTGGCGGCATCCGCGTGAGTTAATGCGCGGCGTCGATAAAGCCATTCCTTCTCTGGTAGGAAAGCAAGCCGCATTTGCGGAGTCGGCGCAGCTCCATGTCGTCGCGCGTTGTGCGGGAGAGCAAGTCGAACGAGACAGAGAACTTCCGCGGCGAGGTTTTCGGCATCCACGATCTTTGCCGGCACTTCGCGAGTCCAATCTGCCGCCCCCAGTGCGAAATGTTGACAGAAACACTAAGCCGTGGACGCGGCTCGAACAAGCGTTGAAGACAACCGACCTGCTGCTGCACGGCGGCGGCTGGGGCGTGGTGGTTTTCGATCTCGGTGGAATCTCCTGGGTGGATGCGCGTCGCATCGAGTTGAGCACGTGGTTTCGTTTTCGGCGTGCGATCGAGAACACACCGACGATTTTGCTTTTGCTGGGAGAGGAGTCCTGTGCGAAAAGCTGCGCTTCGCTGGTTCTCCGGTGCCAGCGAAGAATGGACAACTGGCGCCGCGCTGCGGCAAGTTCCGATACCGGAGTTTCGACGTTCGAGGGGTTTGAAGTTCAGGGAGAAGTGACGCGTTCGCGAGTGTTGCCGCAACCCGCCGAGTCCGCTCGCTGGCAGACGCATATGCCATAAGCATCTAGATCCGCGGGAGCAGTGCGTTTCGGGGTGCGGCGATCAGAGGAGGTAGGGCACCAGGGCGGCGGTCTGTCGGGCATAGGTAGCATACGTCTCCCCAAACTGGGAACGCATCCACTGTTCCTCCATGCGGAGCTTGATCGAGAACGCCAGGAAGATGAGAACGAAAACGATGAACCCGCGCACTTGGGAGATCGCAATCGCCATGCCAAGGAAACCGGTCAGAATGCCCGTGTAGATGGGGTGACGGACCACGGCATAGGGACCGGTGGTGATCAGCTCGTGGCCCTGCTTAATGGTGACAGAGCGGCTCCAGTTCCTGCCGAGGTGCTCGCGCGCCCAGACGGCGAAAAGAATGCCGGCGACGGTGAGAGCGGCTCCCAGCCAGAAGGGCCAAAAACCAGACGGCCAGAGCGGAAGGTAAAGCCAGCGCAGCGGGATGCGAGTTGTCGAGAGGAGGACGATCGCGATCAGGAAGATGAGGACGCGGAGGATACGCGAGGCTGCGGGCTCGAGACGCTGAGTGGTTTTGGTATCGATGGCTTTGATTTGCCAGTAAAGAAGGAAGGCGATCCAGACCACAGGAAAGAAAGATTCGTATAACCAAAGCATGTGGACCTCCGGGCGCTAAGAATACTACGTAGGCGGGCGGGGGGAGTTACAGGCCGAGCGTCGCCACCTGTTCGTCTGCCAGAGCTAGTACCGGGCCCAGCTCAGCCCTCGCGCCCAGCATCGAAAAGTAACTTCCTGACACCATGCTGGCCAATGCGGGCGCGGTCTGCGATTTCTCTCTAGAAGGTCCTTTTTGTTTCCCTTTCCTCTACCAAGTTCGGGGGACGCACGTTGGCTTTCGCATGTCTATTCGCTCCAGATTTTCCTGTGCAGGCGGTCGTTCGTGTTGAGCCGGACCTGCGGGGTAAACCCGTGGCGATTCTTGCGGGCGCTCCTCCGCTGACGAAGGTATTCGCTGTCAATCGAGAAGCTAGAAACCTTGGCGTCGAAACTGGGATGACAAAAGTGCAAGCGGAAGGGTTCAAGGGAATCTCCTGGCGCTGGCGTTCCCCTTCCGAGGAAGCTACGGCGTATGCCGCGCTTCTCGATTGCGCGTGGACGATTTCGCCGCGCGTCGAGGATGGAGCCAAGCGTGAGGAGCGGGATTTTTCCGACACGGCGGTGTTGGACATTGCTGGTTGCGAAAAACTCTTCGGTCCTCCAGAAAAAATCGCGCACGACCTAAAGCGCGTTGCCTCGGAAGTGGGACTTGAAACGAACGTCGCCGTCGCCAGAAGTCCTTTAGCCGCCGTTTGCGCGGCGCAAGGTTTTGCGGGGGTTACGGTGATTCCTGCCGGAGACGAAGCTCTTCGTATCGGAAGCCTTTCGCTCGAAGCTCTCCGAATTCCATTCGAGTTTGTCGAGACTTTGAAGCGCTGGGGTAAAAAAACTTGTGCGGACTTTGCGGCCCTTCCCGAAATTGCCATTGTGGAGCGGCTGGGACAGGAAGGGCTCCGCTGGTGGCGTTTGGCGCGCGGCGCAGACGATCATCCACTGATTGCCAAAGAATTCCCGTCGTGCTTCGAAGAGCACATGGACCTGGACTCTCCGGTGGATTTTCTGGAGCCCTTACTCTTCGTACTGAATCGGCTTCTCGAACAGTTGTGCGCCCGGCTGCGAATGCACATTCTCGCCATCGGCGAGATCAAGGTCACGTTGACGCTCGAACGGAACGACTCACGCAGCAAGGAACCAATCTTTCATATCCGGACGCTACGCCCCCCGGTGCCAGCGCGAGATAGCAAATTCTTTCTGAAACTCTTGCAGCTCGATCTTGAGAAGCACCCTCCTTCCTTGCCTGTTGCGGCTGTCCGCATGTTGACGATTCCCGTGAAGGCACGGTCCCAGCAACTCGGATTGTTCTTGCCGCTCTCTCCCGATCCGGAGCGTCTTGAAATCACGCTTGCGCGAATTCAAAACATAGTGGGGGAAAGCCGGGTCGGTGCGCCCGCGCTGTTGGATACACACAGTCCCCACGCGTTTCAGCAGAACCGGTTTGTTTTGCCGGAAAAAAAAGAAAACCGCTCGGTCACGGAAAAACAAACAACGGCAGCGATGCGAATTTTCCGGCCTCCGCTTCCGGCGACGGTTGATTTTCAGGAAGGAAAGCCGGCGTTTCTCGGTTGCGAAGGCGCGCGCAGGCAAATCCTGGCGTTCGCTGGACCGTGGAGAACGAAAGGCGAGTGGTGGTCCGAAACCGCGTGGGCACGGGATGAATGGGACATCAAAGTGCGGACTTTGCGCCGAAAAGTTCAACCGGAAAGTAGCCGGGAAAGTGAAGACGAGACAGCGCTGTATCGCGTGTACAAGGACCTGCGAGCCAAGCGCTGGTATGTGGAAGGAATCTACGATTGAAGTACGTCGAGCTGCATTCTTCGTCCGCATTCAGTTTTCTCGAAGGGGCTTCGCGTCCGGAAGACTTGGTGTCTCGCGCGAAAGAACTGGAGTTACCCGCCATTGCTTTGGTTGATCGTGACGGTGTGTATGGGTCTCCCCGATTTCACATGGCCGCAAAGTCTGTGGGCATTCGCCCGCACGTCGGGGCCGAGCTTTCCGTGGAAGGCTTCGGAAACCGGGCTGGATTGTCGCCCTGGATGCCGAATTCTTTTTCGTCGCGACCAGTGCGATTGCCTCTGTTAGTGGAAAGCAGGACTGGGTACCAGAATCTGTGCCGTCTCGTGACGCGCTACAAACTACGCGAAAAGGAAAAAGGAACAAGAACGGCGACACTGGAGGAAATCGAGGAATATGCCGAAGGGCTGGTGTGTCTGACGGGCGGCGAGGAAGGCGTGCTGGCCGCTTCGCTTTCGGGCAAGGGTTACGACGAAGCCCGCAAGAATATTGAAAAGCTGACGGCGCTCTTCGGAAAAAAGAATGTCTATGTCGAATTGCAGCGGCACTGCGATCCTATCGAAGAGAGCCGGAATCAGGCGGCGGTGCGGCTAGCCGAAACGCTGGGCCTGCCGCTTCTTGCCACCAACGGGGTTCGTTACGCCCTCGCCCCCGAGCGCGAAATTCTCGACGTCTTCACCTGCATTCGAAACCATTGCAAACTCGAAACGGCTGGCAGACTTCTCGAACGAAACGACGAACGTCATCTCCGTCCAGCCCAAGAAATGATCCAGCTTTTCTCGGATCTGCCGGAAGCAATTCACAACACCAACGAACTCTCCGCACGACTCGAATACACGCTGGCAGAGCTCGGTTACGAATTTCCCCGCTATCCCGTTCCCGAGGGAGAAACGATGGATTCGTTTCTTCGCAAGCGAACGGAAGAAGGGTTTCAAAACCGCTACGCGTTGAAACGCGACGAGGAATTGTTTGAACGCGCCAAAAAACAGGTGCACCGGGAGCTCGCACTGATTGAAAAGCTGCACCTCGCCGGTTACTTCCTAATCGTTTGGGACATCATTCGATTTTGCCGCGAGCAGAAGATTCTCGTGCAGGGGCGCGGTTCGGCCGCGAACAGCGCTGTCTGTTATTCCCTGGGAATTACGGCGGTCGATCCGGTCGGTATGGAACTGCTCTTCGAGCGCTTTCTCTCAGAAGAACGCGGCGAGTGGCCGGATATCGATCTCGACTTGCCGAGCGGAGACCAGAGAGAGAAAGCAATTCAATACGTCTATCAGCGCTACGGCCAGCTGGGGGCGGCGATGACCGCGAACGTCATTACCTATCGGGACCGTTCTGCTGCGCGCGAAGTGGGCAAAGCGCTGGGATTCGATCAGGAGACGCTCGACCGGCTTTCCAGCGTAGTGAACAGCGGAGAATGGCGCGGTCCGTCCGACAACTTCGAAAATCATTTTCAGCAAGTGGGCTTCGACCTGAATCATCCTCGCGTTAGAAAATACTGGGAGTTGTGCGAACGCATTCAAGATTTGCCAAGACACCTGGGCCAGCATTCTGGTGGCATGGTCGTGTGTCAGGGGCAGCTTGATTCGGTTGTTCCGCTCGAACCAGCAACGATGCCGGGACGCGTCGTGGTGCAATGGGATAAGGACGATTGCGCAGACATGGGCATCGTGAAGGTGGATTTACTGGGCCTCGGCATGATGGCCGTGCTCGAAGATTGCCTGGAACTCATTCCCAAGCACTACGGCAAACCCATCGATTTGGCGCAGCTTCCTCCCGACGACCCTCCGGTTTATGAAACCTTGCGGCGCGCGGACACCGTTGGAATGTTTCAAGTTGAGAGCCGGGCGCAGATGGCTTCGCTGCCACGCAATGCTCCGGTCAAGTTCTACGATCTCGTAGTACAGGTGGCCATCATTCGGCCCGGCCCGATTGTTGGAAAAATGATGCATCCCTACATGCGGCGGCGGCAGGGCAAGGAATCCGTAACTTATGCGCATCCTTCCCTCGAACCCGTACTCGAAAGAACGCTGGGCGTGCCGCTGTTTCAGGAACAACTGCTGCGCATGGCTATGATCGCGGCGAACTTCACTGGGGGTGAAGCGGAAGACCTGCGCAGAGCAATGGGTTTCAAACGTTCTGAAGAACGCATGCACAAAATTGAGGCGAAGCTGCGGAGCGGGATGACCAAAAACGGCTTCAGTCCCGGAACACAGGAAGAGATCATCACGCAAATTACTTCCTTTGCGCGCTATGGGTTTCCAGAATCGCACGCGGCGAGTTTCGCTTTGATTGCTTATGCCAGCGCGTATTTGAAATTCCATTACCTAGCAGCATTCACAGCGGCACTCCTCAACAATCAGCCGATGGGTTTTTACAGCCCGGCAGTGCTTGTGCACGATGCGCAGTTGCATGGCCTGCGAGTGAAACCTATCAACGCCCTACATTCTGAATGGAACTGCACCATCGAGCACCCGATTAAAGGGGACAAGGATATTCCGTGTCTGCGCATCGGGTTCCGTTACGTCCGGGGGCTGAGGCAGACGGCGGCGGACAAGATTGTCACCGAGAGGCAGAAGCGCCCGTTCGAGGGGATTGATGACCTGGTCCGCCGTGTCCCGGAACTGCAAAAAGCGGAGCTGGTAACGCTCAGCGAAATTGGTGCACTGAACTCTCTTGGAAGGGGAATGCATCGAAGAACGGCTCTGTGGCAAGTCGAACGCGCGGCCCGGCTTGCCGGCCCGTTGCTGGATGCGATTCCAGGGCAAATGGAATTGTCGCCACTCGGTCAGATGACGGACGAAGAGCGTCTTGTTGCGGATTTTCACGGGTCGGGCATGAGCACTGGCCCGCATCCGATGACCTATTGCCGGGAAGCTCTATCCAAGCTCCAAGTAAAGCGCGCGTGCGATTTGCCTCGGGTGCCAGACGGGCAATACACGCGGGTAGCAGGATGCGTAATCGCTCGGCAGCGTCCGGGGACAGCGAAGGGCTTCGTCTTTTTGAGTCTGGAAGATGAGACAGGAATTTCGAACGTGATTGTGAATCCCGACCTTTACGAGAAATACCGGGTAGTGATCAACGGTGAGAAATTCCTTCGGGTTGAAGGCGTCCTGCAGAATCAGGATCACACTATATCCATCAAGGCTTCCCGCGTTCTACCCATTTCGATTTCTGCAGCCGAAACGCAATCCCATGATTTCCATTAGCTACGGCGCCAACTTCTGGGCTTGTGATCCAGGCAGAACCGAAGAGATAAACGGAAGCTCGACCCACGGTCCCTGCTGTGCGCTTCGAGGGAACCTATTGCTTGCTACGGTTCAATTCCTCAAGCTGCTTTTTGGCCCACGCGTCCTGAGGATTCAGCTCCAGAATTTTGTGATAATCCGCTTTGGCTTTCTCAGTTTCCTTGTTGGCTACGTGGGACATTGCTAGAAGGTTGTAGCTCCAAAGTGACGGCGGGATGTTGACCTCGACGTTCAGCTCCATGATCGCCGCCGCCTCTTTGCCTTTGCCCTGGTGGAGCAAACTCTCCGTCAGAATATTCAGCGACGTTTCCCCAAAATCGTACTGGCCGTCCCCGAGAGCCTTATTCCGGAGATCGCGATAGAGCGCAACAGCTGCCTCCACGTCTTTCTTCTCGATTGTCTCCGCCAGAAGCGCGTTCATGGCTTTGGGAATTACCAGCCCGCGGTGGCACGTCACGCACTCCACGCGCATCGGCGCCGTTCGGCCCATCTTCGCGATATATTCCTGGTTGATTGCATCCACCATCTTTAACATCGCCCGCGCCGTTTTCTTTTCCTGCTTGTCGTCGGCGGCGAAATCCAAATCGTGTGAGCCCGGCGTCTTTTCCACGTGGCAATGTTCGCAGCGCGTCCCCAGCGCGAACGAGAATCCTCGCATCGTTTGAACGAGAGCCTGCCGCGTGGTGTCTTTCGGAAAATATTGCAGATTCTTCGGTTTCTCGTCGGTCTGCTGTCCGGCTCCCGTCACCGCGAAGCATAGGGTCAGAAGAACCGCGCTCGCAATGACGCCGGTATTGTGAATTCTGCGATGCATCTCTCGCCTCCGTCGAATCCTGAGTCTGGAACAAGGACGGACACTCTAACCCATCGCCAGAACCGTTTGGCAGTCAATCGGTCATTTCTCTGTCAGGAATCGGTCAGGCCTTTGTTCGCAGTCTGCAAACTCCGCTGAAGTGGTCTATAGGGGGAATCTGCTGGTGCTATACTCGGCCCAGAATGGCGGGTCTTTCCTTTTGGCGTTCCCGAAGTTCCCGTACAGCTCTTATCGTCGTGCTGCTCCTGGTCAGCCTGGCCACCGCTGGCTTAATCGTAATCCAGGCCCAGTATTCTGCCTCGGCCCAGAGAGCTGCAGCTGAGGGGGTCTTGCGCGACTACTCCGGTCTCGTAGCCGACGAGGTCATCCGGCGTTCTGCTGTCGAAGTGGGGTACTACGGCTATTCCACATTGAGCGCCGCGCTTGTCAACGAATTCCAAAAAACCCGGCGTCTTTCACCGCACATTTCCGCCGACCTTCTCTCTACGCAAGACGTGCGCGTAAAGCGTGCCGCCACTCTGGCAAAGAACTATTTTCAGTGGGATACCACAGCGCATCATCTTACATTTGTCGGCGATGCCGATTCGGAGGAAACCCCGACTTGGCTTCAAGAAAAGATCGCAGACGTGTCTGAGCAACGCAGCGATGCACCCTTTCAGGTCATTCATTCGCAACCCGGTAAGCCTGCAAGGATCCTCGTTACTGCCCTGGCGCGTAGTGCCCAGGTGGGCGGGTCCATCGTTGGATTCGAAGTGGACTCCGCAAAACTCGGCCCTTGGATTGGCGCCTCGCTCAACCGCCAACCGCTTGTCCCGGCGTCCTTGGGCCACGGCAAGGTCACCAACGAATTTGTTCACGTCATCATCCGCGATCAAAGTGGAGCGTCACTCTATAGTTTGGGCAATACGCCTCGCGCGGGCTTCGCCGTCATGAAACCCTTTGGCGATACCTATCAGGGAGTCTTGTCTGGTTTTGAAGTGGAAGCCTCGATCGATCCGCAAGTTGCGCGGCAAATCGTTGTCGGCGGTCTCCCACGTTCGAGGCTCTGGCTCTTTCTCGCCTTGCTCGCCTTGAACGCCGCCCTCATCGTTATGGCTATTTTGCAGCTTCGCCGGGAAATGGTGTTCCAAAGACTTCGTGACGAATTTGTTTCCAGCGTCTCGCACGAGCTTCGCACGCCGCTGACGCAAATCCGCATGTTTGCCGAAACGCTTCTTCTCGAACGCGTTCGCTCCATCGAGGAACAACAGCACGCTCTCGAAATCATCGATCGCGAGGCCCGGCGACTCAGTCAGCTGGTCGAGAATGTCTTGCAATTCTCTCGCATGGAAAAGAAACTGGACACTCTGGCGAAAGAAAATCGCGAACTCGCTCCCCTCCTCCAGGAAACTGTTGAAGACTTCACTTCCATGATGAACGGCGGCGAAAGCCACATCGAAACGCGTCTGCAGCAGCACCTCTTCGCAGACGTTGATCCAGGGAGTCTGCGGCAAATCCTCATTAATCTTCTGGACAACGCCGTGAAGTACGGAAGGAAGCCTCAACAAATCATTGTCGGCCTCGAGGCTCACGGCGCAGCCGCCTGCTTGTATGTCGAGGACGAAGGCCCCGGTGTTCCTCCCATTGACCGCAAGCGCATCTTCCAGCGGTTTCAGCGCTTGGACCGCGACCGGCAGTCCTCCATCACCGGTACCGGAATCGGCCTATCGGTCGTTCGCGATCTGGTCACTAGGCATGGCGGCAACTGCTCCGTCACGAGCGGTGAAGGCGGCGGCGCGAGATTTATCGTCGAGCTTCCGTTGACTTCGCCGCCTTTGCCCAAGTCTCAGTCCTATCCCAGGGCCACCTTATGACCCGTATCCTTCTCATCGAAGATAATCGTGATCTCGCCTACGGCCTTCGCAATAACCTTGAGATTGAGGGCTACGACGTGGAAGTCGCGCATGACGGCGTCGCCGGCCTGAAGGTGTTTTCGAACGTCAAGCCCGACCTGGTTATTCTCGATATCATGCTGCCCCAACTCGATGGTTTCCGCGTCCTGAAAACGCTGCGCCAGAAAGACCGTGCGACGCCTGTTCTCTTGCTCACCGCCAA
>Ga0210399_10002242_pt1 | contig 15059 bp, 12 predicted proteins | sample IncBWC14MmetaG_FD_150865 | JGI IMG/M metagenome (GOLD analysis project Ga0210399, IMG submission 150865) | Forest soil microbial communities from Barre Woods Harvard Forest LTER site, Petersham, Massachusetts, United States - Inc-BW-C-14-M | ecosystem: Environmental > Terrestrial > Soil >...
GCTGGGCTTGGAGCCGACCGAGCAGGGGGATCCGGTCGCCCGCGCGTGCCTGGACCGTCTGCACCCAGGGAGCAAACCCGTTCCGGGTCAGCTGCACCCCGTGCTCGCCGGGCCGTAGGGAAAGGCCCTCGAGGGGCGTGGTTCCCCTGGGCTGACCGTCGATGACCACCTCCGCTCCCTCCGGGTCCGAGTGGACCTCAAGGACTGCGCTCACCGGCTGCAGGGTGAACCGAAGGGGCACGCCGAACGCTCCCGCGGGTACGTCCAGGGCCAACTCCGCGGAGGAGAACCCAGGGAGGGCGACCCGGATCGCGTGTCGGCCCGGACGGACCCCGGCCAGAGACAGCGGCGATTTCCCCGCCTCCGCGCTATCCACCCAGACCTGGGCGCCCACGGGCTCGGTCGCGATCTCGAGTCCCCCCGTCGGGACGGAGGACCGCCCCTGCGCAGACGGTTGGAGAGCGGCGGAGCGGCGGAGCGCGACGGTGGCCGCCACCGCGGAGAGAACCAGGGCTCCCAAGGCGAGGAGCGAGTTGCGGTGCGAGAACGACCACGCGGAGGAGGCTGTCGCCGGCCGAGGCACCTTCCACTCGACCTCCTTGAGGTCGTGTGTCGTCACAACACCGGCTGCATCGGCGCCGTCTGCGGATGGGACTGGAGCCACGGGAGTTGCGGCCGGGCCGGCGGCATCGCCGCTTCTTCGGCCAAGCGCAGCCACGAAGGAGGCGCCGCTGGGGAAGCGGGTGCTCGGGTCCTTGGCCAGGGAGCGTCGGAAGACCTCATCGAAACGCGGGGGAAGCGCCGGGTTGTGGGACGAGGGAGGAGGAGGATCGGCGTTGACGACGTTGTGGACGATCTGGGCGATGGACTCTCCCTCAAAGCATCTCTTCCCCGTGAGCGTCTCGTAAGCCACCACCGCGAGGGAGAAAAGATCCGTGCGCGCGGAGGCCTGGCTGGACGTGATCTGCTCCGGCGCCATGTAGGAGGGTGAGCCGACGAAATCGCCGGCCGCCGTCACCGCGGTGGAGGTGAGATGGGCGACCCCAAAATCCATGATCTTGGGGCGGCCGTCCGGCAAGATCATGATGTTTGAAGGCTTGATGTCCCGGTGGATCGTGCCCTTGCTATGCGCGTAGTCGAGACCCTCGGCAATCGGACCCAAGATCTGCAACGCCTCGGCAAGTTCGAGCTGGCCCACCTGCTGCAGCCGTCGGTGGAGAGTAACGCCTTCAAGGAGCTCCATCACGAAGAAGTCGTCGCCGACGTCAAAGACGGTGGTGATGTGGGGGTGAGCCAAGTTGCCCGCGGCCTGGGCCTCCCGGCGGAAGCGCTTCAAGTACTCTTCGCCCCGGGTACCGCTCAGGTATTCGGTCTTCAGCGTCTTGATGGCGACGACGCGTTTCGCCATGGGGTCGTAGGCCCGGTAGACCCGGCCCATCGAGCCCTCGCCCACCAAGCCCTGGACCTCGTAACGCCCAAATGCGGTCGGGAGGGGATCCTGGACCAGTTGCAGATCGAGGGCCCTCTCCAGGGGTCCGGTGCTCTCCTTGTCGGGTTTTGGCAAGGTTCACCTCCGGTTCTCCGCCGACGGCGGCACCAAATCAACTAGCACCCCTTGCGGGGCTAGTGCGACGACCGCGGCCTTGCCAGGGTGTTGGTCCCAGAGCGTCGCAACTCTCTAAAGATGTGAGGCCGAGAACCCTCAGTCAACTGTCATTTACGCATCGCCGCGCCTCTTATTTCGTTTGTGGCACAAGTGCGTACGGGCCAGCAACTTGGGGCCTCGCTGATCGGCAGGGTTTGCTCGATGTGCCACGCACGGTGTCGGCAGGCTTCGTGCTGGAATTGTCACCGCTCCCCACGCTCCTATCGCCAGCGGGTGAACACGTTCCTGAAGCGGAGGCTCGCGGAGACTCTCGAGTCGCGGGTCGAGTGGGCGGACAAGGTCCGGGCGGCTTACGAGGCCTTGGGCCGGGGGGTGGCCGCCCTGAAGAAGCGCGGGATCAACCACCGGTTCGTCAAGAACGACGTGCTCGCCCCCACCACCCCCTGATGCCACAGCGCAAGACGCTGCCCTCCTTCGACCAGACGTTCACGAAGTTGCTTTCCGCGCTCGAGCCCTTCGACACGAACAAGGCCCGCACGAGGACGTGCAGCGCTCGTCGGTCTGCGCGGCGCCCGCCTGGGAGCCCTCCGCTTGCCCTTGCGCAACTCTCGCGTCGGGGTGCCCACCCAAACTGAAACCTAGGCAGTGCCGCGGATCTCGAGGGTACAGTTAATTCGTACCGATGGACCGGTGTCTGGTTCTTGGGAAGGACTCCCCGCTGACGTTTTGGCGGACGCCGCAGGCGTGAACGGCACGTTCGGGATCCAGACTCCGGTGTCATTGCGGTCCGCCTTTTCCATAGGCCAGGTCTTTCTCCGTCTCCCGAAGCACCGCCGGTACCTTGGACGAGACAAGGCCGGAATTGAGTTCCCCGTTGCCGCCAAAGGCCTGCAGGACACGAACGCGCGTTCTCACCTTGACCCCGTTTTTCTGGGCCGGAATGTAGCGCCAGTCCGTTACGGCGGCGAGAACCGCACCATCCACCTCGTAGCGCCCAAATGCAGTTGGCTGGGCGGCCTTTGTCACGGTTCACCCCCGATTCTCCGTCCGCGGTGGAACCAAATTGATGCTGACGCACGCTCTACGGCGTGCGGCCGAGAACCCCCAGTCAACAGTCGATTGACCTGTCGACGGGTTCTTTATTTCGCTGTTGGGATCGACCAGACGTTCACGATGCTGTCCGTCGTACTCTCACCTCGCGTTCCTCAGGTTTTTTCCTGAATCCTCCCACGCGAGCACAAACCGTGCCGGCAACCGAAGAAGGCTGGGACCAGGCATTGGCGCGGGTTGGGCGGTGTGGCGGGCCCCGCCGCGTGGCCAGGCTGGGAACCCAGATACCACTAGATGGAACCGGGCGGCTGTTCCCGGCGCGAGGCGAGCAGCCCCCCCTGTCCCACGAGCCTAAACCCCGGTGGGAACACCGGGCCCCCAAGAGCGCGTGCCCTCGAAGCGGCGCATCCGGAAGGCCGTTCCCCGACCTTCCGAGTTACCGCGGGGGCTTGATCTTTAAGACTAGACGCAGGCTCAGGTTCACCAGGGTGGTGCCGGGTTCCAGGTTGAGCTCGATGGGGACCGAGACCTCGGCCTGCGACGAGCCGCCCAGAACTTCGACCTCAATCGGAGGGGGCGGGGCGGGGCGGGGCGGGGCGGGGCCGCGGGGCGGGGCCGCGGGGCGAGGCGGGGTCGGCACGGGCGCGGGTGCGAGAACCGGCGCGCGAGGAGGAGCCGGGAGGGGGCCGGGGGGAGGCGGGCCCGCCCGCCGGAGGGGCGGGAGGGGCTCGCTCTCCAGCGAAATCTCCTCGATCTCGTCCTCCTCTTCCTCGATCGCCTCCAGGTTCACATCGAAGTCCGCGGAGGGAATGCTGATCCGCCTCCGCAGGTCCTGCGCCTCGTCGGGGGTCGAGATAAGGGTCCCGCCCTTGGGCTCGGGACTGCGGATCGGGGCGGGGAGTGGGGTCGCGACCTCATCCTCCTCCACGATCAACGGGATCTCGGCGGTATCCCCGCGGTGGACCGGTGCCGCGGGCTCGGCATCGAGATCGAGCAGGTCCTCGGCGCTCGACATGGGCGGCCGACCGGCGGCGGGCGGGATCGTAGCCGTCCGGGACGGGGGCCGGGGGGCGGCCGCGGGGGGGGCGGCGGCCCGCGGGGCCGGGGGGGCGGGTGCTGAGGCGGGGGAGGAAGCGGAGGAGGCATCCGTCCCGTATCGGGCGGAGAGGGACTTGAAGACGAGCTTAGTGACGCCCTTGAGCGTCTCCTCCACCCCGATCCCCTTGAGCGCGACCGCCTCGTAGAACGGGAAGTTGCGGGGGTTGATCCGCTCGTTGAGGATCTCGATGGGGAGGGCGTTCGGCAGGTCCCGCTTGTTGTACTGCAGGACCATGGGGATCTCGTCGGGATCGATCTCGTTGGCCTCCAGGTTCTGCCGGAGGTTCTCGTAGCTCTCCAGGCAGGCCTCCAGCATGGGTTCCTGGGTGTCGCAGACGAAGACCACGCAGTCCGCCCCCTTCAGGACCATGCGCCGGGTGGCGTTGTAGAAGACCTGGCCGGGCACGGTGTAGAGCTGGATGCGGGTCTTCATGCCCCGGATGGTTCCGATCTCGATGGGCAGGAAGTCGAAAAAGAGCGTCCGGTCGGTCTCCGTGGCCAGGGAGAGCATCTTGCCCTTGTTCTTGATGGGCACCTTCTCGTGAATCCACTGGAGGTTGGTCGTCTTTCCGCAGAGGCCGGGACCGTAGTAGACGACCTTGGCCGTGAGTTCTTTGGTGGAGTAATTGAAGAGAACCATGTACTTAGAGCATTCTAAGGCTCTCCGCGGAGCCGAGCAACCGCCCTGTTGGTAGAATGGCCCCTTCTATAAGGGAGGCACCCTATGATTGTCGCCGCCGCGCCGCTCCTGCTCGCCCTTCTCCAGGCCCCGACGCCGGAGCCGACGCCCCGGCCACTCCCCGACGGTCCCGTGGTGGTCCTGACCACGTCGATGGGGAGGATCAAGATCGGCCTTCACAAGGACAAAGCCCCGATCACGGTCGACAACTTCATGAAGTACATCCACTCCGGCCACTACGACGGGACCATCTTCCACCGGGTGATGCCGAATTTCATGATCCAGGGCGGGGGTCTCGACCCCGACATGACGGAGCGACCCACGCGCCCGCCGATCAAGAACGAGGCCAGGAACGGTCTGCGCAACTCCCGCGGCACGTTGGCCATGGCCCGCCTCGACGACCCCAACAGCGCCACCTCCCAGTTCTTCATCAACGTGAAGGACAATCACGCGCTCGATTTCGGGATCCGGGGCGCCGGCTACGCCGTCTTCGGGGAGGTCCTGGAAGGCATGGACGTCGTGGACAAGATCGTCAACGTGCCCACGACCACAAAGGGGATACATGAGAACGTGCCCGAGACCCCAGTGGTCATCAAGACCGCCCGCGAGGTGCCGGCGGCGGCGCCCGTCTCCCCCGCGCCCACCTCTCCCAAGCCAGCCTCGCCTAGCCCGGTCGGGTCTCCCAAGCCGTGAGCCCGCGGGTGGGCGCGGGGGCGCTTTGCTTACTGCTCGCGGGTGCCCCTCTCTCCGGGGCGCCGCCCGGCGCCCCGGGGGATAGCTGGGACCCTCCCCCCGCGGAACGGGATCGAAAGTCGCCGGTGGCCGCGACCCCCGCCGCCTTGGCCAAGGGCCGGGCCCTCTTCCAGATCCACTGCACTCGCTGCCACGGGGACAAGGGCCGGGGCGACGGCTCGGCGGCGGCGGCTCTCGCCGCGGAGCCGGCCGACCTCAGCGATCCCGTTTTTCAGGGGCTGCTCACGGACGGCGAGATCCTTTGGAAGGTGACGAACGGTCGCCGGCGGGGCAAGGAGATCCTGATGCCGGCCATGGCGGAAAAGATCCCCTTCGAAGAGGACCGCTGGAAGCTCGTGGCCTTCGTGCGGTCGCTCGCCGCTGCCGCCCCTAAAGCTCCTGAAAGGCCTTGATCAATTCCTCGGCCTTGGCGGGGTCCAGCTTGAGCAGGGACAGGTCGCCCGTCCGCCGGGCATAGACGGCGCCGTCCTTCTTGCCCAGCTCCACCGAGACCTCGGGCTTGGTGGCCCCGAAGCGCAGCGTGAGCCGGAAGGCGGGGGCGTCGAGGCCGTAGACGGGCGGGTCCTTGGGCGCGTCGATGAACTCCTGGACCTCGAGCCCGCCCAGCTTGAAAAGGGCGTCCTCCACCTTGGTGGACTCCAGATCCTTGGCCTCGGGGGCGGTCCGCTTCCACTTGGGGGTCTCCGGGCCCTTGGGGTCCTTCTGAGCGGCCTTGGTGTAGACGCGCTTCTGGGCTCCCAGCTGGGCCTCGACGCCCTCCACCTCGTAGGTCGCGACCTCGAGCAAGCGCTTCGCCCGCAGTTCCTTCATTCCCTTGGCGAGGTCGTCCTCGAGGGCGGCGGGGATCACGGCCACCAGCCGCCGGCTCGCATCCCGCGCGTAGTACTTGGTCGGCTTCTCCTTGGACGAATCCTTCTTGCTCTTTTTGTCCTTGTCCTTGTCCTTGTCCTTGTCCTTGTCCTTCGAGGTCTTCTCCTCCTCGGACGCGCTCCCGATCTCGAGGGTCTTGGTAGTCCCGTCGGAGAGCCCCACCGTCACCGTGCGCGCCGCCTTGGCCAGGCCGAAGGGCTTCAGGTCGGCGGCCTCTTCCGCCGCCACCGACTCCATGCGCAGGTTCTCGATCGTGCCCAGGAGACTGTCCACCGACCAGCGCCCGGCCCGAGTGGTCAAGGGCTTGGTGAACGCCCACTCGCCCTTGTCGTCGCGGGCGAGCGCGTAGCTGTCCCCGGGACCGCTGATATCCAGGGTCTTGACCGCGTCGCGCTTGACGTGCAGGAGGTCGCGGTCGCGCAGGTCGAAGGGCTTCTTGTTGAGCGAGCCCTCGACGTAGGAGGGGATGGTGAAGACGCGGGGCTGGGTCGGAAGCTTGGCGTAGATCCCGCTGCCGTCCGCCAGCTTCTCGCCCAGGAGCAGCTTCAGGGGCTCGGTCGCGCCTTGGAGGAGGATGCCCACCGTGAGCTTGGGGTTCTCCAGGCCGAAGTCGGCCAAGTGGGGCGCGCTGGCCGTCGCCACTTCATCGACTTCCAGAGACTCGAGCGTCGAGACCAGGGAGTCCGCGGCGGGACCGTCCGCGGGCAGGGCCTTGGGCGCGGCCATCGTCCAGTTGCTCCCCTCCTTGACGAGGCGGATCGTCTCCCCGCCGCTCGGGAGGAGGGTGAGCTCCTTGACCTTGGCCTTGTCGAGGGTGAAGACCTTCTCCTTCGGTTTCTCGGGTTTGTCCTCCTGCTTGGCCTCCACGAAATAAAGGTAGGCCACGAGCCCGGCCAGGACGGCGAGGGCGAGGTAGGTCTTCCAGAACTCCCCCGCCTTCATCTCCGGCGCCACCAAGTCGAGATACCGGCCACCACGAAGGCGCCGGGAAGTAGAAAGAGGGCTATCAATTTCACGTTCAGCTGCTGCTGCTGGGTCAGGAACAGGCGCTGGTCGTCGGGCTCCTTGGGCCGGATGGCGATGAGGTCCGCGTCCTCGGAGAGCCAGGCCACCCCGTTCAGGAAGAAGTCCTTGTTGCCCTGGAATCCGAGGAGCGCGTTGCTCGCGAAGTCGGAATCCCCGATCGCCACCACCCGCCCCTCCGGAGCCTTCGGGGGCGGCTCCGCTCCCGGGGAGGGAGAGGGAGACGGCGAGGGAGAGGGAACGGGCTCGGGGGCCCGGATCGTGGCCGCCGCGCCCAGGGAAATGGGGCCGCGCCGGTCCTTGCCCTCGTTGAACTCGATGCGGCCTTTGAGGGAGAGGTCGCTCTCCGCCCAGGACTCACGCGAGGTCTGCAGGAGGTTTTGCGCAGTGACCCCCTCCACGGTTCCCTTGCCCGCCTCCATGCTCCGCGCCATGTGGAAGGCGGTCATGACCCGGAAGTCCTTGGTGATCTCGTGGTAGGGGTACTCGGCCACGATCGGCGTCAACTCCCCCGCCCCGAAGAGCTGGCCCATGCCGGAGACGTCCACCACGATGTCCTTGCCGGCCTGGATGTTCCACTCCTTCAGGAGGGCGACCAGGTTGGGATAGGCCTCCTTCAGCTCGGGCTCCACCATCACAAGCGCCTTGCCCCCGGCCTTCACGAACGAACGGATGGCGTCGACGGCCTCGGGCAGAAGGTCCTTCTCCGGCCCCGCCACTACGAGCACGGTGCACTCCGCGGGCACCTTCTTCTCCCGCAGGAGCAGCACCTTCTTGGTCTCGTATTGGTTCTTGGCGAGGGCGGCCTTGGCCGCCGAGAGACCTCGCTCCCCGGTGTCGTCCTCTGACCGCTCGCCCTCCCCTTCCGCGAAGCAGACCGTCCTCTTCTTGTCCCGGGTGACCTTGATGAGGGCGTTGGTGATGTCCTGCTCGGTATCGTTGGTGATCCGCTCCCGGCTCGTCCCCTTCTCCACGACCAGGATCGGCCAGGGGCCCCGCACGTCGTACGCCTGCGCCCGGGCGGGGTTGGCCACGGGGTCCACGAAGTCGGCCTGGATCTTGGGGGTGACGCTCTGGAACTCCTTCAGCCGTTCCTGGCCGCGGGCGAGGTCCAGGCCGCGCGCGAAGTAGGTGACCTTCACCTCCTCCTTGAGGCCAGCCAGGACCTTCCGCGTCTGATCGGAGAGGCTATAGCGCTGGCCTTTGGTGAGGTCGAAGCGCCGGGTGTGCCGGAAGACCAAGTAGTTGACCAGGCCCAGGATGACCAGGACCACGACCACGAGAACCGCAGTGTTGGTCCCGTATTTCATCTGACGTCGGCCCAAGCGGCCCACGACGTCCTCCCACCGCAGAACGAGGTGGGCGAGAGCGAGGGCGAACCCCGCGAGCAGATAGGGGCCAGGCCCCCCGGGGAGGGTCCGCCCCGTGAAGACCACCCAGGCCAGCGAGCCCACGACGACGAGGAGGCCCAGGGGAGCGAGAAGATCAATGGCCCGCTTCATAATCAGGCCCTCCACCGCTGGCTCTCCACCGACTGGTGGGCCAGGAAGAGCCCGAAAGCCACCACGCTCAGGTAGAAGACCAGGTCCTTCAGGTCCAGAACCCCCCTCACCATGTCCTCCATGTGGGTGGTCACACCCAGATAGGCCACCGCCTTCATCAGGGGCCCCGCGCTGGGGTCGTCGGCCCAGCCCAGCGTCCACATCACCAGGAACAGGCAGAAGGAGAGGATGCCGGCCACGATCTGGTTGCGGGTGAGGGTGGAGACGAAGAGCCCCATGGCGAGGAAGCAGGAGCCCAGGAGGAGGAGGGCGAGGGCGCCGGTGAGAATAGGCTTCCACTCGGGGGGGGTGGGGGCGTAGTAGAAAACGAGGGCGAGGTTCAGGAGGCCGGCCAGGATCATGAGGGCGTAGAGCCCCGCCGCGGCCAGGAACTTTCCGACCACGACCTCGATGTCGCGCAGGGGGGACGTGGCCAGAAGCTCGATCGTCCCCTGCCGCTTCTCCTCCGCAAAGAGGCGCATGGTGAGCAGGGGGGCGATGAAGAGGGCCACCACCGCCATGTTGTGGAGGACGGGACCGATCAGGAACTCGTTGAGGGACATCTTGACTCCGCCCCCGAACTCCATCCCCGAGGCGCGCATGGACCGTTCGAGGAAGAAGCGGAAGGCGTAGTGGAAAAAGACTCCGAAGAGCATGGTCCAGACGAAGAGCCCCACATAGGCGATGGGGCTGCCGAAGTAGTGGCGCCACTCCTTCTCGACGATGGCGCCGATGTTTCTGAGCGCGGTCACGCGGTCACCTCCGGGGCGACGGGAGCGGGTGGCTCCTCCATGGTGTCGGTGGTGGTGAGGTGGAGGAAGACCTCCTCCAGGCTCATCCCCACCTGCTGCAGGCCGAGCAGGCCGAAGCCCTTGGTCACCACCGCCCAGGCCAGGTCGGCCCTTATGTCCTTCCCCGCCTCCGCCTCCACCTCGAAGACCGCCACCCCCGGCCCGTCGCTCTTGGGATGGATCTGGGCCACCCCCGGCACGCCGCGGAGGACGTCGAAAGCGGGTCCCTGCTCCCCCCGTATCTCCAGGCGGAACGTGCCCGCCCCCTTGAGCCGGTGGGTCAGGTTATGGGGGGTGTCCTCCGCCACGACTCGGCCCTTGTTGATGATGACCACCCGTCCGCAAGTCATGGAGACCTCGGGCAGGATATGGGTGGAGAGAACGATGGTATGGTCGCCGCCCAGGCTCTTGATCAGCTCCCGGGTCTCGATGATCTGCTTGGGGTCGAGGCCGGCCGTGGGCTCGTCCAGGATCAACACCTCGGGGTTGTGGAGGATGGCCTGGGCCAGGCCCACCCGCTGGCGGTACCCCTTGGAGAGCTTGCCGATCAGGGTGCCGCGGACGTCGCCGATCCGGCACTTCCCGATGGCCTCGTCCACGCGCGCCCCCCGCTCCTTGGACGGCACGCCCTTGATCTTGCCGCAGAAATGCAGGAACTCCCCCACCTCCATGTCGGGATAGAGGGGTGGGGTCTCGGGGATGTAGCCCGTTCGCTTCTTGACCTCCATCGGTTCCCGGAAGACGTCGTAGCCGGCCACTCGGGCCGTCCCCTCGGTGGGGGGCAAATAGCAGGTGAGGACGCGCATGGTCGTGGTCTTCCCCGCCCCGTTGGGTCCGAGGAAGCCAAGGATCTCGCCCTTCTCGACCTTGAACGAGATCGCGTCCACCGCCGTGTGTCGGCCGTACCTTTTGGTGAGGTTCTCGACCTCGATCATGTTCTGTCGGCTCCTGGGCTCGTCCGGACCAAGCGCGCAATCGCGTGCCGCCGATCGGGCCTTTTTTGGTGGCTCGCCACTAGTTCAGGGTTCCCGCCGGCGCGATCGGGCGCGCGCCGTTGCCGCCGGAAGCCTCGCATCTAGCGGTGCTTGGCCCCCGCGCAGGGAGTTCGTATCATAGCGAGAGGGGTCTCTGCCTGTCAAACACAGATCCGCAATGACTGTCTCGCGCACGTCGCTCCTGAGGCGGCTTACCGACCGGGTTCTGGAGGCCCCCGACCTCGAGGGCCTCGTGCAGGTCTTGACCCGCACCCTGCCCGAGGCCCTGGACGTGGAGGGTGCCCGCCTGCTCCTCTGGGACCGTAAGCTCGAGACCTTCGAGGGCCTTTCGTTGGTCCTCCAAGGAGGTGAGACGCGGATCGAGCCCTTGCGGCCGGCGGAGCCGGGATCGCCCTTGCCAGAGGCGCGCTACCTCATCTCCGAGGGCCAGGTCTTGGAGACCCCTGGGCATGGGGAGGGGGCCCTCGTCCCCCTCATGGCCCGCAGCGGACTCGTGGGCATGCTCATGCTGGATCGGCCCCGGCGGCAGCGGCGATCCGTCTACCACCGGGCGGAGGCGCGGCTCCTCACCCTGCTGGCCAGCCGCTCCGCCCTCGCCCTCGAGAACCACCTGTACCAGAAGGAGTTGATCGCCTCCGAGCGGATGGCTGCGCTCGGCACCATGGCCGGGATGCTGGCCCACGACTTCCGAGGCCCCATGACCATCATTCGTGGCTACGCGGAGACGCTCGTGGAAGCGGGCCTGACCCCGGCGGAGGTGGCCGCCCGGGCCACCCTCATCGTTCAGAGCGTCGACCGCTTGGAGCGGATGACCGCGGAGACGCTGGACTTCGTGCGCGGCAGCGGGCGCCTGGCCCGGCGCACGCTCGGGGTGTCGGCCTTCCTGAACGAGCTTGCGGGAGGTCTGACGGCCGAGCTGCCGGGCCTGGAGGTGGTGCGCGACTTCAACGTCCCCCCCGGCGCCTCCGCCGCCTTGGACGTGGACAAGCTGCGGCGGGCCGTGGGCAACATCGCCGCCAATGCGCGCGACGCCATGGGGGGCACGGGCCGGCTGTACCTGAGCGCGGTCCTCGAATCCGGGAACAACGAAGCGGACTCCAGGCTCGTCCTGACCCTCGCCGACGAGGGGCCGGGGGTGGCGGCCGAGGTCCAGGAGCGCGTCTTCCAGCCCTTCGCGACCTTCGGCAAGAAGAAGGGAACGGGGCTGGGGCTGGCCGTTTCCCGGCGCTTCGTCGAAGATCACGGCGGGACCCTGGAGCTCCTCCCCTCCCCGCCCCCACCCGAGCACGGGGCCCGCTTCCGGATCGCCCTCCCCTTGGGCGTGCCCTCCCCGCCCCGATCGGAGCCGGCGTCCTAAGACGCGCCGTTCGCGCTTCCCGCGCCGTCCGTGGCGGCCGCAGGGTCTGCCCGGAGGAGTATAGAATCGATTGCATGCGCCCCGGCCTCGCCTTGGCCCTCCTCCTTGGCGCCCTGGTGGCGTGCCGGACGCCCGACCCGAAGACAGAGCTGGAGGTCACGGCCGTGGAGACCTACTGGGCGGTGGACCCGCCCCGGGGCGCTACGCAGTACATCGCCCCCGTCGTCCGCTTCCGGCTGAGGAACAAGAGCCCCAAGCCCGCGCGGCCCATCCAGTGCCGCGCTGATTTTCGCCGTACGGGAGAGAAGGAGGAGCCCTGGGCCTCGGGTTTCCTGCAGGTCACCTCCGCCCAGAAGCCGCTTCTGCCCGGGCAGGAAATCCAGGTGGTTATCAAGTCCGAGGGCCACTACACCTCCGGGGGACCACCCGAGGGCATGTTCCAGAATCCCGCTTTCCGGGACGCCCTCGCGCAGATCTACTTGCGGGCGGGCTCCTCCGGCATGGTGCGGATGGGAGCCGACTACAAAGTGGAGCGCCGGCTCGGCAGCCGGAGCGTCCAGGGCATCGCCGCCCCCTAGCCGAATGGCTCAGCTCAGCTTCGTTCACCTCTCGGGTCCGCGCCGGGGCGAGACCGACGAATTGCGCCTGCCCGCAATGATCGGCTCGGATCAAGGACTCGAAGTGATGGTGCCCGGCATCGCCCCCCGCCACGCCCTGGTCTTCGAGCGGGACGGCGAGATCGTGCTGCAGGATGGCGGCTCCGACCTCGGAACATTCCTGGCCGGGGAGCCGGTGCAGGAGGCCGCCCTCCACGACGGCGACGTGCTGGAGCTGGGGCCGGAGGGGCCCAAGCTCCGCTTCCGCCACGAGGGAGAGGAGCGCGTCCCCCTTCTTCGGGCCCTGCTCTGGGCCCGGCCGGAAGGGGCCATCCAGCTCTCCGACACCACCGGCTTCCTGCGGGCGGTGGTCCGGGAGACCGCCAGTCGCACCAGCCGCGCCTTCCGCTTCATCGCCATCGGCCTGGTCGTGGCGGGCGGCCTCTTCCTGGCCTGGACCCAGTGGCAGGCCCATCGGCTGGGGGCGGATGTGGCTCGCCTGCGCGAGGCCGTCCGGCGGGCAGAGGCCGCGCAGCGAGACTTCCACGAGCGGGTGGAGCAAGAGCGCCGGCGTTCGGAGGCCGAGCGCCAGGCCCTGCAAGCGCGGATCGAGGAAGCCCGCCAGCGCGAGGATGAGCTGAAACGCCAGCTGGGCGAGGCCTCTCCCGGCCAGGCACCGTCGGTGCGGGACGAGCTAGCGGCGGCCCGGGAGCGGCTGGTCAGCCTGGAGAGCGAGCGAACCGCAGGGGAGCGGGTCATCCGCGAGTACGGCCCCGGCGTGTGCCTGGTCCAGGGGGCCTACGCGTTCTACGACGCGAGCGCGCATCCCCTCCGCTACAAGCTGGACGGCGACGGTCGGCCCCAGCGCGACAACGAGGGCTGCTACGCGCTGGACCTGGCCGGCCCCGGGCCCGTGCACACCGTGGACTACCTGGGCACGGGCTTTCTGGTCGACCGTCGCGGCTTGGTTCTCACCAACCGCCACGTGGCCGAGCCCTGGTGGAACGACTCCTGCGCGGAGGCGGTCATGAACACCGGCTTCAAGCCCCGCTTCACCCTTTTCCGCGCGTTCTTCCCGCGCGAGCGCGAGGCCTTCGAGCTCGATGTGGACCGCCTCTCGGAGACGGTGGACCTCGCCCTGGTGCGGGTGAATCTCAAGGGTAAGCGGATTCCCGTGATCCCCCTCGACCGCAGCGGGAAGGGGGCGGTGGCCGGGCAGCCGGTGGTGGTGGTGGGGTACCCGGCGGGCCTGGAGGCCATCCTGGCCAAGGCGGACAGCGCGGTGGTCAAGGACATCCTGGCCGCGGGCACCAGCTCGGAGCGGGTCACGGAGGCTCTCGCGCGCAAGGGTCTCATCCGTCCTTCCACGACCCAGGGTCACATCGGGGACATCACCCAGACGGACATCGTCTTCGATGCCCCCACCACCCAGGGGGGCAGCGGGGGCCCCGTGCTCAACAAGAGCGGGGAGGTGATCGCGGTGGAATACGCGGTCCTCACCAAGTTCGGCGGCAATTCCTTTGGCGTTCCCATCGGATACTCCCTGGAGCTGCTCCGACCCCCAAAGGGGAAGGCGGGCGGACGGTGATGCCGGCTCCGCCCTACCCCCGCCGAGCATGACCTTTTCGCGACGGGACCTCGGGTGGGCCGCCCTCCTGGCCCTTCTCGCCGCCGCCTTCCGCCTGCCCGGGCTCGGCTATCCCCCGGAGACCTACTTCGACGAGGTCTACCATGCGAAGGCCGCGGCCCAGTACCTAGCGGGAGAGGCTCCCACGGAATGGGTTCATCCCCCCACGGCCAAGCTCCTGATCGCGGTCCCCGTGTGGCTCTTCGGGTACAAGCCTTGGGCCTGGCGGCTGGCTCCCGCCCTCGCCGGTATCCTTCTCGCTCCCACCTTCTTTCTCTTCGCCCGCCGCCTCCTGGCTACGGAGCGCGCCGCGCTCCTGGCCTCCGTCCTGCTGCTCTCGGACGGGGTCTACCTGGTCCAGAGCCGCATCGCCATGACCAACATCTTCGCCGTCCTCTTCCAGGTGGCGGCCGCCCTCCTGATCCTGGACTCCGTCCTCGGCGAGCGTCTGCCGGGGTGGAAAATGATCGGGGCCGGGCTCCTCCTTGGCCTCGCCCTCTCCACGCGCTGGACGAGCCTTTGGGCGGCGGCCTTTCTGGGCCTCGTGGTCCTGGTGGTGCGGGGCCGCCGGATCTTCCGCTTGCGGGAGCTGCTGCTCACGGCCGTGGCCTTCGTGGTCCTGCCCGTCGTCATCTATATCCTGAGCTACTTGCCGCTGCAGATCCTGCGACCCGGCCTGGAGCCTTGGCACCACCACCTTTCGGAGTTGTGGGACCTCCAGCTGGAGGTCTGGCGGTACCACGCAAACCTGAACGCCACCCATCCCTACTTCAGCAAGTGGTGGACCTGGCCCTGGCTCTATCGGCCGACCTGGTACTTCTACCAGCCGGTGGGGGACAGGGTGCGCGGGATCATGGCCATCGGGAACCCCGCGCTCTGGTGGGTGTCGGTTCCGGTCACCCTTTATTCCCTCCTGACCGGGCTCAAGGCCCGGGACCCCCGGCGGCTCTTCGCGGCCGCCGGCTTCGCCCTGCTCTACCTTCCCTGGGGCATCTCGCCCCGCACCCTCAACTACAGCCACTACCTCTTCGAGGCCATCCCCTACGCCTGCTTGAGCCTGGGCATGCTGCTCG
>Ga0210399_10002243_pt1 | contig 15048 bp, 10 predicted proteins | sample IncBWC14MmetaG_FD_150865 | JGI IMG/M metagenome (GOLD analysis project Ga0210399, IMG submission 150865) | Forest soil microbial communities from Barre Woods Harvard Forest LTER site, Petersham, Massachusetts, United States - Inc-BW-C-14-M | ecosystem: Environmental > Terrestrial > Soil >...
AGATTTCCAATCTGCCGTGGGTGATTGATTCTCGCGACCTGGCCAAGCAACTTAAACTCGATTCCGTCGGAATGATTAACGATCTCGAAGCCTACGCTTACGGCATCGACGGGCTCGACTCCAAGGATTTCGTTTCGCTGAATCCAGGCTCCGAGGATGCGGAAGGAAATCGAGCGGTAATCTCTGCGCGCACCGGACTGGGTGTGGCGGGCCTTTATTGGGACGGTTACCGGCATCACCCGTTCGCCTGCGAAGGTGGACACTCCGATTTCGCGCCCCGGAACGCCCTGGAAATGGAGCTGTTGGCTTATCTCCAGAAGAAGTACGGCCGCATCAGCTACGAACGGCTTCTTTCCGGGCCGGGGATCAAGAACATCTACGACTTCCTCAGAGATGCGCACAAAGCGGACGAGCCTCAATGGCTGAAAGATCAGATCGCGGCAGCGCAGGATCCTCCGGCCGTGATCTCGCAACTGGCGCAGGAAGGCAAGGCCGCCATCTGCGATCAGACGCTGTCGATCTTCGTGAGCATTTACGGAGCCGAGACTGGGAACTGCGCGTTGAACTTCTTGTCCACCGGAGGCATTTTCATCGGAGGCAGCGTGGCCGCCAAGAATGTGCCCAAGATGAAAGACCCGATTTTCATGGAATCGTTCCTGGACAAGGGCCGCATGGTGGACCTGCTTAAGGAAATCCCAGTGACGATCGTACTGAACGACGATTCGGGGATCATCGGGGCGGCCCGCTACACGCTAATTGAGAAAGCGTTTCGAACCGCGAAGCGCGCCTGAAGGAGTCATCGGCGCCTTTCGTCGATCACGTTGGCGACCAATCCTAGTCGATCACCTGGCCGGAAAAAACCGCTCGAAATTGCGCTCTGCGGGTACGCGGCCGCTGCAAAGACGAGAAGCAGAACGGTTGCAATAAAGAAAAATCGAAAGCAGGACGACTTTCTCACAGCCTGCCACGGCGACGAAAGGAGGACAACAGCCACGTTGCGCTTCATTGTGAATGTCCTATCATTGGATACCCGAAACCAAGCTTCGAGGTTGACGGTCACCGCACGCCGTCTCGACGGTCCAACTCCGCCTTCCGAGATTTTCAGAGCCACCGGCTCGTGCCGGGGGCAGGATTGGAAGGCATTCTTCGTTGGAGGTATTAACTTTCCGACAATTGGATGTTGGGAGATCACAACCCATCACGATGATCACAAACTGACTCATGTCACATGGGTGACGAACTAGTTGCTCGTCACCCTCCCGGAGGGTTTATCAGGTCCGTGTTTCAGTGTCTCGTCTCGTGGACCGGAGACGGGCTTCGCGGAAATCTCGGCTGGCTCAGCATTCGACCGCACTATGCCTCCTCCGAGCCGACTTGTGGCCCTAAATAATTTCAGTTGAGTCGTCATCCGGCCACACTGCTTATAGCGGCTGCCGATCGCACCGGTGAAACTCATGAGTTCTGTCACAAAACGGTGTCAGAGGGGACGGCATACTGCGACCTATCGGAACCCCCGCGTAGGAAAATTTTTATGCGAAGCAGCGAGTCACTTATCCGGTTCACGGGTTTTCACCTGGAAACGGCAGGCGCGTTTCGCCTTCGTTAGGGTAGTCCGCCTCGTGCACCGGTCAATTCCGTAAGGAGGAGAATCGTTATGAAAGTCAGGCCCGCGGTCTTGTCGCTCTTCGTCGCTGCGCTCGTCTCTATCACAGCCCACGCCCAGTACGGGAACACTCCAATTAAGCACGTGATTGTGATCTTTCAGGAAAACCGTACGCCCGATAATCTCTTTCAGGGGTTGTGCACCGCAAACGGTGCCGTGCCTGTATGCAGCCCGTCAGGCGCGCGCGGAACATATGAGATCGTTTCGACCTATTTGAATCCCGACGGCCAGACCGTGCCATTAACCCCGGTCGGACTGGCCACCAACTTTGATCTAGACCACAGCCACGGTGGACCGAGGCTCAACGGAACCGTCAGCGGATTTAATTTCGAGTTCAAGAACCAGGGAATCAGCGGCAAGCCAGCAGCCAACGTTCCAGCAGGCTGTGGCGCCAACGTCTTTGGCTGTGTGGTTCCGACCAACAACTACTCTCAGTTCATGTACGTCTACAATTCGCCGGTAACGAACAGCAACGGCAGCAAAGGAGGCGTTCTCGATCCCTATATAACGCTAGCAACGACCTATGGTTGGGCTAACCGTATGTTTCAGACCAACCAGGGCCCAAGCTATCCAGCGCATCAGTTTATTTTCGGCGCCACTTCGGCGCCCACCGCGGCAGACGACGCGGCGGGTGTATTTGTCTCCGAGAATTCGGGCACACTGTACGGTTGCGGCTCGGGGAACTCCGTACAGCTGATCAGACCGAATGGGGACTCCAGACCGCCCTTTGGCACGGAAACCGCCGGCGATGAAATCTCAGAATGCTTCACGCGCAATGCCATGGACTACCTGTTTAGCCAGCCCAATCCCAAAATCACGTGGACTTATTACGCCGCAGGTCAGACCGGTCTCTGGGTCGCCCCCAACTCGCTGTCGAACATCTGCATACCTCAGTCTGGCATATGCACGGGGCCGAACTGGACGAAAGGCGCATCGAACGGGTACGTCGACACTCTTCCGCCCGATGTCCTGAACGACATCGCCAACTGTTCTCTCGCGCAGGTAAGTTGGGTAACACCCGCCGGCCAGTATTCCGACCATCCGATCAACAGCGGCCAGGGACCAGCGTGGGTCGCGGCCATTGTCAATGGCATAGGAAATAACACAACTTGTGACGACGGTACCGGCTACTGGAAGGATACCGCCATCTTCATTACTTGGGACGATTGGGGAGGTTGGTATGATCATGTGAAGCCCGTGTTCGAGAGCGGCGCGAACCAGAACGACTATCAACTCGGTTTCCGGGTTCCGTTGCTAGTTGTTTCGGCCTACTCGACCAAGCCCGGGTACATCAGCAACTTGGAATATGATTTTGGCAGCATTGTGAAGGGAATCGAGGGTATCTTCGGCCTCGGTAATCTCGGTTTTGCGGACGCGCGAGCGATCAACGATCTTCACGATTTCTTCAACTTTAAGCAGACGCCGACGACGTACAAGACGATTCCGGCTCCGCTGACAGGGACCTTCTTCATCAAGACTCAGGGCCTTGAAGTAGATCCACCGGATACCGACTAACTATCTAGGGAAGCGATTGACAGGTCGCACACCGCTTCTTGTGCGCAGCCATGTGAATGGCTTGGGTGTCGACCAGCCGACCATCGCCCCAGAAACGCTAGTGCTGTATCGGATGCGCCCCACAGTAAATGGCAGGTAGGTTCGGGAAGTCGTGCGGGCGCGTCCGATACAGCTGTTTGAAGGAAGCCGCCCATGGGGAAGCATTATGCAAATGCAATGGTGTTGGGGTTGTGCGAAAGGCTTCGGGAATGGTGAGTGGAACTCAGATTCTAGGAATGCATGCAGCGTCGAGTTTCTCGGGACTTGGCAACAAATCTTTCGTCTCGAATGCTATGTTCGTGGGCGCCAACGCACGGTAGTGATGACCGTCGTCGGGAGCTTGAAGACGTTCATGCGGAACTGGCGTAGAGTCTTCTGCTATGGTCAAACGCGCAGCAGCCCGGCGGCGTCCTCGCAAGGCCAAGCCCGGGACAAAGGGCCTCGGGCCGGCAGAATGCCGACTGGAGCAGCCGACAGGAGCTATAGCGGAAGCTGCAGAGGCAATCGCCAAAGCCGGCGGCTGCGTTGTTGGATCGTATAAAGAACCGCTTGCCGGCCACCCGGTATTGCTGTGCGTCCTGCCGATCGATGCCGTCGAGCCCACGCCCTTCCAGCGGGATCTCTCCGATGCTCATCACAAACGGCTAGCTGACGTTATCAACAAGACTGGGCGTTTTCTCGATCCGATCATCACCGTCGTGGCACCAAAGGGAGGTTTCTGGACCCCGAATGGCCGGCATCGCCTCGAAGCGATGCGCCGTCTTGGAGCGAAATCAATTACTGCGCTCGTCGTAGCTGACCGCGAGGTCGCCTGGCAGATCCTCGCGCTCAATACGGAGAAGGCTCACAACCTCAAAGAACGCTCAATGGAGGTCATCCGCATCTACCGTGGTCTGGTTGAGGAAGATGCCACGCGTCCCGAGTCGCAGTTCGCGTTCTACCTCGACGAACCCGCCCTAGTCACTCTTGGCGTCTGCTATGAACGTTTCCCGCGCTTCGGCGGTGGTGCTTACCATCCTATTCTGCGACGACTCGAGACCTTCGCCGATGAACCACTGCGGACCGCCGTCAAGGATCACGAGAAACGGGCCACGATGGTGCTCGACCTCGAGGAGAAAGTTGCGGCAGCGGTAAAGAAGCTGAAGGAACGCGGTCTCGTCAGCCCGTACTTACGCTCGTTCGTGGTGGCTCGCATCAACCCTCTGCGTTGGATTAGGGGCGAACCGCCTCCACTCGAAGAGGTGCTCAAGACGATGCGAGAGCGCGCGGCAAAATTCAACGTCGAGAAGATCAAGCCCCAGGATCTGGCAGGAACTGGAGGACCGCCAGACGAGGACAGCTAGACCAAGGTGCTCAGGATAGGATCGCTGGTCCTCGTTTCCGCGGAACCAGGCACACGCTTAGCACGCAGGTGGCACAAAAGAGCCAGCAAACTGAAGGCCTCTTCGGGTCCGACAGTCAGTCGGTGCCTCCGATAACTTCGCGACGCTCGGAGAAATCATCAGGGAATGTTCTATTGGTTAGGTTGTAGCGCATTCGCTATTCAAGTCGTGCTCACAGCGATACTTTCGGCCGGACCAGACAATTCGTTCAACTTAGATAAGACGGAGACTCTCCTCCAACCGATGAGCCTCCGCGACGCCCATGCGAACCATGCTGCCTAACAAGGCATCGATATCTTCCCTGAGCGGCTGGTCCAACGAGAACGGTTTCGGATCGGAAGCGAGAATCGACTCCATCAATGAACAAAGCCGGCGCCCGATCCCCTGATCAATGCAGAACTCCTTGTTAACCGGATGGCCCCAGCCAGCCCTTGCCCGCCGCCACGATCACTGGCAGATGAGCCGGCCGCATTGCAACTTCAAGAAGATTGAGCGGAGCGATAACCGCGAGCAAAAACTGGGCGCTGTGCGCCACTTGCTTCAGCTGGGGCAGAAACGGGCCTAGGTGATCGACGCCCTTCGGTTTCAGATAGCACTTTGGCGGCTGAAGCCGGACCACTGCGATTGCCGACCCTAAGTGGAACTCGGTAGACGTGAACCGCTCGCGAACATGGCGCTCCCAGGTCCTCGTGGTCATGATCCTCTTCAACAGAGCGGCTCGCACTTGCACGGCCTGAGCGTCCTGCAAGGTCAAATCGTTTGAAATAGACACCATCCGCCTCCGGCAGGAACGCGCCTGTAATATCAAAAAAGGCTCCGTCAGGGAGGTTTGTAATGGGTGTGAGTGCAGCCTCGTAAATTTGGGCCGATGTCAGATCTGGCAGACAATGGGCCAAGAGTTTGAAAAACGCGTTATTCGATTCCGTCGTACGGCGGTCAGTATCCTCATCCTCCTCCAGTTCTGACCCATTTGCGACGAACGTCCATCCGCCATATTTCCGAGGGCGCGCGCCCCACTGGACAAGGCTCGCTGGGCGCACCAGAGGAACGGTTGTTGAGTCAGCGAGGGCGCTGCGCCTGATAGCGGCGTCACCAGAAGCATGGGGGCTGCAAGGACAGCCCCCTCCAGTTTCACTAGTAGACAGGCAACCCATTGGCGTGGGTGAGCACGACCACGCTGTTGGACCAGCCAATGCCGCCTTGTCCGTTTTGTATTATGCCGCCTACGATGGTCATCCGGTTTGAGGCTGGATCGTAAACCGCTGTGTGGCCAAAGACTGGAAGCGAATATCCACTCAAGGTGCCCATCCCTTCCATGCTTATTGACGGCTGGCTGGCATTCTTCAGCAGCCAGATGGAATTCTGGTATCCCGAGTTTGGATCATATCCGCCAAAAATGGTCATACGATCGTGGACCGCGTCGTAAACCGCGGTGTGGCCGTATAACACCGGACCCGAATTGCCACCCGACCAAGTGCTGGGCGATCCCAAGCCGTTGGCGTTGGACAAGACCTGAATGTCCTGCAGGGCGTTGTTATTGGAGTCATACCCACCGGAGATGATCATTTTGTTGGTCGAGGCGTTATAGACGGCGGTGTGGCCCGCTCTTGCAGTGGGAGCCGCGCCGGTAACCGTGAGCAAGCTCCATGCCGGCGTTCCGCCATTTCCCGTCGCATGGTTTAGCAACCAAACGTCATTAAAGACCACGCCTGTATCCCCTGAGCCACCGGCGAACACGATCATGATGTCATGGGCTTCGTCGTAAACCGCTGTGTGTGCAAAACGCGCAGCGGGTGCCGTTCCCGTGGGACTGAGTTGCGTCCATGAAGCGGAACCGGTGACACCATTGGCGTTGTTCAGCACCCAAACATCATTGTAAGTAGGATTAGCGAATCCGCCGGCACCGCCGAATACAATCATTTTGTTTGAGGTGTGATTGTAAACGGCCGAGTGACAGCACCGGGTTGATGGCGCGTTGCCGGTGATGTTGGCCTGGATCCATGATACCGACGTCGACGTAGAATTGGCGTTGGTCAGATACCAGACATCGCTGAGGTGCTCTACCTGGCTGATAATGCCGGTAGTGCCACCGAACAAGATCATGCGTTTGGACGTAGGGTCGAATACGGCGCTGTGAGCTTCTCGACCTAACGGTTCCTTGTCGATGAACGCGGGTTGCTGGGCGAAGCCGATGGTAGTCAAAGGCACGAGCGCGACGATTAGAGCGGCGAGCGAGCACATCCATTTCCGATTCATATTTCACCTCATTAGCCTAGATTTTCAATTCCTGAGCGCAGAGATTTTGGCTAACGGCACAGCCACTGGCCCATTTGGTCGAAGCCGTCGATCGCGGACGTTGATGTTTTCGTTGCCGTCTTCCGTTCCCACGATCCAAACTCGGCCTCTATCTGACTAACGCGAAGAAACCGCGGAAAAAGGTCCACATTTCTTGTGTTGTAGGTAGCAGGCAGTTCTGTTTTTCCGCACCCGCAAGCTCCAAATACTCCAAAACAAAGGACTAAACCCCCTTTTCTTTGCATTCGACTGGATATATACTTCCGCGCGTAGAGATCGCAGTCGTTCGGAGTGAGTGGAATGCTCGCGAGCTCCTACCCTCTCCCTCGCTTTAATCTTTTTTCTATATTTACTAAGTTCAACTAGTCGCGATGTACGGGGCCCATTTACACCTCGGTGGTTCCCGTCATCGCCTACAAGGCGGTTATGGATGCGCCAAAAGATGTAGCCACTCTCCCGAGTGGACTCGATATCGGCGACGACAAAGCAGTGGCCGAATTGGTCGTGCTGCTCTACTCGGAACTGCGAAAGCTGGCGTCTCACTACTTGCAGCGGGAGCGCGGTGAGCACACCTTACAGACAACCGCCCTGGTGCATGAGGCCTATCTGCGCTTAGCCAATCAAAGAGAGGTTCATTGGAAGAACAAGGAGCAGTTCATGGGCGTCGCGGCACAACTCATGCGCCGCATCCTGGTTGACCACAGCCGTGGCCATGATGCCAAGAAGCGCGGCGGGGGCGTGGAGAAAGTTTTCCTGGTAGAAGCCGAGGGCGTTTCCAAAGGCAAGGCGGCGGACGTCATTGCATTGGATGAAGCTCTGACCCGGCTCGCCGAATTCGATCCCCAGCAGGCCCAACTTGTGGAGTTGCGATTTTTCGGCGGTTTAAGCATTGAAGAGTCGGCCGGAGTTCTCGGAGTTTCGCGTACGACGCTTAAGCGTAACTGGAACCTGGCAAAAGCGTGGCTTGCGCGCGAACTGCGCAAAGGCGACCCGAAACATGCCTGAAAAATGGGACCAGGTAAAAGAGTTGTTTACGTCGGCCCTGGAGCGAGACCCCGAGGAGCGAAGTGATTTTCTGCGCCAGGCCTGCGGGGCCGACGACTCTCTGCGCGCCGAAATAGAATCGCTGCTGTCGAGCTTCGATGGCGCCGCCACCTTTCTCGAGGATTGTCCGGCCGCCGATCTGCTGGCGGCGCAGTCACGTGCGATAACGGGAAGACGGATCGGGGCGTACCGCATCATTCGCGAGATTGGCCAGGGTGGCATGGCGGTGGTTTATTTGGGCGAGCGCGCCGACCAGAACTATCGCAAGCAAGTCGCGATAAAAATGGTCAAGCCCGGAATCGGCACCGAACAGGTCCTTCAGCGTTTTCGCAATGAACGGCAGACCCTCGCGGCACTGGACCATTCCAACATTGTGAAACTCCTCGACGGCGGCAGCAGTGAGGATGGTTCCCCGTATTTGGTCATGGAACATGTGGAAGGTCTGCCCATTGACCGGTATTGCGATCTTAACAAGCTCTCTATCGACGGCCGCCTGCGATTGTTTCGCACTGTTTGTTCTGCGGTGCAATACGCGCACCAGAATCTGGTAGTGCATCGCGACCTCAAGCCGGGCAACATTCTGATCACCAAAGAGGGTCTCCCCCGGCTGCTGGACTTTGGCATCGCAAAACTCCTGAATCCGGAATGCTGGCAGACGCCGCTGGTCACCCGGATCGACCGGCGCCCGATGACTCCGGAATACGCCAGTCCGGAGCAAGTACGTGGGGACCCAGTGACGAGTGCTACCGATATTTATTCGCTCGGAGTATTGCTCTATGAAATTCTGACTGGCCATCGTCCCTACCAGGTTGACGAAAGTTCCTGGCGAGAAATCGAGCGACTGGTGTGCGAGAGCGAGCCGCCCCGTCCGAGCACGAGGGTCGGCACCGACCGCGAGCATCTGAAGACAACCGCCGAGATGCGCTTGGCGGAGCCAAGAGAATTGGTCCGGTTGCTGCGCGGCGATCTGGACTGGATAACGATGAAGGCGCTCGAGAAGGATCCGAACCGCCGCTACGCGACAGCGTCTGAGTTGTCGGCGGACATCGGCAGATATCTATCCCACGAGCCTGTGTCGGCCCGTCCCGCCAGTGCGGCCTATCGGGCTCGGAAATACGTCCGCCGTCATCCGATCGGGGTCACCGTGACCGCAGGATTGGTGCTGCTGCTGGCCGGGTTTGCGGGCACGCAATCGTTCGAGTTGCGCCGCATCAGGCGCGAGCGCGATCGAGCCAACCGGGTCACGGGATTCATGGAGGGGATGTTCAAAGTATCGAACCCGAGCGAGGCCCGAGGGAACAGCATCACCGCCCGGGAAGTTCTGGACAAAGCGTCCAAGGACATCGACACGGGACTGGCCCAGGACCCGGAACTCCAGGCACAGATGATGCACGTCATGGGAGATGTGTATAGGGATCTAGGACTCTTTCCTCGGGCGCAGCTGCTGTTTGAGCGCTCGGCTGACATCCGGCGCCGCGTCCTCGGGGCGGAGAATGCGGAAACGCTGCGATCCATTGACGACCTGGCGTGGATCCTCAACCAGGAAGGTCACGCTGTCGAGGCAGAGAAGTTGCAGCGCGAGACCGTTGATACCAGGCGCCGCGTTTTTGGATCCGATAATCTGGACACCCTAAAGTCAATGAGCAATCTGGCCTGGACCTTGGATCGGGAGGGCCACTACTCCGAGGCCGAAAAATTGGAGCGCGAAGTGATTGCCGCCCGGCGGCGCGTCCTCAAAATGGACGACCGGGAGACCATGGCGACGATGAGCAATCTGGCGGCTACTCTCGGCCACGAGGGTCACTACCCCGAGGCGGAGAAGTTGAAGCGGACGATTCTGGAGATTCGGCAACGTACCCTTGGGCCGGAAGATCCCCTCACCATGACTTCTATGAATAACCTGGCGTTCACTCTTCAACAGGAGGGTCACTACCCCGAAGCGGAGAAACTGCAGCGCGAGACGCTCAACACCCAGCGCCGTGTTCTGGGGCCGGAGCACCCGGATACGCTCAGGTCGATGAACAATCTCGCGCACACGCTGGTCAACGAAGGCCATGTCGCCGAAGCGGAGCAACTACAGCGGGAAGCGCTCGGGACAAAGCAGCGCGTCCTCGGACCGGAGCACCAGGACACTCTGTGGGCAATGAAAGAGCTGGCTCAAACCCTTCAGGGACAAGGCCATTACTCCGAGGCGGAGAAGTTGCAGCGGCAGACGCTTGAGATTCAGCGCCGCGTCCTCGGACCGGAGCGCCCGAACACTCTGGAAACCAGGAGTAACTTGGCTGCCACTCTCAGTAAAGAAGGCCAAAACTCGGAAGCGGAAAAGTTGCAACGGCAGACGGTCGACGCGATGCGCCGCGTCCTCGGACCAGAACACCCAAACACACTGGTGACAGCCGGCGAATTGGCACAGACCCTAAATAGACAAGGCCGTTACGGCGAAGCAGAGAAATTGGCGCGGGAGACGCTTGAAATTCAGCGGCGCGTCCTCGGACCGGATCACCCGGACACTGCGAGTACGGCCTACGATCTCGCTTGCGCGCTGGCGCACAGCGGGCGGAGTGACGAGGCAATCTCGGTCTTGCGCGAAGCCATCGACCACGGGTTGGATCCGGCAACCGATCTCGCGATGGCAATGGATCCTGAGCTCAAGTCGCTACACAACGACCCGCGTTTTGCGGCGCTAGTGTCTTATGCTCAGCAGCGCGCAGCAACACAAAAGCCCAACTAGTGGACCGGAGTCAGAAGTATCCCTGCGGGAATTTGCCGCCGGAATTCGAACATACCGAACACTGCGATCGGACGTGTGGCGGAACGGGGGCGGAACCTTACGGTGGACTGGTCTTTGACCGTGCGGGGCGCCTCTACCTCACAACGCAGTATGGTGGCGACCAATTCCAACCTGGGGTCGTGTTTGAACTCGCGCGACAGGTTAACGGCGCGTGGAAGGAAACAGTTCTGCAGCCACCCAGGTAATAAACGTCCACTACATCCATGCGGTAAAAGGAAGAGTCTTCAAAATCCACCCAACACTTGTCATTCGCGTAACGAGCCAAGTAGAGCTTTCGAGCGGCGCCTGCGTCCGACTCCGGAGGCCCTTCAAAAATCGCCGCCCGCTCCGCCGCCTCCCGTCTGTCCCCCACCGAAGCGGAAGTCGGGACTGCTGGTTTGCGGTTCTGGCGTGATTGAGTGGGGCGACAGCGGGCCGAGCACGGTTGCCCCGACATTCATCCACTGTTTGTCTTTTCCCGATAGGCGAGCAGCGGTAAAGCCGTGGCGAATTCCACCCGGGCCACGGGCAAGCCAGCGTCGAAGGAAGACTGCGACACTGGTTAACAATATGCCCAGCAGGACCGGGTCCCAGGTATGCCTCGGCCAGCCGAGATAAGGCTTATTGGAGACGAACGTCAGGATGGCTACGATCGCGCCCGCCGCGATGACGAAGCGATCCTTCTGGCGAAGGCCGCGCGCGAGTACGATTGGCGGCAGGCACCAGGTCAGCACCCACGTTCCCCAGTAGAACGGCCTTGCGAATTCAGAGGCGGACCGGCTTCCGCTCCACCACTGCCCGGGCAGATCGAACGAGGAGAGCTTGAGATTGATGGCCAAGTAGATGCCCAGCCAGAGGAACGCTTCGACCAGCGAATAAGCCTCCTCGAGGTAATCGCAGCGGTGGCGGGAGCGTACCGCGGCTACAACTGCGAGCCCGGTTGCATAGAACCCGACGACGATCAGATGCTGCGCCGAGGGGGACGAGGTCCAGTAGCCTGGCAGAAAGATGACGAAGATCATCGCGGCGAGAAATGCATAGGAGAACCCGAAGCGGCGCCATATCCAGAGCGAGAAGGCGACCCCGACTGCGGGAACCAGGGCTTGAGCTGCGTCCGGCTTAGGCGAATATGGGTTGCCACTGAAAAGCGCGAACTGCATCCCCGCGCATAAAAAACCAACCGAGCAAACGGCGAGCGCTTCCTCAATACCGTAGCGATAGAGCCTGGCTTGGGAGACGGCGGCTTCGGCAGCCGCGTAGCAGACGGCAGCGAAGATCAGGAAGAAAACGCCGGCGGTTTGATCCGATGGCCTCGAAACCACGTAGAACAGGCCGGCGGTGGCACCCACGATGATCAAGGTGAAGAGGAACAAGACCAGCCGGAGGTAGATGTTGGTGGTGCGGAGCTCAGAGACGGTTTCCTTTTCCAGAAGCTGGTACTGGTCCTTGGTGAGGAAGCCCTCGCCGACCCAGTCCGTCAGGAGGTGGCGGGCGCGCAGAGTCTCGTCGCTCGATGCACTGTACACTCTCACGCCCGCCTCCCAAAGCGGCGCCCGATCCAGACCAGCACCACGAGCATAGCCACTCCGCTAACGGCGAAATAGGTCAGGACCCCGGTTTCGTCATTAACGCCACGCAGGAACAGCGAGCTGACCCCCACGTAGCCATAGACTGCGGCATAAGCAACGAAGGCAAACTGCCGGCGCGCCAGGCCCCAGGTTAGAGACGCGCCACAGGCGACGAGCAGAGCGAGAACCCATAGGCCGTATTCGTCCCGATTGAACACGCCCGAGAGCACCGCCCAAAACAGAACGTTGGCCACGACGTTCAAATAGGTGCCGAAGAAATGTGGCTTCAGTCCGCCGCGCTGAAGAATCGCCCCGCCGACGCCGACCAGCAGGCAATAGAGAAGGGCATATTGGCGATACGCAGCGTCCTGATGAGCAGACCAGTGCGAGATGGTGAGCCCGAACCATCCGGCGAGTGAGGACAAACCGAGCGACAGCACGAAGCGATTGTCGAAACGATAAGCAAGGAAGAAGAACAAGCCAGCGGTCGCCAAGAGATAGAGATTCAATTGTCCGGAGAGCACGTGGAAACGGTTCTCTATGTAACCGAGCTCTAATGACCAGATGAGGCTGCCCAAGTAAAGCACGTAGTCGAAGATCGGACTCGGTGCAGGCGTTTCGGCGGGGGACCAGGCAGGCGCGCGGGAGAAGCAGTACCAAAAACTGGAGGCGAGGATGGTGGAGAGGACGGTCAGAACGAGGACGTCACCGATTTGCTGCGACCAGGTACTGACAGTCCAGCCGAGTCCCGCAACGAACGCCAGCACACCGGCGTAGAGGAGAACGTTCAGCTCGAGAAAAAGGGAGAAGGGTTCTCCGCGGGAGAGGCCTGCCAAATGGGAGTGCTGCTCCGGCGATATCTTGCCCTGCTCCTTCCATTGCTCCAATCGAGTAAGGATGGTCATGAAGCCTTCGTTCTCCGGACCTGGGACAGAATGTCCATAGCCCGGAATTGGATTCCGGTGCCACCTGTTCGGACCATGAGTTTACTCATCGTACATTCCAACAGACTCGCCGCGCTGAAAAATGCGAGTAGATGCGCCAGAATCGAGGCGATCGATACGTCCTCTTCTGGGAAGTCTTCCGGTGACGGTCGCTGAGTTCCCGGGCGGGACTTGCGCCCGCTGAAGTCCAGCGCCCTTCACGGCGCGCCTTTTCACCAACTGGGAGGGATTTCCTGTGATCAGGCTGGTAGGGGTCGACGGTCGGCGTAGCAGTCTGTTCACGTCTGCATCTCAACTCGTTGTTTGCTCTGCTGAATAGCGCTAGTCATGAAGATCGAAGGGACAGTCCATACGGTAGCTTGAGGCTGCTCTTGATCAATAGGACATCGATTGACCCGAAGGAATGGTGGAATCAAGGACCACATGGCGAAGCGCATAGACCTGCCGGGGTTCAGCAACTGAGGTAGGCTCACCGCCGAAATGGACCACCGTTCCGACCGCGAGTGCGCACAATTTTCAGTGCCCATGTTTTGTATCCGGAACCGAGGTACGGAAGCCCGCCGCCTCCCACCCCTCCCCCCCGTGCAAGTTTTCCTGTTTGTTGGTGGTGGGTACGGATCCCATGAGTTCTACGCCTTCAAGGCTAAGACGGGCGAGACCGCCTGGAAGATCCACACCTCAGACGACCTGCCGACTGCTGCCGTTGTCCGTCTATACCCAGGCCATTTCGGTACAAAAACGCGCCGCGCCTCCGTCCCTACGTTCTAGCCGGGTGAGACGCGATGTTAAGACACTACCACCTACACAAGTATTGACCAGGGGCGCTCTCCGATGGCGACAGCGTTTCCTGCTCTAAGGTTGCACACCCATTGCCCGAAACAGGGAATGGGAAGATGGGCTAGAGTGGGAGAAGTGAAATACTACGGAACCAAACCGATGGCTGGCGGCGTAGAGAACCCGGCACGTCGCGACCAAGAACCGAATGTTCCACCATACCCACACTCGTCAGTCTAACGACTGATGCTTTAAGTACCTACGTTAAGACAACTTTCATTGCTCACCTCAGGGTACGAGTAGCCTATTCGCACTGGAATATTGAAACGCCGCGCATAGTAAATGCTTAGGAAAAATGAAGAATAAGTCCCTATTGAATCAGAAGGTGCAACTCGCGTTCGGATCCGCCATTTTGATCTTACTCGTCGTGGGCGCGGTCTCCTATCGCGGCATGGCCGTCTCGAGGGCGAGCGACCAATGGGTACGGCACAGCCACGAGGTGATCGAGAACCTTCAGGATTTACTCCTTGCAATGCAGGAGATCGAATCGAGCGACCGCGGGTTCGTATTAACGGGTGAGGAGTCCTATCTCGAGCCCTACCGCGCCAGCGTATTAAGGGTAGAGCAGTACGAGGCAACCGTTCGCAAGCTGACGCTGGACAATCCGCAACAACAGCGCGAGCTTCCGGCCCTCGAAAGGCTGGCGGCTCAGAAGATCCTGTTCGCGGATATGGTCATTAGTCTGCGCCGAACCAAGGGTTTGGAGGCGGCAGCGAGTGTTATTGAAAGCGGACTCGGCCAGCAGACCATGGATAAGTTTCAAGGGATAGTTCGCGGGTTGCAGGACGAGGAGCTGCGATTGTTGGTGCTACGCAACGGAGACGCGAAGCGGCGCTTAGGCCAGACCAAGACTGCCGTGATTCTCGGAAGCGTCTTGGGCTTGTTGATCACCGTTGCCGGAGGTTGGAGCGTCCAGCGCGAAAGCACCAGGCGCGGGATTGCGGAAACGCATCTGGCGCAGATGGAGGGGAGATATCGAGGGCTCTTGGAAGCG